>Ga0070666_10001350_pt1 | contig 14890 bp, 15 predicted proteins | sample KBSS23metaG_FD_64677 | JGI IMG/M metagenome (GOLD analysis project Ga0070666, IMG submission 64677) | Switchgrass rhizosphere microbial communities from Kellogg Biological Station, Michigan, USA - KBS S2-3 metaG | ecosystem: Host-associated > Plants > Roots > Rhizosphere > Soil ... | reverse complement strand
GCACCTATCGCGGCAATGCCGACAAAGCCACGCAGCAGGCGTGCATTGGCCGGCGTGATGCCGCCGAGCGCGTAGACCGGTATACGGCTTTGCTGCGCGAACATGTTGGCACGCGCGGCACCGAGGGCTGGCGCGCCAGGATGCGACTGCGTCGGAAAGATCGGTGAGAGAAAGAGTGCATTGAACGGCCCATCGTGCGGTTTGCCGTGCGCCGCGGCGGTAATCAGCCAGCGGGGATGCAGCGCGCGAAGGCGTGCCGCGTGATGCGCGTTGGCTTCAGAGAGGTGAATGCCGTCAGCGCCAATGCCAACAGCAAACGCGGCATCGTTGGCGACCAGCAGGACATGCGGCAGCGGCAGCAATTTGCCAGCCAACTCGGCCCTGCGAGCGTGGTCCCGGACGCGCAAGACGATCAGGGAACCCCGCGGCAAGGCTTTGGCGGTAGCGAGCGGATCGGGGAGCCGCTCATCGTCGGTCATCAGCACCAGCGGCGGCAACATTCCGGCCATGGCGTGACGCGCGTTGAGGCGCGCCGCCGCACTTGCTATCTGTCGGCGCGAAAGAGCGGACGCCATGTCAGCCGAAACCATCAACGAGAATCTCTCAGCCATCATCGCGCGCATCGACGCGGCGCGGAAGGCGGCCATCAAGCCGGCAGCGGCCACCACGCTGATTGCAGTGACCAAGACACACGGTGCCGACGTGATTACCCCGGCACTGGTCGCGGGACAGCGAGTGTTCGGCGAGAACCGGGTGCAGGAGGCGCAGGGCAAATGGCCGGCCCTGCGCGCGGACTATACCGACATCGAGTTGCACCTCATCGGGCCGCTGCAATCCAACAAGGCGAAGGAAGCGGTGGCGCTGTTCGACGCGATCCACACGCTGGACCGGCCGAAGCTGGCGGATGTGCTGCGCACCGAGATGGACAGGCAGGGCCGCAACCCCTTCCTGTTCATCCAGGTGAACACGGGCGAGGAGTCGCAAAAGGCAGGCGTGCCGCCGCGCGAGGCAGACCAGTTGATCGGGTACGCCCGCAAGCTGGGGCTGCCACTTAAAGGACTGATGTGCATTCCACCGGTCGAAGAGGCGCCCGCGCCGCATTTTGCGCTGTTGCAGAAGATCGCGGCAGAGAACGGCCTGCCGCTGTTGAGCATGGGCATGTCGGACGATTTCGAGACCGCGATCCGCTTCGGTGCAACACATGTGCGTGTGGGCTCGGCGATTTTCGGGGCGAGACCTAGCCCTGCACCGTGACGGTATCGCCGGGCGCGAGATGGCCCAGCAGTTCGACGAGATCAGCTTCGGCGACCGCAATACAGCCTTCCGTTGGGCCATAATCGAGGCGCGCGATATGCAGAAAGATGGCGCTGCCTTTTCCCATCATAACGGGATCGTCGTTGAAGCCGAGTTCGACCGCGATGTCATAGAGGTGATCGTCACGGTAGAGGGTTTCAGTGCTCGCCGGATAGGGCGCGCGGACCCAACGGTTGTACCGCGGATCGCTCGGAGCGTCGCACCAGGCGTCGCCCCTGATGATCGGCCAGAGCTTGAGTTTGGTGCGGGGTGCGATCACCCGCTCGCCGCGGAACATCACCTTGCGAAACGGCCAGGTACCAATGGGGGTGAGCCCATCGCCTTCGCGTTCCTTGATCCCGATGCCGCGGCGGCCGACGGCGGCGCGGCGCGGACCAAAGCCGAAATCGAGCAGCGCTTCACAGCCATGGGCCGTGACGATGACGTTCATCAGTCGAGGGTAGCGCGGAGCGCGGGGATATGCGCGCCTGTATTTACGGCATGCACAGACACGGCCCGGTGATAGGCGCTGGAGCCGCGCAGCACAGAATCGGCCGTCGTGCCGACCTGGCGGATAGCGCTGAGCAGCGTCTCCTGGCCGGGAATGACGAGAGTGTCGAGCGAGGCATCGGCGACCACGGCCGGAGCAGTGAGCGCGGGCGCGTTGGAGGGAACCGATGTCGCGGTGGTGTCCGTCGGCGCGTTGCTGGCAACGGCCCTAACAGGAGCCTCAGCCGGCGAGGAAGAGAAGAAATTCTCGATCCGGTCGAGCAGAGATGGTTCGTTGGCGGCGACGGCAGTCGTGGACGGGGCGTCGCTGGACGAGCCGCCGCCGAACAGGTTCTTCGCCACGTCGTAGATGGTATCGCCGAAACTCTTGCCGGTGACCTTTTCGAAGACAGTATCAGCGACCGAACCAGCGAAGCCTTCGAGACCGCCATAGAGCGTGTCGCCCGCGATCTTCGGGACCGTGTTGATCGTGTCGCCGGTGATGCGGCGGTAGAGCGTGCCAACGACCGGGATATGCTGGAGCGGATTGACCATGTCGATCAGGTCACCAAACGAAAAGCCGGTGTCGGAGTCGTTGTCCTGTGCCGGGGCCATCGCCGGAAGGCTCTGAACAGGTGTAATAGTAACGGGCATGACCGCGCTCATACGCTTTGCGGAGCATGGGGCGTGCCAGAGCTAAAGGCATGTAATCGTTGAGATCGCTTTCAGCGCATCGGCAAGTTTTGCCGCTGGCGCGCCGTCCCGTAGGGCGATTCACTCAGCCGATTACAGCAGATGGCCGGCCTTCGTGGCCTTGGTACGAAGATAGGCGCGGTTATGTTCGTTGTCCGGGAAGGCATGCTTGACGCGAGCGACGACCGGGATGCCGGCGCCCTTTAGCGCAGCGACCTTCTCCGGGTTGTTGGTCATCAGGCGCACGGCTTTGTAGCCGAGCAGTTCCAGCATGCGGGCGGCGATGCCGTATTGGCGTTCGTCGGCCTCGAAGCCCAAGCGCTCGTTGGCGTCGACGGTGTCGTAGCCCTGGTCCTGGAGGCGGTAGGCGCGCAGCTTGTTGATGAGCCCGATACCGCGACCTTCTTGCGCCAGGTAAAGCAGGATGCCGCCGCCGGCCTTCTCAATCGCCGCGATGGCGCCCCGCAATTGGTCACCACAATCGCATTTGAGCGACCCGAGAAGGTCGCCGGTGAAGCACTCCGAATGCAGGCGTGTCAGCACCGGCTTCGCAGTCGGCGGCGCGTTGATGACGATGGCGTAGTGCTCGGGACCGCCGTCCTGCGGACGGAACGAGACGAGTTCGGTCTTCTCGGCACCCTCGAGCGGCACACGGGCGCGCGCGACCAGCTTCAGGGTGCGTACGATCTCGTCGTCATAGGCGAGGATGTCAGTGGCGGCGAGCGTGGCGGCTGGTTCACTGTCGGCGCGCGCGATGACCGAGGCGGGTAACAATCCCGCGAGCTTCGCTAATTTCACAGACGCGGCGTAGGAGATGGGCAGCGTCTCGCGCAGCGTGTCGAACGGGCCCTTGATCGGATAGGCGAGATCGTCGGTCGGATCGGCGACGGCGACGAGCTCGTCTCGCGACATGTCGGGGCGCACCGCGATCGCCACCACGTCAGGTGTGTAAACCCTGATTTTCAAGGTCCGCGCGCGTTCATGCGTCAGTACCAGGCGCGGCTTGCGCAACGCCTTCCATGTCGCGGTCGGCAATGTCTCGACGGCAAAGGCAAGCGCAGCGCCGCCGCCGGGTGCGCTGATCGCGACAGGACAGCCACGCCGGAACGCATCGACCGCGCGAATGACACGGTCGACGATGGTGGCGCCGGTCTTCGTCTTGCGCTGGCCTTTCATGCCAAACTGCATACACCGCAGGCCGTTTTCGGGGTAGGCTTCGCGCTGCCCTTTGATTTGACCCGGAACTAAGCCCGTATGCCCAGCGCCAAGCGCGTTCTTCTTGTCGATGACGACGTCATGCTGCGCCAGTCGCTGGCCGAACAGCTGGCAAGCGAAGGCGCGTACACCATCATCGAAGCCGGCACTGTCGCGGAAGCCAAGGAGAAGATGAAGGAAGGGCTCTACGAGTTCATGATCCTGGACGTGAGCCTGCCCGACGGTGACGGACGGCAGCTGTGCCGGTCGTTCCGCGACAGCGGGGTCACCGCGCCAATCATCCTGCTTACCGCCGCCGACACCGATTCCGACACGATCGAGGGGCTCAAGTCCGGCGCCAACGACTATGTCACCAAGCCCTTCCGTTTCGCGGTCCTGATGGCGCGGGTGCATGCGCATCTGCGCAGCCACGGCCAGAGTGAGGAAGCAGTCTATCGCATCGGGCCCTATACCTTCCGGCCGAGCGCCAAGGTCCTGCTGGACGCTAACGAGAAGAAAATCCGGCTGACCGAGAAGGAAACCAACATCCTCAAATTTCTCTACCGGTCCGGCGAAACAGTGCCGCGGGAGACGCTTTTGCACGAGGTTTGGGGGTATAATCCGGCCGTCACGACCCACACGCTGGAGACCCACATCTACCGGCTCCGGCAGAAAATCGAGACAAACCCTGGCCAGGCACGCATCCTGGTCACAGAGAGTGGCGGTTACCGCCTGATGCCCTGACCGCGGAAGCCGTTGTTCCCACAGGGCCCTTCACTAGTTTGTTCCCCTTCCGTCCGCGCAGGGATGCCACCCGAAATTAGTGTTCGTGCACTAATAATAGGGACACACTATGTGGAAGTTGCGATTAGGACGGCGCCCAGGAGGCGATGAGCATGCGTAGCAAGAGTTCCATGGTGATCGGCGCGGCAGTGGCCTCGATGCTGATCATTCCCGCGGTGGCCGGAGACAATGGCTGGGTCGTATGGCCCACCAAGACGGTGGCCGGCACGAATTCGCTGCGCGTCGAGGACGTCGTGGGCAATGTCCGCGTGAACGTCGCCGACGGCCCGATGAAGGTCGACGTGTCCGGCGCCCGTGAGATGGTGGCCGGCGTGTCCGTGAGGACCGACGGCGGTCTGCTGCGCATCTCGGGCAGCGACCAGACGGGCGTGAACGTCTGGGACTGGAAGCACTGGTTCGACTTCAGCCACATCCACGACGGCGACGACCGCGACGGCAAGCTGTTCATCAAGGTGACGGTGCCAAGGGGCACGTCCGTGACGATCGACGACCTGGTCGGCGACGCGACGGTGGGCGACACCTATGGTCCGCTGAAGATGGAGACGACCGCGGGCGACGCCACGGTCGGCAAGGTCGCGCAGGCGCGCATCACGTTGGCCGGCTCGGGCAAGACCTCGGTCAACGAGGTGATGGGTGAACTGCGCGTCGAGATCGCCGGCTCGGGCCGCATCACGGTCAACAAGGCCGGCACGGTGAAGGCAGACATTGCGGGCTCCGGCGACACCCAGATCGGCACGATCGCTGGCGGTGCGAGCATCGACATCGCCGGCTCGGGCGATTTCAGCGCCAAGACCGTGCACGGCCCAGTGCGCGTCAGCATCGCGGGTTCGGGCAATGTGAAGATCGCCGACGGCATCGCCGATCCATTGCGCATCGACATTATCGGCGCTGGCGATCTGTTCTTCGGCGGCACAGCGAACAATCCGTCGATCAGCGCGATGGGCTCGGGCAACGTGCACATCAAGAGCTACACCGGCCGGCTGCGCAACGACGGCATGGCGGATGTGGTCATTGGCGACAAAGCCTATCCGTCGAACGTGCCTGTGCCGCCGATCCCGCCCGTTCCGCCGGTGAATGTGCATATTCCGCCTATTCCACCCGTGCCACCGATCCCGCCGGTACCGCCGTCGCATCATCATCACCACAGCGACGATGACGGCGACGACGACTGAGATTACGGGGAGCCCAGACGAAGCGGCCGGCAGAAATGCCGGCCGCTTTTTCTTTCACTCGTGGCGCAGCGCCTCAATGGGGTCGAGCTGGGCGGCGCGGCGGGCCGGAAAGAACCCAAAGGCGACTCCCACGCCGGCCGCGAACAGCACCGCGATGATCACGATGCCGGGCTGAAAGATGAATGGCAGGTCGAGCGCACGCGAAAGAGCGTAAGCACCGGTGAGGCCCAGAACGATGCCGGCGATGCCGCCCGACGCAGACATAACAACGGCCTCGACAAGGAACTGAAGCAGCACGTCGCGGGCACGGGCGCCGATAGCGAGGCGGATGCCGATCTCGCGCGTGCGCTCAGTCACCGACACCAGCATGATGTTCATGATGCCGATGCCGCCGACGAGAAGGCTGACCGCCGCAACCGCCGACAGGAACGCGGTGAGAATCCCCGTGGTCGAGGCGACCATGTTGGAGATTTCCTGCATGTCGTTGACGGAGAAATCATCGGCGGCACCCGGCGAGATATGACGCCGCGTGCGCATCAGATCGGTGATCTGAGTCTTCACGCGCGGGATATTCGCGGCGTCGGCGACCGAGAGCCAGATGACGCTCACCGCATTGCTGCCGGCGAAGCGGCGCTGCACGGCATGGAGCGGCATGATCACCATGTCGTCCTGGTCAGAGCCGAAGTTCGACTTGCCCTTGACGCTCATGACCCCGATCACATCGCATGAGACCTTGTCCATGCGGATGCGCTGGCCAATGGGGTCGCTGTCGCCGAACAGGTCAAGGCGCACGGTCTCGCCCAGCAGGCAGACGGCCTTGCCACCCTTGACCTCACTGAGCGAGAAATCCCGGCCCATCGCGACTGGCCAGTCGCGCGCGACGAAGAACGGATCGGTGCTGCCAACAAGCTGGGTCGGGCGATTGCGGTTGCCGAGCAGCGCGACAGAAGAGCGCTGTACGGAAGGCGCGACAGCAGCCAAGCCCGGAATCTCACGAGCAATGGCATCGGCGTCGGATTCTTCGAAAGTGGTGGCGCTGGTGAGCGGGCCACGGCGTGCGCCAGGCGCAATGAACAGCAGGTTGCGGCCCATCGAGGCAATCTGGCCGGTGACACTCTGTGTCGCGCCGTTGCCCAGCGTCACCATTGCAATCACCGCGGCAACACCGATCACGATTCCCAGGGTCGTGAGGCCGGCGCGCAGCAGGTTGTTCCGGATCTCGCGCAACGCGAGCATCAGCGCATTCATCATCATGGCTGCGGACCCGTATCGGCTTCGATGTGCCCGTCCCGGAAGCGGATCTTGCGCTTGGCATAAGCAGCGACTTCTTCCTCATGCGTCACCAGCACGATGGTGAGGCCGCGCTGGGCGTTCAGCGACTTCAGCAGCTGCATGATCTCGTGCGTCTTGACGCTGTCGAGGTTGCCGGTCGGCTCATCGGCGAACATTACCGCGGGATTGGTGACGAGCGCGCGGGCGATGGCGACACGCTGCTGCTGGCCGCCGGAGAGTTCGGCGGCCGTGTGATCGGCGCGATCCGCTAACCCGACCTGCCCCAGCGTCTCCATCGCCATGCGATGGCGTTCGGTGCGCGGGATATGCCGATAGATCAGCGGAAGCTCGAGGTTCTCCACCGCTGTCGTGCGTTTCAGCAGATTGAAGCCCTGGAACACAAAACCCAGATAATTACGGCGCAGGAGCGCAAGCTGATCCTTGCTCAGATGCGCGATATTCTGGCCCTTGAAGAAGTACTCGCCACTGGTGGGCGTATCGAGACATCCCAGGATGTTCATGGTCGTGGACTTGCCGGAGCCCGACGGGCCCATCACGGCCACGAACTCGCCGTCATAGATGTCGAGATCAATGCCGCGGAGCGCCGCGACCTCGGCCTCGCCCGATCCGTAGATCTTGGTTACGGACCGAAGGGAGATGGTTGCTTCGGCTGCCACGGATGCCCCTTGATTTCGGTGACGGCCGCGTCGCCGGGCTTCAAGTCGCCGGAGAGCACGACCGTCAATCGGCCGTCGGTCGCGCCGAGGCGGATGTCATGCACTTTGAGCGTGTTGCCGTCCCTGGTCCACACGCGCCCCCAGGTGACGCCGGACTCCGGCGCGGGCGGCGGCGGCGCCGCATTCTTGATCGCATCGGGCGGCACGAAGCGCAGCGCGGTGTTGGTGACCAGCATGACGTTCTTCAACTGGGTCGCAGCGAGTTCGACCGTCGCGGTCATTCCCGGCTTGAGCAGACCGTCCCTGTTCTCGACCTGCAGCACGCCTTGATAAGTGACGACTCCGTTGACGGTTTTGGGGGCATTGTGAATCGAGATCAGGGTCGCCGCGAACTGGCGTGATGGATAGGCGTCAACCGTGAAGTAAGCCTTCGCGCCGGTCTTGAGCAGGCCGACATCCGCCTCGTCGATGTCGACGTTCAACTCCATGCGCGACAGGTCGGACGCAAGCGTGAACAACACCGGCGTCGTCATCGCGGCCACGACGGTCTGTCCTGCGGAAACCTTGCGGTCGAGCACCACGCCGTCGATCGGCGAATAGATCGTCGCCTTGGAAAGTGTTGTTTCGTTCGAGTTGACCTGCGCGGCCGCCAGATTCACGGCGGCAGCTGCGCGCAGATAGTCGGCATTCGCGGCATCGACGGCCTGGCGCGAGGCAGCGTTGCTCTTGGCAAGCGCGAGGGTCCGGGTGCGGGTCTGCGCGGCCTGGACGAGCGTCGCCTGCGCCTGCGCCAGTGTTGCGCGCGCCTGCGCCAGCGCGGCGATGAAGCTCAGCGTATTGATGCGGGCAAGCACCTGCCCCTTCTTCACATGATCGTTGAAGTCGACCATGAGGGCGTCGATCTTGCCGGACACTTCGGCGCCGACATCAACCTGGTCCTGCGGCGCGAGCGTGCCGGTGGCGCTGACCGTGAGCGAGAGATCGGAACGCACAACGGGAATGGAGTTGTAAACGACGGGTGCGGCGCCACCGAACATGAAGCGGCTGCCGATCAGCAGCGCGACCACGAGCCCGCCAATCCAGGCCCAATGAACTTTGGTGAGCTTGATGCCGGTGCCGGCACTAAGATTCAGGCGGCCGGCGATCCCGCCAGCCTTGGACCCGCTGTCCGGATAACTGTCTGCCAAAGCGCGCACCCCGATGCCGGACAGACAGGTAGTGATCCGGATGGCCACGCGCAACGCCCAAAAAGCCGCAAATCTGCGGTTCCTTGGCGGAAGTCCCGGCAAGACGCGGTGCCGCACGGCTATGTTTAACGCGCGTTAACCCATGGCTCCTAGAACCGGGGGCTGATGGCCCGCAAACCGGACATGGACAAGCGTACACGCGAGCGGATCGCCGCCGTCGCGACGCGCGAAACACCGCCCACCCCGCCGCCGGCCAAGCCAAAAAAACGCCGGTCCTGGCCCTACGTCGTGCTGCTGCTGGCGGCATGGGGCGCGATTTTCGGGGCGGTGTTCTGGTCGCACTTCCTATCCGACCTGCCCGATACCACCAAGCTGCTCGTCAAGAGCACCTCCCACGACGTAACGGTGCTGGACGTGAGCGGGCGGCTGATCGCACGCCGCGGACTGACCCAGGGCGACCGCATCGACGTCTCGCGCCTGCCGTCTTACGTGGCAGACGCATTCATCGCGATCGAGGACCGCCGCTTCCGCTCGCATATCGGGCTCGACCCAATCGGCCTCGGCCGCGCCGCGGTCGAAAACATGATCGCGGGGCATGTGCGCCAGGGCGGCTCGACCCTGACCCAGCAGCTGGCGAAGAACCTGTTCCTCGATCCCAGCCGCACCTTCGAGCGCAAGATGCAGGAGGCGATGCTCGCCCTGTACTTGGAGTCGCGGTATTCCAAGGACCAGATCCTCACACTGTACCTGAACCGCGTCTACTTCGGCGCGGGCGTGTACGGCATCGAAGCGGCGGCCCAGCGATTTTTCGGCAAGCATGCCGAGCAGTTGACGCTGACCGAGGCCGCGATGCTGGCCGGTTCGGTGAAAGCACCGGCGCGATACAATCCGCTGGCGGATGCCGATGCCTCGATGGGCCGCGCCGGTGTCGTGCTGAAGGCGATGCAGGATTGCGGCTTCATCGACGACAAGACGAGAGCAGAAGCCCAGGCAACACGGCCGCGCATCGTTCGCGGGTCGGGCACTCCGGGCTCCGGCTATTTCGCCGATTGGGTGATCAGCCGGCTGAGCGGTTACGTCGGCGACAATGACGAGTCCCTGATCGTGCAAACCACTTTTGACCTGGATGCGCAGGCACAGGCCGAACGCGCGGTGGCGCGCGGATTGGCGGCGGACGGCGACAAGCTGCACGCTGGCCAGGCGGTGCTGGTGGCGATGACACCGGACGGCGCAGTGCGCGCGATGGTTGGTGGACGGTCATACGAAACAAGCTCATTCAACCGCGCAACCGACGCGATCCGTCAGCCGGGGTCTGCGTTCAAGCCGTTTGTCTACCTGGCGGCATTCGAGCATGGGCACCATCCGAACGACGTGATGACCGATGGACCGGTCGACATCCACGGGTGGAAGCCGGACGACTATGAAGGCAAGTTCGAAGGACCGATTTCGCTGACGCGCGCGTTCGCGAAATCGTCCAACGTGATCGCCGCACTGCTGACGGCGGAAGTCGGACCGCGCGTCGTGGCGAAGACGGCGCATCGCCTCGGCATCGCTTCGCCGCTGGAAGCGGTATCGTCCCTTGCGCTGGGCACCTCAGGCGTGACGCCGCTGGAGTTGACCGCAGCATATGTGCCGTTCGCGAATGGCGGACGCGGCGCAAACGTATTTGCGATCCTACGGATCAAGACCCGCAGCGGAAAGGTTCTCTATGAACACCGCTCGTCGGGCATCGGCGAAGTCATCACCCCCGACCATGCCGGCGAGATGACGCGCCTCATGGTCGAGACCGTGACCACTGGCACCGGCAAGGCGGCCCGCCTCGAGGGGCGGCCGACGGCGGGCAAGACGGGCACGACACAGGATTTCCGCGACGCGTGGTTCGTGGGCTTCACCGCCGATCTCGTATGCGGCGTGTGGATCGGCAATGACGACAACGCGCCAATGGCGCATGCGACCGGCGGCACCCTGCCGGCACGGATTTTCCACGCGTTCATGAGCGATGCCGAAGCGGGCCTACCGGTGAAGCCGCTGGCGGGATCGCTGGCGATCGCCGCTGCCGAGGCGCCGACGGATGCGGCGCTGCCGGAAGGGACCCAGCCCGCGGAAACCGCGGAAGGAGCCGATCCAAACGATCCCGCGCCTGCGGCGCCTCAAAAGCCGGGCACGATCGAAGACCTGATCACCGGCATCCTGGGCAAATAGCGCCGTTCCGCATTAGCGGGCTATTTACCTTAACGCTCTACAAATTCCGAGGTTTGGCGCGCCTTGGAGAACCTTCCCCATGATCCTGAACGAAGCCATTGAGGTCGAAAGCCAGATCAAGGCTTTGATCGACACCGGCTGGTACGAGGACGCGCGGAGTGTCGCGGCGCTGACGCATCAGCATGGCGTCATCTCGAAGTCGGCCCACGACGGATTCATGCGCATCCTGGCAGGCAAGCCGAAATCCGTGCACGCCGGTCACCAGGTCTATGGCCATGCCATCGGGTTCGACTCGAACGTCGTGCTGAGTTCGCTGCAATTCACACGGCTCACCTCGCGAAAGGACAAGCTCGCGGCGTTCAAGCAGGCCGTGAACAAGATCGAGATCGAGACTTCCACGCAGTGCAACCGCAACTGCACCTACTGCCCCAACAGCAAGGTGGGCTTCGAGCACCGCCGCGCAAGCAATGCCTTCATGGACATGGATATGTTCGAGCAGTTGCTCGGCGACCTGGAGGAAATCGACTACGACAAGAAGATCAGTCTGGTCGGCATGAACGAGTTCTTCATGCACGAAGAGAACTTCGAATATCTGGAGCGCATCAAGCGGGCGCTGCCGAAGTGCACCATCCAGATCTACAGCAACGGCGACTATCTGACGCGCGAGTATCTGGAGCGCGCCGCGCGCGCCGGCGTGGACCTGATCGTCGTATCGTTCCACCTCCAGTCCGGCAAGGCGTACAACGCCGAGGACATCCTCGACCGTGCTGCGAAATTCACGAAGCGCACCAAGATGCCGCTGGCGATGGCGGACTTCCAGAAGGGCAAGAAACTGCACTTCCACGCGACGCTTGGGCGGATGAACATCCTGGCGGGCCTGGTGAACTGGGACACCGACGGCCATAGCTGGGGCGGTGTCGTCGATGCGGCGGGCAAGAATGTCGCCACTGCGGGCACACCCTGCCAGTCGCCGGTCAGCATCCTGTGCCTGTCCACCGATGGCGACTTCACGCTGTGCTGCGCGGTGCCGCGCGAAAAAACGCCGGAGAACGAGGCGCATGGCGCCGTGCTGGGCAATCTCAGGGACTACCCGTCGATCTTCGATGCCTATGCGAGCGACGCGATGCTGTACTGGCGCCAGCACGCGTTCTCGACGCAGAAGATTCCGGAGCTCTGCCAGGGCTGCGCGTGGCGCAATTCGGAGAGCAACAAGCTGAACCGAAAGCTGAGCGAGTTCGTCGAGCAGCAGCACGACTATGTCGGGAGGCCGGTGCGGGCCGGCGCAAAGCCGGCACAGCCGGTCAAAGTCGCGGCCTGCGGCTGAGGTCCCCGAAATCCTTAATTCGCGGTTCAACTCAGAGGGGATCTGGGGGTTAAGCGACTGAACGCGCTTTCAAAACCCTTTTGATCCTCATCCAACACTCCGCTCGAAATCCACCACGCCTGACGCTCCGCACCCTCGGACTACGTCACGCGCCATATCTATGTAGGGCAGTTCCGTTCTTTCGCAACCAGGCCTGCGGCGATTCAATGTCCGGAATGATCGCGCGGACAAGGCGCCAGAAGCGCGGGCCGTGATTCATCTCGCGCAAATGCGCGACCTCATGCGCCACGACGTAGTCGAGCACGAATTGCGGCGCCAGGATCAGGCGCCAGGAATAGCTGATAGTCTTGCTGGTCGAGCAGGAGCCCCAGCGGCTCGCCGTATCGCGAACGGTGACGCGCTTGACCTTTGCTTCGATCAGCGCGGCGAACTCGTTCGAACGTTCGTCGAGGATGCGACGCGCTTCGCGCTTGAGGAAATCGATCACGCGGCGCTGCACGTGCTCCACGCGGCCACCCACCGTGATCGCGGCGGCATCGGCATCGCGGGTTACCGCGCCGCGCTCCATTTTCACGATCATGTGCTCGCGGCCGAGGAATGGCACATATGCACCCGGCACAAGTGGGATCGGTTTGGGCACGCGCGCGAGCTGGCGCGCGATCCACGGCGCCTCGCCGCGGGCGAAATCGAGCGCGCGGTCCAGGCCGCGGCGCGACGGCGCCACAACGGTTACTTCGCCGGTGGATGGATGCACCTTCACGATCAGGCGGCGGGCGCGCGGGTTGAGCCGCATCGTCACCTCCACGGCGCGGCCGTCGATCTTCAGCAGCTCGCGCTGGACGCGACGGGTTGCCATGGCCTTGGGCATGCTATTCCTTATATCCGCTGTCAGTGAGATCGTTCATGACCTCTCGCCCTCGTTTCCATCTTGCTTTTCCGGTTCGCTCTTTGAGCGAAGCGCGGGCCTTCTATGGAAACCTGCTTGGTTGTCCCGAAGGACGTTCAAGCGACGAATGGGTGGACTTCGATTTCTTCGGCCACCAAATCGTTGCGCATTTAAGCGCGGATGCACGTGCGGACCAAGCGCATAATGCTGTGGACGGCGAGCAGGTGCCGGTGCGTCACTTCGGCGTCATCTTGTCGATGGGCGAGTGGAAAAAACTTGCCGACAGATTGACCCAAGAAAAAGTTCCGTTCGTCATCGCGCCCGATATCCGCTTCGAAGGCGAGCCGGGTGAGCAGGCGACGTTCTTCATCAAGGATGCGAGCGGCAACGCGCTCGAATTCAAGGCGTTCGACGACGAGAGCCGGATCTTCGCGCGATGAGTGATACCCGCATCGCACAACTTGAAGGCGCCGTTTCGCTTGCGCTGATCATCGGCGCGCTGCTGTTCCAATATGTTGGACATTATCCGCCGTGCGAGATGTGCCACTGGCAGCGCTGGCCGCACATCGTTTGCGCTGTGATCGGTTTGGGCGGCGGATTGCTGTCGGCCGCCGGTATCCTGCCGGCACGCCTGTCGCCGGCGATCGCGGCACTGGCGGTGCTGGCGATTGCCGTATCGGGCGGGCTGGGCGTGTTTCACGCCGGCGTCGAATGGCATTTCTGGCCGGGGCCGACCGCGTGCACGACCGGCTTTCACATGGAGCCGGGCCAGACGATCGACTGGAACGCGCCGGTGCCACACTGCGACATCGCGGCGTGGCGTCTCTTCGGCATCTCGATGGCGGGTTATAATGCGATCATCTCGCTGGGCGCGGCCGCGTTCGGCGCCCTGATGCTGGTTCGGAAGAAATGAGTCGCAAAGCCCGCCCTGCCTCGCCCGGAACGCAGATGACGCCGGAGATCGAGGCGATGATCCGCGTCGATCATGCCGGCGAGTACGGCGCGGCTCGCATCTACGCCGGGCAGCTTGCGGTGCTTGGCCGGCGCGAGTCGGCGCCGGTGCTGCGCGAGATGCAGGAACAGGAACGCCAGCACCTGGATCGCTTCGCCGACATGATCGCCCGCCGCCGGGTGCGTCCTACGGCGCTGCTGCCGCTGTGGCACGTGGCCGGCTTCGCGCTCGGGGCGGCGACCGCGGTGCTGGGCGAACGCGCGGCGATGGCCTGTACCGTGGCGGTGGAGGAGGCTATCGACGCGCACTACGCCGAGCAGATCGCCGCGCTAGACGACGGCGAGGCCGAACTGCGCGACACGCTGAGTACGTTCCGCGAGGATGAGCTGCACCATCGCGACATCGGGCTGCAGCATGGCGCGGAGCAGGCGCCCGGCTATCGCCTGCTGTCGGCGGCAATCAGGACGGGCTGCCGGCTCGCGATCCGCATCAGCGAGCGCGTGTAGGAACCGCGATGGGCATCGAGCGACTCACGGTCCGTGGCATCGACCTCGAGGTCCTGCGCACCGGCACGGGACCGCCGATCCTGTTGCTGCACGGCCTGCACACGGTGGACCCGCAGGCGCCGTTCCTCCATCGGCTTGGGGCACGGGCCGAGATCGTCGCACCGTCGCACCCCGGTTTCGGCCATTCGCCGCGGCCGGCCGGGTTCGGTACGATTTACGACCTCGTGCATCTCTATCTC
>Ga0070666_10001349_pt1 | contig 14894 bp, 14 predicted proteins | sample KBSS23metaG_FD_64677 | JGI IMG/M metagenome (GOLD analysis project Ga0070666, IMG submission 64677) | Switchgrass rhizosphere microbial communities from Kellogg Biological Station, Michigan, USA - KBS S2-3 metaG | ecosystem: Host-associated > Plants > Roots > Rhizosphere > Soil ... | reverse complement strand
TAGCGGCCGGCGAACACGCCGAAGTTCGACAGCGAAATCGTGTAACCCTTGAGTTCCTCGGCCGGAATGCTGCGCGTCTTGACCTGATCGCGGATGCGGTTGAGCGCGGTGCGCACGCCGGCGGCGTCGAGCACGTCGGCGTTGCGCAGCGCTGGCACGAACAGGCCGTCTTCGGTATCGACCGCGATGCCGATGTCGACGTGCGGATGCAGCGTGCGCGTGAGGTTGTCGCCGTCGAACCACGCATTGAGAGCCGGCACAGCTTTGCAGGCGGCGACCAACGCGCGAATCAGGCGCACGGTGATGTCGTTGCCCGGCAGCCAGGCGTAAATGTCGGCATCGTCGGCGAGCGTGGTCGGCACCACCTTCGCATGTGCGTCAGCCATGACGCGCGCCATGTTGCGGCGCACGCCCTTGAGCTGATCGGGCTGGCCGAAGACGAGCTGCTGCGACGGCGGCGACGTGCGCATCGGCTGGCCCGAGGCCGACAGCGCCGTGCGCTGCGGCGCGGGCGCTTGTGGTGCTGGTGCCGGCGCCTGTGCCGTCCGCGTAATCGGAGCTGCTGCGGCGACGCGCGCCGTGCCTGCCTCAGCTGCCTTCTTCACATCCTGCAGCGTCACTACGCCGCCAGCGCCACTGGGGGACACTCGCGACAAATCCACATTGAGCTTTTTCGCCAACGCGCGCACGGCCGGCACGGCCTTGACGCCGCCGACCGAAGTCGCCGCTTCGCTATGCACGCGATCGCTCGCTTCCATGGTGCCGACGACGGTGCCGGAGTCTTCGCGCAGCGATTCCGCGCGCGTGGCGGTGTCCGTGCGCGGTTTCTTTTCGCCCGCCGGAATCTCGCCGCCTTCGTCGGAAGCGACGACTTTCTTCGCGTCATCCGCGGCGGTCGTGCCGACGCTTTTTCCGGTCGGCTTCGGCGCATGGTGATGTCCGGTCGCCTCTGCGTCGGCGCGCTGCGGCAGGTTCGGATCGAGTTCGACGTCGATCAGCGCCGCGCCGGTATCGATCACGTCGCCGTTCTTGCCGTGCAGCTTCGTCACCTTGCCGGAATACGGCGCCGGCACCTCGACGACGGCTTTCGCCGTTTCCATCGATACCAAAGGTGCGTCCAATTTGATCACGTCGCCTTCCTTGACCAGCCACTCGACGATCGTCGCGTCGGGCAGGCCTTCGCCTAGGTCGGGCAGGTGGAACGTCTTAACGTTACTCATTGATCACTCGCACGAAGTCGAAGTACAGGAATACCAAAGCGGCGATAGCCGGTACCGCCTGGATGAAAAATATCTTCCGATTGACGGTGAAGCCGCCAAAGATGCCGGCGATGACAACGCAGATCAGAAAAAATAGATCGAATGCGAACCCGCGCTTTCCGGCGAGTAGACCCAACAGGAGTCCGAGGGCCAGGAATCCGTTGTACAGACCCTGGTTCGCCGCGAGCGTTTTCGAAGCCGCGGAAAATTCCGCGGTCAGCTTGAACGTCTTGCGTCCAAACGGCGTATCCCAGAGGAACATTTCGAGCACGAGAAAGTACACGTGCAGTAACGCAACCAGTGCTAGCAGGGATTGGGTCGCCAGACTCATGGTCGTGGTCAGGATGCCGCCAACGTGCGCTGCGCCGCCGCGACGATACGTTCCACGCTCGGCAGATATTTCATCTCGAGCCGGAACAGCGGGATGTGCGTGTCGAAACCGCTGACGCGCTCCACCGGCGCGAGCAGGTCGTACATGGCATGTTCGGCCAGGCGCGCGGCGATCTCGGCGCCGAAACCGGCCGTGCGCGGGGCTTCGTGCACGATCACGCAGCGGCCGGTCTTGCGCACGGATTCGTGGATCGTGTCGAAATCCAGGGGCTTGAGCGTGGCGACGTCGATCACTTCCGCGCTGATGCCGTCTTTCGCCAACGCGTCGGCTGCTTCCAGCGTTTCCTTCACCTGCGCGCTCCAGGTCACGAGCGTCACGTCGCTGCCGTCGCGCAGCACGAAACACACATCCAGCGGCAGCGCTTCGCCGTCATCGGGCACGTCTTCCTTGTACTGGCGGTAGATGCGTTTGGGTTCGAAGAAGATCACCGGATCCGGATCGCGAATGGCCGCGAGCAGCAGGCCGTAGGCGCGCCCGGGCGACGACGGCAGCACGACGCGCAGGCCGGGTATATTAGTGAACAAATGCTCATTCGCCTCGGAATGGTGTTCCGGCGCGCGGATGCCGCCGCCCCACGGGGCGCGGAACACGGCCGGGCACGACAGGCGCCCGCGTGTGCGTGTACGCATGCGCGCGGCGTGGCAGGCGATATGTTCCATCATCGGATAGATGAAACCTTCGAACTGCGCTTCGGCGATCGGCTTCATGCCTTGCGCGGCGAGGCCGACGGTGAGGCCGGCGATCGTCGTTTCGTCCAGCGGCGTATCGATGACACGATCGGCACCAAATTTTTCCTGCAGGCCGACGGTAGCGCGGAACACGCCGCCGTTGACGCCGACATCCTCGCCGAGCACGACGACGGAGGCATCGCGCTTCATTTCATAGGCCAGCGCCTGGGTGACGCCTTCGATCAAGGTGATTTGCGGCATCGTTCAGTTCCTTCCGTCCATGGCTTGCGCGCGCTGCGTGGCCAGGTCCGCAGGCACTTCGGCGTAGGTGTAATCGAAAATCGCCTCGACCGGCTGCGCCTTGGTTTCCAGATACGCGTTCACTTCCGTATCCACGCGCGCGCCGCAATCGGCTTTCCACGCTTCTTCCTGGCTGTCGCTCCAGGCTTTCTGCGCGACCAGATACGCCTTGAGGCGTTTGAGCGGCTCGCGCTGCCAGGCCGCTTTCACTTCGTCGTCCGCACGGTAGCGGCGCGCGTCATCGGCAGTGGTGTGATCGGACAGCCGATACGTGACGGCCTCGATCAGGCTGCCGCCACCGCCCTCGCGCGCGCGCTTGAGCGCGCGGTCGAGCGCAACGCGCATGGCGATGATGTCGTTGCCGTCCACTTGTATACTCGGCAGGCCGGCGGCGATGCCTTTCTGCGCCAAAGTCTGTGCGCTGGTCTGCATGCGCCGCGGCACCGAGATCGCCCATTGGTTGTTGACGATCACGCTGACAAGCGGCAGGTTCATTGCGCCCGCGACGTTGATCGCACCGTAGAAATCGCCTTTCGACGAACCGCCGTCGCCGCAGACCGTGACGGCGACGCGCGGTTCCTTGCGGATCTTGAACGCGAGCGCGGCGCCGGCCGCGTGCAGGCACTGCGTCGCGATCGGCACCGACCAGGCGAAGTCGTGCGGCTGCGCCGAAAACGCGTTGCCGCGTTCGTCGCCGCCCCAGTACATCAATACTTCGCGCGGCAGCACGCCGCGCTGGAACTGCGCGCCGTATTCGCGGTACATCGGCGCGAACACGTCCTCTTTGCGCATCGCCGAACCGATCGCGACGTGCGCGGCTTCCATCCCCAGACACGACGCGTAGGTACCGAGCTTGCCGGTGCGCTGCAGCGCGATCGACTTGGTGTCGAACACGCGCACGAAACTCATGAGTTTGTACAACTCGACGAGCTGTTTCACGTCCTTGGCAAACTCGGGCAGATCCTCGCGCACGAGCTTGCCGTCGGCGTCGAGGTATTGCAGGTATTCGATTTCGAAGCGGGCGACGACAGACACGAGAAACTCCTTGTGAGTCTGTTAGTTAACTAGGCTTGCCCGACGATGGCAAGACGTGGTGCGGAAAAAACCGGAGATTCGGACAGCGTCGGGTAGGGCTTCGAAGCGCATTGTAGCGTGGCGATAAGTGCGCGTACCGCTTACCATCCCGATTCTCAAACCCCGCTTTCCGGCTATCCCATGACCGAACCGAACCAGCGCGCGCTCGAGCCCGGCATCGAACTCGATCTGCGCGACCGCATGACCTATAGCGGCTACCTGCAACTGGATCAGCTGCTGTCCGCGCAGAAGCCGCTGAGCCAGCCACCGCATCACGACGAAATGCTGTTCATCATCCAGCATCAGGTTTCCGAGTTGTGGCTCAAACTCATCGTGCACGAGCTGCGCGCGGCGATCGCGTATTTGCGCCGCGACGAGGTGGATGGTTGCCTGAAGATCCTTGCGCGCGTGAAGCAGATTCAGCGCCAGCTGTTCGAACAATGGGCCGTGCTGGAAACGCTGACGCCAAGCGAATATATGGAATTCCGCCACGTGCTCGGTCCGGCATCGGGTTTCCAGTCGATGCAATACCGGCTCGTCGAATTCCTGCTCGGCAACAAGAGCGCCGATACGGTCGCGGTGTTCGCGCATGTGCCGGCTCAGCAAGCCGAGTTGCGCGCGGCGCTCGAGGCGCCGAGCCTGTATGACGAGTTCCTGATGTTTCTCGCGCGCAAAGGGCATGCCATTCCGTCGCAATGTCTGCAACGGGATTGGTCACAGCCGCATAGCTCCAATCCGGGCCTGATCGAACCGCTACGGCACATCTACGAGCAGCCCGAGCAGTACTGGGCCGAGTATCACTTGAGCGAGCAACTCGTCGACATCGAAGAAAGTTTCCAGCTCTGGCGCTTTCGCCACATGAAAACCGTGGAACGCATCATCGGCTACAAGCGCGGCACCGGCGGCTCGTCCGGCGTGGCGTTCCTGAAAAAGGCGCTGGAGCTGACATTCTTCCCGGAATTGCTGGAAGTGCGAACGGTGATTGGCGTGCGCTGATTGCTTTTGCCCCCTCTCCCCGCGAGCGGGGAGAGGGCGGGGGTGATCTGGAGACACTCGGCTATCGCGTGATTCGTTTCTGGAACGATGACGCATTGATGAAAACTGACGCAGTGCTCAGCGAGATTCTCAGGGTGCTGGAAGAGCACCCCTCACCCTAGCCCTCTCCCTGCTGCGCGGGGCGAGGGGATAAAGCATCTGCATGAGCGCAATTGGGAATTGCCGCATCGCAACACCGATTCCGTTTGACGCCACCGCGTGTAGCCGCTACATCTTGCGCGCCCTGACGTGAGCTGTCCCGGCCACGTTCAATTCCAGCTGCACAGGGGCAGCTGACCGACCGGAGCACTCCATGGCGACCAACGACGCCGCGCACGCACTACCCACGTTCCCGCAAACCCTCGGCCATCCGCGACCGTTGTGGATGTTGTTCATGACCGAGTTCTGGGAGCGGTTTTCGTTCTACGGCATGCGCTGGGCGCTGACGCTGTACATGGTCGCGCAGTTCTACGGCGGTTCCGGCGCCGGTGAGGCGCCTTCCAATCGCATCTACGGCGCGTATCTTGCGCTGGTCTACGCGGCCGGATTCTTCGGCGGCTTCATCGCCGACCGCCTGATCGGCCATCAGCGCTCGATCCTGACCGGCGCGGTCGTCATGGGTGGCGGCTTGTTCGTCATGATGATCCCGAACATGGACGTGTTCCTGCTCGGCCTTTCGCTAGTGATCATCGGCAACGGCCTGTTCAAGCCGAACATCTCGACGATGGTCGGCGAACTCTACGCGCAAGGCGACTACCGCCGCGATGCCGGCTTCACGATTTTCTACATGGGCATCAACGCCGGCAGTTTCTTCTCGCCGCTGATTACCGCGTGGCTCGCCAGCGTGTTTACCGACACACCGTTGCAGCAGAACTACAAGATTGTGTTTGCGAGCGCGGGCGTCGGCATGCTGCTGTCCTACGTCTGGCTGTGGTTTGGCCGCCGTCAGTTGCAAGGCATCGGTGGTCCGCCGGAGGGCGCGGCCAGCTCGCGCAGCCTGGGTCTTGTCGCGCTGTATCTCATTGCGGGTGTACCGGTGACGTACTTCCTGCTCGCCAAGCTCGGTGCCAGCGCGCTGGTTTGGGTCCTCGGTATACTTTTCCTCGTGCTCGCCGGATTTCTCGTGGTCGAAGGCGCACGCGAGGGTACGGTGGCGCGCGACAAAGTCATCGCGATGCTGATCATCTTCGTTTTCAACAGCCTGTTCTGGATGTTCTTCGAGCAGGCCGGCTCGTCGTTCAACTTCCTCGCCGAGAAGATCGTGCATCGCGATTTCGGCTCCTGGGAATTTCCAGTCGGTTGGTTTCAGTCGGTTAATCCGCTGGCGATCATCGCTTTGGCGCCCTTGGTTGCTTGGGTATGGGTCATCATGGGCAAACGCGGCACCGAGCCGTCGATTCCGCGCAAGTTTGGCCTTGGCTTGATCGGCAACGGTCTTGCCTTTCTGCTGTTGATGTATGCGCTGACTTATCTCGTGGACGGCAAGCAGATGATCCCGTTCTGGACGCTGTTCATGGTCTACGTCATCCAGTCCGTGGGCGAGCTGTGTCTGTCGCCGATCGGCTTGTCGATGGTGACCAAGCTCGCGCCGTCGAAATATGTTGCCTTTGCCATGGGCGGCTGGTTCCTCTCGATTGCGAACGGCAACAATCTGTCCGGCATCTTCGCCAGTGAGGTCAGCGGCGAAACCGGCATGACCACGGCCTCCGCACTGTCGGGCTACACCTTCGGTTTCTGGTCCCTGGTCGGCGCGGGCGTGTTTCTGTTTCTGGTGGCGCCGTTAATCAACCGGCTGATGCACGGCGTGAAATAGCTCACGCGAGGCCCGAAAAGAAACCGTTCGTCCTGAGCGTAGGCGCGAAGCGCCGGAGTCGAAGGACACGTTGGCGCTTCGACTCCGCTTGCTGCGCAAGCTACGCTCAGCGCGAACGGAATCTATTTTGCAATCTCTTCCAGCTCCGCGGCCCACAGCTTATCGAGAATCCGCCCGAGCCACTCGCGCTCGGGCGCATCCAGATGCTCCAGCAGGCGCCGCTCGTGTTCGAGCGCGCGCGGGGCGACGGCGTCATAGATCTTCCACCCTTTCGCAGTCAGGCGCAGCACGGATCGGCGCTTGTCATGCGCGGCCAGCGTGCGGCGCACGCGACCGGCCTGCATCAGGCTCGCCACCGCGCGGCTGATCGCGACCTTATCGGTCGCCGTGCGCTCGGCGACTTCACGCGCCGAAGAGCCGTCATAGCGGCCGAGTACCGCCAGCACGCGCCATTCCGTCACCGACAGCTGGAAGCGCTGCGCGTACTCGCGCGCGATCGCCTGGCTGATCGTGTTCGAGAGCACCGACAGGCGGTACGGCAGGAAGTGTTCGAGGTCGAGGGTCTTGTGCGGCATATTGGTTTCATTTGAAACTATCCGTGCTAGACTTGCAAGTCTGCAAAGACCGCATCGGGATGCCCGCCATGAACGCCCAACCGCAGACTCACACGCATTCTCACTCGCATGCTGGCGCCGGCGTGCCGGTGGAAAATCCCATGGGGATCGACGGCTTCGAGTTCGTCGAATTCGCCTCGCCGGAACCGGCCAAACTGCACGACTATTTCCGCAAGATGGGCTTCGCGCAGGTAGCACGCCACAAAACGCGGCCGATCTACAATTACCGGCAGAACGACTGCACGTTCCTGATCAACGAGGATCCGGACTCGTTCGCCGCCGACTTCGCCAAACAACATGGGCCGAGCGCGTGCGGCTTCGCGATCCGCGTCAGCAAGCTCGCCGAATGGGTGCGCGTACAGGCGCTGAAAAACGGCGCCAAGTCGATCGAGAACAAGGAGACCAGCAAGGCCGTCGCCGCGCCGGTCATCGAGGGCATCGGCGGCTGCATGCTCTATATCGTCGACCGCTACGACGACAAAGGCACGATCCACGATCCGGACTGGGAATGGCTGCCGGGCGCGCAGATGATGCCGAAGGGTTTCGGCCTCACGTTCATCGATCACCTCACGCATAATCTGTACTTCGGCAACATGGCGAAGTGGGCGGACTATTACGAACGCCTGTTCCAGTTTCGCGAGATCCGCTACTTCGACATTAAGGGTGCGAAGACCGGATTGCTGTCGAAAGCGATGGCTGCGCCGGACGGCATGGTGCGCATTCCGCTCAACGAGTCGGCCGATCCGAAGAGTCAGATCAACGAATACCTCGATCAATACCACGGCGAAGGCATTCAGCACATCGCCTGTTTCACCGACAACATCTACACGACCGTCGAAGCGATGCGCGCGCAAGGCATCGAATTCCTCGACACGCCGAATGCGTATTACGGCGTGATCGATCAGCGCATTCCGCATCACGGCGAGAACGTGGCGCGCATGCAGGAAAACAAGATCCTGATCGACGCCGATCCGGAAACGCACAAGAAGCTGCTGCTGCAGATCTTCACCAAGAACGCCATCGGCCCGATTTTCTTCGAGATCATCCAGCGCAAGGGCAATACCGGCTTCGGCGAAGGCAATTTTCAGGCGCTGTTCGAGGCGATCGAGCGCGAGCAGATGGAGCGCGGCGTTTTGTGATAATTGTCCGTTCGCCCTGAGCGTAGGTGCGAAGCGCCGGAGTCGAAGGGTCAATCTGCATGTTCCTTGTGTATATCCTGCAGTGCTCGGTCGGATCGTTGTATGTTGGTCAGACGGATGATCTGGACGAACGCCTGCGGCAGCATGACGCGGCCAAGTTTGCGTCGTACACGGCAAGGCGCCGGCCACTGCAGTTGCTGCATGTTGAGAAGTTTGAGTCGCGCTTCGAAGCGATCGCCATGGAACGAAAACTGAAGGGTTGGAGCAAGGCAAAGAAGTTGGCTTACATTTCTGGCGACTGGGAGAAGGTAGGAGCCTTGTCGAAAGGCAAGCATCAATGGGAGCGGTCAAGTTGACGCTTCGACTCCGCGGCCTACGGCCGCTACGCTCAGCGCGAACGGAAAACGGATGAACAAGACATCTTTGGCAAATTTGGAATACCGATCCGGCTTCGGAAACGAATTCGCCACCGAAGCCGTTGCCGGTGCGTTGCCGCATGGCCGGAACTCGCCGCAGCGCGTCGCTCATGGTTTGTACGCCGAACAGCTTTCCGGCACGGCGTTCACTGCGCCGCGGCATCTCAACCGGCGCAGCTGGCTGTATCGCATGCGTCCGGCGGCAATGCATGAGCCGTTCGCGATGCGGCAACGTGGACAGTTCCACAACCGCTGGAACGATGCGCCGGTGTCGCCGAACCAGCTGCGTTGGGATCCATGGCCGCTGCCAGCGGCGCCGACGGATTTCATCGACGGGCTGATCACGCTTGCCGGCAACGGCAGTGCCGGCACGCAGCACGGTATCGGCATCCATGTCTATGCCGCGAACCGCTCGATGCAGGGCCGGTTTTTTTACGACGCCGACGGCGAGTTGCTGATCGTGCCGCAACTCGGTCGCCTGAAAATCGCGACGGAACTCGGCGTGCTCGAAATCGAGCCGCAGGAGATCGCGGTAATACCGCGCGGCCTGCGCTTCCGTGTCGAGTTGCTCGACCGCGAGGCGCGCGGGTATGTTGCAGAAAATTTCGGTGCGCTGCTGCGTTTGCCGGAGCTAGGACCGATCGGTTCGAATGCGCTGGCGAACGCGCGCGATTTTTTGACTCCGGTCGCGGCGTATGAAGATGTCGAAGGCGTTTTCGAGCTGATCGCAAAATTCCAGGGCGAGCTGTGGTCGGCCAAGATCGACCATTCGCCGCTCGACGTCGTCGGCTGGCACGGCAACTATGCGCCGTACAAATACGACTTGCGTCGCTTCAACACGATCGGTTCGATCAGCTACGATCATCCCGATCCGTCGATCTTCACCGTGCTGACCTCGGCGAGCGACACGCCGGGCGTGGCGAACATCGATTTTGCGATCTTCCCGCCGCGCTGGCTCGTTGCCGAGAACACGTTCCGCCCGCCCTGGTTTCATCGCAACATCGCCAGCGAGTTCATGGGTCTGGTGCACGGCGCCTATGACGCGAAAGCCGGCGGCTTCGTACCCGGCGGCGCCAGCCTGCACAACAGCATGAGCGGCCACGGCCCGGATGCGGCGAGCTTCGACAAGGCCAGCGCCGCGGATACGCACAAGCCGGACCACATCGTCGACACGATGGCGTTCATGTTCGAGACGCGTGCGGTGATCCGGCCGACCCAGCAGGCGTTGGAAGCGCCACAGCTGCAGCATGATTACCACCATTGCTGGCAGGGCTTGAAGAAGAACTTCGACGCGGGAAAAGTATAAAAATGAAACTGGCGAGTTTGAAGGAAGGCGGCCGCGATGGCACCTTGATCGTCGTCGATCGCGCGCTGGCGCGCGCCGTGCGCGCGACCGACACCGCGCGCACGCTGCAAGCCGCGCTCGAGGACTGGAGCAACACCGCGCCGCGCCTGAACCGCGTCTACGAATTGCTCAATGACGCCGCGCAGGCGCAGACGATCAACGGCGAAGAAGTGTTCGCGCTCGATCCGGCCGCGCTCGCCGCGCCGCTGCCGCGCGCCTATGAGTTCGTCGACGGCAGCGCTTATTTGCCGCATGTCGAACGCGTGCGTCGCGCGCGCGGCGCGGAAGTGCCGGCGAGTTTCTACACCGATCCGCTGATGTATCAGGCCACCAGCGCCGGCTTCCTCGGCCCGCGCGATCCGGTGCTGGTCGTCAGCGCGGACTACGGCATCGATCTGGAAGCCGAAATCGTCGTTGTCACCGACGACGTGCCGATGGCGGCGACACCGGCGCAGGCCGCCGCGCATATCCAGCTGATCGGCCTCGTCAATGACGTGAGCTTGCGCAACCTGATTCCGAACGAACTGGCGAAAGGCTTCGGCTTTCTGCAATCCAAGCCGCGCTCAGCGCTGTCACCCGTATTCGTCACGCCCGATGAATTGGGTCAGGCCTGGCGCGACAGCAAGCTGCACCTGCCGCTGCGCACGCAGATCAATGGCAGGTTTTTCGGCGCGCCGGAAGCGGGCGAGGACATGCAGTTCAGCTTCGCCGAGCTTGTCGCGCACGCGGCGAAGACACGCCCGCTGTCGGCCGGCACCATCGTCGGCTCCGGCACGATCGCGAACCAGGACGAAAGCCGCGGCGCTTCGTGTCTGGCCGAGCGGCGCACGCTGGAAACCCTCGCCAACGGCAAGCCATCGACCCCGTTTCTGCAATTCGGTGACACGGTGCGTATCGAGATGCTCGACGGCAGTGGACGCAGCATTTTCGGCGCCATCGAGCAGTCGATCGGCCAGGTCGCCACATCCAGCTGAGCGCCGGGTTTTGATTTTTGCCCATCACTGGGGCTAGTCTGCGCATATCCGAACAGGCGGGAGGGGCTACATGTCCGGCGAAGGGGTGAAGCTCTACAGCTACTGGCGTTCCAGCGCCGCTTACCGGGTGCGCATTGCGCTGAATCTCAAGGGCCTGGAATACGACGTGGTGCCGGTGCATCTCGCCGAAGATGGCCAGCACAGCGACGAGTTCCGCGCGGTCAATCCGCAGGAGCTCGTTCCCGTGCTCGTGGACCGCTCGCGCGTGATCCGCCAGTCGCTGGCGATCATGGAGTACCTCGAGGAAGCCTACGAAGGCGAGCGCAAGCTGCTGCCGGCCACCGCACGCGAACGCGCGCGCGTGCGCGGGCTGGCGCACATCGTCGCCTGCGACATCCATCCGCTGAACAATCTGCGCGTGATGCAATATCTGGAGCGCGAATTCAACACGCCGCAAGTCGAACGCGAGCGCTGGACCCAGCACTGGATCCGCGAAGGCTTCAACGCCTTCGAGAACCTGCTTGCCGATAATCCGTCGACCGGCGAATTTTGCGAAGGCGACGAGCCGACGATGGCCGATGTCTGCCTCGTGCCGCAGGTCTATAACGCCAAGCGCTGGTCGGTGGACATGGCGTCCTACCCGCTGATTCAGCGCATCAGCGACAGCTGCATGAAGCTTGACGAATTCGAGCGCGCGCGACCGGAAAATCAGCCGGACGCGCCGAAGTAGTACTCTCCGCCGGATCTGCAACCTCGAACAACGCGCCGCGACTCGTCAGAACGTCGTCGTATCGTAACTATCGTGGGGCGTGGTCGTGTTGTCGCCACCCGCTTCGGCAAGGCGGATCTTCAGCGCCAGACCATCGCGCGAGTCGGCCTTGTTCAGCGCCTCCTCGAGCTCGATCTTGCCTTCCTTGTACAGGCGGTACAGGGATTGGTCGAACGTCTGAATGCCTTCTTCCAGGCTGCGATCCATCGCTTCCTTGATTTCGTGTACCTGGCCGCGGCGCAGCAGGTCGCGGATGAACGGCGTGTTGATCAACACTTCCGCCGCAGGCAGGCGGCGTCCGTCCTTGCCGATCACCAGGCGCTGGCTGATGACGGCCTTCAGATTCAGCGCCAGGTTCATCAGGATGTTGCGGTGCGCGGGTTCGGGGAAGAAGTTGAGAATGCGCTCGATGGTCTGGTCGGCGTTGTTGGAGTGCAGGGTTGCCAGGCACAGGTGTCCGGTTTCGGAGAACGAAATCGCCGCTTCCATCGTCTCCGAATCGCGGATTTCTCCGATCATGATGACGTCCGGCGCTTCGCGCATCGCATTCTTCAGCGCCTCGTGGAAACTGTGGGTGTCCAGGCCTACTTCGCGCTGGTTGACGACGGACTTCTTGTGCCGGTGCAGGTATTCGATCGGATCCTCCACCGTGAGGATGTGTCCGGACATCGTGCTGTTGCGGTGATCGATCATCGACGCCAGCGTCGTGGATTTTCCGGAGCCGGTGGCGCCGACCACGAGCACCAGTCCGCGCGGCTCCATGATGACGTCCTTGAAGATCGCCGGCAGCCGTAGTTGTTCGATCGACGGGATCTCGCTTTTGATCGCGCGGATCACCATGCCGACTTCGCCGCGCTGTTTGAACACGTTGATGCGGAAGCGGCCGGCGTCCTTGACGGCGATGGCGAGATTCAGTTCCAGGTCGCGCTCGAAAGCCGGCACCTGGCCTTCGTCCATCAGCGAATAGGCGATCTTCTTGACCATGCCGCCGGGCAGGCCGGTGTTGCCGAGCGGGTAGAGTTTGCCTTCGACCTTGATGTTCACTGGGGCGCCGGTCGTCAGGAACATGTCCGACGCGCCTTTTTCGGTCATGAGCTTGAGAAAGTAACCGATATCCATCACGAGCCTCGCACTTCAGGCGCCGCCGTCACGGCGCGCAAAAAAAACGGGATCGAGCGCAGGCGTTGCCTTGTATCATCGCCTTTCCCACAATACGCCAACTCTCGCGTTCCCGCCCCAGATTCTTGCTGTGGATGTTATGACACCAAATCGGCGAAAAATCCATCTTGGCGTAAGCATTTTCTTGGCAGCCCTGGCCGGCTGCGGACCGACGAAACCGCCGAATATCGGGCTGGACGAAGCGGTGCGCTCGCTGGCCGCCGCGCGCGATGCCGGCGCACCGACCTACGCGCCCATGGAGCTGCGCAATGCCGAGGATCACCTCGCCCAGGCGCGCGCGCGTTTCGCCAAGCGCGACTATGACGAAGCCGCCAACCTGGTCCAGGAAGGACAGGCCGATAGTGAACTCGCCGCGGTCAGGGCACGACTCGGCAAGGCGCGCGAAAAAGTCGACGCGCGCATGCACGAGAACGCCGATCTGCGCCAGCGCTCGGAAGCCGGCGACAATCCCGCCGATGCGCAGGGAGGCCAGCCATGAGGTGGCTGCTGTGGTGTGGCGTGCTGTTGATCGGCGCCGAGACTGCTGCGTTCGCCGCGAAGCATGATCTGGATTACGAACGCCTGCGCGCGAGCCTGAACACACTCGCCGCAGATCCGGTGCTCGGCGGTCTTGCGCCGGCCGAGCGCGCATTCGCTGAGCAGGCCGTGCAGGCTTTGGCGGAAGGCGGCAGTAAATCGGAACATGCACACCGGTTGTACATGGCCGAGCGCCGCGTCGACATTGCTTATGCCGCCGCGCAGGCTGCCGACCAGGAACGCAAGCTGGGCGAACTCGACCGCGAGCACGATCGCATCCTGCTTGCCGCCAGTCAGCGCGAGCTGCAGCGCGTGCGCATGGACGCCGAGCGCCAGCGCATGGAGAGCGAAATGCGCGCCGAGGAAGCCGAGCGCCTGCGCCTTGAAGGCGAGGCGAGCGCGCAAGATGCCGAAGCCGCACGCGCGCAGGCTGCGCAAACGCAACGCCTGCTCGATGCGCAATCTAAGGCGGCCGATCTGGCACGCAGGGAAGCGCAGCTGGCCGAAGCGACCGCCGGCGACCTGCGCAAACGCCTGCAGAACCTGCGCGCGACGCGCGGCGCGCAAGGCATGCAGATGACGCTCGACGACATCGCGTTCGCGCCCGGTCAGGCCGGTCTGCGGCCGGAAGCGAAAGCCAGCCTCGGCCAGCTCGTCGCTTTCGTCAACCGCGATCCAGGCAAGTCGATCCGCATCGAAGGCCATACCGACAGCCGCGGTTCGACGGACACGAATCGGCTGCTGTCGCAGCGACGCGCCGATGCCGTACGCAACGCATTGGTCGCGGCCGGCGTAGCGGCGAATCGCATCACCAGCGTCGGTCTTGGCGAGGATCAACCGGTCGCCGGCAACGACAGTGAAGAAGGCCGGGCGCGCAATCGGCGCGTCGATGTCATCCTCGAGGACCAGCCTGCGCATTAACCGGCGCAACGTGGTGGCGCAGCTGCCGTATGGCGCCAATTTTTCTCGATTTGACAGGGGTTTGGGAGAGGGGAAAAAGCCGGGTTGCGCGCCTTTTGGCAAAGGAGTAGGGTCGAATTGTCGCGGCACCCGTTCGGGCATCCCCGCGGCGTTATGACGAGTCCATGACAACAGCTGTCGAGCAAGAACCCGCATCCGCCTCACACGAGCGTGGCGGCCCGGGTGCAAGTGGCCGCAGCATTCGGATTCTCAGTTTCCCCTTGATCCACGTGAACGTCTGCGCGAGCCGCGGCTGCGGTTCGGTGTGTGCGTTCGCCTTGCACAAAGAGGAGGTCGGCTGATGTTCGAGAACCAGCAGAAAGACGTCGAAATACTGATAAAGAGCGACGTGGAATTCCGCAGCCTGTATCAGCGCCACAAGGAACTGGACGGAAAAGTCCGCGACGCCGAACTCGGCGTTCTGCCGATGGATGACACCACG
>Ga0070666_10001343_pt1 | contig 14924 bp, 12 predicted proteins | sample KBSS23metaG_FD_64677 | JGI IMG/M metagenome (GOLD analysis project Ga0070666, IMG submission 64677) | Switchgrass rhizosphere microbial communities from Kellogg Biological Station, Michigan, USA - KBS S2-3 metaG | ecosystem: Host-associated > Plants > Roots > Rhizosphere > Soil ... | reverse complement strand
CAGCGCGGTTTCGCCGGCTGGGATCACGGGATGCTTTCCATAGTATTCAGATCCCAGTAGACCCGCTTCTTCCGCCGCGACCGAGATGAAAAGCGCCGAACGCCGGGGCTTTTGCGGCAGGGCCGCCCAGGCACGCGCCAGTTCCAGAAGAATGCCGCAGCCGGTGCCGTTGTCCTGCGCTCCGTTGTAAATCGCGTCGCCATGAATCGGCTCGCCGACGCCGAAATGATCCCAGTGAGCGCTGAACATCACGGCTTCATTTTTCAGCTGCGGATCGCTGCCCTCCACTTTGCCGATCACATTGCGGGTCTGGATCTCGCGAATCGCCGCGGGGGCGCGGATGTGAAAACGCAGGGGCAAGGTCTGCGCGCGGAAGCCGGGAGTGTCGGCCATCTTCAGCCATTCGTCGGCGGTCTTGCCGAGAGAAGCCGCGATCTTGTCGCCGTTTTCCTTGGTGACCCAGCCCGCGAATCCTAGAGCTTGCGCTCCCGGCTCTAGCTTCATCGCGAAATCGCCCTTGGACCAGGACGCGCGTACCACGTTCCATCCATAGCTGGCCGTGGGCGTGGTGTGGATGATGAGCGCTGCAATGGCCCCGTGGCGCGTGGCCTCTTCGTACTTATAAACCCAGCGGCCATAGTAGGTGAGCGCTTCGCCGGTGAAGAACTTGGGATCGTTCGAGGGCGGCTCGCCGGTGAACAACACCACTACTTTGCCGCGCACGTCGATGCCTTTGTAATCGTCCCATTGGTATTCCGGAGCGACAATGCCGTGACCGACGAACACGGCGTCGGCGTCGACCTCCACATTCGGCTTCTGCTGAAACGTGACCCCTACGAAATGGTCCAGCCACTGGAGTGTGATAGCGCCGGCGCTGATCTGGGCACCGGCTTGCGGCGTCGATTCGATCAGCGTGAAGTTCTGAAAATACGTCCCGTGGTCGCCGGCGGGTTTCAACCCAGCAAGCGCAAATTGCGTGGCGATGTATTCAGTGGCCAGATCGCCGCCGCGGGCGCCGACACCACGGCCTTCGAGCAAATCGCTCGCCAGGAATTTGACGTGCGCCCGCATGCGTTCGCCTGAGATGTCGTTCACTTGCGCCCAGGCGGACACAGCCAATAGAGAAAGCAGCAGCACGCGATTCATGCCGTCATCATAACAAGACCCTACGCATCGCACGGCGGCGGCGCGGATCTTGCACGCGATCCCTTACGACTTAGGTTTCGCGGCGTTGCCCCTGCGGATCGCGGCCCAGCGTTTGCGTTGCGCGGCAGCCATGCGCTTGCGTGCCGCGGCGCTCACCGTACGGCGGGCGGAGGGCACCAGCAAAGGCCGGCCCCGCTTGCCCCGGTCATGCGCGAGCCGGTCAAAGATCGCAATCGCCCGATCCAACTCCGCCTTATACGCGCGGAGGTCCCCGAGGACCTTCAAAATGTCCATAGTGCCCCAGTATTGGCAATTTTTGCGCCGCGACGCAAGTGCCCTTCGACAAGTAATGAGGAAGCCCACGTTTATACTGGAGGAGAATGAAGCTCGTGATCGACACCGCCGCGCAAACGTTGAGTCAGCAAGATGACGGCGGCGAAACCACTGTTGGATTGTTTAGCAAAGAAGCTTTCGAGGCGCTGTCGCGAGAGTGGGTGCGGGTTGGCTGGAGCCTGAAGCATTATCACACCTTCACGTGGTTCGGCCTGCCGGTGCTGCAACTCCCCGAGGATTTGCTGCGTTTGCAGGAAGTGATTTACGCGGTGCGGCCGGCGGTGATTGTCGAGACCGGAGTGTTTCTGGGCGGGTCGCTGCTATTCCACGCCTCCTTGCTCGCCGCGATGGGCGAGGGGAAAGTGATCGGGATCGACCGCGAAATCCAGCCGCACATTCGCGAAGCTCTGTGCAGGCATCCGCTGGGGCCGCGCATTTCTTTACTGGAGGGTAGCTCTACCGATCCCGCCGTGGTTTCGCAGGTGCGAAGTCTAGCGGAGAATGCGGGACCAGTGCTGGTGATTCTCGATTCCGACCACACGCGGGAGCATGTCGAGCGGGAACTTGAATGCTACGCGCCGCTGGTGACCAAGGGATCGTATATCGTCGCCACCGACGGCATCATGAAAGACCTCCACGACGTGCCACGAGCGCAAGCTGCCTGGAAGAAGGACAACCCTTTCGAGGCGGTGAACGCGTTTGCGGCGCGGCATCCGGAGTTCCGGCAGGAGCAGCCGCGGTGGCTTGCGCACGACAGTCCCCTTACCGAAAACGTTACTTATTGGCCCGGAGCGTGGCTGCAGCGGATTCGTTAGCTCTGAAACCGGCTGCGGTTAGCTGCGGGGACGGCGAGGTCCTACGGCGAAAGATCTGGAGGCTGCCCGAACCAGGTAATTCGAGGCGCTCATAGCGGGTTGCCAAGAATTGTGCGGCCCAAACAAATATGTGGTCGCCGGACGTCTTCTGACGCAGCCAGGACGGAGGCGAAGAGACGTAGACGACATACTCCGGCCGGCTTTGCTCGATCTCGCCGATCATTTCGTCCTGCATTCTTGCCGCATACTTTTGCGGCTCCATCAGACCGTAAGTGTAGATATAGCCCGTGGCGGAATGGCGGTCCGCGTAGAAATAAATTTCAGGCTCGGAACCTAATACTGCGATGCGTGCCTGGGGCGGCGACTGTACGCGTAAATAGCGGGCGACCGTTTGCGCTTCAGGAAACGGGTTTTCGCCGTAAATCGCCGCTGACGCCTGCGTTGGGTCCATTGCGAAGAGGTAACCGCGCTGTAGAAAAAGAGAAATCCCCACTCCTGCAACGAATACAGCAAGTGCGGGCCGGAGAAATGTTTTCGCCATGCCCGCGAGACCCGCCCCCGCCAGCAGGGATACCGCCGGCAACAGCATTACGAAATAGTGGTTGCGGAAATACAATCCCGTGCATACGGCTGCGAAAGAGAATCCCAGAAAGCTGAAGGTGAAAAATGAATGCTGCTTTCGGGCCAAACAATAAGCGCCCATCCCGGCGAGGGTCCAAAGCAAGAAGGAAGGGCCGATTACCTTCGGTAATGTGCCAAGCAACAACAGTAGCCCGGTGGCGGGGCTGATGATGGAGCCATACTGCTCGCCGTAGGAAACCGTCCAGAACCAGAATTTCGCAAAGACTCCCGCTCGCCAGAGAAGTAGGCAGGTTACGCCGAAGGGTAGCGCGGCGCCCGCCAAATAGATGGGAAGAACACGTACGCGCTTCACGATCAGATACAGAGCACCGAAGGCAATGAAGCTTGCCCCTGGCTGTTTCATCACCATCGCCATGCCCATGGCGACACCGCTGGCGAGTATCCGCCATTGGAACTTGCCTGGAGGGTCCAGAAGCAGAATCGCGCCCGCCACTGCCCCCAGCGCCACGAAATGCGTCGCATGGGCTGCAAAACCAAGTACCGTGGGCGAGGTCGAAAGCAGCGCGTAGCAAACGCCAGCCGTTAGTCCCGCGGTTGCTCCGTAAAGGCGCCGCCCCAGTAGGGCTACTAGCAAGATGGTTGCCGCATTTACCAGGATCAGCCCGAGGTGAACCGCTTGCGCGCTCTGCCCGAACAGGGTGAGAATACCCGCGTAGGCTGCGTAGGTGCCTGGCAACTTCATGTTATAGGCAAGCTGGTAGGGCGGAATGCCTTCGAGCAGGAGTTGACCCGCATAGGCGTATTCGCCCTCATCCCGTTCGAGCGGCATATCCCGCAGCCGGAAGCGGATCATGGAAAAGAACATGATCGCGACCAGCAGTAGAATCTTGTGCTTCGTGAACACGGCCTCACTTGGTAATTCGACCCGCACGTACGATTGCAATAGCCGTCGAAAAGCAAATGATAAACAGAGTACTTGCCGGCGCCCTAAGGTTAACTGCCGCCGCTGTCGATAATTCATCGGTGACGCGTATCCCTACGCTCGATGGATGGCGGGCTGTAGCGATCGCCGCGGTGGTCGTCCATCACCTCGCACGCTGGTTCTATCAGCAGGAATCCGCTTACGCCCTGAGCGTGACGCGCTTCGGCGCTTTCGGGGTGGATGTATTCTTTGGGCTCAGCGGGCTGCTGATCACCAGGCTGCTCCTCGACGAGTTCGGGCGGACCGGCTCTTTTGATTTGCGGGGATTTTACATCCGCAGGGCCTTCCGCATTCTGCCTCCTTACTTGATGTTCCTAGCCGTAGTTACGGCGACCGGCATGTGGCGCTCGGCTTGGGAGGCCGCGTCCTGCCTGCTGTTCTTCCGCAACTACGTACCCGACGCGTTGACGGGTGGAGCGACGCAGCATCTGTGGTCGCTCGCGGTGGAAGAACATTTCTATTTGCTGTGGCCCGGCCTGCTGGCATGGGTGGGAGCGCGGCGTTCGAAGAATCTCGCGGCGGGGCTGGCGCTAGCGGTGGCGTTGTGGAGGATGATTCAGTCGCAGTTCGCGGCTCCGCTCCTGCCGTTGGTTCCCGCGCATTTTCGCACGGATGTCCGGCTGGACGCGCTCTTGTGGGGATGCGTGGTGGCGTTTCTTCTAGACGACGCTGCTGCCCGCACACGCTTGACGAAACAGTTGCGATTCGGGGTGTGGTGCGCGATGGCTGGGCTTTTGGGGCTTTGCATCGCGTACTACTCGGAGCTCAACAGCGTGATGGTGGCGGTGCTGATTCCGATGTTGCTGGCGGGCACGACGCTCCACCCGCAGTGGGCGTTGAGCCGAGCGCTGGATTGGGCGCCGGTCACGTGGATGGGGCGAATTTCTTACAGCTTGTACCTGTGGCAGGCGCTGTTTTTGTTGCCCGGCTGGGTGCATCCCGCGCACTGGTGGCAGCAGTGGCCGGCGAATCTGCCGATGACGGTGGCGGTGGCGGCGCTGAGCTATTACGCGATCGAGAAGCCGCTGCAGCGCGCTGGAAGAAAGCTGGCGAGCCGCTCACTGAGTCAGTCTAGAGATACCGGCGGCCGGCTGAAACAGCGTGCCTTGGCCACTCTGGAATAGCCGCTTCATCTGCGCGTTAGTTTCGACGGCGTGGGCGGCTTCGGCGGTGTGATCCGGCGAGAGTAACTGGTAATCCACCCAATGCATGTACACGTAATCGAGACCGAGCTGCGAGGCATAGGCGGGGAGGGTTTCGAACTGCGCGAGGGTTCGCGGAGCGTCCTCGCGGTACCAATAGATGGGCATTATGATGAGTGACGCCGTGCGCCGTCCGGTGTAGAGATACAAAGCCGGATTCGTCGAGAGCACGGTGGCGCCGGGGGGCAGGTTCTGTTTCATCCACGCGTAGGCCGCCAGGTTTTCTCCGCGCACACGGACATTATCGGAACGCATTGTGGGCAGGGTTCCGAAGGTCACAGAACCTTGCATCCACAGGGCACTCAAAAGCAGCGCCGCGGCGAGTGCGCCCACTACCCAGCCGGCGATGCGCTGGCTCTTTTCCGGGCGCCGGAAGGTCCCGCGCAGCAGCGCAGCGAAGTGCTTGCCTTCCCACAGCGCACCGGCGGCGAACAGCGGAACCAACGGGTACATGAGGCGCAGATTCGGTGGAAAATGCCACACGACGAGTTCGAGCATCGTCAGCCCGGCGAGCGCTAAGTAGGGTTGCAGCGCGCGGTCGTTGCGGCGGCGGACCAGACCGGTGAGGATGGCCGCGGCGGTGGTGATACGGATCAGTTGCCAGAAGAACGAAGCGCTTTCCTGGGGGAAAACCAGCGCCGCCATTTCGTACAGCAGATGGCCGAGGTTGGACCAGGCGACCGTGCCCAAGTCGCGCAGATGCACGTTCAGGAGTTCGAAGGCGAGGTAGTCGGTGTTGTAGATCGACACCAGGTCGGTGGCGGAGGTGTGATGCAGCTTGACCCAGGCCATCCAACCGATCACGGCGGGCGCCATGGCCGCGGCGAAGGCGCAGGCCTCGCGGCGTTTTTTCCATAACAGGAAGATTACCGGGCCGGAGACCAGGGCAACGATGCCGGCGGTACGAGTCAAGTACGCCAGAGCGGCGCATAGTCCCGCGAGGGCGGCCCAAGGCCAGCCGCGGTCACGCAGACGTGCTTGGTCGAAGGCGATGAGCGAGGCGAGCAGGAGAGCTGCGAACAAAACTTCCGTGAAGATACCGGCGGCCATCACTACCGTGTAGGGGCTCACGGCCAGCCAGGCGGTGGCGGCCCAGCGCTCGATGGGAGACAGTCCGACGCGCCGGAACCACAGCAGGCTAAGCCAGAGGAACAAGGGAATCGCGGCCCACTGCATGGCAGTCACGACGCTGAGATTTTGGGGAAATCGCGGGTCAATGCGCCACGCCAGGGCCAGCAGCCACACCAAAAGCGGCGGATACTTGGTTTCATAAGGTGCGCCGGGCAGGCTTTGAATGCGATAGCCGTGGCCGTCCGCCAAGGATTTCGCGGCTACGAAATAGATAGCATCGTCATGCGTGCGGCCGAACTGCGGCATATCGCGGTTGTGCCAGGCAAACCACGCCGATGGCAGCAGCAGAACGATAAAGAGAGCCAGGGCAACGACTCGGCGCATGGGTTCTCTTGTATGTTCGACCAATTCGGGCGTTAGCTATAGGTATCTGTTCTGGCATAATGTAGGCGGCTCTATGGCTGCTTGGCAGGAATCGCCCGAACACTTTGTTGTCGATCTGCGAAAGGTTTCGGCGGCGGACCTTACTCCCCTATTGGAGGAAGAAACGGGGGTGTGGCGGTGGGCGCTCGACTGGGACTTTGAGCCGTCGGCTGAATTGGTGCGGCGCTTCGTCGACATGCAGGCGCTGAACGGGTTCGCGCTGCTCGAAGGCGGGCGCGTCATGGGCTACTGCTACTACATCCGGGAAGAAAAGAAAGGGCTCATCGGCGATCTGTACGTGCGCGAGCGCGATCGCACGGTGGAGCGCGAGCACGCGCTGATCGAGGCAACGCTGGAGACGCTGTGGCGTTCGTCGGGAGTGCATCGCGTGGAGGCGCAACTGTTGCTACTGGATTCACCGTTGGCGCGCAAGGTGCCGTTTGCGTCATGCTTCCGTTCCTTCCCCAGGCGGTTTTTGGAAGCGGCAGCCTCTAAGGCGGTTACGCTGGCCGAGCACTCGCCGCAGGGGGTCAGTATCACGCCCTGGACAGAAGCGCGGCAGGACGATTCCGCGCGACTGGTGGCGGCGGCATATCGCGGGCATGTTGACAGCGATATCAACGATCAGTACCGCTCACCTAGCGGCGCGCGGCGGTTCTTGAACAACATCGTGCAATATCCAGGATGCGGGACTTTCTTCGCGCCAGCATCCTACGCGGCTAGCGATGCGAAGGGAGCGCTGTGCGGGATGTCGTTGGCGAGTCTGGTGAGCAATACAACCGGACATATCACGCAGATCTGCGTGACGCCGGCACAGCGCGGGAAAGGCGTCGGGTATGCGCTGTTGCGGCGCTCGATGCTGGCGCTGGCGGCGCACGGGTGCCACACAGTGGGATTGACGGTGACGTCGACGAATACGGGCGCAATCCGGCTGTATGAGCAAATGGGTTTCACGGACCGGCGCGAATTCGCGGCTTACGTTTGGGATGCCTGGTAGATCTTTTTGTTTCCTTTTATTTTCGGAGCGCTCCTAGCCAGTTTGTTACCCTGTCCAGCCAGGGATGACGTTCATGGTCTCGCCACTACCACCACACTGCTTTTACGACTGACAGGGGAGCTCGAGACTCCCACCAATCGCGGCCGGGTAGCCCAGTGGGGGGACCCGACTCTTACAGTCAGACGATAGACGGCGGTTTCGGGGATCGCAGTAAAGACAAAATGCTAAGTGAAGCAGCGACTGAAGTAACGCTAACGGGTGGAGCTGTGAACACAATTGGCTTCCGCTGGTGGGCGCCTGTTACGCTTGAAGTATCACTATGGCGTGGTTTTCGCGGGAACGGTCGGGCGCAGAGGGGTCGGGGGAGGGCGAAAAGCGCGTCCGCACCGAGGGATTGTGGCTCAAGTGCGAGGGCTGCAGCCAGATCATCTGGAAAAAGACTCTGGAGGAGAATGGGCAGGTGTGCCCGCAGTGCGATCATCATTTCCGCGTGGATGCGCGGACGCGGCTGGCGCTGCTGCTCGACGGCGGCACCTACGAAGAAGTGGACGCGAGCCTGACTTCGACCGATCCGTTGGGCTTTTCCGATTCTAAAACTTACGCGGTGCGCCTAGCTGAAATGCAGAAGGCGACGTCCATGTCGGACGCTCTGGTGGCGGGCTGGGGCACGCTCGAAGGGCGGCATGTGAACATCTGCGCGATGGAGCTGAAGTTCGTCGGTGGCAGCATGGGCACTGTGGTGGGCGAGAAGATCACGCGGGCGGTGGAGCGGTCCATGGAGCGGCGGGCGCCGCTGATTATCGTTTCGGCTTCCGGCGGCGCGCGTATGCAGGAAGGCGCGATCAGCTTGATGCAGATGGCTAAGATTTCCTCCGCGCTGATGAGGTTGGACGAGGAGCGACTGCCTTTCATCAGCGTACTGACGGACCCGACGACGGGCGGCGTTACGGCGAGTTTCGCGATGCTGGGGGATTTGAACATCGCTGAGCCGGGCGCGCTGATTGGTTTCGCAGGGCCGCGAGTGATCGAACAGACCATTCGTCAGAAGCTGCCGGCGGGGTTTCAGCGCAGTGAGTTTTTGCTGGAACACGGGTTCCTGGACGCCGTAGTGAAGCGCGGCGAGATGAAAGCGTACATCGCGAAAGCGCTCAGTTTTTTCTGCGATTAGGGGGATCATCATGACAAAAGATGAGGGAGCGATTCAGGACATTCTCAAGCAACTTGAGACCGCCTGGAACGCTTACGACAGCGTGAGTTTCGCTGCGGCGTTTGCAGAGGAGGCCGACTTCATCCAGATCTTTGGCGGGCAGTTGGACGGGCGGCCCGCCATCGAGGCCTCGCACCGGCACATCTTTGACACCATCTATAAAGGCAGTCACGCCAGTTTCGCGTTACGGAGCATTCGTTTTGTGCGCCCCGACGTGGCGATTGTGTTTAGCCAGGCACAGGTGAATTTCCATGAAGGCAAGGAGGCGCGCGAAATCAAGACGCGCCCGACATTGATCGTGGTGAAGCAAGAAGCAACGTGGCAAATCGTGGCCTTTCAAAACACCAAGATTTCTGAAGTGCCGACGGCAGCGCAGGCCGCGGCTCGTCTGGCAACTTAAGCAGGTAAACCGGGGCCGCAGCGCTACCTCGTTTTGCGTATCATCGTTACAAAGCGCCCCGAACGGGACGGAAGACGGTGAGGCGCAACAAGGAGGCTCAAGCATGGAAAATCCGTTTACAGGGTTGAACGGCTTGATATTTATCAAGATCCAACACTCCGTCGGAAAGGGCGGATCCAATCGCCGCGACGACGTTCAGATGATTCAATTTCTTCTGAACGTGGCCCATATAGACATACGGAACGAGTTCCGCATGCCCTATCTATTAGCGCTGGATGGAGTCTGCGGACCGAAGACGCTGAGCGCCATCCTCGAGTACCAAACTGCCAAGAAAAACAGCATGTTTCCGCTGTTTCTGGTCGATGGCTTGGTCAGTGCCACCAACCAGGCGGGTTTTGTCGGCCGGAGTTCCCTCGGGTTTTCGACGCTCTATAACCTGAATTGGGATTTTATCCAGGCCACCCAACAATCTGACTTCGCGCTCATGGGAATGTATCTAAGCGTCGAACCGCTGTACAGCACAGTCATCCGACCACTTCGTAGTGCGGGCGTTATTTAGTAACGCCTATTCGAGACTGGGCAGAACGAGCACCTTCCCGTGGGAAGCCGACTCTAAGAGCCGATAGGCGTCAGCGACTTGGTCGAGCGGGAAGCGGCCGGCGACCTCGCTGATGACGGCCGGGCGCTTGGCGGCCAAGGCCAGTGCGTCCGCAATCAGACCGGCGAACTCGTGGAATCCTTCGACCCAGCGCATGCCGTTGTACTTCGTGACGAAGACCGAGCCGGGGAAGAGTTTGTGCAGGTTGATGTCGGGCACGGGGCCGGATAATTCTCCGTAGTTGATGAGGCAGCCGCGTGGCGCTAGCAGTTGCAGGCTGGTCTCGTACGTCGGAGCGCCGATCGGGTCAAAGACCGCCGCGACTCCACGGCCGCCGGTGTATTCGCGAACGGCGTCGCGCACGTTTTGGAAGTTGCGGTCGATGACGTGGTTCGCTCCGGCGGCACGCACACCGTCTACGCGTTGGCCGCTGGCGATGCCGATGACATCTACGCCGCGATCGGCCAGAATCGCCACCAGCATGCGTCCGACGGCGCCGGCGGCGCCCCATACTACGGCTGCGCGTCCCTCGAGCGGCCAGACGCGGGCGAGGCCGCCCGCGGTGAGTCCGGCGACTGCCATGCTGGCAGCGTCTTCGAACGAGAGGGCGTCGGGAATGGGCGCCAGCATCGACGACTGCGTCGTAAGGAATGTCGCGCAGGATCCTAGAACGGCTCCCCAGCATACGCGGGAACCCACGGTGAGAGTTGCCTCCGGCCCGGCCGCTACGACCGTGCCCGATCCTTCGCCGCCCACGGCGTGCGGGAAGGGCAGGCGTACGGTGTAGGTGCCGGAACGAATCAAAGTTTCGGCATGATTGAGGCCGGCGGCTTCGACTCGCACCAGCACTTCGCCAGGCTTGAGGGGAGCGATTTCTTCGACCTCAACCGCAATGACTTCGGGCCCGCCGGCGCGGAGGGCGCGGGCGACGCGCCGCTGAGTGATCGGGCTCATTTCTAGAACCATAACATCGTCCGTTAGAATCGATATAGATTCCTCCGCGACATGATTCAACTCCAAGGGGCCGGGAAACGTTTCGGCCACAAGCTCCTCTTTGAAGACTGCGACTGGCTGATTACGCCGCGCGAGCGCACGGGGCTGGTGGGCGGCAACGGCACTGGCAAATCCACGCTGCTGAAGATTCTGTGTGGGATGGAGACGCTCGACTACGGGTCGCTCAGCATGGCCAAGGGCATGACCATCGGCTACCTGCCGCAGGATGGGCTCTCGCTCACGGGGCGCACGGTGTTTGCCGAGGCGATGTCGGTGTTCGACCAGCTCCGTCAAATGGAAACGGAACTGGAGGCGCTGCATCATAGTTTGGGCGAATTGGATCCGGCGAGTGCTGAGTATGCGGCGGCGGCGGATCGGGCGCATCACATCGATAGTGAGTTCCGTAATCGAGATGGGTATGCGATTGAGGCGCAGGTGGGAACCGTGCTCGATGGGTTGGGGTTCCGCAAAGAAGACTGGGGGCGGCGGACGGAGGAATTCTCGGGGGGCTGGCAGATGCGGTTGGCGCTGGCGAAACTGCTGCTCGAGAAACCCAGTCTGTTGCTGCTGGATGAGCCTACCAATCACTTGGATCTGGAGGCGCGCAACTGGTTGGAATCGTATCTGACGAGTTATCCGGGCGCTTATTTGTTGATTTCGCATGACCGGTATTTTTTGGATGTGACGGTGAGTCGCACCGTCGAGATCTGGAATAAGCGGGTGCAGTTTTATAGCGGGAACTACGATTCTTATCTGCGGCAGAAGACGGAGCGGCGGGATCAGTTGACGGCGGCGTATCGCAATCAGCGGGAGCGCATTGAGCAACTGGAGGCGTTTATTAACCGCTTTCGCGCGCAGGCTACCAAGGCTAAACAGGTGCAGTCGCGGATCAAGGAGCTCGACAAAATCGAGCGCATCGAGATTCCTCCAGAGGAGCAGACGATTCATTTCAAGTTTCCGCAGCCGAAACCTAGCGGGCGGATTGTAGCGGAATTCAAGGATGTCTCGAAGAGTTACGGGCAAAAGTTCGTGTTTGGCGACGCTAGTTTTGTGATCGAGCGGGGGGATCGGGTATCGCTCGTTGGAGTGAACGGGGCGGGCAAGTCGACCATGATTAAGTTGATGGCGGGGGCGGAGCCGCTTACCTCGGGGACTTATACGCTGGGGCACAACGTGATTCCGGATTATTTTGCGCAGGATCAGTATAAGGAGTTGGACGTCAATGCGCGGCTGCTGGATGATTTGAGCGGCTCGGCGGCGGGGCATTCAACGACGCAATTGCGGTCTCTGCTGGGGTGTTTCTTGTTCAGCGAGGACGACGTGTTTAAGAAGATCGGGGTGTTGTCGGGAGGGGAGCGGAATCGCTACGCGCTGGCGCGGATGCTGCTGGCGCCATCGAACTTTTTGCTGCTGGATGAGCCGACCAATCACTTGGATATGCGGGCTAAGGACGTGTTGTTGGAGGCGTTGAAGGAGTACAACGGTACCGTTGTGTTTGTTTCACACGATCGCTACTTTATCGACAACTTAGCGACGCGGGTGTTTGAGATTCAGGAAGGGCATGTGCACGTTTATCCGGGGAACTACGAAGATTATCTGTGGCGAAAGGCGGGGGGGCCGGAGGCTATGGTGGCGGAGGCGGTGGTCGCAGCACCGGCGGACGAGGCGCCTGCGGCGGTTGTTAAAAAAGACAAGCCACGGGTCAATCCGATGAAGGCGCAGAAGATGCGGGAGCGGTTGGGGGAAGTGGAGTCGAAGGTGGCTTCGCTGGAATCGGCGATTCAGCAGTGCGAGGCGGCACTCGGGGATTTTAAGAGTGCGGAGGAGACGGCGCGGTTAACCAAGCAACTGGACGTACATCGCGGGGAACTCGAACAGCGGGTGGCGGAATGGGAGGAGTTGGCGGCGGGGCTGGACGAGCAAAAGTAGGGACGGAGTCTATTTATCGCGCACGCTACTTTGCAGGCTTAGGGAGAAGGGCCGCGGATAAATAGGCTCCGTCCCTATTTTTGCTACGTAGTCTACGGCGCCTAGGTTCTTGTAGACATTGCCGGCTACTCCGGCGGCGGCAGGGCCGCTTACGCCGTGGCCTCCTGTTAGCAACACTGTTACGGCTAGCTTGCCGCGGCTGGTTTCTGAGAACGATCCGAACCAGCCCAGGTGCGTGGGGGAGCGTTCGTCGGTACAGGTTCCGGTCTTGCCGAAGATGGGTTCCGCGGGGTCGAAACCGATGCGGCGGGCGGTGCCGTATTCTACTGCGCCGGCCATGCCGGGTTTGATTTCGGGGATTAGGGCTTCGATGTCTAGATGCCGCTTCACGCGCGGTAAAATCGTGTGCGCTTCGTCTTGGGTGCGCGGGTATTGCAGGTAGTAAAGTGTGCCGCCGTTGGCTACTGCACTCACTAATGCGGTGAGTTCTAGCGGGGTCAGGGATATGCCGTCGCCAAAGCTGGTCATCATGCCCATACCGTTCTTGGGCGGCGCAGGGGGCAGGAGGCCGGCTTGTTCGCCTTCGATATCGAGTCCGGCTTTTTCGCCGAGACCGAAGAGGTGCGCATAGTAACTGACGCGCTCGAAGCCTAGCTTCTGGCCCAGGCTCGCGAAGTACTGGTTGCTGGACTTCGCCAACGCCTCCGTCAACGTCATGCTGGTGCGGCCGTAGAGCCGGATGCGCGTGTCGCGTTCGACGATCGATTCGCTGAGCGCCGCTAGCGCCACGGGAACTTTCACAGTGGAGCAGGGCTGGAAGCCGTCGCGGAAGGTCAGGCGCTGATTCACGATGCTCAATATGCGGCCCGTTTCAGGATCGGCTACCACCACGGTGCCGTTCAATTTTCCTAAGGCGTCGAGCGCGGCGCGGCGGACAGTGGGGTCTTCGCCTTCAATGCGGTCGCCTTCGGTCGAATCGGCGTAGGTGGGAACGCGCCAGGGTCCACGCAGAGTGCGGGCCGTGGTCTTTCTGGCGACGGTGATCACGGGAGCAATGGGGGCGGCAATCTTGCGGACTACCTTCGCGCCGCGCTTGGCGGATTTTTTCGTCGTCGCGGCGGGAGTAGCGGCACCTAAGAGAAGCAGCACGCAGATCCCATGAAAAACTCTATTTGCTAGAAACGACAAAACTTCTCCTTCAGGTACTAGTGATCACGGGACCCCGAACTGCCATTTTGCGCGATATGGCAGGGCCAGGTCAAGCAAATTCCATCTTAACCCTAGTTAGTACTATCGGCTGAGGGGAGCGTTCCGAGGAGGGTCCGCCGGTGTTACGCTAAATCCGTGGCGTCCTCCCAGCAAATTTCACCCGTGATCCCGAAAGAACTCTTAATTCGCGATTTCGAAGGCAAGATCACGTATCTGCCGCTGGACCGCGACCGCATCATGCTGGGGCGTTCTAGTGCCTGCCAACTATGCTATCCGGACGATGCCGGGCTGTCGCGCCAACACATGGCGCTGACCAAAGTGAACGGACAGTGGATGGCGGAGGACCTGGGCAGCAAGAACGGGACCCTGGTCAACGACCGGAGGATCGACGCGGCGACTCCGGTGGGCGTCGGCGACAAAATCGTTGCTGGCCATTTGGAATTGGAGTTGTCGGACGCGCTGCCCGGCGCCGCGGGCGTGCAGAAAGTCGAGTTCGTTGAGGTCGCTGAGAGCTCTACGTCGGGGTCGACCACTTTGGTGGCGAGCCTCGACGAGATGCTGAGCTCGCAATCCGGGGAGATGGACAAGACTTCCATCATCCAGGGGAATCCACAGATGCAGGCGCTGATTCGAGCGGGGCGCGAACTGGCGGGGCACCGGCCGCTGAACGAGCTGTTCGAAGTCATCATGGACCTCTCGATGGAGGCAGTGCTGGCGGGGCGCGGCGTGCTGATGACGCTCGAAGGCGACGAGTTGAAGGCGCGCGCGGCGCGAGGCGCGGGGTTCAAGATTTCGAATACGGTGCGCGACCGCGTGATCAAAGAGAAGTCGTCTTTGTTGGTGCGGGATGCGCAGATGGATCAGGCACTGAAGGCGCAAATGAGCATCGTGCAGAATTCGGTGCGCAGCATGATCGCGGTGCCTTTGCAGACGAATGATCGGGTCATCGGGCTGATTTACGTGGACTCGCCGGATATGATTCGCGAATTCACGCGCGAGGATCTAGGGCTGTTGACGGTGATGGCGAACGTGGCGGC
>Ga0070666_10001336_pt1 | contig 14953 bp, 18 predicted proteins | sample KBSS23metaG_FD_64677 | JGI IMG/M metagenome (GOLD analysis project Ga0070666, IMG submission 64677) | Switchgrass rhizosphere microbial communities from Kellogg Biological Station, Michigan, USA - KBS S2-3 metaG | ecosystem: Host-associated > Plants > Roots > Rhizosphere > Soil ... | reverse complement strand
ACCGCTTCTCGCGATCTTGGGGAGCCCGGCTGGCTGCGCGAGCTAAGCCAGCTCCAGGACGAGCGCGCCTCCCTGACCTCAATCGCCGAGCGCGGAGCGCGCCGCCGCCAGTCTCCGTATTAACGGGTGGCCCGATCGTCCCTTCCCACGAGCGTCTGTCTGCGGAAACGATGTTTCGGAGCGGCGGGCCGGTGGCCGTGAGCGCCCGGAATCGACTGTCTGAGCCGCCCTACTCCAGCCGCCGGAGCCGAGCTGGTCCATCAGAGCGAACGAGATTACCTGCGAGCAAGATCCTCCTGGGTTCGGCGACGCGGAGGCGGCGGGCGGCGAGTTTCGATTCCGTAGGGAACGGTTCACCGGCTGCCGCTCCCTCCACAACCTCATTTCCGGCTGGCTGCGCGAGCTAAGCCAGCTCCAGGACGAGCGCACCTCCCTGACCTCCCCCGATGCACATCGTCGCCACGCCGAACTGCACCGCGCGCCGGCGCATTTCGCGCAGCAGCGTCAGCGCCAGCCGCGTTCCCGTCGAGCCGACGGGGTGCCCGAGCGCGATCGCTCCGCCGTTGACGTTCGTGCGCTCGAAATCGAGGTCGCCCATGGGCTCCGCGTCGTGTTTCCTCGCCCAGTCCGCCGAACCCCACACCTTCGCGCAGGCGAGGACCTGGGCGGCGAACGCTTCGTTCAATTCCACGAGCCCGATGTCCGACCAGTCGAGTCCCGCCCTCTTCAACGCGATCGGGACGGCGACGGCCGGGCCGAGTCCCATGCGCGCGGGATCGGTTCCCGCGAAGCCGTAGGAGCGGACGTAGCCGAGAGGCTTCAGCCCGAAGCCACGGGCGGCGTCTTTGGACGTGACGATCACCGCCGCGCCGCCGTCGGTGATCTGCGACGAATTGCCGGCGGTCACCGTTCCGAACCGGCGATCGAAATAGGGTTTCAGCTTCGCCAGCGCCTCGAGGGACTGGTTCTCCCGGACGCCGTTGTCGATGATCGCCAGTCGCCCGTAGTCGGGAGGAATCGGCACCGGCACGATCTCCTCGGCGAGCCGGGCGCGGGCGGCGGTCGCCCGCTGGTGGGAGCGCAGCGCATAGGCGTCCTGCTCCTCCCGGGTGATGTGGAATTCTTTCGCCAGCACCTCCGCCGTCTGGCCCATGTTCAGCTCGCAGACGGGGTCGGTCAGCCCCAGCTCGAGGCCGGCGACGGGCTTGAAATCGGCGGGGCGGAACCGCGCGGCCGCGGAAAGGCGGGAGGGGAGCGACTTCGACGTGAAGACCCGCAGGAATTTCTCTTTCGCGCTCTCGGAGTACATGAGCGGGATCGCCGACATCGATTCGACGCCGCCGGCGAGGATCGCCTCGTTGAACCCTTCGCGGATGCGCAGGAACGCGTCGGCGATCGACTCGGCGCCGGAGCCGCAGTTGCGCCCGACGGTGAAAGCGGGCACGGACTCGGGCACGCCCGCGCGCAGGGCGATGACGCGCGCGATGTTGGCCGCGTCGGCCGGTGTCGCGATGTTGCCGAAGATCACCTCGTCCAGGTGCTCGGGGCCGAGGCCCGTGCGCGCGAAGAGCTCGACCGAGGCGATGCGCCCCAGATCGACCGCGCTCACGTCTTTCAGGTCGGTGTTCGCCCGGCAGTAAGGGGTGCGGACGCCGTCCAGGATCACGACGTCACGCGCCACCGGGCTTCTCCTCGTACATCCGTTCGATCAACCCCCTGTACTTCCGTTCGACGACGCTCCGCTTGACCTTCAGCGTGGGCGTGATCTCCCCCGCATCGAGCGTGAGGTCGTGGGGAAGGATCGCGAACTTGCGGATCTGCTCGTGATGCGGTTTCCCGGCGTTGTAAGCGTCGATCCGCTTCTGGAAGAGCGCCCGGACCGGTTCGCTCTCGAAATCCGTCACGTCGGGGATCACCCGCTTGACGGCGTCGAAATCGGGCACGATGAGCGCCGAAAGGAACTTGCGGCCGTCGCCGATCACGATCGGGATGGCGACGAGGGAAGACTTCTTCAGCGCGTTCTCGATCGGCTGGGGAGCGGCTTTCTTGCCTCCCGAAAGCACGATCAGATCCTTCTTCCGGTCCGTGATCCGCAGGAACCCGTCGTCCAGCTCCCCGATGTCGCCCGTCGCGAACCATCCGTCCCGGTCGATGGCCGCGGCGGTGTCCTGCGGTTTGCCGAAATACTCCTTCATCACGTGGGGGCCGCGCGTCGTGATTTCTCCGTCCGGGAGGATCTTCACCTCGACGCCCGGAACCGGCCGGCCCACGGTTCCGAGCTTCCACCGTCCCGGGCCGTTGACGCTGATCACCGGGGAGGTCTCGGTCAGGCCGTAGCCTTCGTAGATCGTCACGCCCGCCCCCCAGAAGAAGCGGGCGAGCTCGACCGAGAGGGGCGCTCCGCCCGAGACGGCGAACTTGAAGTTCTTCCCGAGGCGGGCGCGCAGCTTCGAGAAGACGAGCCGGTCGGCGAGCCGGATCGAGAAAGACGTGGGGTTGTCCTCGCCATTTTCCCGCCGCGCGAGCCGCTCGGCGCCCCGGCGAACCGCCCAGCCGAAGATCGCGCGCTTGATCGCCGATCCGGAGGCGTTTGCGCGGACGGCGGCGTAGATCTTCTCGTAGACCCGCGGCACCGCCCCGAAAACGGTCGGGTCGATTTCGATGAGCGCGTCCCGGAGGAGATTGAAATCCCCGAGATAGGCGATCGTCGACTGCCGATACGCGTAGGCGTAGTCCAGCATCCGCTCGAAGACGTGGGAGAGCGGGAGGAAGGAGAGGGCGATCGCGTCCCGCTCGAAGGCGACGACATCGCAGCAGGCCTTCACGTTGGAGACGAAATTGTGATGCGTGAGGACGGCGCCCTTGGGTTCGCCGGTCGTGCCCGAGGTATAGATGATCGTGCACGGATCGTCGGGCTTGACGCGGCGCGCCCGCGTCTCGAAGACCGTGGAACCCATCTCCAGGTTGCCGCGGCCGCGGTCCATCGTCTTGATCCAGCTCTCGTACCCCGGCTCGTCGGGAGGATCGGCCTCGAAGGCGATCACGTGGTCGATCGCGGGGCATTGTCCGCGGATCGAGCGGATCTTCGCGAGCTGCTCCGCCGTCGAGACGATGACGATCTTCGCGCCGCAGTCGTTCAAGAGATGCGGGATCTGCTCGGCGGGGAGCGTGGCGTAGATCGGCACGGAGAGGGCGCCCCCGCACACGATCGCGTAATCGGCCATCGCCCATTCCGGGCGGTTTTCGGAGAGGATCGCGACGCGATCGCCGGGCTGCATGCCGAGGGCGTTCAGGCCGAGGGAGAGCGCGCGCACGGTGAAAGAGAAGTCCCGGGCGGACACGGAACTCCACTTCCCGGGACCTTCGCGCCGGAGCTGGACCGCGGTTTTCCCCGAGCCGGCGAGGCCCTCGAAGATGTCGTAGAGGGTGGTGACTTCTTCCATCGGCCGCGTCGATTGTACGTTAGTGGGCTCTCGCCCCCGACCGGCCCCGGGCCTGCTATCCTCGCGCGCATGGCACTGGCGCTCCTGCTCGGAACGGCCGCCGCCGCGGCGGGATTCCTCGTCACGTCGTGGTTCGGTGTCGTCCTCGCGCAGCACGGCCCGCACGGGACGATGATCCGCTTTCTGGTGACGCGCCACGTCCTCTACGCCATCCCGACGCTTCTGCTTTCTCTCTTCTCGCAGTCGATGGTGCTTTTCTATTTCATCGGCACCGGGCGGCTCGTCAAGGACGAGATCGGCTCGCTGCCCGAGGAGAGCCGGAGGGTCGTCCTCCGGGCGCTTCGCCGGTTCAAGGCGCGCACGTCTCCTCCCGCGACTTTCGCGATGCTCGCCGCGATCGCGGCCTTCGTGCTCGGGGGATGGGTCCACACGGCCCCGCTCTCCGTTCGCCCGGCCGCGCACGTCGCGCACCTCGCGTCGGCGGTCGTCGCGCTTCTGCTCCATCTCTGGGCGCTCCTGGCGGAGTACCCCGTCTTCGTGGAGAACAACGTCCTGATGGGAGATCCGGCGGCCTACGGGCGGCGCTCGCCGTGAGGAAAGCCGTCCTCGCGGGGACGGTCGTCACGATTCCGCTCGTCGTCATCGCCGTCCGGGAGGCCGGGCGCCTGATCGCGGGGCTTTCGGACCCGGGGCGGTCGAGCGCGGCGCCGATCCTCTGGATCTTCGGAATCCTCGTCACGCTCGCGCTCATCTGGATCGGCATTCTGCTTTCGGGGCGGGTGGAAAAGAGGGACCCGTCGCGCCTGGGACTCGATGCCACGGCGGCGATCGCGATCGCGGAAGCCCGGAAACGTCCCGCGGCGGCGAAGTGCCCGGCCTGCGGCCGTCCCCGGCTCATCCAGGAGGGGGGCCGATGCCTCTACTGCGGCGAGCGTTTCGCGGCCGCCGCGCCGGAACCCGGGTCGACGCCGCCGGTCTGACGATCGCGCCACCGGCGCAGACGCCGCCGCGTCAGCGGGCGCTGCGGCGACGCGGGCCTGGGCTCGCCGGCCCGAAGATCGACCCGATGGCCCGTTCCCGAAAGTCGAAAATCTCCCGGAGCTGCCGCTCGACCCAGACCGCGTGCGCGAGCCTTCCGATCGGCCCGAAGCCGACTTCGTACTCCACGCGATCGGTCATCTCGACGCCTCCGGGAGCCTCCCGAAACCGGTGAAGGTGATCCCAGCGCCGGTACGGTCCTCTCTCCTGCGTGTCGGAAAACGACTCTCCGTCGGCCCAGGTCGCGATGCGGGTCGTCCATTTCACGCGGAAGCCGAGCAGCCGGATCGTGTAGCGGATTCGATCCCCCGCCGCGAGCGCTCCCGACGGCGCCTCGACGATGCGGAAGTGCATCGCCGGGGGAGTCAGGCGGGCCAGGTTCCCCGGGTCGGAGAAGAAGGCGAAAACTTCGGGGAGCGGGGCCGGCACGAACGTGCGGCGTTCGAGGAGATGCACGGTCGCTGCCGCCGTTACCGATCGCGCCGGGGCGGCGCTTGCGGGCTTTCCGCGGCGCCGGCTTTCCCCGGGAGCGCCCGCCATCCGGCGACAAAAGAGGCGAGCGCCGTGACGAATCCGCCGCCGAAAACGACGACGCTCCCGGCGGTGTCGTACCAGGGCGGCTCGATCGCGTGCCCCGCAAGATAGAGCTTTCCGATCACGTATCCGATGAGGAGAACGATCGTGGCCCCGCCCCCGACCAGGATGGCCCAGGCGGCGATGGCGATCGTTCGGATGGCGCCGGACCGGAGCGCTGGCCGCGTCCCGCTCGCTTCGTTCACGCCGGCATTCTATTCCCGGCCGGCGGAGGGTGCGTTGACGTTTCGTGTATTGTTGGCCGCGAGGGCTCCCGCGCCTCAGTACACGGCGCGCTTCTGGATCCGCTCCTTCGTCGCGAGGGAGAAACGATGGTCGATCGCTCCGCCCTCGGCGATCCGGTCCGCGACGTACTCGCCGAGCGCGGGTCCGTGCTTGAAGCCGTGCCCCGACCCGCCGCCGACGAGCCAGACGTTCTCGCGATCGGGATGGCGGTCGATCAGAAAGTCGCCGTTCGACGTGTTCTCGTACTGGCACACCTCGCTCCCGACGAGGGGCGCGTCGCGGAGAGCGGGAAAGCGGCGTCCGACGAAGCTTCGAACTTCGGCGAGCGTTTCCGGCGTGACGACGCGAGATCCGGTGTCCGGATCGAACGCCGGCCCGTGCCGGTCGAGCGCCACTTTGAAGCCGCGCCCCTCGAAGTCGGGAAGGCCGTAGATCTCCTCCCCGAAATCGACCCAAACGGGCATCGCGGGCGGGCGGAATCGCCCGTCGCCCGGAGGGGAGCCGAAGTAGAAGACTTCCTGCCGCGTGGGAAAGATCCGCTCCCCGAGCAGGTCGGGAAAGAGCTTTGGAAGCCAGGGCCCGCACGCGAAGACGAACGTGCGAGCGGCGATCGATCCTCCGGACGCCGTGGTGACGGTGCCGAGGGGACCCCGGCCTTCGGGCGGAACGACTCTCTCCGCGATGAGCTCGACACCGGCCGATTCGACGGCTTCCGACAGGATCTGCACCGCGCGGAAGGCTTCGAGGAAACCGCTCTCGGGCTCGAAGATCGCCCAGGTGACCGGACCGAAGTCGATCTGCGGCCAGCGGCGCTCGAGCTCCCCCCTTTCGAGCCTCTCGTGCGGGAGGCGAAGCCGCTCGAGCGTCGCGAGGGTTTGCGTCGTCAGGGGATCCTGGACGCGCGCCATCCACAGGACGCCGGCCGGGTGGAAGACCGCGGGCCGGCCGTCGCGCCCGAAAAGATCTTTCCACGCCTCGAGCGAGCGGGCCGACCAGCGCGAGTAGATTTCCTGATTGCCGTACCCCATGCGGATGACGCGGGTCTGGCCGCCCGAGCTCGCGCGGGCGTTGCCCGGGCCGTAGGCGTCGACGAGCGCCACCCGTTTTCCGGCTTTCCGCAGCCAGTAGGCGATCCACGCGCCGAAGACGCCCGCTCCGACGACCGCGACGTCGTACGGCTTCGTCCCGTCTTTGTCACCCACGGGAACCGCCGAGGCCAGAGCTGGAAGCACCGCGGCGCCGAGCGCGCTCGCGCCGGTCGTCTTGACGAAATCGCGACGGGTGGTCGTCATGGTTTCCTCCCGTGGGATGGGATGAGGAAAGGGTAGCACGCCGGCGGCGGGTCGCCCTCCCGGGAGGAGGGGCGAAAGCGGTCGCCCTCGGCGTACAATTTCGGCTTCCGGGACGATCCCGGATGAAACGAGGAGGAACACCATGCGAGCCAGAAAGATCGGCACGGGAATGTTGATCCTGTCGGCGTTCGTCGCCGCGGCGGGGGCAGCGGCGGGAGCGACGTCCTACGCCGCCCCGGGCAAGTCGAAAACGGCGCCTGCGCCCAGGAAAAAAACCGGCGCCCCGGCGAAGGACGGCCAGCTCATCGCGAGCGCGATGCGGGCGGCGCCTCCGAGTGTGGCGAAAGGCGCGACGATCGTCGTCATGGAAGGGGGCTCGATGCGCACCCTGCGCAAGGGAACCAATAATTTCACCTGCATGCCGGACAATCCCGAGACTCCCGGCCCCGATCCGATGTGTTTCGACGCCAACGCCATGGAATGGGCGCAGGCCTGGATGGGCCACAAGACTCCGCCCGCCGGCAAGGTGGGTTTCATGTACATGCTCGCGGGAGGTACGGATGCGAGCAACACGGACCCGTACGCGACGAAGCCCGACGGGAAGAACCACTGGGTCAAGACCGGGCCGCACATCATGATCGTCGGCGGGGATGCCGCGTTCTACGATTCCTACCCGAAAAACGCCGACCCCGATACATCGGTGCCCTACGTGATGTGGGCGGGAACGCCCTACCAGCACCTGATGGCGCCGGTGAAGTAAGGCCTCGCTTGCTCCCGGGGCGGGCGGCCGGCGACGCCGGACGCCCGCCCCCCCGCCGCCTTCCCCTCGCGCGGCGAGCGAAAAACCTTGACGCCCGGCCCCATCTCGGCGTTCGCCGCGCCTTCTGGTGACATACTGGACAACCCGGGAGATCAAAACCCCCCGATCCGGAGGCCGTGATGTTCGTCGCGCTCAGCCGTTTCACCATTGGCAACGATATGGCCGAGGAAGTGCGGGAAGCCTTTCGCGCCCGGCCCCATCTCGTGGATGGAGAATCCGGTTTCGTCGGAATGCAGGTGATGAGCCCGGTCGAGAACCGTTCGGAGATCTGGCTCGTGACCCGGTGGCGCGACGAGGAGAGCTACGCCGCCTGGCACCGGAGCCATCACTACCGCGAATCGCACGAGGGAATTCCCAAGGGGCTGCGGCTCGTGCCGAAGAGCGCCGAGGTCCGCTTTTTCGACCTGTTCGCGGAATAGGAAGGAACGGGCCGTGGATGCCGCGACACCTCCGCTCGACGCCTCCGCGCTGCGGCGATTCGACGCTCTCGTCTCCGACGCGGCCCGCGCCGTCTCGGGGCGCTTCTTCGCGGAGCATCCCGCGGTCTACGCGGCGCGGGGCGAGAGAGCGCGCGAAGCCTGCCGCGAAGACCTGGCCTTCCATCTCGAGTTCCTCCGGCCGGTGCTCGTGTTCGGGTTCGCGCAGCCGATGGTCGAATACCTCCGATGGCTGGGAGGCGTCCTCGCCGCGCGGGACGTCGCTTCGGAACACCTGGCGGTTTCGCTGGAGTGGCTCGCGGAATTCTTCCTGGCGGGCATGGAGACGGGGGAGGGGAAGATCGTCGCGGCGGCGCTCCGGCGCGTGCGCGAGGAGTACCTGCGGGGGGACGATGGCGAGCCCGCGATCTACGGCTTGATGCCCGCGCGGGCGCCGGAGGCGGATCCTTTCGAGAAGGCCCTGCTCGACGGCGACCGGCGACTGGCGGGCTCGATTCTCGACGACTGGCTCGACCGGGGCGCGGGCCTCGTGGATGCCGAGCTCCACGTCATTCAGCCCACCCTCTATCGGATCGGCCAGCGATGGCAGGGAAACGAGGTTTCGGTCGCCCAGGAGCACGTGGCGACCGCCATCTCGCAGTCCGTCATGACCCAGGGCCTGTTGAGATCGCTGATGCCCGCGGGAAACGGAAGGCGGGTGGCTCTGGCCTGCGTCGAGGGGAACGATCATGCCGTCGGCCTGCAGATGGTGGCCGACGCCTTCCAGCTCTCCGGATGGGACGTCGATTTTCTCGGCGCGAACGTCCCGACCCGGGCGCTGATTCCGCACCTTCGCCGGCGGCCGCCCGATCTGGTCGGCCTCTCGACGTCCTTTGCCCAGCAGCTTCCGAAGGTCCGGGAGATCGTCGCCGGGCTGGCGGATTTCGAGCCCCTCCGTCCCGCCGTGATCGTCGGCGGGCTCGCGATCAACCAGTTCTCGCATCTCGCCGGGATGCTGGGGGTGGACGGCTGGGCGCCCGACGCCCTCTCCGCCGTCGGCGTCGGCACCGGGCTCACGCCGAAACGGTCCCGTTGAAATCCTTTCGCGTCGATCTCAGCCGTCTGCTGACCGTGGCCGCCGCGGTTCTCGACGAGGACGCCGTTCTGCTCGATGCCAATGCCGGCTTCCTCCGCCTTCTGCCGGACTCGCCGTCGCCGATCGGCGCCCGAACCGGCAGGTTCTTCCTGCAGCCTTCGTTCTCGGAGCTGCTTCGGCTCGCGCGGGCGACCCCGGAGGGCTACGAAGGGCGGCTCACGATCGGCGATCCGGCGGGACGGCCCCGGGCGCTGCGGGGACGGGTGTGGCAGAGCGCGCCCGCAATTCGTCTGCTCGCCGAGAGCGACATCGTGGACCTCGAGGTCTCGATCGACTCTCTGCTCGACCTGAATCGGAGCTCGCTCACGGCCGAGCGAAGTCTCGCGGGAGCCAACGTCGAGCTGAAGAGGAACGAGCTCCGGATCGTCGAGGAGTCGATGACCGATCCCCTCACGGGGCTGGGGAACCGCCGCAAGCTCGATGAATCCCTGGCCGCCGAGATCAGCCGGGCCCGGAGGAACGGAGGGGTCCTGAGCGGTTTCATCGCCGACATCGATCACTTCAAGAAGGTCAACGACGAACATGGCCACGCCGAGGGGGATCGCGTTCTCGCCCGCGTCGGCGCGGGGTTGAAGGCGGCCATTCGCGTGACGGACACCGCGGCGCGGTTCGGGGGTGAGGAGTTCGTGGTGCTCATGCCCCACGTGGGGATCGCCCAGGCCCTCGTGAAGGCGGAGCGGTTCCGGGCGTTCTTTGCGGACAACGGCGCCGACCCCGACGTGCCGCTGACGCTCAGCTTCGGCGTGGGCGAGCTCTCTCCCGGCGAGGATCGAGAGTCCTTCTTCCGCCGCCTCGATGCCGCGCTGTACCGGGCAAAGGCGGAGGGTCGCAATCGCGTCGTCGCGGCACGGCTCCCGGAAGGGGCGGAAGCGACGGTCCGCTAGACGCCGGGGCGAAACCTACCGGGGAGCGAACTCGACCCGGATTTCCGGCTGGACGTCGACTTTGATTCCGGGAAGGGTGGAGAGCGCGGCCGCCATCGCGCGGTCGTCCCCGGTCGCCGCGGTGAAACGGGAATTCAGGGCCTTCAGCGTCTCGGGCTTCTCGAGCAGGGGGTCGAAGTCGAGGTCCATCACCGTCACCCGGTTGTCCGTGTGGTATGCGGAATTCGTCTTGACGATCCGCCCGTCGAAGGCGAGCGCGACGGCCAGGTGCATCCCCTTGAACATCTGCTTCACCATGGCGAGCTGCTCGTCGGTGAGGTCCGGAGCGGGGCGCTCCGGCGGAGGAGCGTCGGTCTTCTTCGGGGGAGGGAGGACGATGGTCAAGATCGAGCTCCCCGCCTTGCGCTCGAACCGGAACCGGATGGCCCCCGGAGCGGATTTCCCCGCGCCTTCGGCCCCCAGCGCCGCGCCTGGTTTGGCGTTGACGAAGAGCTGGCCGATGTCCCGGAAGCGGTAGGTCACGCGGACGCCCTGGGCGGTCGGGGTCTCGAGGGGTTCCGCCGAAACGAAGGTCACGCCCTCGCCGAGATCCTTCGCTTTCTCGGCGAGCTGGTCGGCGGAGAAGGGGCTCTTCTGCGCTTTCGCGCCTTTCTCTCCGGGTTTGTCCGATTCCGTCGTCTCCTTGACGTCGCCGGCGCTCCCGCCCATGCCTTTCGCCAGCTCCTGCATGGCGCCCTTGAAGGCCTGGGGGTTCATCGAGAGAGTCTGAACGAGGGTGCCGCTGCCGTCGGGCGCGACGCGAATCTCCGTCAGGAACGAGATGCACCCCGAGAGGGTCGCCACGGTGGCAACGACCGCGGCCATGCGAAGAGCTTTCATGGGACCTCCGAAACGGCCCGGTCATTGTATCGCGGGCCGTCCGGAGCGGCCGTATTTCGCCCGGCCTCAGCGATTCCAGGCGCCGAGAACGCTTCCCATCAAGATCATTCCCGCCAGCGGGTATCCGGCGTTGATCGCGAACGTCGACAGCGAGCGCGCCTCGAAAGCGTATTCGGTCGCAAAGACCGATGCGGCGATTCCGGCCCAGAGCACCAGCGCCATCTGGACGCCGCGGGCGAGCGTGGAGGGGCCGGTCGAGAGAATCAGCCACCCGAGAACGAAGGCGAGCGCCAGATTGGCGGCGAGGGTGACGACGTGGGGAAGCCACGGGGGCTGACCGGACGCGCGGAGCTGCTCGGCCGTCCTTCCGACGCCCTCCAGCCAGCGATTCTTCCAGACCGTGAACCAGACCGCGCCGAGAAGCCAGTGCAGAACGGCGGCCGTGACGACGGAAGCGGGCCTGGGCGTGGAGGCAAACAGTCCCGCGCCGCTCACGCGCCGGCTCTTTCGTAGGTCAGCGACGCGAGCGCCTTCCAGCCATCGCCCGCTTTCTCGGCGAGGTCCCAGGTGTATCGGTCGTTCGTCACCCGAACCACGAGAACGCGGAGATCGGCCGGATGCCCTTCGAAGTCCTCGCCCCGAAAGGAGATTTCCATCGTGTCTCCGTCGATCCTGACCGGGCCCTGCGTGATCGCGTTTCTCGCGTCCGTGTACCAGACTTCCAGAGAGGACGGCGCCGGGTTCCAGAAGAACTGCCCGTCGTAGTTCTTGAGCGTTCCCTTCTCCGTGACGAAATGCGTATTGAAGCGGACGAAGGCGGAGTTGTCGGACCACTGGTAGCGCGTCTCGATGCGCTTCATGCCGGGCCCGAGCTTCGAGGCGTCGGCCGTCCACACGCCGCCAACGAGCCAGGCGAGCGGAGCGACGGCCTTTCCGGGCGCCGCGGCGCGGGGGCCGTCCTGCGCGAAGATGGGCGCCGACAGGGCGGCGAGAAGGGCGAAGAGGGCGGCTGTTTTTCCGAAAGATGGTCCCGAAAAGCGCATGATCTCTCCTCGATGGATGAACGCGTTTGAATTCAGGCCGTCCCGCCGGCAGGTCTGCCGGCCGGACGAACCCCGTCACGAGATGCGGTCAGGAGGCGAAAGTAGTCCCGAAGGTGGGCGACCGAGGCGTCGAACGGCGCGATGTTTCGCTGCGCGCGCGACTGCATCACGCCCCCCTCCATCACCGTGAGAACGAAGGTCGAAAGGCTCGCGAGGTCGGTTTCGCCGGGGAAGCGGGCTCGGGCGTCGCGCAGGAGCCGCTCGACCGCGGCGGTCCAGCCGTCGAAATTGTCCGCCAGGCGCCGATGCACCTCGGCCTGGTCGCCCGGGATCTCGAGCGCGAGTCGACCGATGGGGCAGCCATAGGTGCAGCCGGTCGCAAGCAGGTTCTGCCGGTAGAACTCGAGAATCCCGAAGACCCGGTCGATCGGGTCGTCGTATTTCGCGAGAACGGGCCGAACGATGACCGTGTCGAGCGAGTCGACATAGAGCTGCAACACCGCGAGCAGCAGGTCCTCCTTTCGCTTGAAAAAGTGGTAGAAACTCCCCGCGTTGGCTTTCGCCATCTCCAAAATCTGGGCGATCCCGGTCCCCGCATAGCCCTGTAACCAAAAGAGATACAGAGCCGACTCGACGAGTCGATCGCGAGTCGGTTTGGCGGGTTCGTTCATTTGGTTGAGTATTCAACTAAAGATTGCCGTATGTCAAGCACTATCCTGGAAAGTCGGGCATTCGCTTGCGCGGCCGCCAGTAATACACGAGTCGCTTCTCCAGCGAGTCGGTCGATCGGGACGGGGCACGACGTTCCCTGCCCGCCATGTCGCTCGCTCCTGCCTCCGCACCGAGCCTTCGGAGAGGCCTCGTCGTCGGGGCGCGTTCCGTGATATCCTGTCATTGGTCTCGTTTCGCTCGCCTTATCTCAGTTCTGCTGAGTTTCCGAACGAATGACAAGCGAGAGGGCGTCACGCGCGTCGGCGAGTGGTGCGCTCGACATTCATCGCCGACATCTCGCCGGACCGCCGGCGCAGAAGGGTTTCCGCCATGAAGATCTATGTGGGCAATCTCTCCCCGGATTCCACGGAACAGAATCTCCGCGACCTCGTCACGCCGTTCGGCACGACCGACAGCGTCTCGCTCGTCATGGACAAGGCCACGGGCAAGGCCAAGGGATTCGGCTTCGTCGAGTTCGGCAAGGACGAGGAAGGCAAGGCCGCGATCGCGGGCTTGAACGGCAAGGATTACGAGGGAAAGATCCTGACCGTCAACGAAGCGCGCTCGAAGATGGCCGCGCCGGCCCCCGTCACCGCGTAATTTTTTCTGTCCCGGTTTTCGGAAGGCGGGCCCCGTGCCCGCCTTCTCTATTTTTCGACCCGCCAGATCGCGGGCAGCGCGCTCAGGGAATCGACGATATGGGTGTGGGGAGCGCGCTCGAGCCGCTGCCGCTCGTGCGCGCCGCCGCACACGGCGACGTTCCAGCGGACGCCGGCCTTCTCTCCCGCCTCCAGATCGAGCGCCGTATCGCCCACCGTCGCGACAGTCACGGGGTCGTTCACGCCGGTATCCGCCATCGCTCGGAGGATGAGATCCGGCGCCGGGCGCCCCCGGGCCACGTCGTCTCCGCAGACGATCGTGTTCGCGCGGCCGTCCCTCCAGCCCAGCGAATCGAGGAGTCGATCCGTGATCCCTCGGTCGAAACCGGTGTTCAAGGCGACGCATACACCCGCCGTCCGGAGGTCCCGGAAGATCTCCTCCGCGCCTTCCGCCGCACGCGCGGGGACGCTTTCGAACTCCTCCGCGAGGCGCTCGCGGAACGACGTGTAGACCCCTTCGGCGCGGGAATGCCGGTCCGGGCCATCGGGGATCAAGGCTTCGATCGCCTGGCGCTTGGAGGCTCCCCGGACGCCCGCCACTTCCTCTTCCCCGATGGCGATCCCATGGCCGGCAAGCGCGGCCCGGAAGGCCCGAACGACCTGGCCGTCGTCCCGCACGGTCGTCCCGGCGAGATCGAAGATCGCGAGCGCGATCACGCCCGCTCCCGGCACTCCGCGCAGGCGCCGCGGGACTCGAGATCGGCCGCGGGCCGCGGGTAGCCGCATGCCGCGCAGGGCGCCGACGGGGTGACGGACGCCCGACCGACCGAGTAGACGGAGACGAGCAGGCGCTCGACCCTCGCGACGATCGCGGCGCATTCGGCCGGCTCCAGGCGCTGGTAAGGCGCCGCCCAGGCGAAGCGGTCCGCGAAGTCCGGGAACCCGGGCGCCTCGCCCCATCGCCATGACGAGCTCCGCGACGAGGGGCTGCGTCCGAGGAGATGCATGTGGACGCGACGATGGGCTTTCGCGGTCTTCCGTCCGGCCGGTTCCGCCGCGTCGTTCAGTGCCCAGTTGCCCGCTTCCCAGTAGTTCACGCAGCCGCCTTCGAGCTGGGGAAGAACGTCGATCATCGCGCGCCCCGCCGCCGCAACCAGGAAGGACCATTGCGTGAGCTCGGAGGCCATCAGTTCGCTCCGCTCCCAGACTTCGCGTGGAGGATTGACGACGAGGTTTCCGCCGTCCCGACGGTCCACGAGCACGAGCTTCGGGTCGGGAAGAATGATCTCGCCGCCGGGGCAGCGAAAAAGGGTGGAGTTCAAGAGACGGTCTCCATGGACGCCGGGATGCTACAGGCTTCCCGGGCATCGGGAAAGAGCCACTTTCCGCGTCGCCTGCTACGATTCGGGCGTGACGGATCTTCCTTCCCTCTTCGGACAGATCGACATCTACCTTTTCGACCAGATCCTCCGCGGACGGATCGCTCCCGGGATGACGATTCTCGATGCGGGATGCGGAGGAGGGCGAAACCTCGTCTTCTTTCTTCGCGAGGGGTACGAAGTCTTCGCGCTCGATCCCGACCCCGGCGCGATTGCGTGCGTGCACGACCTGGCGGCACAGTGGGCGCCGGATCTGCCGCCGTCGAACTTCCGGGCCGAGCCCCTCGAGTCGAGCTCGTTTCCGGACGGCGCCGCCGACGTCGTCGTGAGCAGCGCGGTGCTCCATTTCGCCCAAGACGAGAAGCATTTCCGCGCGATGCTCGAAGGAAGCTGGCGGCTCGTGAAGCCCGGCGGCATGTTCTTCTGCCGCCTCGCGTCGACGATCGGCATGGAGGGACGTTTTCGCGCGCTCGG
>Ga0070666_10001334_pt1 | contig 14970 bp, 11 predicted proteins | sample KBSS23metaG_FD_64677 | JGI IMG/M metagenome (GOLD analysis project Ga0070666, IMG submission 64677) | Switchgrass rhizosphere microbial communities from Kellogg Biological Station, Michigan, USA - KBS S2-3 metaG | ecosystem: Host-associated > Plants > Roots > Rhizosphere > Soil ... | reverse complement strand
GCCACGATCCGCTCATAAATCTGGAACAGCTTTTCGAAATGCTGTTCCACCGTGAACACCTGGGCGTCCGCGGCGGCCAACGCGGCGCGAGATTGCTCGGGACGGTCGCCCGCCAAAAGCCGCAGGACCGCCTCTGCGCATTCCACCGCATCGCCGGCGCGATATGTCTCCGCATAACCCGGGCCGGCAAACGTGGCTGAGGCGCCGGCATCCGGCACGATCAAAGGCGTGCCCGAGCATAAAGCTTCCGCCAGCACCAAGCCGAAAGTTTCCGCCGCCGAACCGTGGATCAGGGCATCGGCGCTGGCCATCATGGTGGCCAACTGATCGGCATCATTGATCTGGCCTGCGACATAGACATGCTGCGTCCATTGCGCCCAACGCTCCACCGAGGCGCGCAGGAAGCCGTCGCCCGCAATATAAAGCCCAATCTTGCGCTGTTTTTGCGCCCGGCTGACCGCCTGGATCAGCGTGCGCAGCCGCTTTTCCGGATGATGGCGGCCGACCGCGATCAGAAGCTTGGCGTCCGCGCCCAATCCGCAGGTCGCCAGCATCTCGCGGCGTGCGGTGGAATCATAAAAATCGGGCGAAAAATTCTTGCGCTCTACGCCAAACGGCGCGACCTGGATATTTTCCAGGCCAAAGCCGGAGAAACGCTCCTTCAGCGCGGGATTGGTGACAATGGCGGCGTCATAGTTGCTGTTGAGCCGGTTCAAATAACGCCAGAAGAAACCGAACAGCCGGTCGACCCGCTCCGGCCCCAGCAATCCGCCCAGGAAGGTCTGGGGATAGACCGCCACGGGATCGGCATGCATGAAGAAGACTTTCACCGCCTTGCCGGGCCAGCGCGCCGCCAGCCAGCCGCCGCGCCAGGGCGATGAGCCTTCCACCAGATCGGGCTGGAGCCGGTCGAGCGTCCGCCATACCTGCTGGTGATTCCAGAACATGCGGTAATTGCGGTCGAACGGCAGATGCGGGCTCTTGATCCAGGCGATGGTGCCGCCGCGCGCCGCTTCCATGCGCGTTTCCGCGCCCGGCGCGATGATGGTCAGCTCATGGCCGAACTTGCCCGCCAGCGCCAGCTTTTGGTTGATGTAGCGGCGCACGCCGCCACCGGTCGGCGAATAGAATTCGCAAACATCGACGATCTTCACGGTGAAGTCTTCAAATCAGTGGCCAGCACCGCACGATAATAGCCCAGCATCTTGGCCAGCGTCTCCTCCCAGGAGAAACTTTGGGCCCGAAGGCGCGCAGCTTCGCCCAGCGCTGCGCGTAAAGCGCGCCCCTGGGCCAAAGTGGTGATATGGCGGGCAAAAGCCGCGGCATCATCGGCGGGCGCCAGAAAACCGGTCTCTCCGGCTGCCACCAGCGAGCGGCTGCCGGTGGCGTCGGCGCAGACGCAAGGAAGGCCGCTAGCCATGGCTTCCAGCGTGACATTGCCAAAGCTTTCGCTGTCGCTGGGAAAAACAAAAATGTCGGACGAGGCATAAGCGGCCGCCAGGTCTTCCCCTGCCAGGAAGCCGGTAAAAATGGCGTTGGGCAATTCCCCCTGGACAAATTCCCGCTCCGGTCCATCGCCTACGATCAGCACCCGGTGCGGAACGGTGAGCTGGCGCAGCGCCGCGGTCAGCGTGTCCAGCCGCTTCTCCCGCACCAGGCGCGAGACATGCAGGATCACCAGTTCGTCGGGGCCCATGCCATAACGTGCCCGCCAGGAGGTGCTGCGCTTGGCGGGGGAGAAACGCGCCATATCGATACCGCGCGGCCAGGGCTTGAAATTGTCGCTTAGCCCATCGGCCAAAAGCGCCTGGCGTACCGACTCCGAAGGCACATAGACCTCACGGCAGGCGCCATAGAAACGGCGCAGGATGCGCTTCAACCAGCCCTCCAAGGGCGCCAGATACCAATAATGCTTGAGGTAGGTTTCATAACGGGTGTGATAGGACGCCACCACCGGAATGCTGTGCGCCTTGGCCAGCGCCAGGGCGGCATGTCCCAGCAGATCCGGGACCCCGATGTGGATAATGTCGGGTTGGAAATCCAACAGCTGCCGTTTCACGTAACCCGCCATGCCGAGCGCCAGCCGGTACTCCGGACGTCCGGGCAAGGCGATGGAGGGCACCGGCACGACCGTTCCCTGATGCACAAAGGCGGGCCGGTCGGCGATGGGCGCGAACACCAAGACCTCGACGCCTTGGCTCTCCAGATAGCCGACCAAACGATTGAGAGTCAGCGCTACGCCATCGGGGATGTAATTGTAGGAGCTGGTGACCAGCGCGACACGCAAAGCGCGTCCTTGCATACGGGCGCCCTCTTACTCGATTTCGGCCCTGAGAACCCGGGAATAGAGCGAATAACGCGGATCGCAAATGAAGGTCAGCCAAAGCCGGCTCCAGCATTGCGACGGAATCAGCGTGTCGTAAAATTCCGGCGCGATGCGGCGAATGGAGGGCAGCCTGTTCCAGGGAACGGAGGGGAAGTCGTGATGCTCGTTGTGATAGCCGACATTGAGCGCCAGCCGGTTCAGGGCGCCGTAATAGCTGCCGGTTTCCTGGACGGGATCCAAGGTGAAGTGCTCCTGGATCCAGCGGCTGCCCAAGGGATGCAGCCCGATGGAAAACAGCATGGACGCGCCGAGATAGAGCAGGGCGTTGACGCCGAAGAACCGCAGGACTGCGACATCAAAGAGGGCGCAGGCGGCCAGGCTGGCGAGACTCCAGCCATTGATCACCGAAATGTCCTTGAGGCGCATGGGCCGGGTCAGTTGAAAGAGCGGGAAGAACAGCAGCCATAACGCCTTGGCGTACCAGCGATTGCCGATCAGCCGGGCTTCCCAATTGCCGGCAAGGTCCGCATCGGTCCTGTAGTCGCCCTGGCGGGCATGATGCGCCAGATGACAGATGCTGAAACCGATGGCGCCGGGTATCAGATTGGGCAGGTCGCCGATGATGGCCACCAGGTAGTTGGCGGCTCTGCTTCTGAAAATCAGCCGGTGCGTCGCGTCGTGGACCACCACGTAAAGAGAGTGATTGGCGAAGGCGCCGGCGCAATAAGCGGTCAACAACGCCGCCCACCAATAGTTGAGGCCCAGCCGGCCCATGGTGAAGGCAAGGGTGATCTGAAACCCCACCACGCCCAACATGATGATCGCGGTCCAGGGATTGCGGCCGATGAGTCCGCGGACTTCGGGATGCGCTTTCAAAATCGCCAGGGTCCGCGCCGGGTGCGGCTGGTCGTCGGCCGAAACAAAAAAAGCGCTCGCCATTCCTAGCGTACCGACTCCCAAAATCGCGTGATTTCCATATCGAACTCCGGGACGAAATTCGAAATCGAAGGATACTAGCCGGCCATGCGGCGCAGCTTTTCCAATTCCTGGGCCACCACCGGAACAGTTTCCTGGATCTGCTCTTCGGTGTGATTGGCGGTGAGGAAGAAGCGCAGCCGCGCCGTGGTGGCGGAAACCGCCGGACGCACGATGGGCTGCACTTCGATGCCGCGTTCCAACAGATTGTGGGACAGAATCATGGCCAGCTTGTCGTCGCCCACGATCAGGGAAGCCACCGGCGAATCCTCGTCCCCACCCACCGTGAGGCCATTCTCGCGCGCCACCTTGCGGAAAAATTTGGCCCGCTCACGCAGACGCCTGGGCCGGTGCGGCTCACGCTCCAGGATTTCCAGCGCGGCCAGCGCCGCAGCAGTATCGGCGGGCGACAGGCCGACGCTGAAGATCAGACCGGGGCAGAGATAGCGCATATATTCGATCAGGCCGCGGTCGCCGGCGATATAGCCGCCGCTGGACGCCAAGGTCTTGCTCAAGGTGCCCATATAGACATCGATGCTGTCGACCGGCATGCCGGCCTCCTCGCAGACACCGCGTCCGCTCTTGCCGACAATGCCGAAGGAATGAGCTTCATCCACCATCAGCAGCATGTCGTGGCGCTTCTTGGTTTCCACCGCGCGCTTCAGGTCCAGGATCTGGCCATCCATGCTGTAGACGCCTTCCGCTACAATAAGACCGCGGCGGAAGCCGGCGCGCTCCTTATCCAGCAACTTGTCCAGTCCATCCCAATCGCCATTGGGGTAGGTGAAGGTCTTGGCGCCGGACAGGCGCGCGCCGGTGATGATGCTGTTGTGAGCGCCGGAATCGTAGATCACCGCATCGGGACGCGCGAGCAGATGCGAGATAACGCTCACATTGGTGAGATATCCGCTGATGAAGATCAGCGCGTCCTCGGTGCCCAGGAAGTTGGCCAGCTTGCGTTCCAACTCGCCATGCAATTCGATCTGACCCGCCACGATGCGGCTGGCCGAGGCACTGGTGCCGTATTTGTCGATGGCATTCTTGGCGGCGGCGGTGACAGCGGGATGACCGTTGAGGCCCAGATAATTGTAGCCCGAAAAACTGACCAGGCTTCTGTCATTGCGGCGGATAACGCTGTGGCTGACGCCGTCGCGTGGCTGGAAGAAGGGATTGTCCAACCCCGCGCCTTCCATGTCGTCGACACGGCGGCGCAACGCGCGGTAACCCGCAAAGTCGTCAACGACGCTTTTGCGTTCTGGTTGTTCGGCTTCGGCCAAAATGGCCTTTTGCTCGGCGGCCGCAGAATGGGTCGTCATTGCCCCTCGGTGCTGATCTCTAAAACTTGAGCCCCACGGCCCGGGACGGCCGTATTTGGAGCATAACCGGAAATCGTTATGCCACAACCTTCGCCATCACGGTAAGTCCCTATATTTGCCCTCAAAAAACGCGTCGCTCGGTACCAAAAAGGGCCGTCAAATCACGCGGAGCAGACGCTAAAAGCTGATATTTCCTCATTTCGCGCGGGCTCTGCACGTAACAATCGGTAGTATTTCTTCAAACCGATGACGGTTCCGGGCCGCGCCTATACAGGCCCAAACCTGCGTCATAGTATCCTCACAAAGGCCCAACGCCGCCGGAACTGATTCGGTCAAGCCCGCGCATAGGCGCGGCATTTCTCGGACTTAAAAGAGCAAGCCATGCTTTGTGCGCAGCATCTGGTGAAGTCCTTCGCCGGGCGCCGGGTCATTGAAAATGTCACCTTGCAGCTGGAGCGTGGCGAAGTCGTTGGACTGCTCGGACCCAACGGCGCCGGCAAGACCACCACATTCCAAATGCTGACCGGCATGATCCGGCCCGATGCCGGCGCCATTGCGCTGGACGGGCACAATGTCACCGCCATGCCTTTTTATGACCGGGCGCGGTTCGGCATCGCTTATCTGCCGCAAGCCGCTTTTGTGCCCCGGGGCCTGACGGTGGAAGAGAATATTACTCTGGTGCTGGAAGCGCGGCTGCCTGACAAAAGTGCGCGCAACAGAAAGATGGCCGAATTGATCGAAGAGTTCCGTTTGGGCGAAGTGCGTAAAGCACGCGTGGGCAACCTGTCGGGCGGCCAGCGCCGGCGTTGCGAGATCGCCATTACCCTGGCTTGCGAACCCAGCTTCGCCATGCTGGACGAGCCCTTTGCCGGCGTCGATCCCAATGCCACGGAAGAGATCGGCCAGATGATCGATCATCTCGCCGACCGCGATATCGGCGTCTTGATCACCGACCATAAGGCGCGCGAATTGCTGGGCATCGTCGACCGCGCCTATGTCATCGAAAGCGGCCGGGTGCTGGCGGAAGGCGATGTCGAAGAAATCGTCGCCGACCAGGATGTCCGACGTGTCTATCTGGGCGAGGAATTCAGGCTTTGACCGCCTCGTCCGTGCCCGCCACCCCAGGACAGGATCAGCGTCAGGGGCTCCGAGTCACCTTGGCCAACTTCCTGCGCGGCGATTATGCCCGTGGTTTTTTCGCCCGCATTTTCTCCCAGGCGCTGGCGGTGATCATTTTGATCGAAGCCATCTTCCTGGCCGAGCATTTCACCTGGGTATTCCGCGATGCGGTGCGCCATGAGGCGGACCTTTCCGGCATCGCCTTGATCCTGGCCTGCACCTCGACCGAGATTTTCGATCTGGCGCTGGCGGTGGCGTTGTTGATGGCGGCCTATCTCGCACTGCTGCGTATGCGCGAAAGCCGCGAATTGCTGGTGCTGTTTGCCTCCGGCCTGGGGCCCTATCAATTGGGCGCGCTGATCCTGATCGTCGCGTTGGCAGGCCAGGTGACGGGCATTATCGGCTCTGGCCTGGCCGATCCCATGTCGCGCTACGCCCAGCGCTCCATCCTGTTCAGTTCGGAATTGCGCTCGCTCAAGAAGGGTGTGGCCAAGAACGAGTTCTATTATTTTCCCTCCTATGTTGCCTATGCCATGGATCATGTGGTGGGCGGCGCCTCGCCGCCGCGGGCTCCCAATAAATTGTCCGGAGAGGCCCCGGTGATCGATGCCCGCGGCGGCGGCGATAAAACACCAGGGGGACCATCAACGGGCGGAAAAGACCGCACCTTGTTCGTCTATCAGCAGGTCGGCCCGCAAACCTCGCGAGTGGTGACCGCCGCCCAGGCGCGGCTGGACGGACCCGACCGCAGCGGCAGGATTGTGCTCAATCTCAATGATTTCACCTCTCATACTTTCGCCGACGCACATCCGATGGCCAATGCGGATGGGGCTGTGCGCGCCGATCCGCTGAAGTGCGGAGATTGCGCCAAGGTCCTGCAGCAGGCAGCGCCCGACCTGCCGCCGATCACCATGCGCGTGCGCGACATGAGTCAGCTGATGATGGTGGATCAGCTTCTGCCGTTCACCGACCGCAGCAGCAATGCGGTGGAGCAAACCGTCTTCGAGCAGCTATTCGTGCCGGACAATCGCAGCCCCGAGATCCGCGCCGCCCAGATGAAGCTGTTGGCCGAGCGCCTGTCCCGCAGCCTGTTGTCCTTTTTGGCGCCGTTGATAGCGTTATTGGGCGTGGCATTGACCAACCGGCTGACCAATTGGTTCGCCTTGCCCTTGTCCTGCCTGCTTTTGATGTCGGTCAATCTGTTCTGCGAATGGATAATCACCAGCATCGCGCCTGCAAGCGTTGCCGCCGCATTGCTGCCGGTCTTCCTGCTCTACGCGGCGGTGGTCTATGCGGTTTTCACCACGATCGTGTGGCGCCATAACGATTTCGTGCGGCCGCAATTGGCGCGCTCATGACGACGCGCGGCGCCCGGCCCGTCTATCTGACGCCTTGGGGCCTTTACACCCGGTACATGCTGGGGGCCTATTTGCGCCACACTTTGATGGTGGCGGCGGCGCTGATGACCATTGCGCTCACCATCGACCTTTGGCCGCAAATGGCCCTGTTAAACGGCGATGTCCTGCATGTCGCGTTCGACATTGCCCGGCTGGCGGTGCTGAGACTGCCCGATCTATTGCCGCCCTTTGTTCCCTTCGCCGCTTTTCTGGGAGTGGTGTGGAGCGAAAGCGCCTTCACTGAATCCCGTGAGCGGCTGTTGGTCTGGAACAGCGGCCGCTCGCCGCTGTTTTGTCTGATCCCCGCCTTGCTGGCGGGTGTGGTGATGGGCGCGAGCCTGTTCGCGCTGGATGCCTGGCTGAGGCCCGCCGCCATCCATGTCCAGATCGCCGAAAAACTGGGCCGCGAAGGCATCAGGCTGGATCGCAGCCAAAGCGGCGGCAGCCATTGGATCGCCTTGCCCGACGGATTGCTGCGCGCCGATATCGAATATGGCCCGCCTTTGAAGCTGCACAATGTGACCATCTACAAGATGGACAGCAACGGCCATCTCGCCGAAGTCGATACCGCGGCGCTGGCGCGCCCGCTCGATGGCAATCGCTGGCGCCTGGAAAATGGCCAAAGCTGGAATGCCAATTTTGCCGATCGCGGCGACACGCTCTCGACCAGCGCGGCGCAGCAGGAAACCCAACACCCCTTTGCGGCCCGTATCGTCACGATGGTGCTGGACGAGTTGTGGCTGCGCAATCTGGGACTGTCGCCACAATATCTGAGGCTGGGTGAATTGCGCCAGTTGGCGCACGCCCCCATCATGTCGCGCGATCTCGATAGTTATAAGACGCGCCTGCAATTGATCTTTGGCGAGACGCTGTTCACCTGCCTGATGACGCTGCTGGGCGCGGCCCTGTCGCTGCTCTATTTCGCCTTTGAGACGCGCTGGTTTTCCTTGGTGGCGGTTTTGCTGGCGGGCTATCTCGCCCACTTCGCCTCCAAGGCATTCCAGCTGATGGGCGAGTTTGGCTATATGTCGCCCTTCTTCGCCGGCTGGCTGGCGCCTTTGCTGCTGCTATTGGGCCTGGGCCGTGCGCTGTATGTGATTCAGAAAAAGCGCGGGCTGGGCGTCAAGCTGGAAGACACGCCCCACTTCGCCGATGAACTTCAGCCTTATGCCGGTCCTGACGGCGATCCCAGCGCCTAGCGTTCGATAAGATGTTCGTGGACCGCTTTGCCGTTGGCGAGGTCGGTGCCGAAAATATCCAACTCCGGCACGCTGGGCATCAGCCCGCCTTCCACCACATGCAGATAGACATAGGCCAGTTTCACCACCCGGCTGCCGATGGCCATGGTGGCCTGGGGGCGGTGCTGAGCATCCCAGCCCAAGCTCAGTTTGCGCTGGGGCAGGGAGGCAATGGCAAAGGTGATGGGCTCTCCCGCCTTGCGCGGGTTCAATTTCACGCCATAGGCCATCATCCGTTCCATGAAATTCAGCGGCTGCTTGCTGCCGTCGATGTTGAATTTGCGCCAGAAGGCTTCCACCGGATTGCGGGAATCGAAATTGCCTTGGGCGTCCAATTTGGCGGCATAGATTACGGTGTTGGCATTGGGCGAACGCTGCACATAAAAAAGCTGGTTCGGCTCGTCAGGTATTTTGAATTCGGGCCGCAGCTGCTGGATCTCCCTGCTCTCCGTCACGCTGCTGGAAAAGTCGCGCGCCTCAACGCGCAAGGTGAGTGCCGGAAGCGTGATCAAGACGGCCAAAAGAGCAAGGCGGAATCTCATGTTGAGGCGAGTTTCTTCAAGGCTTGTGCCACGAGATATTCGGCTTTAGCCGTATCCTCCACCACCCCGCCCAAAGTGAAGAAGGGGTGGATCATGCCGGGAAAGCAGACATAGTCGGTAGCAACGCCCGCCTCTTTCAGCCGTTTGGCATAGGCTTCATTTTCATCCACCAGCGGATCGAATTCGGCGCTGATGATCAAGGCGGGCGGCAAGCCCTTCAGACTGGGGCGCAGCATGGGCGAGGCCATGGGGTCTTGGCGGTCGTTTGGATCGGGAATGTAATTGTCCATGAACCAATAGAGCGCCGCCGTGGTCAGCATATAGCCGGATCCATTGCGGTGGTAAGAAGGATAGTCGCGGCTCTGGTCGGTCATGGGATAGATCAAGACTTGCAGAGCGATCCCGAACTCTTTCGAATCCAGGGCCATCTGCGACACCACCGCCGCCAGATTGCCGCCGGCGCTGTCGCCGCCCACCGCGATTTTGGCCGCATCGATATTCAACAATTCGGCATTGTCGGCGGCCCAGCGCGTGGCGGCATAGGCATCCAGCACCGCGCCGGGAAATTGCGTCTCCGGCGCCAGGCGATAATCCACCGACAGCACGGCGCATTCGCCTTTGACCGCCAGGCGGCGGCAGGTGGTGTCGTACAGCGCCAGGGTGCCCAGCATGAATCCGCCGCCGTGAAAATAGATCAGTAGCGGGCAGGGCTTTTTGCTCTTGTTGGCGCGATAGAAGCGCGCCGGGATCGGGCCGTAATCGCTGGGAATGGAAAGCTGAAAGGTGATGGCGACGGGCGGTTTTTCCGGCAGCAGAGTCAGCCGCTGGCTCTCATAAGCGATGCGCAGTTCGGCGGGCGACAGGTTGGTGGGGAGGTCGCCGGCCCGCTGGATAGCGAGAGCGGCTTGGGGATGAAGCGGCATGGGCGGCGACTTTACGGGAAGGCTTATGCCTGTGCTAGGCTGGTTTCATGGGAGGGCCCGCGAAAGCTGGTCACATAATATAATGATCAATGACTCAGCCCCGCTTCGCCGCGGCCGTATTTTCATAATCACCCTGCTGGCCCTGTTTACCGCAGGCGCGGCCGTCAATATGCGCGCCGCGACCGCGGTGCATATGCAAGCGGAATATCTTGATCCGCTCGGTACGCTGACGGCGGGCGAACGCCTGGCAACTGTGCTGGGGACTGCTTTTGCGGGTTTTGCCATCACTCTGCTTTTGGTCAGCGCGGTGCTGGCGAAAATCGGCTTTGGCCGGGCGCTTATAGCGGCTGCCACTCTCATGACCGCTGGTTTTGCGATCGTTGCCGGCGCCGACAGGCTGGGCGTGTCGCCCTATATCGGTTTGTTGATCGGCATGTTGGTGCAGGGACTGGGCTGGGGTCTGGTGGAAACGGTGATCAACCCGCTCACCAGCGCGCTCTATCCCGAAGACCGCGTCGGCCGTCTCGGCATCCTGCATGCCTGGTATCCGGCAGGGCTGGTCGCGAGCGCGTTGCTGGGGCTGGCGATCGATCATCAGAAGCTGCCTTGGCGTTGGAACATGATTCCGCTGGCGCTGCTGTGCGTTGCATTCGCCGCCATGACATTGCGGGAGAAGCTGCCGCCGGTAAGCGCTTCGACGGATGCACCGGTGACGCCGGGCGAGATGATCAAGGCTACCTTACAAAGCCCCACCATCTTCATTTGGGTGGCGCTGATGATGTTCACCGCTTCCACTGAGTTTGCGCCTGGTCAGTGGCTGGATGTCGCCCTGACGCAGATTGTAGGCATGCGGGGTATTTTGGTGCTCGCCTATGTCAGTGGGCTGATGTTCGTGTTGCGCCACTTCGCGGGCCCTCTGGTCAAGCGTCTAGGCAATATCGGGTTGCTGATTTCCTCATCGGTCTTTGCCACCTTGGGTCTGTTTGCGCTGGGCGCCGCTGATAGCCCTGTGTCCGTGCTGCTGGCGGCAACGGTCTGGGGTTTTGGCGTTGCGTATTTCTGGCCCACCATGCTGGCCACAGTGGCCGAACGCTATCCGCGCAGCGGCACCATGGTGTTCGGGATGATGGGCTCGGCGGGGGCCGCTTGCACCTATGTCGTGTTGCCCTATCTGGGCGCGGTTTATGACAAGGCCAAGTTGGCGGCGGCGGGCGGCGACGCTGGTCTGGCTGCCCACGCCCAAGGCGCCGAACTGACCCGGATACTCACCGCCGCAGCCTCGGCCTCGTTCCGGACGGCGGCGCTAATTCCGCTCTGTCTGGTGGTGATCTTTTCCGCCATCGCGGTGGCGGATCGGATGCGCCGGGAAAAATAATAGCTGTTTCAATGCCTTGCGCACTTTCTGGGGTCGCATCAAAAGGATACGTTAACCTTAAGAAAAGGCGAATCAGGGATGCTGGCAAAGGCCACATCCCCGGGGACAGGATTGAACAGAAGCCAGGTCGCCGCATTCTTTTTGGCGCTGCCGCTCGCCGGCTGTGTGGCCACGCCCGCGACCACGCCGTCCCAGCACGAAATCGCCGTGGGCAGTCTGGGGCTCGATGGTCCCGCAGCCCCGCGACTTCAGCCCGATTGGTGGAAGGCTTTCAACGATCCGCAGCTTGATCGCTTGGTGGATCAGTTGCTGGCCAACAATCCCACCCTGCAAAGCGCGCTGGCCCGTATCCGCGCCGCGCAAGCGGAAGTGTCTTCGGCGCAGGCGCTGCAATATCCCAACGTCAATATCGACGGGTCGGACAGTTATGAACTGGTCAGCAAGAATTTCGTCTATCCGACGCGCTATGGCGGCACCTGGCAATGGGTGGGCGATGTCCAGGCGCGGTTGCGCTGGTCACTGGATTTCTGGGGCAAGCAAGCAGCCTTGATCGAACGCGCCCGCAATGCGCGTGAAGCCGCTTCCTTGGACGCCAGCGCGGCGCGCCTGGCGCTGGCGGGCCAATTCGCCCAGTCTTACGTCGCGCTGCTGCTGGCCTGGCAGAATATCGACATCGCGCGCCAGACGGTGGATGAGCGTCAGATCATTCTGGATCTGACGCAAAGCCGTGTCGCGGCCGGGTTGGAGAATGAGGCTTCGCTGGAACAGGCCAAGGCGCTGCTCGCCATGGCCAGGATGGACGCGCGCCGCACCGAAGCGCAGCGCGATATCGGCGTGCATGCCATCGCCGCTTTGATCGGGCGCGGCGCCGACGCCTATCCCACCATCACCCGGCCTGCTGCGGCGGTGGATAGTGCCTTGCCTTTGCCGGACCACCTGCCGGCCGATCTTTTGTCCCGGCGCCCCGATATCACGGCGGCGCAGATGCGGATCAAAGCGGCCATAGCCGGGCGGGAAGCGGCGCATGCCGAATTTTATCCCAATATCGATCTCACCGCGGCCTTGGGTTTTCAGGCGATCGGGTTTTCCAACCTGATCAATGGCGATTCCCTGACCGCGGGTGTGGGCCCCGCGATTCATTTGCCGGTGTTCGATGCCGGCGCAATCCGCGCCCAATATGCCCGCGCCACCGCCGATCTGGATGCGGCCGTCGCTGACTATAACGGCACCGTGGTGGGGGCGGTGCGCCAAACCGCCAATGCCCTGACCGAAGTCGCCAGCCTTGCCGATCAGCGCCAGCAGCAGAAATTGGCGCTGGACAGCGCCATGCGCGCTTTCGACCTGGCCAAGGAACGCTATCGCCTGGGTCTTTCGGGGCAAATTCCCATGCTGACCGCCGAGGCCACCTTGCTGGAGGCGCGCCGGCAGATGGCGGTTCTGGTGGCAGAAGCCACCAACCAGCGCGTGACCTTGCTCTTGTCCTTGGGCGGCGGTTACACGCTTCAACAAACCGCGCTCAATTCCAAACAGGGTTCAACGCCATGAGCGACATTGCCGATACCCGTTTGTTAAAAGCGGAACGCCGCCGCAAGGGCTTTATCCTGTTCGGCGCCGCGGTCGTGCTGGCCGCCCTGATCTATGGCGCCTGGTGGCTGCTCTCCGGCCGCTTCAGCGAAGTCACCGATGATGCCTATGTCGCGGGCAATATCGTGGCGGTGACCAGCCGCGAGAATGCCACCGTCACCGCGCTCTATGCCGACAATACCCAGGCCGTGCGTCAAGGTCAGTTGCTGATCGAAATGGACCCTGCTGTCGCCGAAGTGAATATGCGGGCGGCGGAGGCCAATCTGGCGCGCGCGGCGCGCGCGGTGCGGGGCAATTTCGCCAGCGCCGATTCCTATTCCGCGCAATTGCGCCAGGCCGAAGTCGCCTTGGCCCAGGCGCAAAGCGACTATCAGCGCCGCCAGGCGGCCTTAGCCGGCGCGGTGTCGGGCGAAGAGCTGGGCCATGCCCGCGATGCGGTGCAGGCGGCGGAAGCAGCGGTCAATTCGGCGCGTGGCGGCTTGGACCAAGCCCAGGCTGGCATCGCCGGGATGGACGTGGCGCACAATCCCGATGTGTTGGCGGCCGAGGCGCAGCTGCGCGCCGCCGCCATCACCCTGTCGCATATGAAGATCGTGGCGCCGGTGGACGGCGTGATCGCCCAGCGCACGGTGCAAGTGGGCCAGCGGGTCAATGCCGGGGCGCCGCTGATGGCGGTGGTGCCTTTGTCGGATGTCTGGGTGGACGCCAATTTCAAGGAAGTGCAACTGGCGCGCATGCGCATCGGCCAGCCGGTGAAGATCACCACTGATCTTTATGGCGGCAAAGTCGTCTATCACGGCAAGATTGCGGGGTTTGGCGCAGGCTCGGGCAGCGCTTTCGCCGTGCTGCCGCCCCAGAATGCATCGGGAAACTGGATCAAGATCGTGCAGCGCGTGCCGGTGCGCATCGCGCTTGAGGCGAGCGAGCTGGATAAAAATCCGTTGCGCATCGGGCTCAGTGTCAGCGCCAGCGTCGAAGTCCGCGATCAGTCCGGTCCCCGGGTCGCAACTGCGCCGCCGGTGGTGATGCGCGCCAATACCGGCGAGGACGTCAGCGCAAAAGTCGATGCGCTGATCCGGAAAATTCTCGCCGCCAACGCCCAGCCGGCAAAGTGAACGCGAGCGGAGAAAGTGCGCCGCAGGCGCCGCTCAAGGGCCTGTCTTTGGCCGTGACCGCTTTTGCCCTGGCGATGGGCACTTTCATGCAGGTGCTGGACACCACTATCGCCAATGTCTCCTTGCCCACCATCGCCGGTAATCTGGGCGCTTCCACCGATCAGTCCACCTGGATCATCACTTCTTTCGTGGTCGCCAATGGCATCGGTGTGCCGATCACCGGCTGGCTGATGAGCCGCTATGGCATTGTGAAAGTGTTTGTCCTGTCGATACTGGGTTTTACCCTGGCCTCCTTCTTGTGCGGCATCGCCTGGAGCCTGGAGTCGCTGGTGTTCTTTCGTGCCCTGCAAGGGGCGCTCTCTGGGCCGGTCATTCCGGGATCGCAAGCCTTGATGCTGGCGATCTTTCCCCGCACTCGCCGCACCACCGCCCTAGCCATCTGGTCGATCACCAGCCTGGTAGCGCCGATCTGCGGCCCTCTGCTGGGCGGCTACATTTCCGATTCCTGGCATTGGGGCTGGATCTTCCTGATCAATGTCCCTGTGGGTCTGCTGGTAGCCGCCTTGTGTTGGGCCAATCTCGCGGCCCGGGAAAGCGTCATCCGCAAATTGCCTATCGATGTGGTGGGTTTGGGTCTTTTGATTGTCTGGGCCGGGGCTCTGCAGGTGATGCTGGACACCGGCAAAAATGAAGATTGGTTTGGATCCACCCAAATCATCCTGCTGGCGCTGGTAGCGCTGCTTGGTTTTTGCGCCTTCCTGTTGTGGGAATTGACGGACGAGCATCCGATTGTCGATCTGTCGCTGTTCCGCGACCGCAATTTCACCTTGGGCACCATCGTCTTTTGCCTGGGCAATGGCGTGTTCATCGCCAATATGCTGTTGATCCCGCTCTGGCTGCAGACCCAGTTGGGTTATACCGCCACTTGGGCGGGGCTGGTTTCGGCGCCTACTGGCGCCATCGCGGTGCTGATGACGCCTTTTGCCGCCAAGCTGATGGCGCGTTTTGACGCCAGATGGGTGGCCACCATCGCCTTCGCCGCTTCGGCGCTTTCCTATTT
>Ga0070666_10001326_pt1 | contig 15004 bp, 21 predicted proteins | sample KBSS23metaG_FD_64677 | JGI IMG/M metagenome (GOLD analysis project Ga0070666, IMG submission 64677) | Switchgrass rhizosphere microbial communities from Kellogg Biological Station, Michigan, USA - KBS S2-3 metaG | ecosystem: Host-associated > Plants > Roots > Rhizosphere > Soil ... | reverse complement strand
TATCCCGAGCGATCATATACGGCTCTTGCCGTCCCAGAATCCCGCAGACCATCGACGTAAGACTGTTCACTCGGATCGAAAGAAAGTTGACGTGCAACTTCACAATCTTCGCTTGCGAATCATTCCCCCGCGGCGCGGCGTTATCGAAGAACGCCTCGTTCGCCTGCCACCGAATCGGCAAGTCCCCCTTGGCAGACTGCCCCGCGTGGACGAGTAACTGTAAGCGCTTGCCAATGGCCGCGCGATCATCTTGTGAAAGTTTCTTCATTCAAATGCATCTCCGAGCCCTCCCTTGAGAGAGGGTTGGGTAAGTGGGCTATGGGGCGAGAGCTGGATGAAACGTCTCGCTAAGGTCGTGCAGGCGCAATCGCCTGGCGCATCGGTCTATTCCTCGGTGCAGCAGTGACGATTGGCATCATCGAAAATCGAAGGATAATGTTATTGTGAGGAAGCGTCGTTGGATCATCGCTGCCCTAGTGCCCATCGTTGCCGCCGGCGTGTTCATCGCTCGGCACAGATCCGAGGATCCGCTATCGCCTCTCAACCCTTATGTCTTCGGATCGAAGTGGGTCTATTACACGAGCACCCAAGCTGGCACTCTTCTAGGCAAGACAACCTCATCCCCTATGGAATACCGATACGTAGCGATTCGAGACCCTGAAGGCACGAAAATGTTCGATTGCCTCAACGCTTATGTCAGCCAAAACCCTGGATGGACCGAGAACTCCAGCATCCCAAGTAGCAAGCTCGTTTTCGAATCGTTCAACGGAGCTTCTTCCATTCGCGTGCTTGAAGGCAGTTTTTTCAATAGCGAAATCTCGCCGGATTCTCCGTACAGGTTTATGATTGAGATCGGTCAACCGATGTCTGCTTGGGACACCCTTGTTGTACGGTTGAAGAATATCGGAAGAGATCCTTTCGATCATTCTCACGATATGGAATTTCCCTAAGTCCCAATATCGGCATCCCCAATCACCGCATTAATCCCCAACTCCGTGCAAACCGCCAAGTCGGGATCGTCGCCAAACAGAAAGTCGAGTAACCCCATCGGGTTGTAATGCACGCGATCTCCAACCACAACCTCGCGCACCAAAGACCCAACAGAAACCACCGTCGCCATGCACGAGCGATAAGTCGCCGCGTCCGGCAACAACATTCCACTCTCGGATCGAACCACCGGATCACGCCGAATCAATACATTTCTTCCTGTTGCTTCTAACACCATTTTTTGTCATCCCGGGCGAGGACGAGAGAGGGATCTGACCGCAATAACTTCCTGCCTTCAACGTAGAAACCAATCAATCTTCGGTTGCAAACCTTCCACCGATTCACAATTCACAATTGACAATTCACAATTCACAATTCAGGCGAACCGGAGCGCACTCATCCCACGCAACCGCAACCGGCTCACCCTGAAATTCGCACGCCGTCCCATACACACGCACCCGCCCCTCCGCTACATACTCGCCAAAAACCGCGTCTTCAATCCAATCGCCATGCGTCGGTCGGACAACCACAACATCGCCTGGCGACAAATCCACGCCATCGCCTACCGCAATCACCACGCACAAATCCGAAGACAAAGAACTCGAAGCCCCATCACTCAACCAAATTGAACCGACCCGGTCAACCGAAGGAAACTCGACCGCATAAAACCGTCCACTCAACGGACGAATGGCGCGCGAGGCCAACTCGAAATCAACGACCGGCACTGGGCGGGCGTCGCTCTGTCGACGCCATTCATCAGTCGGTAAGAGCTGTAATGTGTTAGGTCTTTCCATCAGCGAACTCCGATCCCTCAATCCCCCTACGGGATTGAGGGTAAATACTTGAATCTCTAATCGACATCGCGTATCGAAGATCACAAATCCCACATCTCGAAAAACTCACCGCCAACGCCGCGACAACACCCGACCGTCCCTTTTCTCCAACCACCGCCTTACCGCGACCGCCGCGTACTGCAACGCATCCTGCACATGCGAATACTCATCCTTCACCGGCATCTGCAAGATCGTCCCCGCACCGCCCTTCTGCGACCGTGAGTGCGGGCGAAATCGATACGCACCCTGAAACCCAGTCCGCAAGATAGGACAACATTTCCCGCTCAGAAAGAACCCAGGAGCATCCTCTCCCAGTGATCGTGTCAAGAGCCAAGTCACCGCCGATTGCCGGGCCGCCCACACGTTTGTCTCCGGTCGAATCGTCACCCCATGTCGCAACGCCACATCAGCAGCGGAATCTCCATTCGATCCCGATCGCTGCGTCACCGTTGCGTCTCCATGATGCGAAACCTCCGACCATAAACCGGAATGCCACCGCATCAAAATTTGTTGAACGAGAGGCGCGAACGTCTCCATCGGCATGGCGCCTTCGCTCACAACTTCCAACAACGCATGCACCTGAAAGGGCCGCGGCGTGACTTGCAACAACACGAATGCCGGCGACAAAGTCTGCCCACAATCCCAACCCCCGAAATACTTCGAGCCGTTGACGATTGGCAAATACTCAGATCGAACCGCCGCGGGACAATGAAGCGCATCCACGTAGTCCGCGTGAACCGCCTCCCCATCCCAAACGTCCTCGCGTAGCTCCATCTCTCTGTCCCACTCGCGTTGCGGGATCCCGGTCTGCTTCATTCCTCGAGCCCACTCGCCATTCTTTTCTTCATCTGCCGTATAGTGCAGCGCCAAGTACCTAATGCCAGATGTGAGGTCTGTCGAAGAAAATCCGATCATGGTTCGAAACACCAGAGTCACCCAACCGTTTTATAATCACGAATATGCTAATCGCCCTCGCAGTTCTATCGTCCCTCATTCAAAACCCGATCGAGTTGAAGCCGGGTCGAGATATCCAGCTGCTGAAGAAGGAATTCATCGTGAATTGCGTAGCCGTCGGAGATGAGCTGTGCTACAACGGGGGCGACCCGGAAGACTCCCTCCTCACCTATGTCATTCGAAGAGATGGCAAGACTATTCGCCCCCTTCCGAAGATCCCCTTTGAATACTTCGCCGGCGGAGCAGGGCGAATCTACGAATCGCGGGATGGACACATCAACATCTACAACCTCCAAGGCAAACGTTTGCGAAGTTTCGGATCGATCGGCTCCAAACCCAATCAATTTGGAAGAGATGGCAAAGTCTGGGACGAAGACAAAGAGGGGCCCCAATATCTAGCAGTGGGACCCAACGGAGACGTGTTTGGTTACGACCAGCAGTCGAGCACGATCAAACATTTCGACAAGAATGGAAAGTTTCTCGGTTCGTTCGCGCACACCTTGCTAAAAGACCGCACCGTCGAAGGAATGTCGGTCGATTCCGCCAACAACGTTTTCGTCTCAACGTTCAAATATGACCGATCCGATGCGAATCTTTTGAAAGTTAGCGCAAGTGGCAAGATGCTCGCGTCAATTGGATCGCTTGGGGAAGGATTGAATCACTGGACAAAGAGCGACTCTGACCCGGAAAGAGAGATTGGGCCCGGGTGCCTGGCTCTCGCTTGGAACGGCAATATTTTCGCAGTCGACATCAACTCGGATCAGATCAGAGTTCTCGATAAGGCAGGCAAACCGTTACGAGCGTTCGTCATCATGTATGGCGAAAACATCGCACACATCACCAGTCTATCAATTGATAAGCGCGGCACAATTTTCATTGGCACGAGCCAGGCGCTATATTCTTGGAAACCTCAGCGTCCCTAGCGCCTGCGCAAGCGAGGATCGGGAAGTGGTCGCATCGGTCCACCGAATCCGGGAGGTTGAATGATTCCACGGCGCGGATTCGTTTTCCCGCCGTGTCCTTTATCATTAACGTAATATCGGGTGCCGTGTTTCATCCCCAATCCTGAAACGTGAAGGTGCGCCCCGTCGTCATCTCGCGCATCTTCCACGGAGTAGCCAGCGGCAACCGCTTGCTGCACAAAGTAGTTAATCTCATCATCGGTGTGCCCCTTAACGTCAAAGTCCACCGTGTAGCCTCGGAAGTGATTGTCGTGGCCGCCCTTGTGATGACCACCCATTATCTGCCCGCTAAACGGATCAGAAGAGGCCGGCGCGAATCCGAAATGCTTCCCAAATTCAATGATCTGCGGAAAATGATGTCCGTTCGGAGGAGCCGTTAAGAGATATCCTCGCTTGTCCCTCTGCGTCATGTCTTTGTACGGTTGGGCGGGAAAGCGCTTGAGGATCTCCGCAACGCGTGGCGCAATTTCCCTTCTCGAAGGTACGTGATCGAATTTCGTATCCCACCAGTCTTCTTGTTTCGGCTGCTCCTTTGTCTTCTTTTTCTGATTGATCGCCGCTGGCGGCTTTGGATTGAGCTTGCTCTTCTCCGTTGACTGCAAGAGATCTGCATGATCAACCGTGGCGTCGGTCGGAGAGTTCATGTCACGGTTGCCTGCCGAGAAGGTCTGACCCTGGCCATCGGGTGATTGAACATAACGGTTATGGTATGGACTTGACGAAGTATTTATCATCTGATCTCCTAATGCGGTAACTGTGCGACAAGGTGGGTCCTGTTGCCATCGGGCAGCGACGTGAGGATGCACCAACTGACAATGTCAAACGGCCGCTGTGTAGTCGGGATAAATCTCAAAATGAGAACGGCCCGCGAAACGCGGGCCGAAGAAGTGGAATCTTTAAGTTCTACTAACTACGGGGTCGATCGGCGACGCCGTCGAATGAGAGCCACAGACCCAAGCCCAAGAATCGCCATCGTGGCCGGTTCGGGAACTGCATTCGCCGAGAAACTCACATTGTCCACGTACATGGAATTCGGAAACTGTCCGCCTGATGAGAACACGACCTTCTTCACTCCGGTCGCGAGACTGGCTAGATGAAGATACGGACCGTTCGAAATGTCCATCGAAGCATCCCAAGGTTGGCTGACCGTATCTAACAAATTGTCGGACGCGTCGTAAAGCTGGATCATCACGGGGGAGTCATCGTCGGCCCCGAAGTCGCCTGTATCAAGACTGAAATTGTTAATCAGGCCGCTAAACGTAATCGTAAGCGGCGATCGATTTGGATCTTGCGATAGCAGTGCATTCCCCTTTGATGAGAACGTGTCTGCGACCGATAGATGATCTGCCGCCAGAGTCACATCGATTCCCGTGCCGCCCGCATTCACATACACGATCGGTGGCAAATCCAGACCCAGCGACAAATCTTCAAAATCTAAAGTCGCCGCATGTGCTGCAATCGGCAAACAGATTATTCCCAAGGCAATCATGCCTCTCCTCTGAATCAATGTAGAAGTAATCATAGAAACCTTGAATAGAAGATATCACATCCCGCTGTAAAAGGACAGCCTCGGTCCTTAAAGCTTAAGACTTTGAAACCTCACGATCTTAAGACCTCGAAACCTACTCCAGTCCCAGCATCCCTCCCGCGCCGCGTTAGTGTAAGGAACTCCTCCCCTGCAACCCGCAGGCGTCGATGGTTCGTGCGACTTGCCGAGGATTGCGGGGGAGATCGGTGAGCAAAATTCGTCGACTCCCCTTCAGGTGCCGATAGCGAACCGGGAGGGCTTGGCCAACAACTAGATCCATCCACTCTTATTCCAGCCCCGGAATCTTCCGCGCTCTAGCAACTACGTCCCCCCTCTCCTTGTGAGCCATTTCCACTCGTCTTGATAGGCACTTGTTCGAAAAATGGCGAGCAGGGGGAGGGGGCCGGGGGTGGGGGTAGGTAAGCAGACTCTATGGAGCGATCTGAAACGGATTAAAGCTATGTGCCAACTCAAAAGGTCAACCCAGCAACCTAGCAACCCAAAACCGAGCAACTCCCTCTTATTCCAGCCCCAACATCTCCCTCGCACTCGCAAACCCCTTAATCTCCTGCCACTCGCTGATCGGCGAAGCGTTCGCGACACCACAAACCCAGCCGCCGTTTCCAGCCGCCGCTCCCTGCGTAACAATCAACGCCTGGCCCCAGAACGCCGCGGGAGATCGATACTTGGAAATCTCCTCCAACGTCACGATCGTCTTTCCCTTCCCCTGTTCGGAGATGGCGTCCTGGTGGCCCTGCGTCATCAGCGATCCATTCGGCAAGATCACATGCGTGGCTTGCTTCGCCGCCGGAGATCCTCGCACCTCGTGCTTTGTTAATCTGAATTCCGGTCGACGCTCGCGCAACTGCCCGAGCGCAAAGTGAACACGCCAAAGGTGCTCCGCTGAATTCTCATGTGTCTGATCGACGATGTGGGTCTCACCCTTCGTCAATCCCATCTGCCAAGTTTCTAATCCGCGACAAATCCAAGAAACAATCAACCGCCGCGACTTCTCGATGAGCAATGCCTGCCGCCGTGCGAAGGCGCCGTGCCATTCATGGCACAGCTCCTCCACATACGACTTCTTTGGAACGAGAGCGATCTCCTGATCCGCTTCGTTAAACGTCCACCAACACTCCGTCAAAAATCGAAACGCCACCTCGGGCGAATCGATATCATAGGGTGTTGGCCATAAGCAATCACTCTTCCGAGGGGCGAGAATGACTAGATCCATCTCGCCGCGCTCTGGATCGCTCAAGGATTGCACTGATTCGTGCAACTCGCTCCTCGTCGGTAAGGGGTTCGATTGGCTTTCCTCCACTTGTAACGTCGACCTTTTCCGTAAACATCCCAAGATATTTGGCTAACTTATCCAGCGCCACACCTTTGTCGTGTAGCCGAATGCGCCGACCGCGTGCGGAATCTCCGACGATCTCTTTGATCGCTGCCTGATCTTCCGGACTTAGCTCGCTCGATGCGACGAGCTCAATCTCTCCTGCCGAATTCCATGTCGCGAAATCCGACATCTTCGCAAACGCAATGCTCGCTAACTCTTGAAGCACTCGTTCCGCATTGATAGAGAGTCGATCCGCTGTCTTGTTGCGAATCTCTTGAATTCGCTTAGCAATTCTCGGGTTCTTGAGCAATCGGCTCGCCGATCCAGCGGCATATGTATCACTGCATTTGTCGAAAGCTCGGAGGTATGCCTCCTTGGCCGATACAACATCTCCAGAACTAGGATTGGCGAACAATTGGCAGAATGTCTCTTGACGGGGCGTCAGTGGAAGTTTCCTTTTCTGTCGCCACGATAGTTCCTTTTTCGTTTCATCTTTCTTCTTCATAAAATGGGACTAAGCGCGTCGCGCTAGCCCGGGTTGACGCTCTCGTCTTTGAAACTCCTTGGCCCGAAACTTCGTTGTGTTCCGTTGTGCCGCCGTGCCGTTTTGGTGATCCGAGATGACGCGAATGCCACGACGTTAGCTCTAACACCGAACACCCAATACCGATTACCTAACACCGAATACCGAATATCCTTCAAATCTTTCCCTGCTTAGGAAAAATCTCGACCACCTCTGCACCCAACCTCAGTTCGATCCACGTCCCCTTATCCCTATGACCGGGAAGAAACAGAATCTCATCCTGCAAGTCTTCGAAAAGAAGACTTGATGTCGCCAAGTAGCGAGGCGTGCGTCCTCTCTCGACGCGAATCCGCGCGATCTGCCCGAGCAGTTTGTCCAGAGCAGTCCGTTCCACATTAGAGGCCGCCATGAAGAAAAAACCCCACTAGGATGCCAAGCATCAACGCTGTCACAACTAATCCAAAGATTGCTGATTCTTGTTTGTCGTTATCTTTCATAGCCACCTCCAAACGGGCACTAAGTTGCTCTCAAAAAGTGGAATCGCTGATCAATCTCGGAGAGCCAAGAGCTCATAGGGCGGTCCCCTTCTCCTTGTGAGCTGCATTTGTATCTGCGTTAAAACTCCCTCAGTTACAAGCAGCGAGCAGGGGGAAGGGTTAGGGATGGGGGTTGCAAATCGAAACTCGTCCGAGTCCGCACGAACTCGCCCAAGATGTGGAACCGCAAACCCAAGTTATGTTCCCCGACTCCGTGTGACCTGCTTCTGCTTCAAGTTTTCGAACTGTCAAAGACATCAAGCATCGAGCGGCTCAGATCCGAGATCCGAGATGCCAGACTCGAGAGCCCACTCACGCCTTCGCTAAGAACGCCTCCACTTTCACCCCAAACCTCTCGAACGAAATCGGCACCGTCGCCGGTAGTGCAACCGGCGTCGAGAACACCACCGAATCGACCAACGAAATCGACTTCTTCACATATCCGAAATCGATTCCGAACGCGCGAAACTTTACGCCGAAATCACCATAAATCTTTACTTTGAACATCGACAATTACTCCTTATCTGGGAATCGTAAAACCCCCGGAACGCATGAATCCAAAAGGGATCGCGTATCATCTAGGGGTTGGCGGATCTACTCAAAAGGCTGAATAGACTTCAGAAAATCGCATTGCTCTTGCTGCTGATCGCGCTCGTCGCGAGCATCTCAGTGGCCATCATTAACAAGCAACCAAATCTCGGCGCATTTATTGCGCGAACCGTCATCATCGAAGCCGCGATTTTCTTCTCGATGAATCGCTTCATCGGCCGACAATGAGAAATTCGGCGGCCGAGTGGTGTCGCCGCTCTGAACTGAAAACTCTAAATACTCAATACTCAACGCTTAACGCTTTTAGCGCCTCGGCGCTGGTATCTGCAGCCCGAAGCACGCCGCCAGCCCCGTCCCAAGCGCCATCAAATACTCTTGCTCACTTGGCCGACTTCCCGTCATCAACGGCACTAACAACACCGCCAACCCTGCGACAAAGAAAACATGCAGGTGCTGCCACACCGGCGCCAAAGAATTCCAATATGTTTTCATAAAATTCCTGACAGATCCCTCAACCCGCCCTACCGGGTTGAGGGTAAAGATTCGCTCACGGATTCTTTTGCATAACCAGCCGCATCCATTCAACGTTCGTGCGAGTCGTGGCAACGTCGGTCGAAATCTGTTCTTGCCAATAGCGAATGTACTGAGCTCCCGCATAACCTCCGGATAGTCTCGAAAGCTCCGCAATAGGCACCCCTCTCCTTCTGAGTCGCTTCTGCAGATTATTGGGACGCCCACGGAAAATGGACAAGCGACGAGGAGGGGGAGGGGCCGGGGGTGGGGGTCAGTAGTCTCGTTAAAGGGACTCGAATCCTCAAAAATCCTCATGGATTCTTTTGCATAGCCTGCCGCATCCATTCGACGTTCGTGCGAGTCGTGGCAACGTCGGTCGAAATCTGTTCTTGCCAATGGCGATACTCGTCCAATCGCCGCGCACGATCCTCTTGAATCGAGCGCACCTGCGTCTCAAGCGATTCGATCCGGTATCCATAAATCGCGTAGTTACCAACCACCGTCAGAAACGGAACTGCGATCGTGATCATGGCAAGCGCCATTTTCAAACTCTTAGGCACGTCGTTCAACTCCATGAAAATCCCTCAACTTCTCTGCCGCCTTCACCGGAAGATTCGAAGATCGCTTCCCGGATCGCTTGCAAGATCTGCGCATTCTGTTTACACACGGCGCGATAGCCGTAGCTCCCCGCCAACGCGTCCAAATGCTCCCCAGTCACCACGTGCATCGCTGCTTCAGAATCAAAACCGTAATAAATCATAAGTCTCTTAAGAAAGTGAATGTGATCGCTCCACAAACGGCGGGGAAATTCTTCGTTAAATCGCAAAACGTTAGTCCGACCACAGGCAATGTATGCGCATGACTCTCTGAGCCTCTGTGTGTACTCTGTGTCTCTGTGGTTGCCTTTCAAAATTTACTGGTGCTGATTGCTTCTATCTCATCCGAGCCCGCTGCATGAACTCACCCCCACCACTCCCCACCCACAAACCCATCCGTCCGCAATAACCAAAACTGCGGATGCTTCTCCCGCAGCGAATCTAACGAGCGATGCAACTCGTACATCCCTTCGCCATCTCGGTCTTGCGTCTGCGGCGAGGTGTTTGCCTCCAAAGTCACGAGACCTACCACCTCGCCTGCAGAATTGGTCAATCGCCCCTTGATGAAAAAGATGTGCCCGTGCGCCGGATCATCAACGTTGGTCCATCCACCCAGTGCGCCTCTCCACGACAATAGATCTTGAGGATCAACCGACACCCTTCCCAGGACTGCAAACGATTTCTTAATCGCTTGCGAAGATCCAGACGACGCAAATGAGAAGCCCCGATCTTGATGATCCAAGCGCAGCGCCATCCGAAAACAGTGGCTAACCGTCGCCGCGCAGTATGGAGACCCTAACGCTAAACCAGCCTCACGATTAATCGCATCGATGACCGAACTCCGATTCTTCCCGCCGACCTCATGAACGCGTGCGTCCACAAGCCTCTGCATCAATGCAAGAGCGTTCATAGGTGAAAACAACAAGAGACCGACAACGCTTAAGAAGCGCTCGCAGGAAACGATCTAAGGATGGGGGCAGAGAAATGAAGAGCGATTGACGCACTTTGCCCAGGGTCAATTAAATAATACGGAAGAATTTTCCCTGACGCTACGCAATCGCTTGCGCTCTTCACCGCAATATTCAGTAGACGCAATTCTACATAAGCAGAATTCGCCCAAAGGCACAGGAGTTATCAAACGGCGGGCTGACCCACAAAGCACTGATTCGGCTTCATTCGGACGCAAAGGGACCAGGGTCAATAGAAATTATGGGCGACTCGTTGACCCAGCGCCAGACCATTCGTTGCGATCCTCGAAGCAATAATACAGTAGACAAAAAGACACTATTCTATTTTGCTATGACTCGGAGCCCTTTCTCGAGCCGTTTGGCATCCCAATCTGCCTTCGTATATTCGACGATCACCGAGACCTCGGCACTGTTCTGCAGCGCGACCTCAGCAACGTAATCCTTTCCACCTCGGACCACGTCGACTACCAAATACGAAGGTCGCCCAGAAAACTGAGTCGCTTCAGACTCGATCTTAAACTCGGAAACTCTTCCTCGCTCTGCTTCCGCTTTCTGAAGCGTAAGAACGCCGGACTCCGAAACGAATCCCTTCATCCCAGCAAACTCGCCACGAGTCGCCATCTCATAGGCCCGGACCGTTGATGCTCGAGCATTCGCTTGCCCACTCCTGTAGGAGAAAGAAACGAAGCCAACGATCACCAGAATAAATGCAAACACAGAAATGCCGCACCCAATCTTCCCCTTGCGGCTGATCTCCAATCCAATCGAAGGTGGCGTCGAACTCATTGAACGATAGCTAGCCTACCAACCTTGGTCCACAATGAGTCGTGTCTTCGGTGCCACCGTTCCTAACCGAAACCGTTGCAAAGGCCAAAAGAAAACGGGAACTGCTGCGCATCTTTGCGATGTGTATTGCCATGTGCTTCCTGGTGGCTAACGGTAGCGGAGCCACCCTTCCAGAGGCTTCGAAATTCGCTTTCGTCGACGGATCATGCTTCGCCTTTCTCGTCTATCTCATCCGCCGCGTCGTGCCAGAAATCAAGTTCCCATCTTTCGGAATCGCATTGATCTTCCGATCCATTGCCTACACCCTTGTCTTCGTCATGGCTCTTGGACTCGTCACGATCACCGTCAAAAACGGTGGCGAGATGCTCCAATTCTTTGAGCGACGCCCATGGGTGTTTTGGACCGCGCTCATATACTTTTATCTGCAGGCACTGATCGTCACTGGTATCAGGGGAATCTTTCGCAAACTTGGACCCGGTGCCTTTTGGCATTGGATCAGAGGCTACTATTACACTCCTAAAACGGAAGAGCGCATTTTTATGTTTCTCGACATGCGTCGATCGACTGAACTCGCAGAGCAACTTGGCGACGTGAAATTCAGCGAGCTTGTCCGAGATTTCTTCGATGACCTGACGGGCCCCATCATCGAAACGCGCGCGGAGGTGAGTCACTACATTGGCGACGAGGCAGTAATTACATGGTGGCCAAAGCGAGGATTGACGAATGCTAATTGCATCCAAATCTTCTTCAGAATGCAGGTTGCGATTGATCGCCGAAAGGATCACTACGTCAAAGAATATGGTTTGGTCCCCGAGTTCAAAGCTGGAGCACACATCGGAAGTGTCGTCGCTACTGAAGTTGGAAAACTAAAAAGCGAGATCGTCTTCCACGGTGATGTCCTCAATACGACCGCCCGGGTGCAAGCCGCATGCTCTACGTACGGCGCTGACTTCCTGATAACAGAAGCGCTCGCATCACGCTTACCCAAAATGACTTGGCTGCAAATGAGCCCGATCGGTGATGTCCTTCTTAAGGGAAAGACAGAAAAGATCCAACTCCTATCGGCGAGTCTAACAACTAAGTAGAGATCACTATGGATTTTATTTCGATTATCGAGGCAAGGCGAGACCGACGCATTCATTCAGAAGAGGAGTTGAAATTCCTAGCTCAATCCGCCGCCGCACAATCCGTCCCCGACTATCAACTAGTCGCGTGGCTGATGGCCGAATATCTTAATCCTCTGACCGAAGGCGAAACTGCCACCCTGACAACCGCCATGGCCGCGACGGGAGATCGTATCGACCTCACTGGACTTCCCAAACCCTGGGTTGATAAGCACAGCACAGGCGGCGTCGGAGACAAAACAAGTCTAGTCGTCCTTCCCATTCTTGCCGCTTGCGGATTGACAGTTGTGAAGATGAGCGGGCGAGGTCTCGGTATCACGGGCGGCACCGTTGATAAGCTTGAATCGATCCCCGGTTTCCGAATGAATCTTACGCCGGAGGAAATGAAAGACCAGGCAAAGAAGATCGGAATCGCCATCACAGGTCAATCTCCAAACCTTGCCCCTGCAGACAAGACCCTTTACGCGCTTCGCGACGCGACAGCTACGACAGAATCCATCCCTCTGATCACAAGCAGCATCTTAAGCAAGAAGATCGCCGGTGGATGCGAGTACCTCAGCCTCGATGTGAAGTGCGGCAGTGGCGCCTTTATGAAGGACTTCGAATCGGCGAAAAAACTTGCAACTTGGCTGAAGAACATTGGCGAGCAATGTGGATTGAAAGTGCACTATGCGATCACGGATATGGATCAGCCGTTAGGCGCGTGTGTGGGCAATGCGCTGGAAGTAAGAGAGGCAGAGTTTGTTCTCGATGTAAATTCCGGAAGTGAAATCCCGAGACCTTCGGTAAGGTTTCGCGATTTATGCATTCAGCTCGCTGGAGAGACGATCGCGTTTGTGGGAAAGGCGCCATCGGTCGAAGACGGAGTCGCGCAGGCAAACAGCGCCCTTACGTCTGGGAATGCGCACGCGAAATTCGAAGAATGGTGCAAAGCACAAGGCGCGCGTCCCAATTGGTTTTCCGAAATGATCGAATTGAATGACGACATCGTCGTGGCGGAATTAAAGTCACCGACAGACGGTTATCTTGCGGAGCAAAATGCCGGGATCATTGGAGAAGCCGTCGTCGAGTTGGGCGGCGGCCGTCGAACAAAGGACGACAAGATCAATCCTCAAGTTGGCGTCTGGCTGGATCACGTAGTCGGTGATCACGTCAAGACCGGTGATCGTTTGTTGAGAATCTATGCGGCTTCGGAAGACGAAGCCAAGAAAGCAGCCGATGCTATCCAATCGGGGATCAAGATTTCCCAGGCACTCGTACCGGCTCGCTCCGTCGTTCTGGCGACTTCGTAAACCGCAAGCTACGGATTGCAGCGGAAGAGCAACATCGGACTACGATGATGTTGCGTTTCTCAAATGTATTGCTTAAAGGATTCCAAGCCATACTGCCTCGGGCTCGGCTAGCCGAGCGCTTTTTTTGTTTAAGGAGATCCATGAATTTTTCGCGCCACTTCTATGCCGTCGCAGGCATCATCGTCGTTCTCAGCGCTGCAAGTCTGGGAGCCGGTGGCAAGACCGCAGCTCGTCCTCAGCCCATGCCGGTGATCGTAACGAACACTGTCGCTAACCCAGTAAATACGAAAGCAGTTGGCACCACGGCAGTCTCAGGATCAGTCAACGTCGCCGGCTCCGTTTCCATTAATAACTCCGCTCCAATCGATGTTAACGAAGCTTTCTCGAATCGCACCCCTGTAAACGTGACTGCCGAACTTGCAGTTGATCCCGGTTCTTATGGAGGCCATATCCCGGTCTACACCGTTCCCGCAGGAAAGATGCTCATCCTCCAATCGGAATGGCTGGATGCCCGCTTTTTCGCCGGACAATACATTGAATCAGTTAGCCTAGATTTGGAAGGCGCTGGAACGCTCATGTGCCTGAGCTACGAAGATAGGGGAAACATCGGACCGTACCACGTCTACAACGGCAACACCTATGCCACGTGCTACCTTCCTGCGGGAACGACCATCAATCTCAATGGCGTCCGGACCGCTTCCGCTGAGGACTGCGTTTTCGACGTGGGCATCTCGGGCTACCTCGTCCCCATGCCTGTCGCAGGTCCCTAGTTCTTAATTATCCGGCGAAGGCAAACAAGCCTTCGCCATTCTTGTTTTGAAGGAGTCCCATGAATTTTTCGCGCCATTTCTATGCCATCGCAGGCATTATCGTCATTCTCAGCGCTCTCAGTATGGGAGCCGGTGGCAAGAGTGCCGCGCGCACTCAGCCGATGCCTGTCAACGTGATTAACTCCACCCTCAATCCCGTCAATACCAGAGCAGTTGGTACGACGGCAGTGTCGGGCTCGGTCAACATCAATAACTCTGCGCCCATCGCGATTCAAGAGGACTTCTCTAATCGCACACCAGTCGGTGTTTTAGTGACGCTCAATCAGGCCGACGGGGTTGTCTTCAATACAGATGACATTTACACAGTTCCTGCCGGCAAGATGCTCGTGATCGAGACGGAATCGTTCGAGGGCCAAGTTCCTGCCGGAGAATCGATCATTAGAGCAAAGATGCAGCAGAGCTCAGTCACGTCACTGATGAACCTGAACTTTGGTTACACCGGCACCATCAATTCGCTGAATATCTACGAAGGCGAAACAAACGGCAAGTACTTCGTGCCAGAAGGCACGACGATCTATGTTCTCGTCGGCCGAAGCGCATCCGATGGAAATGCGTCGTATACCGCGAGCCTCTCAGGCTATCTCGTCCCGATGCCGTCGGCAGGTCCGTAGTTCCTAACGTCCGGCGAGCATCCGTTCGCCGGACCAGCCCCAGGTAGCATAAACCTGCCCCTATGAACAAGGTTTT
>Ga0070666_10001325_pt1 | contig 15007 bp, 14 predicted proteins | sample KBSS23metaG_FD_64677 | JGI IMG/M metagenome (GOLD analysis project Ga0070666, IMG submission 64677) | Switchgrass rhizosphere microbial communities from Kellogg Biological Station, Michigan, USA - KBS S2-3 metaG | ecosystem: Host-associated > Plants > Roots > Rhizosphere > Soil ... | reverse complement strand
AGGCCGCGGTGGAGTTCGGCCAGCGTCTTGGCGGCATGCTCGTTCTTCTGGATCGCGGCCCAGTAGGCGGCGACGTTCGGATTGAGCGGGATCGGGTTCTTGATGCCCAGGGTCGTCAGTACGCCGCCGTCGACCAGGAACAGGCCGGGCACCAGGGCGCAGTCGGCCATGGTAAGGCGGCCGCTGCACGCAAAGCCGTCCTTGCCGATGATCTTGTCGAGCGCCTTGATGTTGCGCGTCACCTGGCCGGCGAGCAGATCGACGACGCCTTCGTTGCGCACGGGCGCGTAGGACTGGCCGGCGAGCATGAACATGTTGTTCATGATGTAGATGTCGCCGATGCGCGCCACCATGCGGATATGCGCGGTCTCGCGCGGCGTGGCGCCCAGCATCGACGGGGTGGGGTAGATCTGCTCCAGGTATTCGGCGATCACCTCGGATTCCGCGATCGTGTCGCCGCCGCCGATGTCCAGCACCGGGATGCGACCGATCGGGAAGTCCTCGCGGAATTTCGGGGTGCCGAAATGCGGCGGGCGCTCGATCGCGATGCCGCCGATGCCCTTGGCATATATCTGCATGCGGACGCGGGCGGAGTATGGGCTGAGGTCGCCGGAATACAGCTTCATCACGATCATTCGCTCCCTGCGATGTTGTTGCACCATTGAGGCGCAATCGCGCGGCGGGATCAACCGCGGTGCGCCTTGCCTACTCGGCGGCGGCGGTGCTTTGCAGCGCCGAAACGGGAGCGGGCCGCAGGCGGCTGAAGGGGCGCAAGGCGGCGCGCGAGCCCATGCGCAGCAGCCCGGCGGCGATGGGGACGGGATCGGCGAGGTCTTCGGCGAACGCCTTGATGCGATGGAATTCGCGCGCGACGCGCAGCATGTCGCGGCGGGTCCGGTGGGGATTGCGGATCAGCGAGGCGCCATAGGCCTGAAACCACAGCCAGCCGACGCCGTCCGGGTAATCGGCCGCGACGCGCGGCGTGCCGCCGGTGAACGCCGCCACGAGCGCGTTCGGAATGTCCATGCCGATGGCGCGCGACAGGGCGGTGGCGCGCACCGGGCGCGGCTCGAGCTTGGTGAGATAGAGCGCGCCGGTGCGCTCCACCCGGCGGAATTCGACCGTGAGCGGCCCGGTGTAGGTGAAGGCCCTCGCGATCGCGCGCGCGGCTTCCATCGCCTCGGCATCGTGGACGGTCTCGCACCAGACGACCGAGCCGAGTTCGTAGGGATGAACGTAGCCGCCATCGACCCGATAGGCCGCCAGCCGCAGGCGGCGTACGCCATAGGCGAGGACGACGCCGCCGCGCGGGCCGATCACCATCGTGATGCCGATCGAACTGTCCGCACTGCCCGGCACGACCTCCTGGATGATCGGATAGTCGCCGATGCGGGCATGCCATTCGATGGCGGCGCGCAGGATGGCCTCGCGGCCGCGTGGCGCAGCCTTCGTCTGGCGTCCGGTCTGCGGATCGGCGAAGGCGCCCAGGACGGAGCGGGTCTTCAGCATGTAATCGCTGTTGTCCGGGTCGAGCGCGGCGACCGCGCTGTGCAATTCCGCTTCGCTCGTTGGACACCAGTGACGCGGCACGCCGATGCCAATTGCTTGCGCCGTCGCGTAGGCCGTCTCGCGGTCGAATACGCGGCCCACGATCTCCCAATCCGGCAACGGGATCGTGAAGTGCCGCGCAAGCCGCTCCCGGTTCTGGGCGACGAGCGCGACGTAATTGTCATTGGTCGGGATGAGCAGGCCGCCGGTCGCACGGCCGAACTGCTCGACCTGGTCCAGTTGCCTGCCGGGATCGGCGGGCAGGAGCGCAAAGCTGGTGAGGTAGCGCGACAGCCGATGCGCCTTTGTCTCGGTGTGGACGGCATGCACGGGGAGGCCGGCCCGGCCGAGGGAGCCGAGAAACGCCGTCTGGCGGGGGTGCCCAAGCCCCATGATCAAAGTCGACGGCGGCGACGACATGCGTATTCCCCCCCAGCGCGGCGCGTACGCCGCAACAGCCCGGCACTAGCCTAGCCGGTTATCGGAAGCTTCGGGAGCGGGCCTGGACGAAGTCGAGGATGGCGTGGGCGGCGCGCAGGCTGGGGGATTCGTTGTCCTCGCCCAGGATATGCGCAACCTCGTTGAGGCTGGCGACCTGCGCGGCGGCCACTTGCCTGTCGGTCAGCAATGGCGTCACGGCATCGGCCAGCGCCGATGGCGTCGCCCTGTGCTGGAGGAGTTCGGGGACCGCCATGCGATCGAGCAGCAGGTTCACCAGCGCGAAGAATTTGAAGCGGAAGAGAACCTGGGCCAGCGTGTAGGTGAGGCCGCCGACCTTGTACGCCACCACCATCGGCGTGCGGGCAAGCGCGAGTTCGACCGTGACGGTGCCCGATGCGGCGAGCGCGGCGTTGGCGGCCTTGAACGCCGCGTACCTGTCGGCCTCATCCTCCACGACGTGCAGCGGCGTCGGCCAGCCGGCGGCGGCTTCGCGGACGCGGGCGGCGACGTGGGGGACCGTGGGCAGGACGGCGACGAGGCCGGGGACGCGCCTGGCGATCTCCGCGACGGCCTGTTTGAACACCGGGAGGATGAAGCGGATTTCGCTGGTGCGGCTGCCGGGGAGGACGCAGAGGAGCGGCGCGTCCGGCGCGATGCCGAGGCGGGCGCGCAGCTGCGGCCCGCCGGTCATGCGCCTGGCGCGCTCGATCACCGGATGGCCGACGAAGACGGTGTGCAGGCCGTACTTCTCGAAGAAGGGCGGCTCGAACGGGAGGAGCGCGAGCAGCAGGTCGAAATTGCGCGCCATCTTGCGGGCACGGTACTGGCGCGAGGCCCAGACCTGCGGCGCGACGTAGTCGATGACCGGGATTTCCGGAGCGAGGCGCTTGAGCCTGGCCGCGATGCGGTGGTTGAAGTCGGGGCTGTCGATCAGCACCACCGCGTCCGGGCGGCGCGTCATCGCAATCATGCAGATGTCATTCACGCGGCGCAGGATCACCGGGATCTTGGGCACCACCTCGCGCAGGCCCATCACGGCGGTGTCCTTCAGCGGGAAGAACGAGTTCAGGCCCTGCGCGATCATGGCGGGGCCGCCCATGCCGATGATCTCGACGGTGTCGCCGCACTCGGTCTTGAGCGCCGCCATGAGCTGGCCGCCGAGCTGGTCGCCGGAGGGCTCGCCAGCGACCAGCATGAGGGTCATCGGTTTGGTGGCGGGCAGGCTCATGCGCGGGCAGGAACGCCAACGACGAAGAGGCCGAGCGCGTCGGCAGCCTCGATCACCGCAGCCTTGCCGAGGACAAGGGCGGTGTGCGCCTCGACCGCGATGCCCGCGAGGCCGCACGCGGCGGCGTTCTTCACCGTGGCGACACCAATGGTGGGCAGATCGCTCTTGCGGTTCTGCATCGGCTTGAGCGCCTTGGCGAGCACGCCGCGGCCGGATGGAAGCGTGCCCAGGCGTTGCAGCATCGCGTCGGTGCCGTCGCGGCCTTCTATGGCGAGGACCTTGGCGGCGCGCACGACGATGGCCTGGCCCTCGTCGCGCCTGCCATGGGCGCGGGCGAGCGAGATGGCCGTGGCGATGTCTTTCTCATCGTCGGCGGTCGGCGCCACGCGGCCGAGCGGGCCTTCACCGATCTGCAAGCCCGGCGCGACGTCGCCCACGCCCTTCATCGCGAAGCCTTCCTTCTCGAACAGGCCCGCCATGACGTCGAGCAGGGTGTTGTCGCCGCTGCGCATGCCCCAGAGAACCGCCGGCAGCCAGGCGACGCCCTTCCAGTCGTAGCGCAGCCTGAAGAAGTCGGGCCGCGAAACGTAACCCGCGAACACCACGTCCTTACAATTGTGCGCATGCAGGAGGCCGAGCGTCTTGCCGACTTGTCCCATCGACGAACGATCGTGCTGAAAGGCGCCGACCCAAGGCCCCGCGGCATCGTCGACCACCGCCACGAAGACCTGGCGGCCGCTGTCGCGTGCGTTCTCGGCAATGGCGCGCGGAAGGTCTCCGCCGCCGGCGATGATGCCGAGGGCGGCCACTCAGTCCTCGTCCTTGTGGATGCGCGACGGATCGGCGACGCAGAGGCTCTGCCTGGAATCGGCGAGGATGAAATCGGTCATCTCTTGCACTTGCTCAACGCCGGCCCACTTCGCCTTCGCAGCGCGGGCGCGATCGAACAGCGAGCCGCCGCCGGTCAGGAAAATCGCCTTGAAGGCGTGGCGCATGGCGTTGATTTCGTCGCGCGAAAGTCCGCGGCGCTTCATGCCGATGATGTTGAGGCCGCCGAGCACGGCGTGGTCGCCGGTCGCCATGCCGTAGGGGATCACATCGGTGTTCACGCCGGTGATGCCGCCGATCATCGCGCCTTTGCCGACGCGGCAGAATTGCTGAACCGCGGACACGCCGCCCAGTATGACGCCCTGCCCTATGCTGGCGTGGCCGCCCAGCACGGCGCCGTTGACCATCGTCACGTCGTTGCCGACATGGCAGTCGTGGGCGACGTGGCTCATCGCCATGAAGTAGCAATTGTCGCCGACAGTGGTGAGGCCGCCGCCCGCGCGGCTGCCAACGCTCATGGTGACGCCCTCGCGGATCACACAGCCGGCGCCGATCAGGAGGCGCCCTTCGGTGTAGTCGTTGCGGCGGATCTGGCCTTCGCCTCCCAGCACGCATTGCGGATGAATGACCGTGCGCGCGCCGACCGTGGTGTGGCCCTTGACGAGCGCGTGCGAGAGAAGCCGTACGCCATCGCCCAGCACGGCGGTCCGTTCGACGATGCAGAAAGGCCCCACTTCGACGCCTGCGCCCAGTTGAGCGCCGTCTTCGACGATCGCCGTGGGGTGGAGCGCCATGTCAGGCGTCGGAGCGGATCATCGCGCCGAACTCGCACTCGGCATGCAGCGCTCCGCCAACATAGGCCTTGCCTTCGAACTTCCACACCGGTCCGCGGTGCTGGATCGCCTTGACGTTGAGACGGATCATGTCGCCGGGAACAACGGGCTTGCGGAAGCGGGCCTTGTCGATGCCCATGAAGAAGACCAGCGGCGTGGACTTCAAAGCCATCGAATGAACGATCAAGGCACCGGCCGTCTGCGCCAGCGCCTCGACGATCAGCACGCCGGGCATCACCGACAGTTCCGGGAAGTGCCCCTGGAAATGCGGCTCGTTGAAGCTGACCGCTTTCCAGCCATTGGCGCTTTCGAACGGGACGATATCCGACAGCTTTTCCACGAACAGGAACGGCCAGCGGTGGGGGATCAATTTCTTGATCGCCTCTATATCGAGAACGGTTCCCGTGGTCTGACCTTGCTCACCCATGGCCGTCACGTTTCGGCTTCTTTGCCAAGTTCGTCAATGTTTGCATCTCGCGAATCCACTCGCGCACCGGTTTCAGCGGCGCGCCGCCGTAGTCTATCCCGCCGGCATAGGTGATGCCCGGCTGCGAGCCCCCGCGGGCGGCGACCCGGGCGCCGTCGCCGATCTTCACATGGTCGGCGATGCCGACCTGCGGGCCGATGACGACAAAATCGCCGAACTCACAGCTTCCCGCGATGCCGGCCTGCCCGACGATGATGTCGTGGCGGCCCAGATGCGTATTGTGGCCGATCTGAATCAGGTTATCGAGCTTGGAACCCTCGCCTATGACCGTGTCGCCCAGCGCGCCGCGGTCGATGGTGGTGCAGGCGCCGATCTCGACACGATCCTGGACAATGACCCGGCCGATCTGCGGAATCTTCACGTGACCCTGTGGACCGGACGCGAAGCCGAAACCGGGTTGGCCGATTTGCGCCCCAGGCAGGATCAGCACCTCGTCGCCGATATAGGCATTGGAAATGGTGACGTTGGAGCCGATTTCGCAATTGCGTCCGATCGCGACGCCGCGGCCGATGACGGCATTGGGGCCAAGGCGCGTGCCATCGCCGATCTCGGCGCCCGGACCGATGACGACACCGGGCGCAAGTAGAACGCGCTCGCCGATGGTCGCCGTGGGATCGACGTCAGTCTGCTGGCGCCACGCGACGAGGCCGGACTCCGGATAGAACATGCGCGCGGCCGCCGCGAACGCGTGCTGCACGGAGGGTGCGGGGATCGCCAGCATGCCGACGCGCATCTGCAGCGGCTTGACGGTCTTCGCCGGCACAAAGCAAAACCCCGCGGCGGTCTGCGCAAGATCGGCGGCATGCGCGTTGGCACCACCGGCGTAGAACGTCAGGTGGTCCGGGCCGGCGCCGGTGAGACTCGCGAGGTCGTGCACCTTGGCGCTGGCGTCGGCGTTGGCCGGAAGCTCCACACCGACGACCTTGCAGACCTGTGCAAGGGTGAACGGCCCACGATTGTCGTAGAAGCGAGGATCGGCCATGCCGCGCCCTCCTTCGGGCGTTACTGCCCCTGGACGCCCGGCGGCAGAGGCGTCGGCTTCACCTGCACCGTCGGCAGCGCCTGGTTGAGGCGCTGGATCACTGCGCTCGTGATGTCGAACTGCGGCGCACCGACCACGATTGCGGCCTTCTCGAACAACAGATTGGCGCCGCGCTCCACCATGATCTTCTGGAGGATTGGGCCAAGCGCACGCTCGATCTGCTGGCGGGCCACAAGCACGCCGCCCTGGATCAGGCCCTGCTGCTTCTGCACTTCAAGCTGAAGGGCGCGCTGCTTGGCTTCGAAAGCGGCGATCTTCTGCTTCTTCACGCCGGGCGCGAGAATGGCCAGCTGCTGCTGGAGCTGACCGCCTTCGGCGCGGAGTGCGGCATCCTTGGCCTTGAGGCCGTTTTCGGCATTGATGGTGAGCTGCTGCACCTGCTTCATGATGCTCTGGCCGACGGCGGAACCGCGCAGGATGGCGGCGCGGTCGATCACGAGGATCTTGGGCTGCGGCACGCCCTGCGGCGGAGCCGGCGGGGCGGCAAGCGCACCGTGCGAAAGCGTGGCGGCAAAGAGCGCGGCAGCGGCGAAGGCCGCAATGCGCGAGGCGGTCGTCATCGTCTTAGAGTCCTGTTCCTGCGCTGAAGTAGATCAGCTGGGTTCTGTCGTAGCTTGTCTTGAGGAAGGGAATACCGAAGTCAATTGTAATCGGACCGAATGGTGACTTCCATGCCACGGCAAGGCCGGCCGAGGCGCGGAGGGCCAGATTGTCCTTGATACAGCTGGCCAGCGTGCAGGTCGGAATCGCGGCATCCAGGTGGCCGACGGTTCCCACATCGGTAAACAGCGCGGTTTCGACGCCATAGGATTCCGGCAGGAAAGACGGCAGCTTGAGCTGGCCGCTGCCGATGATGAAGACATTGCCGCCGACGGCGCCGTTGTTGCCCGACACGACGATGTCGCGCGGGCCGACGCCGGCTTGCGCGAAGCCGCGGAAGGTGTCGCCGCCCTTGAAGAAGCGCTCCTGGATCGGGATCTGCTGGCCGTCATAGCCAGTGATGTAGCCGGCCTGGATGTTGAACGAACCGATGAACTGATCCCACAGGATCGGATGATACATCCCGAACGTCGCCTGGTTGCGGACGTATTTCAGCGACCCGCCGAGACCGGCGAATTCCTGGCTGATCGACATGATCAGGCCGTTGGTCGGCTTAATAGGATCGTCGAGCGTGTTGTAGACGAAGGAGTAGCCGATCACCGACGTCTTGGTCTCACCGGCGGCGAGTTGAACTTCCAGCGGCGCGCCCGCGAACGGGGTGATCTTGTCGATCTTGTAGGTGTAGCGCAGGCCGACCGACCCGAACTCCGATGTCGGGAAGCCGAAGCGGACACCCGCAGCTGTCGTATCGCCCTCGTAGTCGGCCTGCTGGTAGTCGGTGACGATCTTGTAGAGATCGAAGCCAGCGGCAAGCGGACGGTCGAGGAAGTAGGGCTCGGTAAACGAGAGCTGGAACTGCTTGCTGATCGATGAAAGCTGGATGGAGGCGCGCAGATATTGACCGCGGCCGAACAGGTTCTGCTCGGTGTAGCTGAACTCGCCGACGAAGGAGCTGGTCGACGAATAACCGGCGCCGAGCGAGAGCGAGCCGGTCGACTGTTCCGTCACGCTGACCGTCAAGTTGGTGCGGTCGGGCTGGCTGCCCGGGGACTGCTTGATCGTAACGTCCTTGAAGAAGCCGAGGCCGCGGATGCGGGTACGCGAGCGGTCGACGAGCACGCGATTGAAGGCGTCGCCTTCCACCAGACGGAATTCGCGGCGGATGACCTTGTCCAGCGTGCGCTGGTTGCCGACGATATTGATCTTCTCGATATAGACGCGCGGGCCCTGGTCGATCTTCAGGATGAGGTCGATGGTCTTCGAGTCACGGTTGCGCGCGATACGCGGATGGACCTCGGCGAAAGCGTAGCCCTTGGTACCGGCCGCGTTGGTCAGCGAGTCGATCGCCTTCTGAACCAGGTCGGCATTGTACATGTCGCCCGACTGGATCTTGACCGACGGGCGCAGCGCCGCGGCGGGCAGCTCGCGGATCGACGATTCGATCTCGACCTTGCCGAACTTGTACTTGGCGCCCTCATCCAGCGTGAAGGTGATGTAGAAAGCGCGGCGGTCGGCGGTCAATTCGGCAACGGCCGAGACGACACGGAAGTCGGCGTAGCCGTGGCTGACGTAGTAGCGCCGCAGCATTTCGCGGTCGAAGGTCAGGCGGTCCGGATCGTAGTTGTCGTTCGACGAGAGGAACTTGTACCAGTCGCTCTCCTCGGTCGCGATCTGCGACTTGAGCAGGGAGTCGTCGAACACCTTGTTGCCGATAAAGTTGATGCGCGCGACGCCGGTCGACGGACCCTCGGTGATCGAGAAGATCAGATCGACGCGGTTCTGCGGGCGCTGAATGATCTGTGGATCGACCGACGCCGCGAATTTTCCGTTGCGGCGATAGAGCTCGATGATGCGCTGGACGTCGGCCTGGACCTTGGCGCGGGTGAAGACCGTGCGCGGCTTGAGCTGAATCTCCTTCTCAAGATCCTTCTGACTGACCTTGCTCTCACCTTCGAAGTCGATCTGGTTGATGATCGGGTTTTCGACGATCGAGATCGTGAGGGTCGACCCGTCGAAGTGCATCTTCACGTCGGCGAACAGGCCGGTCTGGTAGAGCGTCTTCAGCGCGACGTCGACGGTCTGCGGGTTATAGATGTCGCCTTCGCGGATCGAGATGTAGGAGACGACCGTCGCAGGCTCGATGCGCTGGGTGCCGCGGACGAGGACATGCTGCACGATCTGCGTGCTGGGCGGAGCCGCGAACGCGGCTGGCGGGCCTGGAGGCGCCGCCGGCGCCTGGGCGGCGGTAGCAGAACCCGCCACAGCAGCGGCCGCGATCAAGGCGGGAGCCACGCGCGCAAAACGGGCGGACAGGGTGATGTGGCTCATCCAGTCGACTCTGGTACTCACAATTGGCTCAACCGCTCGTGTCGGGCGGTCCGCCGACGTTTCAGAAAAGATTCAGACGAACCAGGTCATTCCATGTCGCAATGAGGAAAATGCCCAAAACGACCGCCAGCCCGAGCCTAAATCCGACATCCTGGGCGCGCTCCGAAAGCGGACGCCGCAAAACACCTTCGCATGCATAGTACAGAAGATGGCCCCCGTCGAGCAGCGGAATGGGAAAAAGGTTGACGAGCCCGATGCTTACAGAAAGTAGAGCTACCAGTTGGATGAGGGCCAAAAGGCTGACTTCCGCCACCTGACCCGACAACTTGGCGATGCCGATCACCCCGGAAAGCTGCTTGGCGCCGGAGGGGCTGTGAAACAGGGCGCGGTAGGTGGTCGAGAGCATCGACCCGATCGTGTCGATGGATTCGCCCAGCGCAGCCGCCGGGTTGAGACGTTTCAGGGTGCCGAACCGGAACTGGATGCCCAGCACGCCCTGCTTCTTGTCGTTGAGACCCGGTGTCGCCTGGATCGTCTTCAGGGCACCGTCGCGGCGGACGACGATGGTGAGCGCCTTGCCGGCGCTGACGGAGACGATGGGCGAGACCTGGTCATAGCCCTGGACCGGCTTGCCGTCGATCGAGACGATCCAGTCGCCGGCATGCAGGCCGGCGCGGTCGGCGGCGCCGCCATCCTGGATGACGTCGATCACGGGCGGGAGCGGCGGCGCGATGCCGAGGTCGCCGACCTGGATCTTGTTCTTGAACGCGTCGGTGGTGTCGATCTCGCGCGGCGTGGCCCAGATGGTCATGCGAGAAGGACCACGGTCGATCACAATCGGCAGGCGCTGGCCCGAACTCAGGCCGACGATCTGATCGATCTCGCCATAGCTCTCGATCGCGGTGCCGTCGATCGAGACGATGCGGTCACCGGTGCGAAGGCCCGCCGCTTCGCCGGCGCTGTGCGCTTCCACCTTGCCGACGATCGGCGGAATGATCGCCTTGCCGTGAAGCATGAAGACGCCGGAAAGAATGGCGATCGCGAGGATGAAGTTGGCGATGGGACCGGCGGCGACGATCAGGGCGCGCTGGTAGAGCGGCTTGTAGGGGAATGCGACCTTGCGGTCCTCTGCGCTCATGCGGGCGACGCCCTCACGGTCAGGCGTGCTGGCGCCATCGGCGTCGCCGAAGAACTTCACGAAGCCGCCGAGCGGGATCCAGGAAATCTTCCAGAGCGTGCCCTTCTTGTCGGTCCACTTCACGATCGCCGGGCCGAAGCCGATGGAGAAGGTCTCGACCCGGGTGCCGAAATAGCGGGCGACGGCGAAGTGGCCAAGCTCGTGGATGAACACCACGACAGTGATGAGAAACAGAAAGGCCGGGATGCCGTAGACCGACCAATGGAGCAGATCCTGCAACATGCTCATTCGTTTCCAGCCCTTTAGTTGACGACGCGGCGGCAGATGCCGGCCGCCAGTTCACGTGCCCGTGCGTCCGCGGCCAGCACGCCGTCGAGCGTGTCGGCCGGGGTATTCGCTTCCGGCGATTGCGAGAGCGTCTCTTCCACCACGCGCGCGATGTCGAGGAAGCCGATGCGCCGGTTCAGGAAGGCCTCGACCGCGATCTCGTTCGCGGCATTCAGGATGGTCGGCGCCAGCGCGCCGGTGCGCATGGCGTGCATTGCAAGACCAAGGCAGCGAAAGCGCTCATGGTCGGGCTTGCGGAAGGTCAGTGTCCCGACCTCGGCGAGGTCGAGGCGGCGCGACGGCGAGGAGATGCGGCGCGGCCAGGCAAGCGCATGGGCGATGGGCGTGCGCATGTCGGGCGCAGAGAGATGGGCGAGCGTGGTGCCGTCCTCATAGGCGACGAGGCAGTGCACGATGGACTGCGGATGCACCAGCACGTCCAGCTTTTCGGGCGGGAGGGCGAAGAGGAAATGCGCTTCGATCAGCTCGAGACCCTTGTTCATCAAGGTCGCGCTGTCGACGGAAATCTTGGCGCCCATGGACCAGTTGGGATGCGCGACGGCTTGCTCCGGCGTGGCGCCAGACATTTCCGCGAGCGTCTTGTCGCGGAACGGGCCACCGGAGGCCGTGAGCGTGACCTTCTCGACTTCCTTTGCGCCCTCGCCATTGAGAACCTGGAACACCGCGTTGTGTTCGGAGTCGACCGGGATGACGGCGGCCGTGGAGTTGGCCAGCGCACGGCCGAACACGCCACCGGCGGCGACGATGCACTCCTTGTTGGCGAGCGCGACGGTGGCGCTGCGCGCGACGGCGGCGAGCGCGGGCTCCAGCGCGGCGGCGCCCATGATAGCGACCATCACGGTGTCGGAGGCGCGCGCGGCGGCTTCGATCACCGCCTTGCGGCCGGCGGCAGCCTCGATGCCGGTGCCGGCGAGGCCGTCCTTCAATTGCGCGTAGAGCCTGTCGTCGCCGATAACGGCGAGCTTCGGCCGCACGGCAAGCGCCTGGGCAATGAGTTCGTCCACCCTGCCCTGCGCGGTGATCGCCTCGACCGGCATGGCGTGCCCGCCATAGGTCTTGCGGGCATGGGCGACGACGTCGAGCGTGCTGACGCCTATCGAGCCGGTGGAGCCCAGCACGGTCACGCTGCGCGCGAGCACGGGCTCGAGATCGGTGACGTCGAAATCACGGCGGGTCGCGGCGAGCGCGTTCATGGATGCGCTCCGAACAAGGGCGAGAGGCCGGCGAAGATCACCAGCGCGGTGAGGACAGGGGCGACGGCGAGCGTCGAGTCGATGCGGTCAAGCACGCCGCCATGCCCGGGGATCATGCCGCCGGAGTCCTTGCGCTGGAATACGCGCTTGACCCAGGACTCGAAGAGATCGCCGAGAACCGCGGCGACGGCGATGCCCGCGCCGAACAGCGCGGCGAAGATCGCGTTGCCGCCGAGGATCCTGATGTAAATCGCCTCGCAGACCGCGGCAGCGGCGATGCCCCCGAAGGTGCCCGCCCAGGTCTTGCTGGGCGAGATCGCGGGCCACAGGCGCGGTCCGCCGACGAGATTGCCGATGAACAGCGCGCCGGTGTCGGTTGCCCAGATCGCGATGAACATGCCGGCGATGATCCACGCACCATCCGCCTGGCCGCGCAGCGCAACGAGCGCGAGCCCGGCGAGACCCAGGTAGACCGGGCCGAAGCCGTGCCAGAAGATGAACTGGCCGCGAATGGCGGCGAGCACGCCGACAAGCACGGCGCCGCTGCCGAGAATTTCCCAGGCATAGGGCTTGGAAGGAAACACCACCGCCGCGCCCAGCGCGGCGAGCAGCGTCACGCAGGAAAGAATGAAGCAGGGGCCGAAAACCCGCTCGCCGACCAGACGATGCCATTCGCGCGCACCGGCGATGCCCGCGATTGCGCCGAACAGCGCGACATAGGGAGCACCGTAGTAGAGCGCGGCAACAACCAGCGCGATCAGCGCGATGCCGAACAATGGACGCGTGACCCAATCGAGATTGAACTTGATGCCGCGATAACCCGGTGCGTGATCCGCCATCTGCGTCATGCCACGCGTTCCGAGCCGATGGCGCCGAACTGGCGCTCGCGCTGGGCGAAGTTCTCGAGCGCGCCGAGCAGCTCCTTTCGCCCGAAGTCCGGCCACAGCGTGTCGAGGAACAGGAGCTCGGCGTAGGACGACTGCCAGAGCAGGAAGTTCGACAGGCGATGCTCGCCGCCGGTGCGGATCAGCAAGTCCGGTTCCGGCAGGCCGCCGGTGAAGAGGCGCGAAGCGAAGAGCTCCGGCGTGATGGTCTCGGGATCGAGACGGCCTTCCTTCGCGGCGCGGGCAAGCTCGCGCGCGGCGTTGGCGATCTCTTCCTGGCCGCCATAGTCGAACGCAAAGGTGAGGTTGAGGCCCGTGTTGTTCACCGTGCGGTGCTCGGCGTCATCGATCATCTCCAGGATGTCGCGGGCGACCCGGTCGCGGGCGCCAATGATCCGTACACGGACATTTCGTTCGTGCAGCTCATTCAGGTCCGAACGGAAATAGCCGCGGAACAGGCCCATCAGGGCGTTCACCTCTGTCTTCGGACGCTTCCAATTCTCGGACGAGAATGCGAAGAGCGTCAGGTACTGAAGCTTGATGTCGGTGGCCGCACGCACGACTTCGCGAACCGCGCTGACGCCCGCGACATGGCCCGCTTCGCGCGGCAGCAGACGCTTCTTCGCCCAGCGGCCGTTGCGATCCATAATGATCGCGACGTGACGGGGAAGACCTGCCGGCGTTTCGGTGCCACGCACCATTCCTACTCCCTTCGCAGGTCCATCAGACCTGCATGATCTCCTGCTCCTTGGCGTGCAGAGCGGAATCGATTTCCTTGATGTGAGCGTCGGTGACCTTCTGGAGTTCGTCACCATGCTTGTGGTGCTCGTCCTGACCGATCTTGTGGTCCTTTTCGAGGCGCTTCAGAAGATCCATGCCGTCGCGGCGCACGTTGCGGACCGCGACGCGCGCGGCTTCGGCGTATTTCGACGCCAGCTTGGCAAGTTCCTTACGCCGCTCCTGATTAAGTTCGGGTAGCGGGATTCGGAGCAATTGTCCGTCCATCTGCGGATTGAGGCCGAGATTGGCGTCGCGGATGGCCTTGTCGACGGCCTTGGCAAGGCCCTTGTCCCAAACCTGCACGGTGAGAAGGCGTGGTTCGGGAGTAGATATGTTCCCGACCTGGTTGACCGGAACCTGGTTGCCGTAGGCCTCGACGCGGACGGTGTCGAGAAGCGCCGGGCTGGCGCGGCCGGTGCGCAGGCCCGAGAACTCCTTCTTCAGCGTCTCGAAGGCGCCATGCATGCGGCGGTCGTGGTCGGCCTTGTTGTATGTCTCTGCCATTGTTCCCTGCCCGGCTGTCAGCCTAGTCCAAACCTCAGGTGCGGTCCTCGATAACGGTGGCCCGGCCCTGACCCTTGAGCACCTGGGCGAGCGAGCCCTGCTCATGGATCGAGAACACGATGATCGGAATCTTGTTCTCCCGCGACAGGCTGATTGCGGATGCATCCATCACCTGAAGATCACGGGATAACACCTCGTGATAACTCAGAGAATCGTACCGGACCGCATCTTTAACCTTCTTCGGGTCCGCGGAATAGACACCGTCAACTTGCGTCGCCTTCATCATGGCGTTGCAGTTCATCTCGGCGGCGCGCAACGCGGCGGCTGTGTCGGTCGTGAAGAAGGGGTTGCCGGTCCCGGCGGCGAAGATCACCACCCGGCCCTTCTCCAGATGGCGGATGGCGCGGCGCCGGATATAGGGCTCGCTGACCGTCGACATCGGGATGGCGGACTGGACCCGGCAGGCAATGTCGATGCGCTCGAGCGCGGCCTGGAGGGCCAGTGCGTTCATCACGGTGGCCAGCATGCCCATATAGTCGGCCGTGGCGCGGTCGATGCCCTTCGCTGCTCCAGCGAGGCCGCGGAAGATGTTCCCGCCGCCGACCACCATGCAGATCTGAGTGCCGCCGCGAATCGCTTCTTCGACATCGGCCGCGATGCGGTCGACCGTGGCCACGTCGATGCCGAAGGCCTGATCGCCCATCAACGCCTCGCCGGAGACCTTGAGCAGCACCCGGCGATATTTCGGCGTTGTCGGCATTCCGTATCCTTCTGCACCGTGCTTCGAGGCCCCGCTTCGCGGGGCACCTCAGCATGACGAATCTA
>Ga0070666_10001324_pt1 | contig 15022 bp, 9 predicted proteins | sample KBSS23metaG_FD_64677 | JGI IMG/M metagenome (GOLD analysis project Ga0070666, IMG submission 64677) | Switchgrass rhizosphere microbial communities from Kellogg Biological Station, Michigan, USA - KBS S2-3 metaG | ecosystem: Host-associated > Plants > Roots > Rhizosphere > Soil ... | reverse complement strand
TGAATCAGTCCGTTGAGGAAGGTCCCCGTCGTCAATATCACGGCTTTTGCGGAGACACGGCGACCGTCGAGGAGTTCGATTCCCGAAACCAACACGCCATCCACAAGAATTTCCGTAACTTCCGCCTGCTTGATGAAGAGATTTGGCGTGCGCTCCAAAACTCTACGCATCGCCGTCCGATATTGCGCCTTGTCCTCCTGCGCGCGAGGCGACCACACTGCAGGTCCGCGTCCCGTATTTAAAAGCCGGAACTGGATTCCAGCCTCATCTGCGACCAGACCCATGAGGCCCCCAAGCGCGTCAATCTCCCGAACCAGATGCCCCTTGGCAATTCCACCCACAGCCGGGTTACACGACATCTGCGCAATCAGATCCGCATTCATTGTGTAGAGTGCCGTCGTCCGTCCCATGCGGGCAGACGCGTGCGCCGCCTCACAGCCGGCATGACCGGCACCGACAACTACGACATCGTAGGATTCGTCAAACATTCTTACTTTCCAATACAGAAGGTCGAAAAAATTCTCCCAAGTATATCTTCTGCAACAACCTCTCCAGTCAATTCATTCAAGTGAGACAGCGCTTCATACGCATCCAGCAGCACCATTTCCTGTGGTGCGCCTTCCAACAGAGAAGTGCGTCCTTTATCCAGGGCTCGGCTTGCTCCGGATATACTTTCAAATTGACGGGCGTTGGTCATGATCGCAGTCGATACGCCCTCGGGCCTGATTCCCAGAAATCGTCGTATCGCATTCTGCAGGTCCTTGAACCCTTCGCCGGTTTTTGCACTCACTCGAATCGGACTTGTCTCCCCGGGAACAACTGCGGCAGTGAACTGCGTCAAATCACATTTGTTGATGATCGTAATGTGCGGGGTTTTTTCAATTCGAGCCTGGATATTTCGATCGAGATCATCCATTGCTGCAGATCCATCCAGAACAAACAGCACCAGATCCGCCGTACTCAGTGTCTCCACGCTTCGTTCCACGCCGATTCGCTCTACCACCTCTTCTGTTTCGCGCAAACCGGCCGTATCGAAGAACGTCAGTGGTACTCCATCCAAACTGGCGCTTTCACTCACGACATCACGCGTCGTCCCAGGAACATTTGTAACTATCGCGCGATCCCTGCCGACAAATCGATTGAACAAACTGGATTTTCCAACATTTGGCTTACCGACAATTGCCATTTGCAAGCCTTCAGACAGTAGCTTACCGTAGGAATACGACTCCTGTAGTTCCTTGAGTGCGTCATCAACCTGGCGAATATCCTCTGCTATCTCAGCCGCATTCGGAGGTGGCACGTCATCTTCCGCAAAATCAATCCCCGCCTCCATTCTGGCGATGATGTCCACAAGCTTTTCCTTTGCGGGGCGCATTTTTTTCGAAAGTGCACCTTCGATTTGCAAAAGAGCCGTGCGTGCCTGTTCATCGGTTTGAGCATCGATGAAACTTCGAACTGCCTCTGCCTGAATCAAGTCCATCTTGCCATTCACTACCGCCCGCAAGGTAAATTCACCGGCAGTGGCCCTCCGGGCGCCTAACTGCAAAATCGTTCCGACAATTCGATCAAGAATCAGGGGATTTCCGTGTGCACTGATTTCAAGAATGTCTTCGCCGGTGTATGTTTGGGGAGCTTTAAAGAGCGTCGCAACGACTTCGTCAATGACGTTTCCGTTCGCATCCATCCAATGGCCAGGTATCGAGTGGCGATGAGCGAGAGAAGTCTGCGCCCTGAACAAACGGTTTGCTATGGATTCAGATTGGCCACCAGATACGCGCACAACGCCAATGCCACTGCGGCCGTGCGGTGTCGCTATCGCGACAATCGTGTCGTCGGTCGGGACAACTTTCTCGAGCCCCTCGCGCATGGCGACATCAACACGCGGAAGGTGCCGGGAGGCTTCCAACGGATTTCAAGATCATCGCGAGTTTCCTTGCGAAGCTTTCACCAGTTTGACCTTCGTGTCCCCACCCCAGTATTTCCTGATGAACCACTGCTGGCCAATGCCGACCAGGTTGCTTGTCAGCCAATACAAAGTGAGGCCACTTTGAACCCAGAGAAAAAACACCGTCATGACAACAGGCATGATCAGCATCATCTTGGCTTGGGCGGGATCGACAGTCGTGGGCGTCATCTTCTGTCCGATGATCATCGCGATCGCCATGAAGATCGGAATGATGTAGTAAGGGTCGGGACGGGACAAATCATGAATCCAAAGGATCCACGGTGCTTGCCGAAGTTCTATGGAAACCGACAGCATGCTGTAAAACGACAGCATCACCGGCATTTGTAGTAGCAGCGGAAGGCAACCACCGATGGGACTACCATGCTCCTGATAAAGCTTCATGATTTCGGCCTGAATCTCGGCCCGGCGCGGATCATTTGCTTTCAATTTCTTGTATTTGTCCTGGAGCGTATTGATCTGCGGCTGAATCTTTTGCATTTTCTGCATCGAAATCTGGGACTTCAGTCGCAAAGGGAACAACACCAGATTCACAAGAATCGTAATCAAAACAATGGCCCAGCCATAGTTTCCAACGTAGCCATGAATCCATTTGAGTACAGGCAGGATGACGGGCTTCGAGATAAAACCAAAAAAACCATAATCCAGAATTGCGCCAAGTCGAGGATCTGCCTGCTGAAGGCGCGCTTCATCCTTGGGGCCGACATAAATGCGAACGGTCTCCCCTCCTGGCACTGCAATTTTGAGTGCCTTCGAAGGTATGTCTGCTGCATTGAAGTCTGTCTCGCTGATCTTCACCGGGACGGGTTGAGGCAGCATAAACATCGAAATGAAATACTGATCCTCAGCGGCGACCAACGATGTCGTGACATCTACCGGGGCCTTAATCCCGGAAAGGACCACCCGAGTAAACTTCCCGTTGGCATCGTAAACCGCGTTTTTCTTCTTTGGCTCATCTGGCACGGATTGGTCGCCAAACCCGCCCTGCCAGACAATCTGATGCGGCACCGGCTGGCCCTCGCGCTCCAGTAGAGTCGTTATCGTGAACTCATAATTGGACCGACTAAACTCCAGCGACTTTCGAACATGGATTCCCTCACCTGCAAATTCCAACGACAGGTTGTCGCCGTCTTTATGGACAACGAAGACCGCATGAGAGAGGAACGCATCCAGCTTAGGGTCTTCCGTTGTGATCGAAAGCGGCCATCCGACGGAGTTCGCGGAAACGCCGTTGATCAGCTCCAACGGATGTCCCGTACCATCAAAGTAAGGTGCCTTAATTAGCTGAAAGCTCTTAAGGACGCCGCCTTCGTTGTACACCGTCGCCTTGTACAGCGAATTCTCAACTACAGTGCCTTCGGCGCGATCCGCGTGCAACTCCAGCAGCACCGGAGCTCCCGCGGTTTGGCCTTTTGGCGCAATGGGCGGCTGTTTTATATCTGGTGGAGGAACCGTTGTCGCTGCCGGAGGAGCAGCAGTCGGTGGAGCGGGCTGTTCGGCTGCGGGGGGAAAAGCCCAACGGAATGCGATCAGAACAGCAAATGAAAGAATGAAGGCCAGCAGTACTCTCTTATTATCCATCGAATATTATTGCTCTCAGATTACCGGGTCGAATCCACCGCGATGAAGAGGATGGCAACTTCCGAGACGCCGGATCGCCATCAAGCTTCCACGCCAAACTCCGTGACGCGAGATCGCTTCATAGGCATACGCCGAGCACGTCGGCGTAAAGCGACATGCCGGCCTCAGCCAGGGCGAGACCACGCGCTGATAAGCACGAATTACGGCGAGGCCAACGATGCGTCCGACCGACATCCTCATATTGAACATCCGAAGAGCGAAAGCAATTCTGTTCGTAACTCGCCCAACTCTCGATCCCGAACAGACCGGCGCGGATTCACAACGACGTCTACGCCGGCCGGCAGAACGGATCGAGACGTCCGGATAACTTCACGAAGTCTTCTCTTGATTCGATTTCTATCATGAGCCGGCCCGAGCTTGCGCGGCGTCGTGAATCCAAAGCGGCTGTGCTCGAGACCATTCTCCACGGTAAATACAACAAAGGAGCGCGATGTCATTCTCGCGCCCCTCTTGTAGACCGACTGAAATTCTATCGAGTTTCGCAACCGGAGATATTTGGGGAACGAGTACTTCCGGATCAAGGCAACCCGAGTTAGTAGTGCTCGACCGCGACGCGCTTGCGACCTTTGTCTCGCCTTGCTTTGATGACCAGCCGGCCGCCTCTGGTCTTCATCCGCTGGCGAAATCCATGGGTTTTAGCCCGGTGCCGGTTATTGGGTTGGTAAGTTCTCTGTGGCATTCGCTGGTCTCCTTGAAAACCTAAAATGCTAACACTCCAGAGCGAAGCCCGTCAAGGAACGCGCGGACTCGGCCTCTCGAGAACCGCGCTCATTCCAAATGGAATCGAGACAATGAACAGGAACAATATCAACGGCTCTGAGTCACCGAAATTGAATTCCGCCAGACCCATCACCAGAAATCCCGTTAAAGCAGACATCGCAGACACCGCAGTCAAGCGGCGGGTTTCGTCGCTGCTCTTTGCGAACTCCCAAAGGCTGCGATACAGAACAAACAAAAACCAAAGGAAGGCTGCAAGACATATCAGCCCGCGTTCTGCAGCAATCTGCATGAAATCGTTCTGCATGTGGCCGATATAAAAAGTATTCAGGTCATTTCCCTTATAGTACTTCGGGAACTCTGCGGGAATCCGCTCCAGTCCCACTCCAAACAGGGGATGTGCACGAACCATCTCGAGGCCTACTTTAAGGAGCTTTAGTCGTCCGACATCGCCACCGGATTGTCCTTTAACCGTCATTGAGACACGATGATAAATAAACGGCGAAGCTAGCAGACCGACAACCACGATGGGAACAATCAGGCGAGCCAGTTGTTTCCTGGGAATCCAGAAGGAGGAAACTGCAATACCGAAAACCGCCCCAAGCCATGCCCCTCGCGTGAAGCTGAACACGATGGCAATTCCGATCATGGAAACCGGAATAATCCAACGCCTTGCAACCAACACGATGAGTGGAAGCACGGCGCACCACACAAGAAGCTGTCCACCACTGAAAGTCATCCAGTGTCCCATGAATCCCTTCACGCGATCGAGCACCATGGGATCGTATTCAACAGCCTGTGTTTCAAGAAATCGCCGTTCTTTCAGCACGAATTGAACGATGGACGTGGCGGATCCCACGGCCGCAACAACAAGAAGGAGCTTGAACGTCAGTTTGACGCGGCCGGAGTCACAGATGAAATTCGCTGCGAGAAGTCCCATCGGAAAGAGAACAAACTTCCCGAGCTGATGTCCTCCAACACTCCGATCCGGCGACATCGAAAAAGAGAGCACGGTGGTCAGCATGAAAGCAATAAGTGGCACCGTGTACGCAGGTATTTTTACGGGACGGGGTCGAATCACAATCCACAATAAACATGCCCCCGCGAGCAGGATTTCGGATGCTGCAATGGAGACCAGCGCAGCAGCCGCACTGAGCAATGTCAGACTAAAAATCCACGACTCGCGCGGGCTTTGCATGGGCATGGATCTTACTTGATCGCATGAAATTCCATGACAGTTTTGCGCTGTTGAAATGGAAAATTGAAAGTGTTACCCTTGCGCCTCTTCTCACGCCAGAAGACACCAAAAGCAGGGACCCGAAACAGTTCGTTTGGACACAGCTTTTCCACGCATGTGGAAAAGCTGTGAGTATCTCACCTTTTTTATTGAAGTGGTTCTACATGGATAGTTGGCAACAAGTACTCAGCATTCTCGAACAGAAAGTGAACCAGCAAAGTTTCAATACCTGGTTCAAACCGACCCAACTCATCAAACACGAAGGACGCGCACTCTATGTACGAGTGCCGAATGCGTTTTTTCAGGATTGGCTCAACGAACACATTGACGTCGTCATTGAGGGTGCCAAGGCAGCCGGAATCGGCGAAATAGATGTTGTTTATATTACAGAGCGCGGCGCATCCCCACCGCCGGAGTCCCCGGTGCAGCGTAACCTGGATTTCGAATCCATTGACAACACGCTTAACCCCAAGTACACGTTCGACACATTTGTCGTCGGATCATCGAATCAGTTCGTTCATGCGGCAGCATTGGCTGTGGCTGAACGACCCTCCAAGGCATACAACCCCCTGTTCATGTATGGAGGTGTCGGACTTGGAAAGACTCATCTGATGCACGCCATCGGACACGAAATAAAACGCCGCAACCACAACTTACGTCTCACTTATATTTCGACTGAAAAGTTCACGAACGAAACCATCAACGCGATTCGATACGGGAAGATGGAAAGCCTTCGTGAACGCTATCGGAATAATGACGTTCTGCTGATCGACGATATTCAGTTCATTGCAGGTAAGGAGCGGACCCAGGAAGAGTTCTTCCATACGTTCAACTCGCTTTACGACACTCACAAACAAATCATCATTTCCGCCGACTGTCCTCCACGGGAAATCCCGACAATCGAAGAACGACTTCATTCACGATTTGAATGGGGATTGATTGCCGACATTCAGCCACCCGATCTCGAAACGAAAATTGCCATTATCAAGAAGAAGGCGGACCAGCAGAACATTGAGATCCCAGACAATGTTGCCCTCTATATCGCGAGCAAAATTAAATCCAACATACGGGAGCTTGAAGGCGCTCTGGTCCGGCTGATTGCCTACTGCTCACTTAAAGGACTGGAGATCTCTCTTCCGGTCGCCCAGGAAACGCTGCGCGATATCCTCAGTTCCGATGAACGCGTGATCACCATCGAAATGATACAGAAAACCATTTCGGATTATTACGGCATGCGAGTGCAGGACCTGAAGGCCAAGAACAATGCAAAGGCAGTAACTGGTCCTCGCCAGATCTGCATGTACGTCTGCAAGAAAATCACAGGCGCATCTCTGCCTCAGCTCGGACGCGAATTCGGAAATAAGCATCACACGACAGTTCTGCATTCCATAAATAAGGTTGAACTTATGCGGCAGCAGGACAAGGACCTGAATCGACAGATCCAGGCGTTTATTGAATCTTTTAGGTAGATTGCCGTGTGGACCTGTTGTGGAAAAGGTTCACGGTACTTTCTTGCACAGACTGTTCACAGATGTGGATCCGTATTATTCACAAGTCTGAAACTTTCACGACAAGCAACAGACGGCGTATTTGGAGATTCGCACAGGATCCACAGAAACTACGACTAGGGGTTAAATAGTACTGTATGGAATTTACAGTTAGAAAATTTGATTTCTTACAGGAGCTGACTCTCATCCAGGGAGTCGTCGAGCGTAAGACGACAATTCCTATACTCGCCAATGTCTTGCTGCGCGCAGAAGCCGACGGCCTGGGCATTATTGCGACCGACCTTGAAATTGGACTGAAATCCGTTTGCGCCGCCAAAACAACCACGCCCGGAGTCATGACACTCCCAGCCAAAAGGCTCTATGAAATCATCCGGGCGTTACCCGACAAGGAAATCAAGTTCAAGAGAGGCGACGCCAACTGGGTCACTGTCACGTGCGGAACCAGCCGTTTTCGAATTGCAGGACTCCCCCAGGAGGACTTTCCCGTATTGCCGGAACCCAAGGCAATCAATGTCCGGATTCCTGCAGAAATACTTTCTAAACTAATCACCCGAACGATATTTGCGATCAGCACAGAAGATTCAAAATACACGCTCAGCGGTGCGCTGCTTCTCCTCAAGCCGGGTTCGATAACCATGGTTGCAACCGACGGTCATCGCCTTGCGCACGTCGAAAAGACCGAAGAACTTGAAGACGTCAGTGAAGAAATCCGCGTCCTGGTTCCCAAGAAAGCCATGGGGGAGCTGGTCCGCATGATCAGCGAAAGCGCCGATACGGAAAAGGTCGGTTTTTCACGCGACGATAACCATCTATTTTTCGATCTGGGAAAACGGCTTCTGGTGTCGCGTATGCTTACGGGACAATTTCCAAACTATGAAGCGGTTCTGCCTCGCAATAACGACCGGACCTTTGCCGTTGATCGGGAAGAAATCACCTCAGCGATTCGACGCGTCGCCATCCTCTCGGATGAACGTTCCCGAACAGTCAAAGTGGCCGTAGCCGGCGGAAGCCTGGAAATTACCGCTAGCCATTCGGATCTTGGAGAAGCACACGAAACTATTGAAATTGAATATAACAAGGAGGATCTCCAGGTAGGATTCAACTATCAGTATCTTCTTGATTTTCTGACGACTGCAGATGAAACCCAAATCAATTTCGAGTTCAAGGACAGCGAAAGTGCCGCCCAGTTACGGAGCATTCCATCTACGGACTACAATTACCGTTACGTGGTGATGCCGATGCGGATCTGAACTCTACCGTTTCATACAACATATTGGTGTTGCCTAGAGCTGGAACCACTACTAATTTTTGTTTCAAGCCGTACTTTTCTAGACTAAAACAACCCCGCGGTTTGTTAGAATATCGGGTGCGCATAAAGGGCCGATCTTCTCTATTTCCCTTTATTTCTCTGACTGTTACCGGCGACCTCGTCGCTCAGAACGTCCCCTGACCGGGATGGGATAGGCAAACCTGCAAAATGGCGGAAAGACTCGACCCTGAAGTTTCAGAAAAAGCCACGCAACCACCACGTTCGAATGGTGACTACGGTGCCGATCAAATCAAAGTTCTTGAAGGACTTGAAGCTGTTCGTAAGCGTCCGGCAATGTATATCGGATCGACTGGCATCGATGGATTACACCACCTCGTCTATGAAGTGGTCGACAACTCCATCGATGAAGCGCTCGCCGGCTACTGCACTGAGGTACACGTTACGATCCATATTGATGGATCGGTCACCGTCATCGACAATGGTCGCGGGATTCCAACGGACATGCACCGCGATGGAGTATCGGCTGCGGAAATCGTCTTAACGAAGCTTCACGCGGGCGGCAAATTCGATAACGACGCTTACAAAGTTTCTGGTGGATTACACGGTGTCGGTATTTCCGTCGTCAATGCATTGTCCGAACAGCTGGATCTGGAAATCTGGCGGGATGGGAAAGTTTTCGTTCAAAGCTTCAAACGAGGAACTCCAACCGACCGGTTGCAAACAACAGGTCATACCGATCGCCGTGGAACGAAAGTAACGTTCAAGCCGGACACTCTGATTTTCGAAACAACGGAATTCAGCTTCGACACCCTCTCTCAACGCCTGCGCGAGCTCGCGTTTCTTAACAAGGGCCTTCTCATCACAATTGATGATGAACGGGTTGAGAAGAAGCATGAGTTTCACTATACGGGCGGAATCATATCTTTCGTTGAGCATCTCAACAAGAACAAGACGGTTCTTCACGACAAAGTCATTTACTTTCAAGGGCTTCGTGACGGGATCGATCTTGAGATCGCCCTTCAGTACAACGATGGCTATCAGGAACAGATCTTTGCCTTCGCGAACAACATCAACACACACGAGGGCGGAACGCATCTGATCGGATTCAAATCCGCATTGACTCGCACCGTGAACAACTACGCAGTCGCTAACAACCTGTTTAAGGAAGTGAAAGAAAACCTTTCCGGCGACGATGTTCGTGAAGGCATGGTGTGCGTGATCAGCGTCAAGCTTCCAAATCCTCAATTCGAAGGACAGACCAAAACCAAGCTTGGCAACAGCGAAGTGAAAGGAATTGTCGAGACTCTCGTCAATGATGGACTCGGCCGCTATCTGGAGGAAACACCGGGTCTCGCCAAGCGCATTATTGGAAAAGCTCTCGAAGCGGCTCGCGCTCGCGAAGCGGCTCGCCGGGCGCGCGAACTTGTCCGGCGAAAAGGCGCACTCGACAGCATGGCGTTACCCGGTAAGCTTGCCGATTGCCAGGAGCGTTCACCCGAACTGGCGGAGATCTTCATCGTCGAAGGAGATTCGGCAGGCGGATCCGCAAAGCAGGGACGCGATCGCCGCACGCAGGCGATTCTGCCGATCAAAGGAAAAATTCTCAACGTCGAGAAGGCACGTTACGACAAGATGCTCACCCACACCGAAATCGCCGCGATGATTACGGCGCTTGGAACGGGGATTGGCATGGAAGATTTTGACATCACCAAGCTTCGCTATCACAAGATCATTATCATGACCGACGCCGACGTGGACGGTTCGCATATCCGAACACTGCTGCTCACCTTCTTCTATCGCCAGATGGTGGAATTAATCGAGCATGGTTACGTTTATATCGCGCAGCCCCCGTTGTTTAATGTGAAGAAGGGTCGGAGCGAGCAGTACATCAAGGATGAACGACAAATGGCTCGATATCTCTTGAAGAAGGCCACCGAGGATCTGACGATCGGAACCGAGAAGGGCCACCAGATCAAGGGCCGCGATCTGACCAGCTTTCTCGAAAAACTCATTGAACTCAACGCTGTTTATTCAAAGGTCGACCGGCATCTGCGCGACTCGCGGGTACTGGATCTTTTGCTTAGCGAGGGCGCCGAATCGAAAGAATATCTGGCCCACAAAACCAAAATGGATGCCCTGACGAAGAAGATCCAGACATTCGGTTACACCACGGAAGTCATATTGGACGAAGAACACAGCGTCCAGAAGATTGTTTACCGAGAAGGCAGCCAAACGCCACGCACGATTGGATATGAATTGCTGTCCAGCGCCGAATACCATCGATTGGTCGATCTTCATAAATCCATTGGCGAAATGGATCAGCCGCCGTTTGTTGCGACAACCGCATCCGGCAGCACCAAACTGAGCAGTCGTCAGGAGTTGGTGAGTCATCTGATGGAACTCGGCAAGAAAGATCTCACCGTCCGACGGTACAAGGGTCTTGGTGAAATGAACCCCGAGCAGCTGTGGGAAACCACGATGAATCCGGAGAAGCGCACGCTTCTGCAGGTCCAGATAAACGATAAAGTATTCACTGACAATATCTTCACGATCCTGATGGGGGACGCCGTCGAACCGCGCCGTCAATTCATCGAAGACAACGCTCATGAGGTCAAGAACCTCGACATTTAGGAAACTTCATGGCTGATCCCGTTACACCAGAACCACCTGAACCGCCGCAACCTCCAGTACCGCCATCGTCGAACCTCGTGCCGGTGAACATCCAGGACGAGATGCGGCGCTCGTATGTCGACTACGCCATGAGCGTAATCATCGGCCGTGCGCTGCCCGATATTCGTGACGGCTTGAAACCCGTACATCGCCGCATTTTGTACGGTATGCGAGACATGGGGCTCGCGTCGAACCGCGCCTACCGCAAGTGCGCGAAGATTGTTGGCGAGGTGATGGGAAACTATCATCCCCACGGTGACAGTCCCATTTACGACGCTCTCGTCCGGATGGCCCAGGAGTTTTCTTATCGCTATACGCTAGTCGATGGCCAGGGTAACTTTGGATCCGTCGATGGGGATCCACCCGCGGCAATGCGATACACCGAAGCTCGCATGACGGCGCTTTCGGAAGCGCTCCTCGAAGATATCGACAAAGACACCGTCGACTTCGTCCCCAACTACGACGAAGATCGCGAAGAGCCGTCGTATTTGCCAAGCCGTATTCCAAACCTGCTGGTGAATGGCTCCGGCGGTATCGCCGTCGGCATGGCGACCAACATGCCGCCCCACAACCTTACCGAGGTTTGCGAGGCCCTGGTCCATCTAATGAGCCATCCCAGCTCCAGTTTGGAGGAAATTACCAAACACATCCAAGGCCCCGATTTTCCGACGGCTGGCTTTATTTATGGACGTTCTGGAATCCGGCAGGCCTATGCCACCGGCCGTGGTTCTATCACCATGCGGGCCCGCGCGATCATCGAGCGACAGGGCAAGGACCGAGACGTTATCGTCATTACGGAAATCCCCTATCAGGTCAACAAGGCCCGATTGATCGAAAAAATCGCGGAGCTGGTGACAGACAAGAAGCTCGAAGGCATTTCCGATATTCGTGACGAGAGTGATCGCGATGGTATGCGCGTTGTCATCGAACTCAAACGCGGCGAGCAATCCCCCGTTATCTTGAATAATCTCTACAAGCTCACGCAAATGCAGACGACGTTTGGCGTGATCAATCTCGCTATCGTCAATGGACAGCCCAGGGTTCTAAGCCTGATGGAGCTGCTTCGCCATTTCGTCGAACATCGTGTCGATGTCGTACGCCGGCGCAGCCAATACGAATTGCGGCAGGCCGAAGCTCGAGCGCATATCCTCGAAGGACTCCAGAAGGCTCTTGATCACATCGACGAAATCATCAAGTTGATCCGCGCCGCGAAGTCCACCGCAGAAGCACGCGCAGGCCTGATTGCACAGTTCGAATTCAGTGAGCTTCAAGCCAAGTCCATTCTGGAAATGCAGCTGCAGCGCCTGACGGCCCTGGAGCGGCAGAAGATTATCGATGAACTGAACGAGCTTCGAGAGCGAATCGCGGAACTTCGGGACATCCTGGCAAACGATGCGAAGCTTCGCCAGGTCATCATCAAAGAACTTCGCGAGGTTCAGAAGAAGTTTGGTGATGAGCGGCGAACCGCAATTGTGGATGAAGAGGCCGAAATTCGCATTGAGGATCTTATCGCGGAAGAAGATGTGGTCATCACCGTCACGCATACCGGCTATCTCAAGCGGACTCCGCTTAGTGTTTATCGCAGTCAGGGACGTGGCGGCAAAGGTCGCATCGGCATGAAGACGCGCGACGAAGACGCGGTCACCAACGTCTTTGTCGCAAATACCCACAGCTTTGTCCTGGTGTTTACGGATCGGGGCCGGCTGTATTGGCTTAAGGTATACGAAATTCCAGATGTTGGAACCACGGGCAAGGGCAAAGCCATCGTCAATCTCGCCAATCTTTCGGCAGACGAAGGAGTAAGGGCACTGTTGTCGGTGAAGGAATTTGATCCGGCAGTTTATGTCGTCATGACGACGCGAAAAGGCCAGGTGAAAAAGACATCCCTGGAGAATTTCAACAACCCCACCAGCCGCGGCATCATTGCCATGGGTGTGCCCGACGACGACGAACTCATTGCTGCCCAGCTCGTGTCCGCCGCAGAAACAGTCTTCATCGGAACACATGATGGCTTGTGCATCCGTTTCAATCACTCCGATGTCCGTGAAATGGGGCGTCAGGCCTACGGCGTGATCGGAATCCGACTCGAAGAAGGCGATTACGTTGTCGCCATGATTGTTTCCACGAGCGAAAACGACCTGGTGCTTTCAGTCACCGAGCACGGCTTTGGCAAACGGACCAACGTGGACGAGTATCGCGTTCAAGGACGTGGAGGTAAGGGGATCATTAACGTCAAGACAACGGCGAAGAATGGTAAGGTCGTCGCGATCATGCCCGTTCAGGAAGACTCCGACGTTCTCGTGATGACGGCCAATGGAAAACTCATTCGCGTGCGATCTACGGACATACGCGCCGTCGGCCGCGCCAGCCAGGGCGTCCGCCTGATCAATCTGGATGATGACGACAAGGTCACAGCAGCTACAACTCTCGTTGAAGCCGAGGTAGAAATACCACCTGTCGTAAACTAGCTATCTTCCCGTTGTGGGCGCTGTCATAGGCCGTACCCGCAACGGGTTTACTTCCCCTCTTTGATTCTTTTTCCATCCGCTGCGGTGAGCCATCGATCCCTGAGCAGACGATCGACTGATTGCGACACCTTATCGGCGTAGACCTTGTCCGAGCTGTAAAGCGCTGACATTCGCGCTGCATCAAACGAAATTTTGTGGCCCAGCTCGCGGCACGTAGACGGCCCGGGACTGGTTGTCGTGTATGTTGCAACCGGAACGTCGACATACGGACTACGAACCCCTCCCAATCCATTACCGAACTGGTCGAGTGCAACGGCCCCGTCCTTCAACTCAATCAACGGTGCTCGCGGTGCTGGCGTTCCGTTACGTGCCCACTTCTCCAGGTTGTCGAATGCGGCATTGAAGGCGTAGCTCATCACAGGTAGCGCCGTCAGGGGAATATCCGGATCGCATTTGGAAGTGAGGGGCCAGGCCTCGTTCCCCTGAGGCGTTGCGCCGGACGCTGCCTGATCCTGCAATGAAGGCAGTCCAAGATACGCCGCGCCGTCGATATGGCTCGCCCCGGCAATCTCGTAGAGGCGAAACTTGTCTGAAGTATCATCGCTATCCGCGCGTCGCCATGGAAGGGCATCCACCACTTCACCCTGCGCCAACACGGCGATCACCGGAACATTGGTCTTGCGAATGAGACGTCTCGGGTCGGAAGCGCCGGGCACGGTCGCGCACTGATTAATCCGTGCGGGATTACCGGGCTGCTTGATGAGGTAGCCGTCATAAACCGGCTTCCCATTTTCCAAATTGGCACGCGGATGAATGGCGTTGATGTATGTCATCAGATCTGGACTCTGGCCGGTAGTCAGGAAGAGAGCTTCGACCCGGAATCGCGCAAGGGGTCTGGAGGGCATGTTGCTCTTCAGCAACGCACCAACCTGCGTGATCATGTCCCATCGCAGTCCCTCTTCAGATTCGGAAGGCGTCGCGTTTGCACCGGTACCGCATGGCGTCGCGGGTGTTGGATTAGGAAAGGACACGGCCGCGTACCGGAGCGGATTGAATTTTTTTAACCCCTGAACACCGCCGGGCATCTCGAGGCCGATCCACGCATCCCCATTTTCGAGGATGTGATCGTGAGCATATCCCCACATCCATGCCCAATCGAAGCGCCGAACCGAATTCAACAGCTCGACAACGACGTTACCGCTGAATCGGGCAGCATCAGCAGGCCGCCTGATGAGAATGCGTGTTCCATATGGAGCACCGGACGTCTTCACTGTGACCGTCCCATCTGCCGCCCAGTCATACACGTTCGCTTGGCCGCTCACAATGAACTCTTCCTCAACATAGCCGTACTTCTTGAGGTCCATCGGTTCAAGATTTCGGTCCGCTGCCAGAAAGGGAACGGAATCCGCCGTCACCGGAATCGGCCCGGATACGCTCTGTGCGGATACTGTGGATATCCAATAGAAACTGATCGCAGCCCAGGTCAGCAGAATCGAATTGCGTTTCATGAGCTCTCCTTATATGCGGTGGCCGGATCCGGATTGGAAC
>Ga0070666_10001314_pt1 | contig 15048 bp, 14 predicted proteins | sample KBSS23metaG_FD_64677 | JGI IMG/M metagenome (GOLD analysis project Ga0070666, IMG submission 64677) | Switchgrass rhizosphere microbial communities from Kellogg Biological Station, Michigan, USA - KBS S2-3 metaG | ecosystem: Host-associated > Plants > Roots > Rhizosphere > Soil ... | reverse complement strand
CATTATTGATAAACATAAGATCACATAATTGTTCAAATCTTTTACTAATCAAAAACAAACTTAGATCAACTTCACAATATCTCAAAATATTAATAATGATTTCATCAGGGAACAACATTTATTTCTCAACAATATCAATCTTGAATTTTGTCATTTATTATCAATAAGATGATAAATAACTATTGTTTGCTTTTCATTACCCTCTCAACAAATGGATGATCGAATGGAAATAAACATTGAACCATATCTTGTTCTCCTTCTCTAACATATATACCCATCAACTCATAGTGTTCATCGTTCTTTGAGACAACAACAACATCTCTATGAGTAGCATCTATACCCGGTGCTTTATCAAACACGATTCCATTTTCAGTAATAAAACAAGAAACAACATCTATTCCCATTATATCAGATATTATAGGGAATATCTCGTGATTCACAGGTTCATTTGAATTTATCAACATTTGTAATCCTTTCAATGAAAAATCTATTTTAATTTCAGTAACCTTGTCATACAGTAGTTTTTCTTGACTTAAAGCAACATATTCACCATTGTTGACTGTTTCATAATAAATCCTTCCAGGGTCAGACTCATCTTCATCTCCTAATATGAATGCAATATCACGACGAATCTCTTTGACAATCCTTCTACGAGCTCTATAGTCACTCTGAGAGACATATTTTGAATAACTTGCTTTGAGGATACAATGAAATAATGAAGATCCATCCTCAATAGTCGCTATACGAACTATTTTATCTTTAAATGTTTTGTCTTGAACATCAACAACAACATCATCTCCTGAATATGGAGAATAACTGACTTTCAAATAATCTATAGGTACGACCTCAGTGACAGTCTTAATGCTGATCAAGGGAGTTTCTTCTTTCTTTTTAAGAGGTGGTTGCTTAGAAGGACTAACTAATATTTCTCCGAAAGGTCTTGGAACTAGATGTTTTTCTTTCTTTTCTGGTTTTCGTATCTTCTCTAGTTTTTTTTTATCAAATTTAGGAAGTTGAACTTTAGTTTCATCCATTTTGCTTGAAGGAAATATTTTGTTTATTCTTCTAGTCTCTATTTCCTGAAATGTAGGTGAATAATATTGTACTTTTTGTTTTATTATGTTTTCAGGAATTATAATTTTCGAATCGTATGGTTCTCTATAAGTTACTATATCGAGGACAGGTATTTCAGGAACTGTAGTTGTTTCATAATTATTGAGTTTAATAGGAAATATTTTAATTATCTGTTTGAATCCTACTTGAAGTGAAAATAATGACTTTGCTTCAAACGTTTTCTCATACACCCCGTAGGTATACATACCACTCAGTGCTCTTTCGGGTAAACTCATAAATTTCTCTTTGTCTGCCCTAAAAGTTTCTGTTGGCTTAAATCCAAACTCAATAAATCTCTTCGAAATATCATCCATTCGAACTAACCATTCCTTCACTGTAAATGTATCTTTCGAAGCATAATTCTCTAATATAGTTCCTTTCATATAAACGTCTAATGAATTATCTGAATTGTATTTCATTCTAAAGTAGTCACCAAAAGTAAGATCTTTCAGAGGAAGAGATCTACCTATCTTAGGATCGAATATATGCTCTACTATGTCTCCATCAATAGTCAAAAAAATATATTTACCATTCTGTGAAATATTCATTGAGATGGTGTTAAACAGTTTATCAAGAGTATCATTGTCCTTCCAAAAATAACTTAAGCTTAGCATTGATGAAACAACATCTACTCTTGTTCCAATAAAAGTTTTTACTGCTTGAGTTATTTGATTTGTGTCTTCCCCTACTGTGTTTACTAAGAAAACTCTATCACCTAATCCAAACTTCTCAATCCTCTCTCTCAACTCTCTAAAGTTTTCTTGATTTGGTTCGACTGCTACTATTTTCGAATAACCAAACCACTTACTCACATCTCCTCCTCTACCCGAACCAATATCTAATAAAGTAGGCAAGACATCCATCTTCGACGTCTGCTTATCTCCGATAAGATCTCTTCCTATCTTATATTTAGCATAATCAAATAATGCTCTCTTGATCTTGTTATGATATTTTCTCATTAATTTCATGCTAGACCCAGTCATTGTGTCAACATCGATAGGGTCATGTATATCTTCCCAAACATCTAAGACTATCTCATTCTTGTTCGGATTTCTTTTATCGTCTCTAATTTTGAGAGGAACTAATAATCGTCTCTCATAATCGAATTTAAACTCAATAATTGTTCCTCCCTTACTATTCTTTAATAAAGTGTGGTCTATATCAACTCTATCGTTTAAAGGTTCTATCGTTGATCCTTCAAATAAAACCTTATCGGCTCCTTTTTGGTCTGGTCCTGCAAACATTTGAAGGTATAAATCTTCACCATCTCTTTCCCACTGAATTTCAAGATCAATAGTTAATGATTCTTTGTGTTTCCATTTAACGATCTCAGGATATTTTACAAGGGACCTTTCTCTGAGACTTATTCTATCCATTCCTGTATTGTAGGGGGTTTCGACAGGAGTGAACATAAACCCATCTTCTTTATAATTCAATGAAGCTATAGAAGCAAACATTGTTTTCATCTTTTCAAAGAACATTGTTGGTGTATCAAATGCTACGAATGATTTGACTGATCCCTCAATTATTTCATTTTTAAGTAGAGATGTTAGTATCTGAGCTTTTTCAAGACGAGAAGTATGAGATTCATCTTGAATGTTTTTATTACCGTACAAGTGAGAATTATTGTCATTTCGAGGAGTGGACAAGCAATCGAATGCAAGGAACCAATATTGAGCCTCTGAAGCACCTTTCAACCTATTAACTTTAGGAACTAATTCGCCGTCAATGATAAATCCTTGATACGTTATTAATTCTTCTATATCATCTTTTTTCATAATAAGTGCAAGTGAATCAAATGATATTTTATTAAATTCATCTCCCATGAAAATCCATAACCCATCATTGTGGACAACTATTAGCTTTCTAAGTCCATCCGTTTTATGAGTGACAGTGTAAGTGACATCAGGATGACCTATTAGCCCTCCATAAACCATATCTTTCATTTTAATGTTTCTTGCTTGAGCAATGTTTCCAATATTGAAATAAGTAGCTGATGAACCAAAAGTTGTATTGATAAATTTAATAACTGCCTTCTTGTCTTCCTCACTGTAAATATCATAAGTCCCCTTCAACAATTTGTATACATCAGAAATTATAGAATTCAATTCATTAACCACTCCTGAATTTTTCCAAGGTTCAATCAATTCGACTTCAACTTCGAAAGTAGTAAATCTTTCTCGTGTTTTACTTATCAAAGTAGACACTTCAGTAACGTCTATTCGATAATTTTTATCCTTCATAATATAACTATTTCTATATCTTTCTCTTATTATATCAGGAGTGAAGTTATCCACTTCTCTAATAACTACTTCCTTGTTGATTGCTATTTTCATTGGATAGTCTCTTGAAATATAATTAAAAACTTCTTCCTTTTTTATCCACGAAGTAGTCAACTTTGAATTATCGACACTCTTCCTCACATTCCCCATTCCATAATTAGTAGTGTGTTCGACTATAGGATAGACTTTATTTTCTTTGAGTGTTTCCATGACCCTTCTAAACTCCTTAGATGTCACACCACCATGTTTTAAATCGAGATTCCTCATTCTGACCTCTATTTCTGGTCTGTCTTCTAAAGTCGTCCTCGATAGATACATTTTGATATCATCAATCACGCTAACTGGAAGCATTTTTTGTCTTGTGATATTTATAAAAGATTATCAATATTAATAATCATAAACCATGATTAATATATTTTTAAAATGCAGCATCAGATAAAAAAACAGCTCAAGGAAGAGATTTTAAAACTGTGCTCTTATTGTGAAGAGTTATTCTTAGGAGACCTCGAGAGGGAAGTCTATGTGAAAGCAGCAACAGTCTTTCTAGAGAACTATGATGAGGAGAGATTGATGGAAAGGATGATTGAAAAGACAAGTCCTCATTGGAATAAAATCATTGTAAAAGATGAAAACTTCTTCCTCAAAGAGTCCGATAAAATATTTGGTGAACTCCCTATAAGCATCGATTTGTTTTCATCTCTATTTTCAAAAGACTTCTTAAGTAGAGATGAGAAGAATAAGATTTGGTCATACTTCCATACTTTCGTAAAATTAGCTTGTCAATATATTCATTACATGAGAGGTCCTGTGGCAATATATGATGGTAATAGACTAGTGTCAGGCGAATATTCTAAAGATTTTAAGAAAAATATAGAAATCAAACCTTGTGTTAAAGCATTAAACTTTAAGTTAAAATTCACATGATTCGCACTTATAGAAATCCTGAAACATTTCCTGAGACTGATTTTGTAAAATATGTTTCAATTGATCCTGCAATTAAAAATTTCGTAATGAGAATAGAAACTAGGAAAGGTACAGAGATAGAAGCTAATCTTTTTGAATTAGTTAAATTAGGAAGTGGGAAGAAAGAAAAGATAGAAACCATATTAACTAATCTTCAAAGTTACTTAGACTCAGTGCTTCATCTACTCAGTGATGTTCGATTAGTTGTAATAGAAACTCAAATGGATAAAACACCAATGATTAAAATTCAATATTATTTACTAGGGTTTTTCATGAATTGTCCTTTATTTTTCAATACTATCATTCTTGAGATTAGCCCTAAACTAAAAGGAAAAGCTCTAGGGTGTTCTAAAGGTTTGAATAAATATGCTTTGAAAAAATGGTCAGTTGAAAAAGCAAAAGAGATATGTGAGAGAAATGGAGACATTGCTTCTTTGGAAATTTTAAAAGCACACAAGAAATCAAAAAAGAACGAACTTAAAGATGACGACTTAGCTGATACTGTTATAATGTTGGAAGCTGTGTTGATGCAGTGTGAATAAATTATTAATGAGATAAATCATTAATAATTTTTGTTGTCTTGAAGAGTTTTATGATCGTCAGGATTGTTCATAGATGCAATTATGACTTTTGTGTTAGATGGTAAATATTTTATAAATTCATCGAAATGTTTTAATATGACTTCTTTAAAGTTTTCTTTTTTAACATTGTAAATATATGCATTTCTAAATGAATCACTCATATGAGAACCATAAGTTACACGCATATAACCTCTCATACATTCTCTATAAAACTCATCATATAAATAATTTGTTTCAATAATGAATTTAATAAAATCTGTGATATCTAATTCATTTTTCGAAGAGCCTTTCTTACCACGAATATATGAATAATAAGGAATGGCATCTGGATCCTCTTCATATGTGATGATTTGTTCCTTGAGATAATCAAAATGTGACATTTAGAAATTTAAAATTATTAAATGTCGAATAATCAATTTTTAATATTAGACTCTTAATCTTTAATTATATGGTCTTCAGGATTATTCAAAGAGGCTACTAATAGCTTTAAATTAGTATGACAATCAAAAAACTCTTGAAGATCATCAGGATATTCTTTAAACAATTTTAAAGCGATTTCTTTATCTTTTCTTTCATCATCCTTTAACCATCCATGGAGTCTTAATAATTCTACATCATTATTTCTAGTGTTTTCATTTGTAAAATTATAAAATATATTAAAAAACTCTTCATACTTGTATTGTGTCTCAATGATGAATTCAATAAATTTAGAAACATCTATTTCCGTTTTATCCACTATACCACACTCTTCATACATTCCTTCTTTCCAGTGCTCATACACGAAATTTTTATACATAACATCATTATAACACAAAATAATTATTCTATCAGTGTTATGATTGAAAGAAATAGACATCACTTCAAACCCTTCAGAACTCATTTGTTATCAATAAGTTTTGAAATTAAAATCAATCATTTTTAATAATAATCTCTTCTTTAGATTCATAATCAAAATTCACGTGATCCTCTCGAGATTCAGTCACATAATCATCTCGAGATTCACAATCATAATTCATGTGATCCTCAGGATTGTTCAAGGCAGCTACTTGATGTGACACACAATATACTACATCTAGTTGATTGATTAGTGCATCAAAGTTTTTAAATAACTTTTTACAAATTACATCTTCATCACTTTCATTGTCTACTATTTCCACAAGTTTGAATGATCCTTTGCGCATATGAAAACTACCAAAAGAAAATTGTAATATTCTAATCAATTCTTTTAATTTATACTTTGTGTTCAGAATGAACTCTACAAACTCTCTAAGATCTAAATTAATATCTCGTCTTTTACAAATTTGAAACTCTCCTCTATTAAACTCACACTCTTCTAATTCATCAACATAAATCAACGTATCAGTTAAATAATTAAAATGTAATCTATTCCACAAGATCTTTCTAGTATCATTAAGGTCATAATCAGGAGTATTCAAGGAGGCTATTTTGTAGGCTATGAAATTATATTTGTCAGCTATTTTTAAAAACTCATTAATATTTTCGATTAAAAACTCTCGAGTTTGTATTAATCCAATCTTTTGAAGAACATCACCAAGAATAAAATTAACCTTCGCACAATTATAAACGTACATATTTAAAAATTGTAAAAATATATCAATACATTCTTCTAAATTATCACCTGTGTTAAAAATATATCTTACTAAATCTTTAATATCTATTTTAATATTGCTACTTACACAAATCACCTTACCATTCTCTTCAATGACAGCATCAAAGTCTAACATATATAACCTATGTATCTTACGATTAAAAATAAAATCTTTTTTGGGTACATTCAAAGACGCTATTTTAAATCTCATATCCATATTAAGAACATTGTGCAAGGCCTCAATCTTATCATAATTAGTGTTACTTTCTGTAAATTTTAATATGTTGCCATATTCAAAAAGTATTTCTGGAATGTCCTTTCTATGCATGTATGATGATAAATATTCGTGTACAATATCATTGAATTTTTCTATTAATTCATAATCTTTAGAAATATGTAGAATATACTTTCTTATATCTAAATTCTTACAATTGTAAATCTTTTTATTCCTCTTAAAAATCACATTATCTTCTTGATATTTTGCTATCTCCTCTAAGGATGACTCCTCGATTAGCACTTCATCAGTTATATAATTAAACTCAAAGTCCATTTGTAAATAAAATATTTATAAATGAAATTAAATCATATTTAACCGTATAGCGCTTACTTTTGGGTACTTTTCTTTAAATTCATAAAAGTTTTGAAAAGATTTGCTATACTATTGTAATCTTTATTATCTTCTATACCAGCATCAATATCCTCTGAGTTCTTACCAATTAAAAATCCACTAATTAATTTTTGAATGTCTGTAACGGAAGGACCAAGCATGTTAGATAACATTTTAGCAAAGAAGAAGATCACAATATTAAATAAAATAATTCCTAATATTCTCATTTCAGGCCTCCAAGATTCAGTGATTTTAGAAGGTGAGAATTCTCCTAGCTCATTCAAGATTGGTTCATACACATGAATATTTTCCAATTGAGAAGACGCAAATGAATCCATCTTAAAATTCAAAGTTGTAGTGAAGAAGAACTCTAAAAATATAAATCCAAAAGCAAGAATGATTTTATACTTGTTTGCATTTTTCCTAACCCTTATTTGATGTCTTCCTTCCTCTAATATAACTAATAATTTTTCCAATGGCGTGTTGTCATCATAGTCTAACAATGAGACAGTAGGAAAATTCTTTTTAATAGTCTCAATATTTGCCTTAGTTCTAATAGTTGTCCTCCATCTTTCATCGTCTGTGAAGTTCTTCCTTTTCACTTTGATTTCTTTTACAAGTTTGATTTCACTAGCTTCATTCTTTTTAATATCCTCGATAATACTTTTCTTCTTCTTAGTGACATCTTTGAAGGCTTCATTGAGGACATTCACAAGTTCTTCCTCTGTACTATTTGATTGATTGTTTAATGCTTCCCTCAAAACACTCCTCTTAGAGATTTTTGTAGGAGTGGATTTTGAAGGAGTAGACTTGTTAGACGATGGTAACTTTATTTCACTTAAACTTGTTTTATCAAAAGTTTTACCATTAATACGAATTTCAGTATTGTCTTTTGGAGACAATCTTGAGTTAAATCTAAAGTCATTGTCTGCCTCTGCTTCATTCATTTTTGTATTCTCTTTGAATCATTTTGATCTTGCATATGAATATTTCAATGAAATAAATCTATAAAATGAACATATAAATGATTTGTTTATGCATGATTGTTAAAAATGAAGAAAAGATTATAATGCGATGTCTAAATTCTTGTCTTGGAATAATCGATTGTCTTTGTATCACGGACACTGGTTCAACAGATGAAACAGTCAAAATGATTCAAAGATGGTGTGAAGAGAATAGTATCACAGGGGTAATTAAGCACTCTGAATTCCAAGATTTTGGAACAAGCAGGACTATATCCTATGAAAATGCTAAAGAGAGTTTTCCCAAAGCTGATTATTTACTCCTTTTAGATGCTGATATGGTTCTCTCACAGTTTGGATTTGACAAAGCTTTGACCAAGCCATATTATCATGTTCAACAAACCGATAATGTTAGTAGTTATTGGAATATTCGTTTGATTTCATTAAAAAATAAATGGGAATGTCTTGGAGTGACTCATGAGATTTGGCTTGGTACTACTAATGATTTTTGGAGCAAACGATATATCAATGAAGATTGCAAATTGACAACTCTTAAAATAAGAGATATTGATGATGGCTCATCTAGAAAGAATAAAAACAAGAGAGATATTGAACTTTTGGTCAGAGCTTTAGCAATCGAGACTAGAGAATTTTTAATTACACGTTATCAGTTTTACCTTGCGATGACCTATCAATGTGTAGAAAAGTATAAATTAGCTATCGAATGGTATAATTTTAGAATTAATAAGGGAGGTCTAGATCAGGAAGAAATATACTATTCGAAATTTAAGAAAGCTACTTGCTATCACGTATTATATAATAAATCAAAGAATGAGGACGATCTAATGAATGCCCGTCATGCATACATAGAAGCATGGAAGAAGAGACCCTGTAGAGCTGAACCACTATACTATTTATCCTCCCTAGAACTAACAGATGAGAGTTCTCAGGGTGGACAATTAGCATATTTTTATTTAATTCAAGCAGATAAAATACCATTCCCAAAGAATGATACATTGTTCGTAGAATATAAAATTTATGAGTGGAAAATAAAGTATCAATTGATGACTGTAGCTTACCTTGCAAGGGACAATGAATGTGAAAAGAGAGTGATTAGAGAACTTTTAGCAATCAAGGACAATCTCCCAAAAGAAGTAGTTGATTGTATCGAGAATCATAGAATGAAATGTCCTGTAAGTGATTTTGAAAATTCTCATAATTTTTAACGAGAATAAAATGAGCATAATTTTTGAGACCTCTTAAATACCTTAAAAGAAAAATTCCGTAACGATAAATGGAGAGTCGCGAAGATGAACAAATGTCAGCGTCTGAGCTAAACTTTAAGGCTAAGGTACAGAGGATTAAGACTGATTTCACAAATCTACTTGAACTTGCTGGCAAGATTGGTAGTTTAGAGAAAGGAGACAGACAAAGAATCAGTGATGGTTCTTCTGTTGGTCGTCGTGAATTTAAACAATACAAGTCTCTATGTTTCAAACAACTAGATGGTCTTGTGAAAGATTATAACCAATCTAAGAAACAACCCAAATCCAAGAGGACTGGAGGAAGTAATGGATTTAGAAACCCTATGGTTGTAAGCAAGGAGCTCTATGGTTATTTCAATGATACTAATCTAGGACCAGCTTATGAAAAGATTAAGAACGATGATGGTACTTTCACCTTCAAACGTTTAGACCATAACTTGAAAGACTATCTACCTCTCTTCCTTGAGAATGGAGTTACTTCTTCTGCCCTTCTAACACCACTATTTAGCATCTCAGCCAAATCTTATGACATGCAATTAGAAGGTAATAGACAATATCTGAAAGCCACAGATATTATGAAGAAACACTTCTCTGCTTTCTTTGAACTCCTCAGGATTAGAGATGAGGAAGCTATCCAACAAAGAAAGAATGAAATTAAGAAATTGGAAAGTGAAGGTGTCTCAGAGGATAAATTAAAAGAGCTAAGAGCTATCCTTAAGAAGTCAGAAGAAGAAAAGTTTAACCCTGAAAAGTTTAAATATGCCAGACTTCAAAGTTTAGTCTCACTGTGTAGAAGAAAAGAACGTGATACCTTCAACAAGACTCAAATTGATTTAATTGAAGATCCTGCAATTAAAGATAAATTATTCAATGAGCAAAAAGTAGTCTCCGATACTCTAGCTTATTTTAGACAGGAAGGTAAAAAAGGTCCTAAAGATGTTGTAGAGGTTCCAAAGCCTGCTCCTGTTCAAACTCCTACACCTGCTCCTGCACCAGTTCAAACACCAACTCCTGCTCCCCTCAAAGCACCTGCTACTAGACCATTGAGGATTCCATCAAAGAAATAAAATTTTAGATCTTAATAAGATTTAAAATTTACTTAGAAGAAGAGATAATCATGAGTTTTCTTTGGATCAAAAGTTTTATTAAATATATCTTTCAAAATGATATTAATGTCGATGAAATCATTGTCTTCAAATGATATTTGCTTGGCCCAATAGTCACTAAATATCGTAATCAATGATTCTTCAATTTCACATTCTAGTTTTTTATTAAATAGATTTAAGATTTCTTCATCTATTGAACTTTTGAGTTTTTTAAAACATTCAATCAAGAAATCTTTATCTATTTTAACTTGTGAAATATTTGTGGTATACTCATCTAGTTTTTCTTGTGTTAAATCTAAAGTTTGTTCAATATACATTTCTAAAATAATAGAAGAGTTCCTCAAAAATGCTATATCAATGATTACTGATTTGTCATTTGTGTTCACAAGATTATACGCTATATCTAATGTTTTATCATCCAATGACATTTTTGAATGTAATTTATAACTTTTTAAAAATCAATTATAGAAAGTTATGTTTTCTCTTGAATATTTTTTAGAAGAATTATTAATGAAAGTTTGAACGCAATCAGGAGAAAACTTAATATCATGTTTATCTACTAGTACTTCATATATCTCAATGAATTTATAATCTACAAAATAAATTTTTTTAATTGTTGTTTTAAATTTTGGATTGTAAACTATTGTCCTTAATAATTCAATGCTGGTATATGGTATATTCAATAAAGTACAAATAAGAGATTTTTCATACTCCATTGATGCTCTCTTATCAAAATCATCCTTTGTTCTATCATCATTAAGTAATATTTTAAGAATATTTATTTTTCCATAAATAACAGATATTAAAATCAATGAGTTAATATTATGCTCAAAAAATGAATTCATTCTTGGATTTTCCAAGAATAAGTTTAAGGTCACCGCATCATCTCTTTTAACAACATCATCACACATATCATATTTAAAATTATAATCAACATCATATTTTAATAATTTTCTGATCACTTGATAATCATGATTTTTCATTAAAGCATCAATATCAGGTTTCCATACATCAAAACACAAACTCTCGAATCTTTTTGATAAGACAAAATATTTACTCTCAGGGGCAACCTTTATCAAAATCCTAATCCACAAAGAACAATCCATTATTTTTCTAATTTTCAATTCATAAAATAATCAATATTCCTCGCATGGATAAGAATAATCAATCTTATCTTCTATAATTCTTTTAGTCTTCAAACATGTTTCCAATAGTTCATTCTCTATCCTATTAAAATCCTCACTATGATTCACATCCAAACATACGTCTGGACATAAAACATGAGAAAACTCGTGGATTAAAACATTAAGAATAGTGGACCTTGTATACCCCTTTACAAACAAATAAATATCTTTCTTGTGTTTAGTAGAAGACTTATTGTAGGATTCATAAACATTGAACTCTTTATCTATCTCAACACCATATGTTTCAAAATATATTGTTTTTAATTCATTCTCGTAATGATAAAGTCTTCTATTTTCAGTCTTTTCTTCTCTCACTAACACAATCATGATAAGGATAATTAAAAACAATAAACATATCAAATGAAAGTCCATTTTAAAATATACTTCAATCTATTTCTTTTGTGATTTTACTTAAAATATCTCATATAGTTTAATATCGTTTAAAGTGAAACTTCATTACAACAAATGGATCCTCGAGATGAAAATGATGAGTTTGATGTCATAGATGATGAAGAACAAAATGAGATCCTAGAAGACTATAATGATGAATCTGCCCTCAATGATGAAGACTCATTCAGTGCAGAATTAAGTGAAGGTTACACTTTTAAATCATTGATCGAATTCTTACGCTTCCCGAATCCAAGGGGAAACTTTAAGTTTTCGAAGAACATGATTAAATATAATAAGATGGACTCTCGCAAAAAGATGCTCAATATAGTCGAAATTAATTGTGATTCAATTGATCAATATGAGTTTAATTCTGATCATGAAGAGATAGTGATTGGTATTAATATGGTTGATCTAAGGACTATCACAAAACCGGTAAAGAAGAAGGAAGGGATAAAAATCATTAAACATCCAGGTGATTCGAAGCTTTATATTCACATTATTTCGCGAAATAGCAGTTCTTCAAAAACAAATAATTTTGGAAGCATTTCATCACATGATGAGGAAGACACTGATTACACAGTTGAAGAATACTCGAGGAATGAAAAGATGCCTAACTTCACTGTCTCAGCAGCCGACTTTGTTAGTGTGTGCACAAGGATGAGTTCTATAAAATGTAATGATATATACATTCGTTCACAGCACAAAGGAGCAATCTTAGAGACTAGCACTGAGGGAGGAACTGTGAATAAAACTGAGACTCTAGGAGAACCCTATCAGAGGCAAACAAGCTCTCCTAGTGGAAGTCCTCCTACTTTTGAAAACAAGAGTAGATTGGTGGTTAAATCTCCTGAGACCTCTATAAGAGTCAAAACTGCAACAATTAAAACATTATCTAAATTGGGTAGCTTGAGTACTGGAGGGATGCTCAAGATCTTTATGGAACCAAATAAACCAATGAAAATTATCACTCCTATAGGTAATTATGGATTCTTAAGAACATATATTTTTGATGAAGACAACCACTAAGTAAATCATAATTTAAATATTTAAATTATGATTTTTCAATAAATTTATTATATAATTCTTTGAAAATATCAGGATTATTTTTGGCTATTTCAATATATACCCTACAATCTAACCTTGCATATGTTAAGAGTGGGTAATGAATTTTATTATGTTTTTTAACACAATCAATAAAACAATCATTAATCTGCTCTTGATTGAACACACAATTGTTCAATAACATTAAAGCAAAGTCTTGATCTATTTCAATAACATCCTTAATATATCTTAAAAAGGTACAATCACATCTTCTAAACTTTGGATGCTTCAATATTTTCTTACAATTTTCAATTTTGAAATCAATCAATAAATATCGAAGGATCAAGTTATCACTTTTTGAAATATCATATGTTAAATCATTGTGGATATATGGATACATATCACGATTTACAATGATCAAATCTCTATCAATACTATTTAGCCTCTCATGATCATATTTTAAACACAATAAATAGTCATCATTTAAACTCAATTCATGTTTTAATCTCAACTTCTCGATGATTTCATAATTTTTAACTTTATATGCTTCTTCATAACTATTTGAATCTATTTTAACATCCAATGAAATCATATAATTAAAAACTTCAATATTTTGTTCTTTAATTGACATCATAAACACTTTTGAACTTATCGCATATTTGTTAAAATTGGATAACAATGGATCTTCTATACTCAAATATTTAATTGCAATATCGAATGGTTTTTTCAAAAGATCGATTATCTTTAAATTAATACACTCTTCAATCACATGTTTATTTCTAAAATAAAATTTTACCACACGATTACTTAATTTTATTTGTGATTTTTTAAGTACCATTATAATATCTATAATCTTTTCTTTGTAATTTATGGGTTTGAATTCTAACAATCTGAAAATAAACTTCGTCATTTCTACAAGTAAGTTATTCATGATATGTTCAATTGAATCTAAACATATAATAGTTCTGAAAAGATTCAAATTAATATTAAAATGAAAAAGATTTGGAAATAAAATGTAGTGAAATCTCATAAGATCATAAAGTTTTGTTTGAATGTTTTCAAGGCCATAATCTAAACAATATTCAAACAAAACTTTAATATACATATCATCATGTCCATCTTTTACTATTTTAAAATGGTTAATCACTAAATCTGCATGTTCTTCAGATTGACAAAAGAACTTTAAATAATTATTACTTTTATTTAATATACTCATTCTGAAAATACGACAATATTCAAAACATATTTTCAAACATCTAACACCTATTGAGGTTAATCTATGATTGTTTAATGCACACCTCAAATGATTAGTCTTGTACCTATTTTTATATTCTATTAAGATATTACAATTATCATTCTTTATCATATAAACTAAATCTAATATTCTAATCTTAAAATTCTTATTATCATTCAAAACTTTCTTAATTTCATCAACTTTATCTAATCTACACATCTCATTGAATTTGAAAGACTCATAATTAATCTTCTTAATTTCATCAACTAAGCTCTTGAATAACCTACATACCCTTCTAAGAATCAAATAATCATCTTCATCAACATTGCAAATTATAACCTTTAAAACCTCCAAAGGAAACATTTAATATTCCATTTATCAAGAATGAATATCATCATTTTTGATACAGCTCTAACAATTCTTTAAACAAATCGATATCTATTTGACTTACTCTATGTAACATTTCTCTACTTATCTTTACCCCATATTTAAAGAACATAGGATTGATCCTCATATTATTTCTAACAAACATAATGAAAGCATTTTCCAATTCATCATTACTATAAACACAATTCTTAATAATCAATTCATACAACTCATCATCCAAATCAGTGTAATTCAAAAATCCACTATTTAACATTTTAAAGTTTTTATGTTTAATTGTTTCTTTACCTTCCTCAATATATTTATTTTTCAATATATAATTTAAAA
>Ga0070666_10001311_pt1 | contig 15070 bp, 10 predicted proteins | sample KBSS23metaG_FD_64677 | JGI IMG/M metagenome (GOLD analysis project Ga0070666, IMG submission 64677) | Switchgrass rhizosphere microbial communities from Kellogg Biological Station, Michigan, USA - KBS S2-3 metaG | ecosystem: Host-associated > Plants > Roots > Rhizosphere > Soil ... | reverse complement strand
GATGAAAAAACTCTTCGCTATTCGTACCAAATGTTTCTGGCCGAGCCAGCTAGACATAAGTCGATGGCCTAACCGGCCGTGCGGTTGGTAATCCGGTCCAATCCTGCGTCACCAACCCTGCTTCTTGATCGCATCAGGCTCATCACGGGCTTTTCGACAATGCGCCAGCTGAGCCACCCACATGCACAGGCGCCGAGGAACGTGAGGGTACCTACGAGCGCCAAATCCATTGTGGGCCACCACCAGTTGATCAATTTTGTGATCGGCCAGCCGTAGAGGTAGACGCCATAGGATATGTCATTGTCGTTATTGATCCGCGTCAGCCATGTATCACCGCTAAGCGTAGCAACGCCGAAGATGAAGAATCCTAAGGAGATCGCGACGCTTGTATCCGGCATCAAGCGTATCGAAAGGGCGATGAGCATTGCGAAAAATGCGGCGATCGTGCCTGCTGCCGTAAAGTGGATCTTGTCACGATACAGAAAAAAGGTCGACCCCATCAGGAAAATCCCGATGAACCGCAAATCCGGAAGAATGCCGCCTACGACAAGGTCGGAATAGGGGATCTTCTCAAGTTGCGCCATCTGGGCCGGGGGCAGCACATGAAAAAATATCATGCACAGCAGCGAAAGAGAGGGAATGATCCACTTTCTCTTATATGCGCCGGTCACTCCGAGAATGATCACCAGAACATAGCAGCGAAATTCATAAGCGATTGTCCACATCGCGCCATTCAGCACGGGAATATGACTGCCGGGAAAAGCTGGCAGATCCGGCGGCAATAGCGCGAGCAGCCTGACAATCTCATGAGCATAGGCTTTCGCCGTGAAGTGGGTCGCGCCTCCAAGAGGTGCGACGAGAAAGACGCAGATGATGAATGCAACGATGAAAGCTGGGTATATCCGCACCACCCGCTTGCGAAGATAGGAGATGATCGAAGCACTGCTCAGAAAACTGGCGGAGATGAGATAACCGCTAATAATAAAGAAGCCAGTAACCGCCAGCTCTCCAAAGCTCAGCGTTCCAAATATTTTTGTTAGAATTTCTCGATGGCGATCGCCGTCGGCAACTTCAGCGACATGGGAGATGATTACGAGGGAAGCAAATAAAAGGCGGAAGAAACCCAAAGCATTATTGTGGTGGTTCTCGACTCGCCCTGGCGTGTTCATGCTGTTTGATTCCGAAGTGTCTCCGCAATGTTTGCATGCCCCCCATGATCAGGCAAGCTGCACGACCGGCCTGCTGTCCAAAACGGGACGCTCCAGGCAGATGCAATCCCTGTTCAGCCTCCGGTCATTAAATGTCAGTGATACGGCCCAAAGCTCTTACCTGCGGGGTCAGCGATGGCATCCCAAGGCCCATTAAAAAGCCGATTTTCATGGCACTGGCGAGCATTTGGGAGCTATGTGAAATCAAGTCAGCGGACCCTATATTTGTGATAGGGAATTCGAAGACTCTTTGGCCGTCCCTCCGGCGTGGGAAATTTGCGTAAGTGGAAATTGAAGCCATTCTCTTAGGGGCATGCGGTGTCGGCTTTTTCGGTTCAGCCGCCTTCCTGATCAAGATGATCCTCGACGCGAGACGGGAACGACGCCGCAAGGCGCGCAGGTGGCATTCCTACTATCAGGACCCCCGCCGCAAATCCCGCAGCAGCAACCGCTATTAAAGCTTGGTGCCTTTGACATCCCAAGAACAAGAGCCGCTTTGCTGCTCATGACGAGCAACGACGATCTGCTTAGGTTGGCGCGCTACACAGCAATATTTTGTCTTGAATTGCGCGGGTATCGCTACACAAAAGGACTTAGTTTTTTCGAGTCGTTTCTTGCGAGATCGACTCTCCTTTCGCGGTCGCGACTGGCGATATCGATTATAGTGTAGATAGATGGCGTTGCAGCGGGGGGCCAATGCAAAATCTGAAAATATGCCTTGCGTCAGATTTTAATAACGGGCGCCATCTCTATAATGGTCTTTGCTGGGAGGCAGTCCAAGCCATTGCGTCGACCGGCGATTCAACCATTATATCTCTTGCTGACCGCGCGCGTGGAAGACTGTGGAAGATCCGATCAGGCGTGGAGCGGCGCCTCACCGGGCTGCCCCGGCTTTCGGTCGACGAGATCAGCATTACGGATAGGTTCGATTGTTTTGTCTATGTCGGCATGAACCCCGAGAATCTGTTGATGCTCAAGGCCCTCAAAGGGTGGCAGGAGTGCGCACCGCGGTCAGCCGTCTTCCTTTTCGAGAGTTGGAGTTCAAAAGCGCATCAGGACCGCCAATATCTCAAACTGCTTGATGATTTCGATCATGTTTTCCTCTTCAACGCCGCCGGCGTTCAAACAATCCAGAAATATACGTCGACACCATGCAGCTTCCTGCCGGCTGCGGCTGATTGCCTCAAGGCGACGCCCTACCCTGCCCCCGAAAATCGCAGCATAGATATCTATGGCATGGGCAGAGGCCTCGAGCCGGTCCATGAGCAGCTTGTCGATATGACGCGTACCGGCGAGCTGTTTTATTTATGGGACCATCAGCCGGGACCGGTGGCAAATGGATATGAGGCCGCGCGCCTGCGCACGCATCATGTCATCCGCCACAGCCGCTTTTTCATAAGCTTTGGGTTTGCGGCGGCAGCCAAATCCTCTTCAGCATCTGTGGAGGATGCTCTTCCCACGCGTCTGTTTGAGGGCGCTGCAGGCGGCGCCGTCCAGATTGGCAGCGCTCCAAAGGTGGCCGAGTTCCAACAGCTCTTCGACTGGCCGGATGCGCTGATCGAAATGCCTTTGGATCCGTTGGATGTACGCAGCTTCTATCATGAGCTCCAGAAGGATCAGACGCGCATCAACCGGGCATCGACACAGGCGGCCATGCATGCCTTGCGGCGCCATGACTGGGTGTATCGCTGGGCAGAAATGCTGAAAACGCTTGGACTTTCCGAAACGCCTGGGGTCATGGCGAGACGGTCACGGCTCTCTGAGCTGGCGGCGATCGCCGAGGCCGATCTGAAGATCCCGACGGTCGGGCGGAAAGCCCCCGTCCGAACAGGGCGCAAGCGCTCCCTTGCGCCACGGTCCCTTGTCACATCAGGCAAGCGGCATCTTGCTTTCACACCGCTGGTGCAAAAACTCTGCCTCAAGCTCATGGTGCTGACGATATGGTCACATCATATGATCATGCTTCAGACCTGAGCAGGCGTCAGTTCGCATCCGCATCTGCCCGACAGGCGCCAACCCTTTAGAGCGCCGCGCGCTGAGGGCCGACCTTGGCGACTGGCGCGTCCAGCTTTCCCATAAACCGCGAGAAACTTGGGTATAGTAGGTCATTGCTATAGCCGCTCAGATGATCGGCATCGAAGAAAAGTGGGGTCTTCCCAATGACCGACGGGCAGACAGACGTCGGGCAGAGAGTCGGCATCGGGTCCCAAATTGCCACCCCCTCCACATTTCCGGCGACCTCCTGCATCGCTGCGAGCACTGGCGCACGAAGGTCCAAAATCTCTTGCCGCGGCATGGTCAAGCCAGGCGCGCAAATGGGATTGCTTCTGTTGAACCAGTCAGAGCAGCGGAAAGGGGGAGATCTAAAGAGCGGTGTGGGCGCTTCGAACACGATCCGTACCCCCCTCGCGCTCAAAGTCCGCAATAATTGCGTGGCTTCGGCGACGGCATCGCCGCGCTGCAACGGCGGCGATTTCTCCACTTTCGTGGCTGGAAGCTCGACCCACTGATCCTCGATCCGCTGGATTCTGAGCGACGGCAGGAAGAGTATGTCGCCTCTCTGCAGGCTTTTCTGCAATGCTGCCGTTGAAGCTGCGGTCGCTGCCGCACAGCGCGCATTTTTCGCCATTGGAATGTTGAGCGGAAGAAAAGAACAGCCGCCATTATACATGAGAGACACCCGGCGTCCCGTCGCTGCAGCATATTGTCGAAGCATCGGATCATAGACGATCGCATGGGAATCGCCGATGGCGACCAGCCGTCCCTGCTGCGCGGGCATCTGGCAATGGTTCGGCACAAACCGGGCGATATGGCCCGCAGCGCCAACTTCGTCGTTCCGCGCAATCTCACATTTGCTCAACTGCGGGGATAATTTCTTATATTGATCGGCATACCACAGGGAGAAGTGCGCGGTTTCGCTGAGCGACATCTTCCCTTTGAACCGTACCATTCCAAAGCCGAGCGTCGTGCAGAGGAGAATGATGGCCAAACTTGCGGCAACGATCCTGCCGCGCGGCATCTTGATGATTATGGGATGCCCGCGGGTTGGCTGTTCGACAAGCATGTAGGATAGGCATCCGGCCAAAAGCGCCACCACGGCGCCAATGATCATGAGCAACGGCGTATGAAGCCCTGTCGTCCAGCGCATCAGCACGAAGACCGGCCAATGCCAAAGATAGATGGAATAAGAGCGCTTGCCGAGGCCCACCATCAGCGATGTCGATAAGGATCGCGATGCAATACCTTCATTGCGTGCTACAAGAATGGCAATAAGAAGAACCGTCGAAAGCGTTGGCAGCAATGCCATGGGAAACGGGAAGCGATCACTCTCGGGCATGGCGAATGACAGGAGCAGCCCCGCGCTAGCGAGCATTAGCGCGAGAGCTGCAAGGGACGCGGGCGCGGCGGCAAGAAGGGGACGCCACCGCGCGACCGAAAGGCATAATAGCATGCCAAGGCCAAGCTCCCAGAAACGTGGCGGCATGAAGTAAAAGGCGTAGCGCTGCAGGTCACCGGAAAGCCAGCCGCTTAACGCCAAAGATGCAACGCTGATGAGCGCGATCACACTTAGCATCGCGCGGTCAAAGTCCCTGTCCTGCTTCCTTGCTTGGTGCCAGTAAATCAGGAAGGGGAATATGAGGTAGAACTGCTCTTCGACGCCAAGCGACCAAGTATGCAGATAGGGGTCGAAGGCGTCAGCTGGCGCGAAATAGGAGTCGCTGCGCAGGGCAAGCGTAATGTTGCTGACGCCGACAAAAGCCGATTTTCCCACATCGTCGGAAAAACCGCTTAGCCAGCTGCTGGGCACAAAAAAGTTGGAAAGCAGCATGGTGGCGAGAAGCATCACCAGCAGCGCGGGCATGATGCGCACAAGACGCCGGGCATAAAAGAACAGAATAAGCTGCTTCAAGCTTTCGAAACGACGGTCCATCAAGGATGCCGTCACAACAAAGCCGGAAATAACAAAGAAAACGTCCACCCCGACAAATCCGCCAGGAAGCAAAGCCGATTTGAGATGGAAAAGGAAAACCGAAACAACGGCAATGGTGCGAAGCCCGTCGATCGACGGAATGTAGCCAATGGCTGATCTATGCTCTGAAACGCTCACCAGATCCCCCTATCCTTCTGCGAACGCCGTGCGTCGCGAGATAAAGACATGCCAAGCCTCTCATCCGGTTATTTTTCTTGTCAAAAATCCTGCGACCGCGCCGCCAAGGAAGCGTACATCGTCAAAAAAAGTCATCATCTGGAACATGAGTATCAACAGTCCTCCCATAAACAGAGGTTCGTGCCGGACGCTCGTCTCCATCAAAATGTTCACCGGTCGCGCTGTTAGGAAGCGCGCGCGCGCCAAAGCGAGCACCCATGCGGTGCCAAGTACCGCACCACCAACGAGATCGAAGAAAAAATGCCATCCGCCATAGAGCCGCACAAAAGCAACCACGCATATGGCCCAGCCTGTAGCGATAACACCCAGGGCAGGCGAAGCGCGCCAAATGGTGACTGCGATCGCAAAGGCTAATGTGGCATGTTCGCTGGGAAAAGAGCTGTAGTCCCGCATGATTTCATGCGGCCCAAGGCCCGAGGGAAGCGTGAATGGCACGGTTGGATCAAAGGCGGGTCTTGGATGATGTGGCCCTAGATAGCCGATCAAGCGCGACGTCATGATGGCGCAAAATGCGCCAATAAGTCCCTCAAGCGCAATCCTGCGATACGTCTCCATCGGCTTCATGAAGAAGATCGCAAACCAGAGCGTCATGACTGGAAGAAAATTATAAGTCGTGCGGTTGAGGATTTCGATGACGAAAAAATCGAAAGGCTTGGTATGGCTACCATGCTGATTCACGAAGAGCGTAATCCAGAGGTCAATATCTCTGATCATCATTCCCCCTTTGCACCCATGCTCTTCGCTACTGTCATGATGCAAGCATCGCCGCCAGCCTTAGTCGCGTGCCAATTCCCCCTCTTTGGCGCGTCAATGCGTCAAAATGGGAAATCGATTTCGCCCCTTCACAAAGATCTGGCGATCTCCGCGCGCACTAAAGGCTCGCGTAGGGGGAAAGATACCTCCCGCTGAGACTTATTGCTCTAGAAAATCCAAAGCAGCGATCATGCCGTCTGATAATATTTGGTGTATTTGCGAGAATAGTACATCGCGCCGATGGCTTCGGAATTTGCGTCGACCATGGTGAAAATGGCACCCCTTACGAGCGATAGGTCACCTTCAAACCGCGCAAGGGCTGCATGGACGGAGCTTGCTGGCGTATTGTTCCACTTAACCAGCAAAATGGCAGCATCGGAAAAATCAGCCAGAGCGCGGGCATCGGCAACACCCAACAACGGCGGGCAGTCCAGAACGATGCGGTCGTATCGCAGCAGCAAAGATTTGAGCAAAGGCTCCATCTTGCCCTGTTTTCCAAAAAGGTCCTGGGGCGTGAACAATGGCGCGGAGATGGAAATGACATCAAGACCCGGTGCGCGATCCGGATAGATTGCTCGATCGACGTCCACTCCATCCTGTAAAATCTCAACCAGGCCCGTTCGCCCTTCCCCGCCGACAGCGCGGGTGAGACCGATCTGACGAAGATCGCAGTCCATGAGCAGAACCTTCTCTCCACTCATTGCCAGCACTCGGGCAATGGCGAGCGAGCAGGTAGTCTTTCCTTCGTCTGGCAGCGTCGACATCATCGAGATGATGCGTGGTTGCGTTGTATCTGTGCCACCCGATAGCAGCGTGCTTCGCGCGATGCGGAATGCTTCAGCGAAAGGCGATACGGGGGCATCGATGATGATATCCGCCGGACTCGTGCCCGCTGGACTGGTGCCTTTCAACTTGGGAACCGAAACGATGAAGGGGATGCCCAGTTCATTTTCAAGATCAGCGGGCATCCGAAGTCCGGTGGCAAGCGCCTCCTGCGCCCCTATAACGCCGCTGCCCACCACCGCTGCAAATACAAGACCGATAACAAGATAGAATGGCTTGTTGGGAGAGCTTTTCACGATCTTCGCGCTCGCTGGTTCCACGATGGTTGCCTGAGACATCGTGTTGTTGGCCAATTGATTGACCTGCTGAAATTGCTCCCGCTCGCGATTATAGGCCTCACGGTCGCTGTCTGAGCGAAGCTGGAGGCTGGTCGCCACGACAGAGGCACGCGTATTGGCAGCCTGCTGGCCCCGGAGGGCTGAAAGCTGACTGCGTAATGCCGATGCGCGTGCGGAGGTCGCTGCAGCATCGCTCGAAAGGCTCGCCAATATGCGGCGCCCCTCATCACTGATCTGCTGATCGATACGGTCTGCCCGTTCTTTTGCCATGACCGTAACAGGGTGGTTCGGACCATAACGGGAATGCGAATCTCCCAGTTCCCGCGCAACTTCCGCCCGCTGCTGACGCAGAGACGTGACGACGGGAGAATCCAAAACATTGGCAATGGAATCCAGTCCCCCTGCCGCTACCTGGGCCCGGGCCGAGGCTAGCTTAGAGGCCGCCGCAGCGGCTTCAGACTCGGCTTCTGCGACCTGCGAGGTGAGCGGAGCGACCTCCGCATCCGTCACCGTGCCTGAAAATCCATCGCCGCCTCCCCGGCCTGCCATTACGCCTGCCTTGGAAGCATATTGGGCAAATTGCGCGTCAGACTGCTCTAGCTTGTTCTTGAGATTTGCGACGCTCTTTTCCAGAAATTTGGCCTGCTGCCCGGCCGTACCTGTGCGCGAAGAGAGACTTTGTTCAATATAGGCGTCTGCAAAACCATTGGCTATTCGGGCCGCATCCGCTGGCTTTTTGGCTGTGAAGGAAAGCCCTACAATATAGGTTCCCTTCTCGCGCTCCACCTCCAGATTGGCGAGAACCCGATCCGATACCTCGTCCAAAATCACATTGCGTGCGCCAGGGCTTGTTATCGGCGCGGAAGCAAGGGCGCCGGCAAATTCCGGATTCTTGTCCAGACCGAGCTTCGCGACAACCACGCGGGCCACATCGCGCGACTTCATGACCGAGACCTCGGTATCAACGAGCACCTGGTCTGGTGCTTCCGGGCGAAGCTTCTGCTCGCCCGCGGCCAAAGCATCACGCGTCGGATCAAGCTTTACCTTTGTCGTCGCGATCGACTTGGGCGTCATCGATACTATGGCGGCTGCGAGAAGCATAAACACGACCAACGTGACGACGGTAAAAACACGGCGGCGACGCTTGAACACGTCAAGCATTGCCTGGCCTGCCTTGGGCGCACTGAATTTTTTGGTCCAGGGCGCGCCACCATCCGGAGCATCATAGCGGATCGACGTGTTGTCTTTCAAAAGAGTCTCCGTGGGATCAAGTGCAGCCAGTCCAGATCACCTTTCCGTCATGCACAAATTTGGCGACTGCAGCAAATTCAAATTGAGCCCCTTCAAGGACAGTTTCGCGTTTTTTCGAGACAAACTCCGCGAATCGATAATAAATCCCGCCACTAACTTGCAGCTCCGGACGAAATTAACAATGAACGTCAATGATTGCATGAATCAAAGACAAGTGCGGATAATGCCCGCAATTGCAGCAAAATCAAGGTGTCAGCAGGCTGGACAAGCCTTGGAGATGCGTCATGCGCCGCTGCAGATGTGTGTGTCTCAGTGTCGGCGATTCAGGACACGCCCCCCTTTTCAGACATTGATCTTCAGCCACTATCACGGGACTTTATGGGACGAAGGGGTCTCGGATTGGCCGAATCGCCCGATGAGCTTCAGTCTGTTGCCATCGTGTCAAAGCGATCAAAGGAAATCTGCATGACTCTCAGCTAATGACGTGAAGAGTGCGCAGGAGCTCAACTTGACATGTTGAATAAATAAACGAATGCCCGCTCGGCGTTCATTGCCCCTATCAAGATGCAAAGGGATTTGATGAGGATTTCTCTTGTAACCTCGACGCTGAATCGGCCGGGTCAAATCCGGGAATTACTGGACTCCCTGCAAGCCCAGTCTCGTCAGCCGGATCAGATCATCATAGTCGATCAAAGTGATAATGACGGAACCAAGGTCGTGGTTGAGAAATTCATCAACCGATTGCCTATCGTGTACATCAAGGATCCGAGGCGTGGGCTGTCAAAAGGCCGAAATCTCGGCCTGCGGCAACTGGTCGGGGAGATCGTTGCATTTCCTGACGATGATTGTGTCTATCCGCCCGACGCCATTGCCCGGGCAATTGGCGTATTCTCAGCTGAGCCGGAAACCGCGATCTATACGGGTATGAGTATCACACCGCGCGGAGAGCCGTCGCAGGGGCGTTGGGGAAAAGAACCCCACGCTCTCAACCGCTTCAACATCTGGGTCAGTCAGACATCCTACACTACTTTTTATCGGTCGGACGTGGTCGCTCGCGCTGGAGGATTTAATGAGGATCTGGGCGTCGGAGCCGACTCGCAATGGGGCGCCGGCGAAGAAACGGAACTCATGCTCCGCGCCCTCGCAATGGGCGCGACTGGTCGCTATGACCCAGAGCTGAAAATCGCGCATCCCGAACCTTTGGCGGTCTTTGATCAAGCTGCGCTCAATCGCGGCAAACGCTATAACCGAGGGTTTGGCCGCGTGCTTCGCATGGGCAAATATCCGCTGTGGTTTGTCGCCTATATGTCGCTACGGCCCTTGCTCGGCGCCACGGCAGCCCTTCTGCGCGGGCGCGTGGCGCAAGCGCGCTATCGCTCTATCGCTTGCCGCGAGCGACTGCTTGGATGGGCAGATTCCGGCACACCCGTTCGGCAAAGTCGATGACCTTCTCTACCAAGCTGCGCTATTTCGCTGACCGGCGCTGGCCGGCCGGCACCGGCATCGGCATTGTCCAGAGCGAGCTCGAAGCGCGACGCCCTGCCGACGTTGAGATTGTCGATCTCGACGTGAAGGGATCCATCGGCTCTCCCTTCTCTCCTTTGCGCGTCACCCAGGCAATACGCAAACATAGTAAATCTAAGCAGTTGACCTACCTGTCGTTCGGCTTCATCCCCCCTTTATTGCATGCCGGTCGATCAATAGTGCTTGTCCATGATCTTACCCACCTGCACTATTATGGGACATTCAAGCGGGTCTATTACGACGTCGTCCTCAAACGGCTCTATCGCAACTGCGAAGCAATCATCTGCCCATCTGACTATACCAAGTGCGAATTTGTCAAATGGTCTAAAATAAATCCAGATAAAATCCACACCATTTATAATGGGTGTTCAGAAGCTTTCAGAATAAATGACGAGAAACTTGATCTCGGATTTAAGTATATTGTATATCCGGGAAATTATCGTAATTATAAGAATCTAATTAAACTTATACAGTCATATGCAAAATCAAATGTATCGCAAATTGGCGTCCATTTGGTCATGACTGGATCAGGAAATTCAGATCTAAATAAGACATCCAAACAATATGGCGTTGCAGACTATGTTCATTTTATCGGAAAATTACCAGAATCGGATATGCCAAAGCTATATTCTGGTGCCATTGCCCTGCTATTTATATCGCTGTACGAAGGATTTGGCCTGCCGATAGTTGAAGCAATGGCGAGTGGCGTTCCTGTCATAACGTCTAATGTCACGTCCATGCCGGAAATCGCAGGCGATGCTGCGCTGATAGTTGACCCCCATTCTGAAAATGAGATCAGCGCTGCGATCAGACGAGTAAGTACCGATGAGAAATTGCGGCAGGATCTCATAGACAGGGGTATTGAACGGGCGACTCATTTTAGCTGGGACAAGATGGCGGTTAAGTTTTGGTCACTGGCGAATCGCGTCAGCTTGAGCTAGCGCTTCAGCGAATACATGGGGATGGACTTTTGAGTGCTGGCAAGCTTCGCGTAATTATTGTGAATTACCAAACAGCGCACTTCGTGGTTCGCTGCGTCGAGTCCTTGATTGCCCATGATATCGCGCAACCATCACAGATTTTTGTGGTGGACAATGCTTCCCCCGATAATTCCATCGAGCTACTGACGGACTCATTGCCACAGATAAATATGGTCGAATCCCTGACCAATGCAGGCTTTGGCTCGGGCGTAAATCTTGGCGCACTGGGCTCCACGGAGGACTATATTCTCGTCCTCAATCCGGACACGCTGTTCGAAAGCAACAGCCTGCAGCCCGTACTAGACTATATGGATGCCAATGCGGATGTCGGCCTGGTTGGCCTGGACCTCATCAATCCCGACGGCACCCGACAATATTCGGCCCGGCGCTTCTATGCCTTGATCGATATTCTGGGTCGCCGCGTAGGCAGCGTCCGAAAATTACTCGGCAAACGCATGGATCGACATCTCATGAAAGCCGAGTGGGCAACCAATGCTCCCTTTGACGCGGAATGGGTCATGGGAACGGGCTTCATCGCACGGGGTGACGCCTTTCGAGCCATTGGCGGCATGGACGATCGTTATTTCCTTTATATGGAAGATCTCGATCTCTGCGCGCGCATTTGGCATTCTGGCCTGAAGGTTCGGGCGATCCCCGGGGCCTGCCTTGTCCATGAACATCAACGGGCCAGCGCGAAAGGGCTTGCGCCATTGGCAAGCCGGGCAGGCCGTGAGCATATTCGCAGCCTGTTCATTTTTGCGCGCAAGTTTACGCTGCCCGTTTTCAAGCAGCCGGGCATTGCTGCTGTGGTCGCAGCCTATGCGCGCAGTGGGCAAGTCGCGCGACGCAGTAAAACCACCCCAATCGGAGCGGTTGGAGCCGGTAGCAAGGAACGATCTGATGCGTCAGAAGATATGGTGGGCTTTCAGTAGTCGGATTCACGGTCTGGCTGCCTTGCTGTTGCTTTTCACGCTCGCCGCGCCGGCCTGCGCACAGGACAATATCGTAAAGAATCCCTCTTTTGCCGATGGCATCGGCCCTTGGTGGGGGCAACAAACCCCCATCCTTCGCAAGTTCGAAAATATCCCGGCCATTGCTATCGCCGGGGATTTCATCGCCCAGGATAAAATCCCGGCAAAAGGGGGCCAGCGTTATCGGCTGACCGTCAAGATAGCGTGTCAGGATGCGCCCACGAACAGTGTCTTTATCCAGATGAGCGCGCGCGGCCCAGGCGTGAATCCCGGTTGGAGAGGGGAGGTTCCGGTCGCAACCCAAGGGCATATGGAGGCGGCCGTCATAGTCACTGGTGGCACCCATGGCTGGAAGACTTTTACCACGGTCATAACGGCGCCCGCTGATGCTGATCAACTTCTCCTCTATTTGAGGAAGGAGCGTGCAACTGCGGGCACGGCTTATTATAGTGGCGTCGAGCTTGTCCCAACGGACGACGCTGCTGCGCACCCCAACGATGCTCTTCGACAACAAATTCTGGACAGCAAGTTCCTGACGAAGGGAGAGGCCGGAACGGCGCAGTCAGCGGCACCTTCCGCCTCGCGGGACCATGACATCATCGCTAACGCCAAATTGGCGGTCGCTGTCCATGTCGGTCGGAGCGAGGACTATATCACATTGTCGTCAGCCGTCGCACTGGCAGACACTCTTGCAAAAATGACCGGCGAGACTGCCCCCGCGCTCAGTAGCGATGAGCGCCATTCGTCCAGGCCACTTCTGATTGTCGGCAACCAGAATGCGCTGGCTCGCACTCATGTCAGCAAGGCAGACCTTGAAGGTCTAGGCGATGACGGGTTCCTCCTTCGCTCGGTCGGCCCGAATGTGATAATCACAGGTCGGACACCGCGGGGCACCATGTATGGGGTGAATTGGCTCCTCGATCATAAATTTGATGTTCGCTGGCTATCCCCCACCGTGACGGATATCCCAAAATCTACGGCTGTTCGGCTTTCGCCGCTGAACGAAACCCATCGGCCCCGTTTCGCCTTTCGCGAGATTCTCATTGCAGAGGCGCAGGACAAAGCGTGGCGGCAGCATAATCTGCTCAATGGGGAGTCGCATGGGCCAGCCTATCAGCCGACGCCTCCTGAGATTAACAGCTGGAACCGCAGTTGGCAGATACCCGGGTCTGGTGACCCATTTTTTGCTCTCCTGCCACCAGACAAGTTCGGAGCGGCGCATCCCGACTGGTATGCAGGCGGGCAGCTTGCCATGATGAACAAGGGCATGCGCGCCGCCATGGCCGCGGCCGTTGTCGACAGGCTGCGGCAGCTCCCTGACTATCGCGACGTCTGGTACGCGATCAATGACCAGGATTGGGGTTGGGACATGGACCCGCAAAGCCGGGACTTCGCCGACAAGCATGGCGGATTTGCCTCGGCGCCCCGGCTCGATATGATGATTGACGTCGCGCAGCAGGTGCGCGCGATTTTGCCCGGAGCGCGCCTTGCGTTCAATGCCTATCATTGGAGCTTTGCGCCTCCTACGGGCATGACAGTCCCTGACTTTTTGCTTGTCTATCCGATGACCATTCAGGTCGATTATAGCCACCCTCTTTCCGACCAGGCCAATGCCAGCATCCGCGATGGCCTGACGGGGTGGAATGCCATTTCCAAGAATATCCTTGTTTGGGACCATATCACAAATTTCAGCGGCTTCATTCAGCCAACGCCCAATATTTTTCCGATCGCCAAGAGCATCCAGTGGCTCGGTGGCCTGAATCATGTTCAAGGCTATTTTGCCGAAGGGAGTTGGGACACGCCCGGGAGCGAATTCTCCGCGTTGCGCGCCTGGCTCTTCGCCCGGCTGCTTTGGGATCCGAACCAGGACGTCAACGCGCTTATTGCCGACTTTTGCGACCGCTATTACGGCCCTGCCAGCAAAGCCATTCAAGCCTATATCACTCTCTACCATAGCAAGATTGCGTCCACTGGCGACAGGCTGCCTGAGAAGACGCAAGTTGATCTGAAGATGTTCGACCCGTCTTTCATGGTCGCGGCCAATAGTCTGTTTGATCAGGCCGAGAAAGAAACGACCGGAACGCCTTTTGCCAGCAGAGTGAGGGAAGCTCGCATTGGCCTTGACTATGTGACGCTCATCCGGCGCGCCGAATATCAGTCGGTCGCGCCACAATTGGGCATTGCCACGGCTACAGCGGTCAAAGCCAAGACTGACAGGCTGCTCGCGGCCATAAAGGAGGCCAAGGTCACCCAATTTTATCAGGGCGGGCCTATTCCTGCACTGGTGGAGAGGCTCAACATCATGCGCAAGGCGCCGACCGCGCCTCTGTTCGATGGGAAGGCGCCGGCGCAATGGCATGATGTGCAGGACCTATCGTTCAACCTCTATGACAACGCGCATATCGTCGCTGACGCCGGGGCAAGCGATGGCGCTGCCGTCATGCTGGATGGCCGCAATCCCGGATGGAATGTTCAGCTCAAACTCGATAAGCTGCCTGCAAAGGGGCAATGGTGGGTATATGCATCCATGCGGATAGAGACTGATGGGACTGTGGCAAATCTGGCGCATGTCGGTTCAGCGCCGCCGATGAGCTGCTTTACCGCAGTGAGCGGATCGCCTGCGGAGCCAGGTTATCGGTGGGTCGAAGTCCCCGGCGGCAGCCACGCCTACAGCGCCGATCACGAAAAGAGCCTCTATGTGGCCGCTGTGCCCGGCTCGGGCAAACGGCAGATATTTATTGACCGCTTTGTTGCGACAGATCGGCCCATGAAATTCCCTGGCTCAACACAGCTGCCCGCAGCGTCTGGGTGCTCCCAATGACCGTCCAGGCCCGCATGCCCTATCTCGCCCGGTTGCTCCGGCGTAATCATCTGCGCCATTTCCATTCCGATGCGCCCGCGCCCCTGACCAATGATGATGTGCTGACGAACATCCTGTTCTGCATCGGCATGATAACCTTACCCTTGCAGGTGGTCCAAATCGGAATTGCCCAGCCATCCCACGTCTGGATGCTCGCGACAGCGGCCATCGGTTTGATGCTTGGCAAAATCCGTCTGACAGGACGAGAAGGCGCAGTCTTTGCTCTGTTCATCA
>Ga0070666_10001305_pt1 | contig 15097 bp, 12 predicted proteins | sample KBSS23metaG_FD_64677 | JGI IMG/M metagenome (GOLD analysis project Ga0070666, IMG submission 64677) | Switchgrass rhizosphere microbial communities from Kellogg Biological Station, Michigan, USA - KBS S2-3 metaG | ecosystem: Host-associated > Plants > Roots > Rhizosphere > Soil ... | reverse complement strand
AACAGTGGCTGCGACCATCCTTATGGCGGGGCTACTCGTCTGGTTCAGTGAACGAATGCTTCAACGGATTGAGAAGAGCAGAGGACAAAGAGGACGTTAGTTGGATCTAGTTAGCATTGGCTTGTTGCTGTTGATGGTGGTCGCCGGAGGCTTTGTCGCCTGGGTGGCCGACAAGCTTGGTCGCACCCTCGGCAAAAAGCGATTGACCCTCTTTGGGCTTCGACCGCGACACACCGCGACCATGATCACGGTTCTCACCGGCATGTTCATTCCTTTCATCACGATCGTTTTTGTCGCGATGGTAAGCAGTGACGTTCGAGAGTGGATCGCGGAACGCGACAAGCTAAAGAATCAGGTTGGGCAACTCACGAGCCAGCGAAATAATTTGTTGAATTCTAATAGTGGCCTGCAGACCACGAACCTCGGCTTGAAGAAAGAAAACGACAATCTTGACAAGCGACTTGCAATCCAGAGTCAACACATTGCGGAACAGAAGGCACAAGTCGATAAGTTGACCGCGCAAACCAAGACCCTTATCGCGCAGACGAAGACCCTGCAAGGAAATTTGAAACTAGCGGAGAATCGCCTTAGCGCCGCAAAGTCTGATCTTGCCCAAGCAGAGAAAGCGAAAGGCATTGCGCAACGAGAATTGGATTCCACAAACAAACAGCTCGCGGAGACTAAGCAATCTTTCTTCGAGTTAAAGCGACAGTCAGACGAATTAGAGAAGCAGTATGGAGAACTCCTCACTGAGAACAGTCGCTTGCTCAATGCCAACAAGAAATTGTCAACTGACAACCTGGCGCTCGCCAAAACAAACGAAGATTTGCGCAAATCGATTGAAAACAATAACTCCGCATTAGAGCTCACATCTCTTCAGCTCGATCAGGCAAAAACTGATCTCGCAGCGGCCCTCAACCAATTCAACGCCCTCTCGAAAACCCTCGTTAACGACTTCGGGGTCTCTCGCTACCAACCGCTCATGCTGCAGGTTGGCGATGAACTTGCTCGCATCAATGTCCCCGCACATAGCTCGGCGGAAACGGTTCAGGCACTATTTGAAAACCTTGTACAACAGTCGAGGCAGTTCGCAGTCTTCAAGGGTGCGAAAGCACACCCTGAGACGGGCCCCACTGCAGCAAGCTTCTTCCCCGGAGTCGACGATCAGGGCCACATACTTAATGAAACAGCAGCCAAGGCAAAGATCATCGCAAACTCAATTAATCAGGCTGACAACACAGCGCTGATCGCAACGAGCTTCGCGAACTCATTTGTAGGTGAATGGGTGCCGATTAGCGTAAAACCCAGCGGAAACCCGCTCGTTTATCGTCAGGATCAGAAAATTGCGGAGGTGATGGTGAACGGCAGCGATCAAGAAGCTGCCGTCGTGCAACGCATCCAAGAATTCCTGAGGACTGCAGTTCGACCAAAGGCCCTCAAGGACAATATGATCCCGATTAGCGGCCAAGAGGACCAGTTTGCCCAGGTACCACTGACCGAGATGCTCCAAGCCGCGCACCAGATCATGAGCGCGGGTAAGCCAATGAAGCTCGCAGCCGTGGCGGGAGCCGATACTCGCGCGGCCGACCCACTCTTGATTCATCTCCGCGTTCGCTAGCCTATGGAAATATCGAAGACCGTTCTTGCGATCGACCCCGGCACCTCAAAGTGCGGGCTCGCCCTTGTAAGGCGCAACGCAGAAGGAGAACTTCATCTCGCCTGGAACTGCATCGCCACCCGCGATCAGGTCATCGCAAAGCTCCACGAAGCGCACGATGTCGAAGCTTATTCGATGGTGATCGTCGGGTCAGGCACCAGCTCCAAGCCGCTCATTCACGAAATCCGCGCAGAACTACCAAGCATGGCGATCCTCGTCGTCGACGAGAAGGACACCACCTACGAAGCGAGAGAAAGATATTGGGAGCACAATCCGCGTCGAGGATGGCGTCGGCTCTTGCCTTCGACATTGCAGGTGCCACCTGTTCCGGTCGATGACTTCGCCGCGTTTGTGATCGCAGAGCGCGTGCTTATCGCTTAGCGCTGATCGCCGCGACCGTTCTTCCCGCGGAATCGGCGCTCCTCAAAAGCGAGCAAATACTCCACATCCGGTGTGACAATTACTTCTCGCCGCACCGTCTCCATCGCCGTCGTCAGATTGAGTTGCGACTTGTAAAGGAGCTTGCAAGCCTTGTGCAGGGCCAGGCGAGATTCAGGAGTGATTCCCATGCGTCGTAGGCCGACCGCATTGATGTCGTGCACACGCTCTTCCGCTCCATCCACCAACATAAACGGCGGAACGTCGCGTGTGAGTTTTGAAAATCCTCCGATCATCGCGATCTTTCCAATCCGCACGAACTGGTGCACGCCAGTCATTCCGCCGATCGTCACCAAATCCTCCACCGTCACATGGCCAGAAAGACCCACGCTATTCGCGATCGTAATTGTGTTCCCCAAGGTCACGTTGTGGCCGAGGTGGCAGTACGCCATGATGAAACAGTTGCTACCGACCCGCGTGTATTTTCCCTCTCCGGTCGCGCGGTGGATCGTAACGTATTCGCGAATCACGTTATCATCGCCAACTTCGAGGAACGTCGGCTCGTCCGCATACTTGCGATCTTGCGGGGCGCCACCGAGAACGGCACCTTCTCCAATGCGGTTGTTCTTACCGATCCGAACACCGCTCTTGATCGTCACGTGGCCGTCGAGGATCGTGCCGCTGCCAATCGTCGCGCCTTCTTCAACGACGCTAAAGGGTCCGACGACCACATCGTCGGCAAGCTCCGCTTGCGGATGAACGCTTGCTAGCGGGTGAATTCTTGGCAATTGATCAGCGGTCCTTGTCACTGAGTTTGAATACCATCAACATCTCGGCCGCGACTTCATCTCCAACGCGACCGACTGCCTTAAACTTTCCAATGCTCCCACGAATCCAGAGCAACTCCACTGTCGTAATCAGTTGATCACCAGGCACTACCGGCCGTTTGAATTTCGCTTCTTCGATGTGGCCGATAAGCGGGATCTTATCCACGAATTTCGGATCGCTTAGAAGGATCACCGCGCCGACTTGCGCCATCGCTTCTACGATCAGCACGCCCGGCATGATCGGTCTGCCTGGATAGTGACCCTGGAAAAACGCCTCGTTCATCGTGACGTTCTTAAGCCCCTTGCCCCCCTGCCCCGGCACCATCTCCAACATCCTGTCCACCAGGAGCATTGGATAGCGGTGCGGAAGGAGATCGAGAATTTGCTGGATGTCTATTGGAAACGGCCTCCGGCTGTGTTGGGGCGGAGTTTACCGGGCAGCTTCAATTGAACTCGGAACTCGAGATTCTGATTCCGAGTTCCGAGTTCCAAGTCCGAGCTTGCTTAGGGCTCTTCTTCGTTCTCCTCTGTCGCAAACGGAACGGCTGGTGTCGCGATTTCGGGAACCGTAAATCCGGACAAGTCATGGGCTTTGATCTCGGCCCAAGCGGATTCCAGGTCTGCCATCTGCTTCACGAGTCCTTTGTACGTTTCCTGAACCGTGATCGTCGGTCGAAGATCGGCGCCCTCGACGGAGCCAAACACCCCGCCAAAGGCGTCAGCAAGGCCACCGCCAAAGCGAGACCGGCGACGTCCACCGCCACCTCCAAGCAGATCCTCCAGCTTCTTGTCCAGATCATCTAACCGCTTGGCATCGTCTCCCGTTGCCTTCGCGCGGGCGGCTTTGATCTGCTCGCGCACGCCGGAGATCTCGCCACGAATGACTTGCGCTCTCGCGGCCGAATCCCAACTGCTCTTCGCCATGTCGAACTGCATTTGCAGATCCTCTGTCGACGTTGTCACTCGGGGGTCAATCCGCACTTCGAGCGGCACTTCCTGCGATTGACCCGCAACGGTCAGGCGCACCGTATAGTGCCCGGGCATCGCCCACGGACCTTTCGGTTCCGCCGCGGTGTCGTGCAAGATCGCCTGCATCGGAATCGACTGAGGATCGGGGGCAGGACCGTAGCGCAAATCCCAATAAAATCGATGCATTCCTGGAGTCGCCAACAAAGCTTGAGGCGGTCGGATCCAATACGTTGGGATCTGGATTTCATCCGGGTCCACCGACTTCAAGTGATCATCGCTCGAATATCGACGAACGACTTTCCTGCCGCCATCAAGAATCTCAAGAACGACCGGTCCCTTCGTGTCCGCGGCTAAATAGTAATTGAGCACCGCACCGTCCGGCGGATTCTTTCCGACCGGCTCTTCGGGCGGAAGAGGGGTGTCCGTGTTCATATCCCATCGCACGCGGGTCGCAAGTTCAGGCTCATACAATCTGTTTGTTGTTCCTAGGTGCGCGCTGTCCTTTGTCACATTCCAGAGCGCAATAAGCTGCCGCAATGGCGTAATGTCATCAAGAATCCAGAAGCTTCGGCCATGGGTGCCGATACAAAGATCGTCATCCTTCACGATGAGGTCGCGAACTGAAGTCGCCGGCATGTTCATGCGCAAAGGATTCCAGTTCGCACCATCGTCGATCGAAAACCAAACGCTTGTTTCGCTGCCAGCGAAGAGCAAACCCTGTTGAACCGGGTCTTCGCGCACGACGTTGATCGGCGCATCCGGCAATCCATGAACAATTTCCTTCCATGATTTTCCGCCATCGTGAGTTTTGTAAATGTGCGGCTTCATGTCGTCCACCCGAATGCGATTCACGGCGATGTACGCGGTGTCTCTGTCAAAGTGCCCAGCATCGATTTGCGAAATCTTGCTCCAACTCGTCACGCTGGGAGGAGTCACATTCGTCCACGTCTTCCCGCCATCACGAGTGACATGAACGAGCCCGTCGTCGGTGCCAGCCCAAAGAAGATTGACGTCGAACTTAGATGGTCCAAGTGAATAAACAACGCCTCGCCTCGGCATCTTCTCCATCTCCGCCGTCTTGTACTTTCCAACCGACGAGGGAATCGCACCGTGTTCGCGCGAAAGGTCAGGACTGATCACATCCCAACTGCTTCCCCCGTTCTGGGTCTTCAGGACAACATTTCCGGCGTAAAAGAGCGTGTGCGGATCGGCAAGCGAAAAGATGATGGGCGCGGTCCTCAAGAATCGAATGTCACCGGTAGGAGACACATCCTGACCTTGCGCCGTCCGCCAATCGAATTTCGAAATCTTGCCGCCGTAAACGATGTTCGGATCTAGCGGATCGGGCGCGCAGTATCCGTATTCTTCCGCCGCAACCGGATGCCATTCGCGAAATGAGACAGCGCCATCGTTTCCGCGGCTTGCGATTCCAACGGAGCCACTCTCTTGCTGACCACTGTATAGCCTGTAGGGAAACGCATTATCCGCGGCAACGTGATAGAGTTGCGCGGTCGGCTGGTTGTACCAACTGCTCCACGTCTCTCCGCCGTTTACGCTGAGCGTTGCGCCCTGATCGACCGCCAGCAAAATGATGTCCGGATTTTCAGGGTTGATCCAGATGCGGTGATAGTCGTCGCCACCGGGCGAGCCTTTCCATCCAGCCCAAGTCTTGCCGCCATCGACAGATTTGTAAGCGCATGTATTCGCGTCATAAACAACATCGGGGTTGCGAGGGTCGACCTTGATCTCCGCGAAATCGTCGCCACGCCCCCATAGTCGCGGCTGATCAGCGACCATCTTCCAATTCTCGCCAGCATCGTCGGATCGGTAGATTCCGCCTTTATCGTTCGCCTGCACGGTCGCGTATATGATCTGAGGATTGCTCGGCGAAATTCCAAACCCGATTCGACTAAGACCTTCCTTCGCGCCAGGCAACCCTCCAACGAGTTGATGCCAATGCTCGCCACCGTCCGTTGATTTGTACAAACCACTTGCCGGACCGCCCAGATAAGCGTTTTCCCACGGACCTTGCTGGCCCTGCCACATATCGGCATAAACCGTGTTCGGATCCTTGGGATCAAACGTAACTTGAAAAGCGCCGGTTTGATCGTTGATGTAAAGAACTTTCTTCCACGTCGTGCCTCCATCGAGCGATCGAAATACACCGCGAGTTTCGTTCGCACCGTACGGATGGCCAAGCGCGGCGACAAACACCCGATTGGGGTCGCGAGGATCTATCGCGAGGCCTGATATCTGTTGCGCGTCATCGAGACCGATGTGCTTCCAAGTCTTGCCTGCATCGGCTGACTTGTACATGCCATTCCCCACTGCGAGGTCCGGTCGCTGCAAACCCTCGCCCGTTCCGACATACACCACGTTCGGATCGGAAGGCGCGACCGCAACATCACCGATCGAACCTGTAGGCTGATCATCGAAAATCGGTTTCCAGGTGCGACCGAAGTCATTGGTCTTCCAAACGCCACCATTGTTCACGCCAACGTAGAACACGTTCGGTTGCTGCACAACTCCGCACGCACCGACTGTGCGCCCGGCCCGGAACGGTCCGATGCACCTCCACTGCAATTCTTGGTAGAAACTGGGATCGACGGTTTGCGCGACCCCAATCGTAACGCAAGCAGCCAGGATGAAAGAGCAGAGTGGCCGAACCATATTGTTCGTATTCTGCCATGTAAGGTCAGAGACTGCTACTTATTTCGCGCTCTCGGGAAATCCAGGGATGGGTGCCGGCTTCCCGTCGATCTCGCCGTGAAGCTCGACGAACTTAACATGATCTAGCATCCAGACGTCACCGAGAAGAACCCAAGTGTCCCGAGTCAGGCCATTTAAGTCCAGCCGATGTTGCTTTTTATCTGGCCCCATCGCCGTCGCGAAGAGCCGTCCATCCGCCTTTACCGATATGCCTTGGGGAATGACCGCCAGGTCAGAAAGAGAAAATCTCCAGTGCGAGGTCCGAACCTGATTGGAGAGATCGGTGAAACCCTTAATCGCCGCCGCGCGATCGGCGACCTGCCCTCCGGGCAGTTCCACTGTGAAGGTTGGAGAAAGATATGTCTCGAAAAACTTCGTGTCGTGCCGTTGGATTGCGCGATCAAAAGCCTGATAACGCTTCTGCAATTCACCCCTGAGCGACTGCGCAAACGTAACGCGCGATCCAACGATACACAAAGAGATCGCAAGAAATCGAAGCTTATCCCTTGATCTCGTCATCGAAAGTGAACGGTGCGCCTTTCATCTCTTCGAACTTAGCTCGCTGATCAGCGGTAAGTGCATCTGCGATTGCCTGGTTCCGCGCTTCGATGGCTTCTTGAGACGCCTTGCGCATCATCTTGGGATCCATCGTCGAGCTTGTCCTGAACCCGTCAAACGCCTTCAACAAATCTGCTTGTGCCGTAGCGATCTTAGCGCGCTGCTCATCGGAAAGACCGAGCTCGTCCTGTACTTCCTTCCGCTGCACATAACCGTAGCCTGCTTTCTGAATGAGAATTTGTTTCAGTCTCTTGGCTTGATCGGCGGTGAGAACTGTAGGCAACTCGGCGGCGAACTTATCACCTGTTGCGCCAATCGCGTCGCGCATCTTATTGGGATCAGACTCTTTGTTCTTCTCGAACTCCTGAAGATTCGCGGCGACCGCATCCTGCATTCGCTGCTCAAGTTCCACGAGCTTCGACTTCTGGCCTCCACTTAATCCCATGTCCTTTTGCACATCCGCCCGGAGAGCAAGCTGGACCATCGAACCGCCATCTGATCCGGCGAAGCGGAAATGGGGGCCACCGTGACCCTGGGCCGACGCAAAAGCGGCCGTAAGCAAGAGAGCAACCGGGATAAGAACCTTTCTCATATCTAAAACCTTCTGCGCTTTCTCGGACGCGCAATGAAACGTTACCCGCTGGGGCGACGCCGCATTCTTCAAGCTTCGGGGAGTGAGCTTGCTGACTTCTCTGACCGCTCTCGGAGCCTGACGTACCAATAGCTGGCTGCCAGCAGGGTGATCGCCAATCCTAGCGTGATTCCAACCCGCAGCAACTGATCAGTGGTTGCTAGATCGACAATCAGAACTTTTGCTATTGTCGCTGCCATCACCACGAACGCTACGTATCGAAGCCGTATGCGGCGGTAAGCAAAGCCTAACATGAGAAGCGCCAAGCCGTAGATGATCCAACCCATCGAGAGGGCGGGAGACGGTCCGATCGTAGACGAGAAGTAAAGCGAAATCGCGATCCAAGACCATCGGCTGAATGCAGCCCATCCAGCTATGCCGAGAAAGACTTCATAGATATCTTTGTTGCGGGCATAGGGAGCAGTCCACCTCCCCGCCAGAACAAGTGTGATAAGCAAACCGGAGCTGATCCATAGATCTCTCACCAAGACAAATGGTGCGGCAGCCATGTAAATCAGTGCAGCGAACGAAAGCATCACCCATCCACCAGCCAGCACAAATTTCTTGCCCGTTAAGCGAAGAAATACGAATGAGGCAAGTGCATAGATGAGTGCTCCAACAATGGTTGCTTGCTCGTCTGGCATTCGCCACGCACCGTGCGCGATCACGTAGAACAGGCGTGTAAACAATCCACCGAGCACGATTGAAAATATGGATTGCGCACCAACACGAGATTCCTGTGGAGCCATCGTGCCAGCCACCAAAGGAATCGCGGCGAGCGGGAGCAAGAGTCCAAGGTCTAGTGATGTTCCAAGAAGATAGCAAGCAAAACCGTAACCTGTTAAGGCCATTGTGTACAGCACACAAAAGGCGACATATGCAGATTCCCATTTTGTGAAGTAATAAAGAACAAGCGAATAGTAGGTGAACCCTATGAGAACAGTGGCAATCGCAAATCCTGGTGTGTGACCGATCGACGCAAGACTAGGAATTTGGGTGACGAGCCTGCCGACGAACAGGAGGCAGAACGCCATGCCGGATAAGGAAAACACCTGCACGTTGCCCCAAGCCTTGGCCAATGCGAAACCGCTAACAATCACGCTTGCGATCAAGCCGCTTAGCAAAAGGCACTCGCTTTGCCATGGTCGAGTGAGTTGATCCCACTGGAGATAAACAAGCAAAGCTAGGACGAACCCGATGAAGGCAGAAACCGAAGCAGGTTTCCGCAGCAATTTGAACGACACTAGCCCTGCCGTCACGCTTATAACCGAGAATATCTGCACCGCTTGAAAGTCGGAAAAACAGAATGGGGCAAGCGTGCCCGGAACGCCAATTGCTCCGACCAAGAGTGGATTGCGCAATTCAGGACGTTTCCAAAAGGCAACTGCTAGTCCGCCAAAGAGAAGGGCAAAGCCCGCGAACTGCCAGGCGCCCGCCGGATCGTGATTGAGCCCTAGCCCAATCAGACCGACAATCCACAAGATCACCGGCAAGAGAGTGTTGTACGTATCAAACTCTGACACTCTGTACGACCAACAATAGGCAGCTATACAGATCGCGGTCGAAACATAAAGGATCGCAACCTTATCGCCCCACGGTAAGACGCCGTTAAGAATGGGCACGAGCGCGGTCGTCGCGGCGAGCCACAAAATCACCGTCATGTCCATCCACTTGTTCTTCGCGATGATCAACGCTGTTGGAATCAAGATCAAGAAATGGATCCACGCATTGACAATCGAGTGGTCACCTTTCATGTTCGGAAGAACAGAGGCTGTTACCAACCCCCCAAGTAGACCGATAGTGAGGAATGAACGTGAAGATCGCCAAAGACTGAAGGCTAGATTTGCCAAGCTCAGCGCGAAGAACAAACTTACAAGCGTTTCACCCTGATAGAGATGATAATAAAGATGGCCACCCGCGAAAACAAGATACAGGCCGCATGACCCGATCCCTGTGAGGATCTGACCGTACTCCTCTTTCATATCTCGCTTGAGAACTCCGACCAACACAAATGCGGCGCAGAACGCAACTTCGATTCCGAACATCATCGCCGGCGTGATCAAACCCTTCGAATAGGCAAGCACGACCAGATAGGAAAGGCCGAGAAGCATGAACGCGGCTCCAACCTTCGGCATGATCTTCGCGCCGATCAGATATTCGGTGTCTTCCTTTTCGGAGAGTTGGATCGGGCGAGACGCAGACGCGGGTGCAGTCGGCGCTGTCGGTGGCGTCTGAATCGCTTCGGGAAAATACTTTGTCGAGAATTCCGCACTCCGCGACTTTCGAACGAACGGAGGCGGCCCTGGCTCAACCGGACGCATAATTCTCGGCTGAGGCTGTTCTAGGCCATTAAGTCGAACGTCGAGATCGTGAAGTCGTCGCTCGATTGCCTCGAGCCGATTCAATATTTCAGATGAGCGGTCTTCGTCCATGTTTCACGCAAACGCGTGTGCGGTCCAATTCAATTGATTGAGCCTATGCCATTGTGACGGGGCTGGCCACCATTCGGTTGCGAAGGCAACTAGGCAATAGCCTTGGCGATCATATACGCAGCACCTGCCGCGATGCCGCCAGTTAGGGTCGTTTGAACGGCGCTACGCCACGAATTCACTCCGGTTGCACGGCCTTTTAGAAACCCGAACACACCCAACGCAGCAAGCGTCACCGCAACCGAATAGGGGAGAGCAGCGGCGGCGCTGGGAACGAAGAAGTAAGGCGCTAGCGGCACGAAACCGCCGACTATGTAGGAAACCGCGATAGTGGCGGCGCTCCTTGGCGCGCGCTTTGGGTCCGGCTCTTCCAGGCCGAGTTCGAAACGCATCATGAAGTCAACCCAAGCCTTTGGATTTTTGGCCAACGCCTCCACCACCGGTTGACTCTGATCTGGAGTGAGACCCCACTCTTCCAGAATCTCTTTCACTTCTTGCTTCTCATCCGCTTCGCGGTGGATGACCTCGTCCTCTTCCCGTCTACGTTCGCTGTTGTAATGCTCCGCATCGCCCCGAGCTGCGAGAAACCCGCCGAGCCCCATTGCGATCGAACCAGCGGCTATTTCCGCCAGGCCAGCGGTCACAACAACTCGTGTTGCATCGATGGCGCCTGAAAGACCTGCTGCCAAAGCAAATGGAACGGTGAGCCCATCCGACATTCCGATGACGACATCTCGCACAATGTCTCCGCCCGTAAAGTGCTTTTCGACGTGAGGCGTTGCAGGCATATGGCGATTCTACGACTAAAACAGAAAGGACCCACGAAAGTCGATCCCGTGAGTCCTCGTTCTGCCTATAAGCGGGAGTTTGCTTAAGGGTAGATGCCGCGGCGAATTGTCGCATCCGCGACTCGCTTGACACCGATGATGTAGGCAGCCGTGCGCATGTCGGCGAGACGCCTGCAGGGATGTCTGCATTTAAGGACTTGGAGGTCAAGCGGATACCGCAGGGTGTGCAGGTGCAGTACCCCAAGGCGTTGTTCGGCACAAGAAAGTTTGATACGAAGGATTTGCGGGAGCTTCAGGGAGTTCACAAAGCGATTCTAGGGAGACCAGGTCTCCACGAGGGCTGGAGAGCGTTCTATCGCTACGATAAGAAGGAGCGCGTCCTGAAGATTCGATTTACGGAGCCGGGTGAGGAGTTGGAGAGTCCGTGGGAAAGACTTGGAAGTGCCTAGCTCCTCGCGACTTGAAGCAATCTCGCCATCGTATCTGCAAATCGGAAATACCTCGCCTTAATCTCAGCAAGGGTAAGCCCCTTAGAGAGATCTATGCGGCCGGAAATAAAACGCATATCTGATCCACTTTCGTTTCGCACCTGAATTTCGGAAAAGCCTTCAATACCTTCGGCAAGCTTTCCTTTCCAAGTGTCACTCTTCGATCGCAAATTCTTCGGCACTTCCCACCGAAGAAAGATGGAGTTTTCGGTGGGCGGATTTTTCCAGTCGTAACTGCGCCAATCGTATTCATTTGCAATCACTTCAATTCCGTCCAGAGTCATTTCGGTGCCGTTGCCCGAAGGCTGCCAATGTGACGACCAAGCCCAACCGAGATAATTTAACTCATTTGTTGAGTCGGTGATCACTTGATCCATTACGGGCGGAAGCTTGTAGTCCCAGACATTTGGATCAATCGTCCATTTGCCCCGTTCAAGCACTTGGGACTCAAACGTCGCGATGGCCCTAGAAAAGGCATCCATCCCATTTTTGAGGTCAGGTTCCTTCGCTGTGTAGAGCAGAAGCATCCAAGTAATTTCGATGTTTCCGTCTAAGCCAACGCGACAATAAATATTGTTTGATTGTTCCGAGGTCAGCCATTGGTCGAGCTTGTCCTGTGCAACGCGGTAGTCCATCACGTAAGCGCGAGACAGGGTGAAATTTTCGACGCAAGTTTTAAACCCGTTCTCTTCCCTTCCACCGAGGTCTTCGTGAGCCCTTATCGGTCCGCACGGCAGACGAATCTTTTGAAAAGATTCGTCCGTTGTTGGATTGTTTTTTGCGTCTGCGCATACGTAGCCGTCTTGCGTCATCAAACTCACGAACTGCTTTGGTGTGAGGTAGGCAAGCGGCCCTCCATGTGGAGTTTGCATGACCGCCAAGACGCAGGCCAACGTGCCAACCATGTGAATCTAACGTTTTGGATTCGGAAGGATTACGGGCCGATTAGAATGCCACTGTCAACCTAGGCTTAGGGATGAGTCGATCAGGAAGTGGATCGACAGATTGGCCATGAATCTGCTTGACACCTACTCAACTGTAGGATGCCGTCTGGATGGAGTTCACCCACCCTAACCCTCCCTCAAGGGAGGGTTAGGATGGAGCTTTATTAAGGGTAGATGCCGCGGCGAATAGTCGCATCCGCGACTCGCTTGACACCGATGATGTAGGCAGCCGTGCGCATGTCGGTCTTGTGGCTTCGCATCGTCTTCTCGACGTCCGCGAAGGAAGCCTTCATGATTCGCGTGAGTTTTACATTGACCTCGTTCTCTTCCCAGAAGAAGTTCTGAAGGTCCTGTACCCACTCGAAGTAGCTGACCACGACACCGCCCGCGTTCGCAAGAATGTCGGGAACGATCATGACGCCCTTATCGGAAAGGATGTGATCCGCTTCCGGAGTTGTGGGTCCGTTCGCGCCCTCCACGATGAGTTTCGCCTTGATCTTCTTGGCGTTATCCTTCGTGATCTGCGCCGAGAGCGCGGCCGGAATTAAGATATCGCAATCCAACTCCAGCAGGTCTTCATTGGAGATCATCTCCGCATCCTTGTACTCTCGGATTCCGCCTTCGCGACCCGCGTACTTTTTGCAAAGCTCTTTGATCGGCAATCCCTTCGGATTGTAAATGCCACCCTGAGCATCGCTCACCGCGATGACCGTTGCACCTTCGTTCTCAATCAACTCGGCTGCAACCGATCCCACGTTGCCAAAACCTTGGATGACGACTCTCGCGCCGTTCAAACTCATCCCAAGGCTCGCGCATGCCTCTCCCGCACTGACGACCACGCCGCGACCTGTTGCCTCGACGCGTCCTTCTGAGCCACCGAGTTCGATCGGCTTACCCGTGACCACGCCGGGGACCGTGTAACCCTTCTGCATGGAAACGGTGTCCATGATCCAAGCCATGACCTGTGCATTCGTTCCCACGTCCGGAGCAGGAATGTCAGACCGTTCGCCGACGATCAATCCGATGTCGGAAATAAATCGTCGCGTCAACTTTTCCAACTCTCGCTTGGACAGGAGTTTGGTATCCACTTTGACGGAACCCTTCGCTCCGCCATAAGGAATGTTGACGACCGCGCACTTCCAAGTCATCCACATCGAAAGCGCAGTCGTTTCGTCGAGGTCGACGTCTGGGTGATAGCGAATACCGCCCTTGGTCGGACCACGAGAAGAGTTGTGTTGTACACGCTGCCCCTGAAAGACCTGCACCTCGCCGTTGTCCATCACGACCGGGAAGTGGACGACCAACTGCCGGATCGGATGGGCTAAGACTTGATGAAGACCTTGATCAAGGTCAAGGTATTTGGCGGCGACCGCAAGTTGCTGTCGTGCCATGTCGAGAACATTGATATGAGTGCTCATGAAACTAGAGAGCGAGGGAGCGATCCCGAACCGGGGTTAGGGGCCTGGGGCCATGCGAGAACGCCATTGATCATCGCTGGGGCGTAGTTTATCCCTATTGCCCGGCTTTTGACTTGGGGGCCACCGATTCGCGCCGTTTGGCCGGCTTCAGGCTAGGCGTACGAGCGTTTTGGCTGATATCGAGCCTAGAGGGGTGGCTGAGGAGGCGGTTCTTCTTGTCGGGATTCCATTTCGGACATGGTCTGCTTGGCAATTTTAATGGCTTCCGCCAACTTGGCTTTGAGATCGCCTGGCAGGGTGTCCAACGTAAAACGATCAGGACTGAAGAAGATCTCCTTCAACGATTCACTGCCCGTTCGACCCTTTCCAAAATCGAAATTGAACATCGTTTGTCGGGATTGCCCCGCTGATATCCAGCCTATTCCTGCCGCGTTGTGCACTCCAGTCTGGTCAGCCAAGAAAGGACCCTTTTGCAGAACAGCATAGGCTATGTCGGTAATTGTCCCAACCATTACAGCGTCGACCGTATCGGCCTTTCGATCAATAAGAAAAACGTCGTTATTGGAGACATTCATCGAAATGGACGTAGTGTTCGGAATGCCTTCGGGAAGGATTTCGCACGGCTCCTTCTGCAACTCGTAGCCTCCTGACGCATACATCATTTCCTGAGATTGAAACTGCATGCGACTGTAGGATCGGCTTTGATAAATCAAGTCGGTGAATCGGTCATATTGCACTTTGCTCAACTCCGATACCGTCAGTGGTGCGCCTGACTTCAGACGATCTACCTGTGACTGCGAAAGAGACGCATAGAAACGTAGCAGGTGACGATCTCTGTTCTTGTAAGGGTTGTACTTCTCGCCGAATCGCTCATAAAACTCTGGAACATTAGAGTCCTGATTGCCGTGTTCACTGTTCGCAAGTGCTGCGGCCGCCTCGATCGAGATAAATCCGCGTTCGTTTGCTTCCCTTAAGCAATTCGCGAGTAAACCGCGATTCATCCGACGCATCCATTCTTCTTTTGGCTCAATCGGTTTAAGGATTAACCAGCCCTGATCTTCGTCGAGGTCAATCCCGCTGCGAGGCAGGTCATAGAGGAAAGTCGGCAACTTCATAGCGCCCGGAGATTCCGCCGAAAGCCCGTTGCGCAACATGTAGTCCGAAGGATAAGCGACCAAATTTTTGTGGCGAGAATCGGCAAGATAGAGGATCGCGTCCGAGACGTAAAAGGAAAGTGGATCGCGTTGATCCGGATGAAGGAGCAACTCTTTCACCGGTGGAGTCATGTCCATCACGCCCCA
>Ga0070666_10001297_pt1 | contig 15137 bp, 9 predicted proteins | sample KBSS23metaG_FD_64677 | JGI IMG/M metagenome (GOLD analysis project Ga0070666, IMG submission 64677) | Switchgrass rhizosphere microbial communities from Kellogg Biological Station, Michigan, USA - KBS S2-3 metaG | ecosystem: Host-associated > Plants > Roots > Rhizosphere > Soil ... | reverse complement strand
ACGCCGAGCTTCTCCAACCACTCGGGCCGCGCGCATCCGCTGCGCGTCCCGCTCTACGACTTCTCCGGCATCGCTGCCGACCGGACCATCGAGGACGCGGTGGCCGCCGACGGTCTGCCGCGCCGCGCCGCCAACGACTTCGTGCGGGTCGTGGAGACCCCTTCGTTCGGGGCGATCCCGGACCTCAACGAGGACCGTGCGTACATGGTGACCGGCGATCTGCGGCTCGAATGGGACCGCTCCGTGGCGTACGGGCCTCCGGGTCCCATCGCCGAGCCGCCGGGCATCGTGCCGACCCCTGTGCCGCCCGGCCCGTAGCAGCCCCCGATTCGATGTGGGGCAGCGATCCGAAGCTGCCAACCTTCGCACCGATCCGCCGATGACCGTAGACCGGAGGCGTAGCCGCATGGCGAAGGAGAACCAGCAGGAGCCGCAGGAGCCGCGCGCTGCCGCCCGCGAAGCGGCCGAGGAGGCGCGCGAGGCGCGGGACGAGGACACCCCGACGTACCCCGTGGACCTGCTCACGAACGGCGGCATCACGGACTACCCGCCGCACGTGATGGCGGGGGCGCTCTCGGGGCTGCCCGGCAACCGCAAGAACCTGACCATCGACGAGGCGAACGCAGCCGCGAAGGCGTGGCTCGACTCGCCGGTGAAGGAGGCGTAGCCGGATGGCCGGAACCTTCTCGAAGAACGCCCGGCCGAAGCGGCCCGGCGCGTACTTCAACTTCGTCGTCCGCGAACCGGAGCCGACGCTCGTCAACTCGCTCGGCACGGTCGTGATCCCGTTCACGCACTCGTGGGGGCCGACGGAGGTCGTCACCCCGCTCGCGAACTTCGGCGAGTTCCTCTCGATCTTCGGACGCGGCGCGGCCGACCTCAGCACGTTCACCGAGGGCTACAAGGCCGTGCTCGACGCCTTCCGAGGCGAGGACGTGGACGGCCGGGGCGGCGCGGGGCAGGTGCTCGCGTATCGCATGGCCGCGTCATCGGCGGCGGCGGCGTCGAAGGTGGTGGACAGCAAGATCACGCTGACGGCCGTGTGGCCGGGCACCTACGGCCAGCAGATCACGTACACGATCACGCCGGACGCCACGGACACGAGCACGCACGACAACCTCACGATCTACGTCGAAGGCATCGAGGCCGAGCGCTTCAAGTACGCCAAGACGAACATCACCGACCTCGCGGCGCAGATCAACGGCACGTCGCCGTACTCCGATCTGACGGCCTCGGATTGGGTGCGCGGGTCATCGGTCACGTCCGGTGCCGCCATCGCGGCGCAGGCGACGCAGAGCGCGCTGACGGGCGGCGACGACGGCTCCTCGAACGTCCTCGCGTCCGACTGGACCGCGTTCATGGACGCGCTCGCTCCGCACCGCTTCACGCTGCTCGCCCCGGCGAACCTCACCGACAAGACGATCCTCACGTCGCTCGTCGCGTGGAGCGCCAACGCGAACGCGAAGGGCAAGCGCCACATGCTCGTCATCGGCGGCGCGGCCGGGGAGTCCTTCTCGGACGCCGTGACCGGCTCGGCGAGCGTGCTCGGGTCGCAGGCGATCAACAACCCGAACGTCGTCCGTCTCGGGATCGGCACGTACGTGGACGAGCGCTACGGGCAGGTCTCGACCGCGCAGCTTGCCCCCCGGCTGGCGGGCATCCTCGCGTGGCGCGGCGAGGCGCTGCCGCTCACGTTCGCCCGGCTCAACGGCCTGTCGATCTACTCGGGGCCGCTCGCGAACGACTACGAGCGCGCGATGGACAACGGCATCGTCGTCATCGCCCGCGACTCGCATCCGACCGCGCCGGTGCGGTTGGAGGAGGGCGTCACTACGTACCTCACGACCACGAATCCGGGCCAGCCGAAGAACATCTTCGGCAACCCCAAGTTCATGCGCTCGATGCACGGCATCGAGATGGAGTTGACCGAGTTCGCCGAGATGGAAGTCATCGGCCTGCTGCCGGTCAACGCCGGGACGCGCGACCATGTGCGCGGGCAGATGATGGCCCGCTTGCAGCGCCGCGAGGACGCCGGGATCATCCTCTCCGGCTGGACGGTGAACATCTCGTCCGACCCGCCGCCGTCGGATCTCGACTCGTTCATCTCGCTCGACTACGAGGTCCAGTTCGGGCGCGGCCTGTCGCAGATCCTCAACAACGTGACCGTCGGCTAGCTGCCTCCCTCCTAGCCGCTCCACGCGACGCCCCGGCACTGGACCCCGCCGGGGCGTCGTGCGTTCTGGATTCCGATGTGGGGGACCCGGCCCGAACTGCCACGCTTCGGATCGCAATGCCGCCCGCAATCAAGGAGCGCTAGCGCATGGCAGGTATCACGGACGCCCTCCGGCGGATGGGGGGCATGTACGGGTCGGCGTGGCGGAACGGCTACATGCTCGCCGACGTCGTGGAAGTCAGCGGTGCGGTGGAGGTCAACCGCATCGAGGTCCCGCTCGTGGGGACCACGAAGCAGGGCTACAAGCCGGGCCGGGAGACCCGCGAGGGCACCCTCCGCATCCAGCAGATCGACTCGCGCTGGCAGTTGGAGATCTACGACTTCCTGTCGCAGTCCCTCGCCGACCGGCGCGCGAATCGCGGCACCGACCGGGCCACGATGCGGACCTTCGATCTCAAGCTCGAAGTGGACGACCCGGAGGCGTACGGCTACGAGGCGTGGCAGTTGGAGAACGTCCAGATCTGGCGTATGCCCATCGGCTTCTCCATCACGGACGACATCCTCGACCGCGAGTTCCCGATCACGTGGGAGTCGGAGCGTCCGCTGAACGCCTTCTCGTTCGACGTCGCCACCGGCACCGTCTCGACGATCACGAACAAGCCGTAGCTCGTGCTCGTGGATCACGAACGTGTGCTGCTCCTGCTCAAGCAGGAGATCGCCGCGAAGCCCTCTCATGGGCAGCGTGATCTGCTGGCCGCCATCGCGCGCTTCGAGGCGCAGTGCGCGGTGGAGGAGCCGCTCGTAGAGCGGAATCTGCGTCTCGTGGTCGCGGCATCCCGCGACCTGCTCTCGCCCGCTCACGGTGGCCCCCGCGAGGACCGCCGCGATGGCTCCGACGACATCCCGCGCGCGGCGCGGGGTTCCACCGTCCGACAGGAGACCCATGACCGATCAGCAGGTTGCTCCGGCACCGCCGGAGGAGAAGAAGGAGCACCCGGCGCTCCGGCCGCAGGAGCGCGGCCAGCGTCGGCCCGTGGCGGCACCCCCGTCGCTGCCTGACGACGCTCGCGACAGCGAACTGATCCGGGCGGCGGCCACCGACCGTCTGCCGGACGACCGGGTGCAGGACGCGCTCGACGTGTTCATGCGCGCCGAGGGCGACAACCCGACGGAGCCGCAGCCGCTCAAGATCAACCTCGGCACGAAGGACGAGCCGAACTACGTCAAGTGGGTCGTCGCGCCCATCGACGACTCGGAGATCCAGCGGTTCCGGGAGCAGTCGCGGACGAAGGGCAGCCGGGCCGCGCGCAGGCGCGGCGAGGGCGACGTGGACGAGGGCCTCGTGGCGCGCAAGATCGTGGCGCGCGGGACCGTCGAGCCGGACATGGGGAAGCTGCGCGAGAAGGTCGGCGCGGCCGATCCGGCGGACGCGGTGTACGCCTACTTCCGCAAGTTCGGCAAGACCGGCCTCATCACGCAGATCAGCGGCGAGATCCTGACCCTCTCCGGGTGGGACGACGAGGCCGTGCAGGAGATGGAGGTCGAGGCAGCAAAGGGCTGATCCAGGCGGGCGGGGAGGCGTTCCTGCTCGCGATGTCGTGGAAGCACGGGAATGCAGATCCGTTCCGCACATACCACGGCCTCGCCCCGGACTACCGGCCTCCCGGTGACCCGGAGTCGCCTCCCCTCTCGCCAGCATCCGTCCGCCGCTACAAGGCGTTCATCTACGGGTGCGCCCTGTTCATCGAGGAGCGGGACGCGGAGTGGCGGAAGGTGCAAGCGAAGCGCGGAGTGATGTAGATGGCCGCCACGATCACAGGCACGTTCGTCATCATCGACCGGGCGACCGGGCCGATGAAGCGCATGGAGTCGCAGGCGCAGAAGACCATGCGCGCCATCGAGGACGTCGGCAAGGCGCAGGACCGCTCGACAGGTCGCGACACGGAGCGCAGTTACCGGCGCACCGAGGACGCGATGAAGGGCGTCGAGCGGCAGGCCAAGCAGACGACGCGCACGTTCTCGGACATGGACCGCGAGCACAAGAAGCTCTCGGGGTCGAACAACACCCTGCTGACCTCGCTCGGCAAGCTCGGGGCCGGGTTCGCGGGCCTGCGCGCGATCATGGTGGGCCTCAAGTTCGGGGCCATCGCGGTCGGTGTGACGACGCTGGCGCAGGCCATCGGCACGCTCGCGGGCGGCGCGGCGGCGTTGGTACCGGCACTGGTGTCAGCGGCGCGGGCCGCCGCCGCGCTCCCGGCGACCATCGGCGCGGCGATCCAGGGGATGCTGTCGTTCAAGCTCGCCACGGGCGGCGTCGCCGACGCGATCAAGGCCGGGATGACGTTGCAGACGCAGGCGGGTCGCAACGCGCAGGACTACGCGCTGATGCAGGAGCAGGCGGCGCAGCGGATCCAGGGCGCGGAGCGCACGTTGTTCCTCGCGCAGCGGGCCAGCACGGACGCGCAGAGGAACCTGACGGAGGCTCGCCGTCAGGCGCGCCGCGAGCTTGTGGACATGACGCTGGCGGCTCAGGGGGCTGCTCTCGCCGAGCGTCGTTCACAGCTTGCGGTGCGCGAGGCGAGGCGGAACCTCGCCCGCACGATGATCCAGCCGGGCGTGACGTCGCTGGACATCGCGAGCGCCCGTCTCGGCGTGCAGGAGGCGCAGTTGTCGGCGCGCGAGGCGCGGATTCAGCGCGGCCGGACGCGCGCGGACGCGGCCCGTACGAAGCAGCGGGGCGTGGAGGGCAACCCGAACGTCCGGTCGGCGCGGCAGGGCCTCTCGGACGCGATCTACAACCAGACGCAGGCGACGCAGGAGCTTGCCCGCGCGCAGCGGGATGCCAACCGGCAGCTTGCGCAGGGCACACCGGCGATGGACGGCTACCGGCAGGCGATGAAGGATCTGTCGCCGTCGGCGCAGCGGTTCGTGCGGCAGATCGTCGGGATGCGCAAGGGCTTCATCGACCTGCGCAACGCCGGGGCCGAGGAGTTGTTCCCGCGCCTGTCGAACGCGCTGGACCGGCTCACGAAGCTCGGTCCGACCGTGCGGCGGGTGTTCACCGGCACGTCGCGGACCATCGGCGTCAACGCGGAGCGTGCGGCGAACCGCCTGACGACGCCGGAGCGCATCGGCGACATCGGGAACATCGGTGAGCAGCAGAGGAAGATCCTCGACCGGCTGTTGCGGGGCCTCACGAACGTCGGTGAGGGCTTCATCGACATCATGGTCGCGGCCCGGCCGTTCACGGACTGGCTGACGAAGACGATCCTCGGCTGGACGCGGATGTGGCAGGAGACGCAGAAGGTCAACCGGGCGTCCGGCCTCACCGCGCAGCGGCTCGACAAGACCAAGGAGGTCTTGAAGAAGTTCTTCGACATCGCGAGCAACGTGTGGGGCACCTTGCGCGGCATCGGCCGGGCTGCGACACCGCTTGGCGACAAGCTGTGGACCGCCATCGACAAGGTGACGCGGCGGTGGAAGGACTGGTCGAACTCCGTGGTCGGGCAGACGGAGATGCGCGAGTGGTTCAACAAGCTCGAAACGCCGATCAGGTCGATGGCGGGGCTGGTCGGGGACATCGCGAAGGCGTGGGCGCGCCTGACGGTGCGCAAGGAGTTCACGGACTCCATCGACACGCTCCGCAAGGCGGTCCCCGGCATCGAGAAGCTCATGGGCAACGTGAGCAGCATGGGGCCGACCGTCGCGTCGATCCTCGCGCAGTTGTCCACGCTGCTCGGGAACTTGCCGCTGTCGCCGATCAAGCTCCTGCTCGACACGCTCGACCGGATCTTGCAGATCGTCAACTGGCTGGTGAAGCACATCCCCGGCCTCGGCACGGTGCTGTCGGCGATCCTCGTCGCGGGGGCGATCCGCACGGGCTTGACGCTGGTCACGCGCATCGTCGGGAAGTGGGCCGAACTCTTTACGATGTGGCGCACTGCACCGCGTCCGCCGAACGTCGCGCCTCCGGCGTCTCCCGGCACCGGCGGGACGCCGTACATCGCGGGTGAGCCGCCCGCTTCGCCCGGCACGCCCGGTCGTCTCGGACGCTTCCGTGGTCGCCTCGCAGGGCGGTTCCCGCGCACCGCCGGTGGCCTCGGACGCATCGGTGCTGGCCTCGGGAAGTTCGGGCGGGTCGCGGGCGGCCCCGCCGGGCTGGCGGCCAGCCTCGCGGCGATGATCGGCGGCGACGCGCTGACGCAGGGCGGGCACGCCGGAGCGGGCGGCGCACTGTCCGGCGCTGGTACCGGTGCCGCTATCGGTGCGACGGTCGGCTCGATCATCCCCGGCGTCGGCACGGGCGTGGGCGCGGTCGTGGGCGGAATCGGTGGCGGCGTCCTCGGGTTCCTGCACGGCCGCCAGAAGGGCCGCGACGACAGCCGCGCGCGCGGCGCGAACATCGCCGTCGGTCTCGCGCAGCACGGCGGCATCGACCGTCTCCGCGCGCAGCAGGGGCACCTGCAACGGCGGCTGGCGCAGCGGCACGGCGCGATCCGCGACGACATGGGCCATCTGGTCACGGGGCCGGGCCTCGCGGTCACCGGTGGCGCGCGGAGCAAGGCGAAGGACGAGTTGTCGGCGGTCAATCAGGCGCTCGGCGCGCTTGAGACCACGCAGGGCCAGCAGCAGGCGGGGAGCTTGCAGCAGATCTACGGCGTGTATCAGGGCGGCGGCGCAGCGCAGCGCAGGCGCGGCCGGGGCGTCGTGGCGAAGACGTTCAAGGAGGAGTTCGAGAAGGCGGGACCGGCGGGCCGCCGGGCGCTGTCGAACAACGTCGGGCAGTGGATCTCCGTGCTGTCGAAGGGCGACAAGTCGCAGCGGCGGATGGCGCGCACGATGACCGCTGCGGTGAAGGACGCATGGGGCGGCATGGGTCGCCACATCTCGGTCGTCAACGGGCAGATCCTCGGCGGCTCGCAGAAGGAGTGGGGCAACATCCAGACGGCCCTGAGCGATCCGGTGGAGACGGCCAAGCAGGACGTGACCAAGGGCTTCACCGACATGCAGAAGGCCGCCATCGGCTCTCTGACGTCGATGGGCTACACCCGCGCTCAGGCGCGCCGCATCGTGCGCGGCATGGAGGCGGGCGGCACGAGCGTGCCGACCGGCAACAAGCTCGTGGACGCGAACACGAAGGCGTCGCAGACGAGCGGCACCGACACGATGACGGCGACGACCGGTCACTCCGCGACGGGATCGCGGATCCCCGGCACGGGCCTGCACGACAACGTGGCGGTCGCGCCCGGTCAGATGGCCGCGCCCGGCGAGTTGATCGTCAACCGGCACACCGAGCGGCGCGTGAATCAGATGCTCGGCGGCAAGACGACGCTCGGCGCGGAGGTCGCGGGCGAGCACGTGCCGCACTACTCCCCTGCGATCCTGCGGGCCGCGAACGGCCGCTACACGAACGACACCTACGGCGGCCGGGTCTTCTACGCCGAGGGCGGTCGCATCGTGGACATCCCCGGTCAGCCGGGGGAGAAGATCTTCTCGCCGATCCTCCCGGCGCTCTCGAAGCTGATCGAGCAGTACCACCTGCGGGTCACCGACGGCCTCGGCGGCAGCCCGCCGCACGCCCCGAACTCCGACCACTTGTGGGGCGGCGCGGTGGACGTCGTGCCGGGCGCGGGCGGCTCGTGGGAGATGGTGGACAAGCTCGCGGCGTGGGCCGAGCCGAAGCAGAACCAGCCGCGCTTCCCGTTCCGGTGGGTCGGCTACAACGGCGACCCCGGCCACGGGCGCGGCAACCACCTGCATCTCTCGTGGTCGCGCGGGCACTACGGCCTCCCCGGCGGCGCGCAGGGGGACCTCTCCGTGCTCGGGGACATCGGGGCCGCGCAGCACATCACCGCCGCGCGGACGCGGCAGGGCGGCCTGCCGGGAGCCATCGGCAACAACGCGCTGGCGGCCATCGCGGCGGGCTTCAACAAGCGCATCGACGCGGCGGGCGGCGGCGGGGGCGGCACCGGCGACCTCTCGAACTTCTCCGGCGGCGGCAACGCGACCGCGAATCAGCAGTTGGGCCGCCGCATGATGCTCGCCGCCGGGTTCGGTGAGGACCAGTGGTCGGCGCTCAAGACCCTGTGGACCGGTGAGTCGGGCTGGAACCACCTGATCGCGAACAAGTCCTCTGGTGCGTACGGCATTCCGCAGGCGCTCCCCGGCTCGAAGATGGCCTCCGAGGGCGCGGACTGGCGCACGAACCCGGCGACGCAGATCGCGTGGGGCCTCAAGTACATCAAGGAGCGCTACAAGTCCCCGAGCGGCGCGCTGTCGGCGTGGAACAGCCGCTCGCCGCACTGGTACTCGACCGGCGGCCGGATGAATTGGGCGGGCTGGAACGCGGCCGGGGGCAACTTCTCGGTCAACTCCCCGACGCTGTTCGGCGCGGGCGAGTCCGGCGCGGAGGACGTCACCATCCGCCCGAAGGGCAAGGGCGGCGGCGACATCACCGTCCACATCGAGCGAATCGACTACCGCCAGAAGGGCGACGTCCGGGACGCCATCCGCGAGGAGATGGGGATGCTCGCGGAAGACCTCGGCATGGTCGGGAAGGGCTGATGGCGCTCCGGGGCGTAGAGGAGGCGGCACGGACCCCGCGCGAGGGCCTCAAGGTCACGATGGAGCCGATCCCCGGCACGACGAACCCGGACCTGCTCGGGCGCAACGGGATCTTCTTGCAGACCGCGCCGCTGGACAACTTCCCCGTCGAGTACGGGCACAGCCACAACGACTACACGACGGTGCGGGAGGGCCAGTTCTCGCGCAAGGCGGGCCGCAACCTGCGCTCCACGTCGTTCGACACGCTGGTCGTGGACTACGCGACGTGGGCGTTCTACAACGGCGTGGACATCGAGGACGTCACCGCCAAGCTCATCGAGATCTGCGAGAGCGGCGAGCCGGTGCTCCTCACGGCCGCGCACGACCTGCCGAACCTCGGCTACGAGAACTGGAACCAGACGGCCGCCGGGCCGGAGTTGCAGTGGCCCGCGACGCTGCGGTCGCTGCGGGTGGAGGAGCGCGCCGGGGAGGGCGACTCTCGCTACACGAACATGTCGTTCACCGAGTACCGCGACCCGGACGTCAGCCGGTTCGCGCAGGGGCGTCAGGGCGGCAAGCTCCCGGCCGTCGTCACGCTCTACATGGACGGCTCGGCCAACGACGACCACGGCCGCAAGATCGGCACGCCCCCGGCCGAGCCGGTCACGCTCCATCTCCTCGCCCGCTTCTACTACGGGGACCCGTCCAAGTGGGGGGCCATCGCTCGCTCGAACGGGATCAAGAACTGGTCCGGCTCCGACGCGCTGATCTACTACCCCGGCTATCGGTCGATGCTGCCCAAGGGCGGCAAGCGCGTTCCGTTGCCGCCGGACGCCAGCAAGTTCCAGAAGGTCCGCGTGGCGAAGATCAAGGTGCCGAAGGACCCGAAGGGCCTCCCGAGCAGACGGCGCGTGTGGGGCCGGTAGATGGCGACGAAGGCGAAGACCAAGCACAAGAAGAAGATCAAGACCGATCTCGTCAAGACGTACGGGCGCGAGGAGACGCCGCTGCGTCTGAACGAGCAGGAGTTCCGCTTCGCGGCGGTGCGGCCCGGTCTCGGCACGATCCCGCTGGACGGGTGGATCGAGTCGGTGGAGTGGAACGAGGAGGGGTCCGAGGACGCCACCGAGTTGAACATGATCCCGGTGCTGCGCGGCTCGATCACGCTGCGCAAGAACCACCCGGACAGCCCCGCGAAGTTCCCGACGCTCCGCGACGGCCATCGCCTCCGCTGCGACGTGAAGTGGTTCGGCAACTGGAAGCCGCTGTGGGAGATGCGGATGCTCAACGACCGCTTGAGCATCGAGGACGGCAGCCTCACGTTCGAGCTACAGGACGACATCGCGCAGTTGATCCTGACCGAGGGGTCGGTGGCGTACCGCAAGGGCAAGAAGCGCCGCAAGAAGGGCTACCGCTACAACGAGATCGTCCGGCTGATCTGCCGCAAGTACCACATCCCGGTCGGCTCCGTGGTGGCCGGGACCGAGTGGCACTCCTACGTCAAGAAGGACGTCTCGGTGTTGGAGATGATCCAGGGCGCGGTGGAGGCCGAGCAGAAGCTCACGGGCCGCCACATGGTCATCCGGTGGGCACCGCTGCCGCCTGCGAAGAAGGGCAAGAACAAGGGCAAGAGCACTGGCTACGGCCTGTCGATCACGCCGATGCGCCGCAACCCGATCCTGTTCCTGTTCAAGGACCAGATCACCGCCGCGTCGCTCGGCCATCAGCGCAACGGCAACCTCGCGACGACCATCGTCGCGACCGGCTCGCAGAAGTCCGGGAAGGGCAAGAAGACCAAGCGCAAGCCGATCAAGGTCGTCGTGCGCTCCAAGGAGGGCGAGCGCCGCTACGGCTTCATCCGCCGGGAGATCAAGGTCGGCAACGTGGAGGGCCGCGCGTCGGCGCGCAAGCTCGCGAAGCGCAGCCTCGCGAAGGGCCTCAAGCCCATCCGCATCGTCGAGAACTTCTCGCATCCGGGCGTCGCGACGGTCCGGCGCGGCGACGCCATCCGCGTCTCGATCCCCGAGGAGGGCTACAAGGGCAAGCAGGGCATCGTCTTCGTGACGAGCGTCAACCACTCGCTCGCGGGCGGCGACTACACGATGACGCTGACGCTCTCGTTCATCGACCCGCTGGACCCGAACAAGCTGCGCGCGGACCGCGAGAAGGCGCTGCGCGCGAAGAAGGCCCGCAACAAGAAGGGCGCGGTGAAGGGCGCGGTCTTCAACGAGGGCGACTCGCTCGCGGTCGGCAGCGCCGGGCCGCTGGCGTCGGCGCTGGACGTGAAGCTCACGACGGACGCGGCGGTCGGCCGGTCCTCGGCGGCGGGCGTGAAGATCCTCAAGTCGCGCAAGCTGCCGGACACGATTCTCGTGCAGCTTGGGACCAACGACACGAGCGTGTCGGGGTTCCGCGCGTCGGTGCGGTCGGTCCTCGCGCTGCCCGGCGTCTCGCAGGTGTATTGGGTCAACATCAAGCGCCCGCCGCTCGGGGGAACCTCGGACTCCGACCTCAACGCGGTCCTCGATGACGAGGCCGGGTCCTCCTCGAAGCTGGTCATCATCGACTGGAAGGGCCTCGTCGAGTCGCAGGGCATCACGCTCGACTCCGCGCAGCACATCCACCCGACGGCGGCGGGCTATCGCAAGCGGGCCGAGTTGATCGCGAAGGCGATGTCCTGATGCTGCCGAACGAGCCGGAAGTCCTCCTCGCCCGCCAGTCGTTCTCCGATGCGCAGCGGTCGCTCTCGGGTCTCGGCGAGCGCTTCGGCACCTACTACACGTGCGGCTGGTACGGCACGGAACTCAACGACGAGCGCGGCTGCTTCGCGCTGGTGGACGACACCGGCCCGCTGGCGGACCTGATCGGCGACCGGCTGCGGTTGCGCTACGACCAGCGCGCCGTGTTCGTCTACTGCTTCGGCTCCACCGAACTGCCGCACGACGTCGCGATCACGCGCCGCGCGTTCGCGGCGCTGGCGTTGCTCTCGCTCGACGAGATCCGCCTGATCGTGGAGGTCGTCAGTGAGTAGGCAGAAGCTCGCGGCGGCCATCCGCGACCACGCTCGCGCGCAGGCAGAGCGGGTGCGGCCCGTGCAGCGCGCGCGGGTGCTGCGCGCGAAGCCGCTCAAGCTCGAACTGCTGTCCGGCGACGAGATCTTGGAGGAGGACGAGAACCTCGACGTCACGTCGTCGCTGAACACGTACATCGAGCGTGTCGGTCTCGACAAGGACGACACGGTGCTCGTGATCGGCGTCGATGGCGACTTCACAGCGTTCGACGTCATCGCCGAGGAGGTCCCCGGCGGCGGCGGGAACGGCAGCGGCGAGCCGGGGCCTGTGGGTCCGATGGGTCCGCAGGGTCCGGCTGGTCCTGCTGGCCCCAACGGCGCGGACGGTGCGCCCGGCCCGGCGGGTTCGACCGGCGCGACGGGACCGATGGGACCGGCCGGTCCTACGGGGCCTGCGTCTACGGTCCCCGGTCCGCAGGGGCCTGCTGGTCCGACCGGCCCGCAGGGCGTCAAGGGCGACACGGGCGCGACCGGCGCGGGCGGCGCGACCGGTCCGACGGGTCCTACGGGCGCGACCGGCTCGCAGGGTCCTACGGGGCCGCAGGGCATCCAGGGCATCCAGGGCATCCAGGGCGTGCCGGGGCTGATCCATCGCGGCGCGTGGGTCAGCGGCACCGCGTATCTCGCGAACGACGCGGTGACCTACGGCGGCTCCTTGTGGCGGTCGCTGACGTCGTTCACGAGCACGACCGCGCCGCCCAACGACGGTGCGAATTGGGCGGTGCTGGCGTCCAAGGGCGACACCGGGCCGATGGGACCGACCGGCTACGACACGGCTCCCATCGGGATGCCGCTGCCGTGGTTCTCCTCGACGTTGCCGGACGGCTACGTGCTCGCGGACGGGCAGCCGTTGACGAGCACGACGTACCCGCAGCTTGCCGCGTTCGCGCTGGCCGAGAAGAACGCCGGGAACACGGCTTGGACGCACTCCGGCGCGACGTTCACCGCGCCGGACATGCGCAACCGCTTCGTCTACGGCCGGGGCACGAAGGCGCTCGGCGCGACCGGCGGCGTGGAGCAGTACACGCTCAAGGCAGCGGAGGCGGCGCAGAAGGCGACCTCGACCACCGCGAGCACCAGCGGCGTTGACTCCCCGGACCACTCCCACTCGAACACGAACGGAGCGTTCCTCAACGTCTCGGCGACCGTCTCGACGTTCCTGAACACGGTCAACAACGCGGGCTACGCCGTCTTCCACGCCCCCAACACCGCCGGGGCGAGCGTCCGCCATCAGCACTCGATCCCGGCCCTGAGCATCGCCGGATCGGACGCCACGTCGCCGCACGAGAACATGCCGCCGTATGTGGTGATCGTCTGGATCATCAAGGCCAAGGGCGCGACGATGAGCGCGGACGTCATCACTGGTCCGCCCGGCCCGGTCGGCTACGACACCGCCCCCATCGGCGCGACGATCCCGTGGAGCCGCAAGACGCTTCCGAGCACCGGCGAGTGGGTGCTCGCGGACGGGGCGCGCTACTCGCAGACCACGTACCCGCAGGGCTACGCCGCAGCGATGGCCGAGGCCGACGCCGGGAACCCGCTGTGGACCTACCGCACGTCGGACCAGACGTTCACGGTCCCCAACCTCACCGACCGCTTCATCTACGGGCGCGACCCGGCGAACATGGGCGGGACGGGCGGCTCCTCGACGATTGGCACCGCGCATCTCCCGCCGCACTCGCACACCGGCCCGTCGCACTCTCACGGCACGAACGTCGGCGGCACCGGCGGCTTCGTCACGGCCGCCTTGGGCGGTCCCGCCGGATGGGTCGTCCTCGGGTCCGGCGCGTCGCTGACGATCACGGACCCGACGAGCGGCGCGTCTCAGAGCACCGGCCTGAGCGGCACCGGCCCGACCGGCAACGGTCCCGGCACGTCGGCGCAGTTCTTGCCGCCCTACGTGGCGCTCGCGCAGATCGTGAAGATCAAGGGCGTCTCGATCTCCGGCGACGCGATTGTCGGCCCGGCGGGACCGGCGGGCATGGACGGCGGGCAGGCGTTCGTGGCTCCCATCGGCGACGGCTCGTCGCGGGCGTTCACGGTCACGCACAACCTCGGCTCCAAGGCGCTTCACACGACGGTCAGGCAGAGCGTCGCGCCGTACTCGGAGGTCACGGCCGAGGTCGAGTACGCCTCCCCGAACACGGTCGTGGTCCGCACGCGCGCGACGGATCCGCCGCCGACCGTGGCGCAGTACGTCGTGACGGTCAGCGGCGCGGGCGGCGTCCTGACGTCGCAGAGCATCGAGGACTGGCATCAGGTCGGCAACCCCGGTGAACCGGCCTTCGCAGGCACGTGGGTGAACCGGACGGCGGGCGACTACAAGGTCGCGTTCCGCAAGGACCCGCTCGGACGGGTGCATATTCGCGGCTACGCGGAGAACCCGAGCATGACGACGGGCGGCTCGGTCATCTTCACGCTGCCGGTGGGCTACCGCCCGCCCGCCGGAGGCGTCCATCGCTTCGCCACATGGGTGCAGGGACCGGCGATCTCCTCCGGGCAGGTCTACGTCGATGGCGCTACCGGGACCGTGCAGTTCTACGGACCGGGCGGCACGCCGGTCTACGTGGACCTCGCCGTCGTCGAGTTCGACACCGACTCCGTGACGGCGCTCCCCGCCGGGCCGAAGGGCGTGGACGGCGGCGCGGCGTTCACGCAGACCATCGGCGACGGCGTGGCGCGCTCGTTCGTGGTCAACCACAACCTCGGCACCCGCTCGGTGCAGATCTCAGTGTTCGACGCGACCACCTTGCAGGACGTCACAGCGGGCGCGGAGATCGAGCGCACGAGCACGGTGTCGGTGACGGTCCGCACGAGCGCGGCGCTGCCGCCCCCGGCGTCCGGGCAGTACACGGTGGTCGTCTCCGCGCCGGGCGCGCAGAACCTCACCGATCAGACGATGGACACGTGGCACGCGGTCGGCGGTGTCGGGGAGCCTGCGTTCCAGAACTCGTGGGTGAACTTCGGTGCGCCGTACGCAGCGGCGGCGTTCCGCAAGGACCCGTTCGGCCGGGTGATGCTGCGCGGCTCGATCAAGAGCGGGACGATCAACCAGACCGCCTTCACGCTCCCGGCCGGATACCGGCCCGTCGGCAACCAGCAGTTCTTCATCCCGCAGGGCACGCAGCAGGCGGGCGGCTACACCGGCGCGCTGGTAGAGATCACGCCCGCCGGGGCCGTCGGCATCTACATCACCGGCACGGCGACGAACGCCTACATCGACCTCGCGAGCGTCGAGTTCGACACCGACACGGTGACCAAGGCGCTCGCCGGGCCGAAGGGCGACAAGGGCGATCCCGGCTACCTGATCCCGGTCGTCACGAGCCTGCCGCCGACCCCCACGGACGGGCA
>Ga0070666_10001295_pt1 | contig 15138 bp, 10 predicted proteins | sample KBSS23metaG_FD_64677 | JGI IMG/M metagenome (GOLD analysis project Ga0070666, IMG submission 64677) | Switchgrass rhizosphere microbial communities from Kellogg Biological Station, Michigan, USA - KBS S2-3 metaG | ecosystem: Host-associated > Plants > Roots > Rhizosphere > Soil ... | reverse complement strand
CTTTGCGATCCCGCGAGGGGTGGTTCCCATGCCGAACTGTTTCGGCTTTGGAACCCACGGCCCTTCGGCCTTACTAAGGAAGGGATTTTTTTCCTTGTTCCAATCCATTCACGTTTTCTATACCTGGTATCGCTTATCATCTTCGCGACGATGATGACGCACTCTATCGAGGATCGAAACTGGGCGGGATTTCTCCGCCGCCCAATTCAGCAGCGGGATAACGATTTAACGCGGACGATGCATGCCGGCCGATCCGTCTTAATTACCGGAGCTGCAGGATCCATCGGCTCCGTTCTCGCCCACGCAATCGCCCAATCCTCTCCACGACGTTTGATTCTCATGGACCAATCCAGGCACCGCCTGGATTCACGCATTCGCGAAATCCAGGCAGACTCCCCGGCTGTCCCATTGATTCCCATTGTCGGCGACATCTGTCACGCGGCTGCCTTGGACCATCTCTTCGCAACGCATCAGCCGGACGTTGTCTATCACGCGGCAGCGTTTAAGCATGTCCCGCAGCTGGAGATCGATCCATTTGCCGCAATTCGAAATAATGCGCTGGGCACTTACGAGCTGGCGCAGGCGGCAATTCGTCACGGCTGCAAAACCTTTGTCATGATTTCAACCGACAAGGCAGTGAACCCGCACAGCATCATGGGAGCGACGAAGCGAATCGCGGAGATGATTCTCTTGAAGGGCACCAGCAGCCGCATCTGCATGCGTGCGCTGCGCCTTGGCAATGTCCTGGCTTCTCGCGGAAGCGTCGTCCCGATCTTCAGGCGACAAATTCTTCAGGGTGGTCCAGTCACGGTCACCCATCCCGAAGTGTCGCGCTACTTCCTTACCCTCGACGAGGCAGCGACGCTCGTTCTTGCGGCAGCATCACGGACCGGGGACGGCAGCATTCTGGTCCCTCGGCTGGGCAGCGCGCACAAAATCGTGGATCTCGCTCACTACATGATCGCCGGCCACGTCGACATTCCAGTGGTTTTCACCGGTCTCCGCCCCGGAGAAAAGATGAGTGAAGAGATGTTGTCGTCCTGCGAGATGGCCGACCCGAACGTGGATCGCGAACTCTATCGCGTCCGAAGCAGGACCCTTCCACCCGATGACCTCGATGACTCCATCGCGGCGCTCGTGCAAAGTTCGCGACAGAATGATTCTGCTGCAGCACTGGGCATTGTCCGGCATATGGTCCCGGAGTTTTATCCCAGTGACACACTAATGGCGCTGCTCCATTCGGATCACACGAGTGCTGTTCGCGCATGACACGGAAGATCGCCGTACTGACCACTTCGCGAGCGGACTACAGCCATCTCTACTGGCCCCTGAAGGATTTGTCTGCACATCCGGATGTGGACCTGAGAATCATCGCGATGGGCTCGCATCTGTCACCCGAGTTCGGTTGCACCATCCAGGCAATCGAAAACGACGGGTTCCCGATAGACGCGCGGATCGAGTGCCTTCTGAGTTCCGACACCGACGTCGGGATGGCCAAGACAATCGGCGTTGCCACGCTGAGCCTTGCCGACACTCTCGGATCGATGCGGCCCGACTTGCTGCTGCTCATTGCGGATCGCTACGAGATGCTGGCCCCGGCGTCAGTCTGCCTGGCGTTGCGAATTCCGATCGCTCACATCGAGGGCGGTGAAATCAGCGAAGGCGCAATCGACGACGCGGTTCGCAACGCGCTCACGAAAATGAGCCATCTCCATTTCACCTCAACCATCCAGGCACGGCGGCGCGTGATCGCGATGGGCGAAGAAGAATGGCGGGTGCATCGCGCCGGCGCGCCCTCGCTCGACCACCTGAGGCGCAACACATTGCTCGGCCGCGAGCACCTTGAATCGCAGCTAAAAATCGACCTCGGGCGCCCCTCGATTCTTGTCGCGTATCATCCCGTGACGATCGAACGCGATACGTTGCTGGAGACCGATGCGTTGTTTTCCGCCCTCGCAGCGCTGCCGGACCAAATTATATTCTGCCATCCCAACGCCGACGCCGGCAGCAGAGCTTTGATCGAGCGAGGGCGATCGTTTCTGGCCGTGGAGAGTCGGTCGCGTTCGTTCGTGAACCTTGAACCACTCGTTTATTGGAGCCTGCTGCGGCAAACAACATTGATGTTAGGGAACTCCAGCAGCGGGATTATGGAGACTCCATCCTTCGCTCTTCCGACTGTGAATATCGGACTGAGACAACAGGGCCGCGAACGCGCTCGCAACATACTGGACACCGCACCGGATTCCGCGTCCATCCTGGATGCCGTTCGAAGGGCAAAGAGCGCGGAATTCCGCGGTTCGCTTGCAGAAATGACCAACCCTTATGGTGACGGCCATGCCTCCGAAACAATTGTCGAGGTGTTGACGAACGCACCGCTCGGCGTGAAATTGCTGATGAAACGCGGCATACCTTGAGAATCCCACTTTCTGCACCCGATATTCATGAATCGGATATCGAAGCGGTCTGCGGCGTACTTCGTTCGCCCCAGCTGAGTCTGGGCCCGAAGCTTGAAGAGTTCGAAAGGTCCATCGCGAGTTACACCGGGGCGCCGGACGCTGTCGCCGTAAGCTCCGGGACAAGCGGGTTGCATTTGTGTATTCGCGCACTGGGAATCGGCGCAGGAGACGAGGTTCTCGTTCCGTCATTCACCTTCATCGCGGCTGCAAATGCAATTCGTTTCGAGGGAGCGCTGCCAGTGTTTGTCGACATCGAACCGCAAACACTGAACATCGATCCGGCGAAAATTGAAGCGGCCATCACGTCGAGGACGCGTGCCATCATGGCCGTGCACACGTTCGGCTGTCCTGCCGAAATGTTTTCGATCCTTGAAATCGCCCGTGCCCGCGGGCTTCCGATAATCGAAGACGCCTGCGAGGCGATCGGAGCCGAATATGACAAGCGAAAGACCGGAACAATCGGCGACATTGGAGTATTCGCTTTCTATCCCAATAAGCAGATTACGACGGGAGAGGGTGGGGCGATTGTCATGCGGGATTCGAAGCTCGCCGCCAGGCTGCGGACGCTCCGCAATCAGGGACGGAATTCCTCGAGCGATTGGTTCGATTGCTCGGAACTTGGCTACAACTACCGCATATCGGAGATGAACTGCGCCCTGGGGGTGGAGCAGATGAAGCGGATCGACGACGTTCTTGCCCGGCGGGAAGCTGTCGCTCGCAGTTATCACAGCCGGCTGTCCGGCAATCCCAACCTGGTGGTGCCCGGGTTGAGTGTGCCCCGACGCCGCATCAGTTGGTTTGTCTACGTTGTCCGATTGAGTTCACGCTTCGACCGAAATCAACGCGATCAGATCTGGCGGGAAATGAGGTCGCGCGGAATCGCTTGCGGCCGCTATTTCGCGCCAATCCACTTGCAGCCGATTTACAGGGCGGATGCGTCCTTTTCCGGGCACGCAGATTTGAGCAATACCGAAGCAATTGCCGACCGCGTACTCGCGTTGCCCTTCTTTAACCAGATTACAGAAAGCCAAATCGACGAAGTCTGCGTGATCCTGGAAAAACTTGCGGTGTAATCGCGGACCGTAACCAGCGCTCTCCAATCACCGGTGGCTCCTCTGCCAGCCAAGACCGATGGACACTACCACCGATGGGACATAGCGCTGGCTTGTCGTCACAACACCCGGCGTCGATAGAGTTTGAGAACTCGACTTGTAAAATGGAAAGGTCGCGTCGGCCTGGACAAACACACGCAGCGTGGTCGTGCGGGCAATCTCGTATCCGGCTGTCAACTCGCCTTGCAGCCCGCTGCCGCTCCACCCGGAGTACGTCTGGTTTGTCGTCCTGCTGTAATAGGCGTCGCTACCCACCGAAGTACTCCCATAACCGAAGCCTCCGCCGAAATAAGGACTGGCATTCGCCCTGGAATGGACGAAGTACAAGCCCTCCAGCTTCAAGAGCGAGGCCGCGGTTGCACTCGAGGTCGAATAGCCGTTGCGAGTATTGGGCTGAACATTCAGAAATGACACATCGATCGCAAATGAATCCAGCTCCGTGCGATGGCCGAAGCCAAACGCGGGCCTGCCATGAACGCCATTGCTGAAGATGCCTCCGTAACCCAGCCGCACATAGAAGTACGAGTCCGTGTGCACGCGCAACGCGGATGCCTGAGCCTCCGTGACATTGGATCGATCCACACTTTGGCGGCCGATAATGAGCGAACGAACCAGCTGGCTGTACAGCGCCGGCAAGTCGTTAAGGCCCTGAGCCGTTCCCTCCCGTTGTCCTTCAGGTCCGGACAGCGCAACCGTGATCACGTCGCCGAGGCGGATATGACTGATCGTGTAAGGCGCCGGACAATCGGGCACCACACGCTTGCCTGCCAATTCGAACTGCCGGGACAGGTAGAGCACAACCGCCGCACGATCCTGATCGGATAGCATATCTCGCTGCTCGTCGACGCGGATGCACACCTGAGCCTCGGCCGTTGCAGCGACTGCCAGCAGTACAAACACCATCATCAAAACGTATTTCGAGAGACGGAATCTGCGCATGACGTTTCTCCTCCTATTCAACGCGCCCAATGTAGATGTGCAACGCGGGAAATGGTGGCGTGGTTGTGATACTTTTCCGGCTCTCACAACGAATTTGGGAAAGGCATGAAACTCTGGATTTCGAAAAACGGCGCGGAAACGATTCAGGAACAATTGAGCGCTCAGATCGTGCTCGGGATCGTGAGTGGGGATCTTGCGCCCGGTGAACGCCTGCCGAGCACGACTGTTCTCGCACGCCGCTTTCATGTGCACGCCAATACGGTCGGAGCGGTATATCGAAGCCTGGCGGAACGTCGCTGGGTGATATGGAAACGCGGGAGTGGATTCTTCGTACGACCACGCACCTCTGAAACAAAAACATTCGATGCGGGTATGGATCTCGACGGCCTCATCGAGGCATTTCTCAAGGCGGCACAGGCCCGTGGACATTCTCCGGTCGAGATTCAGTCGCGGATGAATCGATGGCTTTTATCGGCCAAACCGGATCGTGTGGTGGTGATTGAACCCGAAGTGGAACTGCGGGAGATCCTCGTCGCGGAACTCGCTGGCCAGGTTTCGGTGCGTGTTACCGGCTTGTCTTTGGAAGAATGTCGAAGATCGGAGGAGATGTCCGGTGCCTTCTGTGTCGCCCTATACGATCATTCGGAAGATGTACGCACCGCTCTGACTGCGAAAACGCCCTGTTTGTTTCTTCACTCACGTTCCGCGCCTCAAAGTATGGCCGGCAAGCCGAAGCCCGGGCCCGACACGCTCATTACGGTTGCGTCGCGGTGGCCGGACTTTCTGAAGTGGGCGCGTATCCTTCTGGTGGCAGTCGGCATCGACGCGACGGCGATCGACCTGCGCGACGCGCGGCAAAAACACTGGAAGCGCGGAGTGACCGCAGAGAGCTTCATCATCACCGACAGCCTGCTTGCCCGCGAACTACCGAAGGGCCCGAACACTCATGTGTTCCAATTCATCGCCGACGAATCCATCGTCGAACTGCGTCAGGCCCTCTCCACAAAACCGACTTTCGACTAGAGATAAACAGTCTTCACCTCGAAATAATTCTCCAAACCTTCAATGCCGCCTTCTCTTCCGATTCCGGATTGCTTGAACCCGCCAAACGGCATCTTGTAATCGACGATCAATCCATTGACCGTCACGCTGCCCGAGCGCACGCGACGCGCGACCTGATACCCACGTTCCGCGTCGGCGGTGTATACCGCACCGTGCAGCCCATACATGGTGCTGTTGGCCTTGGCTACGGCGTCGTCGATGTCGTCGTAACTGATAAACGAGACGACAGGGCCGAAGATCTCTTCCTGCGCAATCGTCATGCGCATATCGACATCGGAAAATACCGTCGGCTCGATAAAGTAGCCCTTCTTCAGGTGCTCCGGACGGCTGCCACCCAGCACCAGCTTCGCGCCTTCGGCGCGGCCTTTTTCAATATAGCCCTGTACGCGGGTGAGCTGCCGCTTCATGGTGAGTGGCCCCATTTGCGTACTCGCATCGAATGGATCGCCAACTTTGACGGTGCGGATCGCCGCAACATAGGCGTCCCGGATTTCCGCCGCGCGCGAACGCGGAACCAGCACGCGTGTCAGCGAGAAGCAAACCTGCCCGGTGATCGGCATGGAGAATGGAACAAGACTAGGCAGGACCTGTCCGATGTCCGCATCGTCCAACACGATCGCAGCGGACTTGCCACCAAGCTCAAAACTGCAACGCGCCATGCGTGCGGCACAGGCGGCCATGATGGTGCGGCCGGCGGCGGTGCTTCCAGTGAAACTGACTTTGTCGACGCCCGTGTGCCGAACCAGATAATCTCCAGTTTCACGACCCGCTGGGACGACGTTGAAAACTCCCGCCGGCAAACCCGCTTCTTCAATGCACTCCGCAAGCAGATACGCATCCATCGGCGTTTCCGGCGCGGGCTTTGAGACCACCGTGCAGCCCGCAGCCAGTGCGGCGGCGACCTTGTAACAAAGGAGAACCATTGGCGCATTCCACGGTGTGATTGCCGCAACGACGCCCACCGGTTCGTGGACTATACGGGCAACTCGCCCGTCGTCACGCTTGCGTTCGTCCACAATCGGGTAGGACTGAATCATTTTTCCGTAGAACTCGAACAGTCCCGGCGCCTGAGCCGATGCATATTTCGTAAGAGAAATCGGCGCGCCGACCTGTGCGGTCCACACATCCGCCAGTTCCGGCAATCGGCGCTGCAGCACCGCGGCAACTTTAATGAGCATCGCGCCGCGTTCCTGCGCAGACAGACGAGGCCACGGACCGGTATCGAACGCGGCTCGTGCCGCGGCTACCGCGCGATTCATGTCGTCCGGAGTACCATCCGGGAACGTCATGATTTCCTCTTCCGTTACTGGAGAAATGACAGACAGCCGTTCTTTCCCTCGAGGCGCCGCCCATTTACCGTCTACGAAAACACATTCCGGGGCATGGATCGAAAGCGTTGGATGAGCCATGGATAGCCTCCTGTATAAAAATTGTTAATCTGCGGTTCGGACGTTAACACACTTCTGCAACATTGACATGGCAGTCCGACTAAACGGACTTCCGAACCAGCTGCTCGATGGTCCGTTGATGCGCACGGAGAACCGGCACCAGAAGTTTCGCGTCGGTGCGTTCCAACGTGTCCTCCACCGTGTGAAACCACCGATGGATCCCGATGACGGCAAACGCCGTGGTGTATCCCCGATCCGTAAACGTCGACAGTTCGCCGGCGCCGGGCCGCACGGCGGTGGGAGTCTCCAGGCCGCTGAGTCCGCGAAATCCCTCCACGGCCGCCATGCGGGCTCGATCGGTCACCATCAGGGAGCGTTGCGGATCGGCCGTGTCGAGCATTCGGAGCTTGCCGGCGGACTCGTCCGCATCGCGTGCGGCAACAGTCGCACCAATGTGAGCCCAGACCAGAGTTTTTGCAGGATCCGGTGCTGAACCAACGATACGATGCGATCCCGCAAAGTTGTATTCGTGACCGCCCGCATTCATAACGTAAATCGATACATCGGGAAAGCTGGTGGAGAGCCACGACGCGAGTTCGAGAAACACCGCCGTTCCAGTACCTCGCTCGCCGACGCAGCCGAACCATCCGGTGCGCGGAGTGGTCAGCACGATCCAGCGATCGCCCCTGTTCAATTCGGCAATGATGTTTCTGCAGGGACGGTGTGTTGCCTCTCCATCGAGTGTCAGTGTGGCGATCATTCCCGCCTTTGCCGCTTCAGCGAAGGCAGCCGATAGCTTCGGAGCGAGAATGGCCGTTGGAATAGGAATGAACGGGGTCTCCGGAACGTTCAACATCGCCGCCTCGCCACTCGGACCGGTCGTGACGATTACGATGGCGCGAGCTCCGGCGTTTGCCGTGGAAGTCACTGTCGCGCCAATTCCTGTTGATCCGAGAGCCGCGTGACGTCCGAATGGCAAAACAACGAGAGCAATCTTTCCCCGAACGTCCACTCCCGCATCGCCGGCAAGAACGAGCGGAGCGGTAATACCACTCGGTCCTGTCACGACAACGGGACCTTGCGGCATCACATCTACTGCGGAAGATCCTGCAGCCAATCGTGCCGTGCGCTTCACGAAAAATGGCGCGTCGAATTCCATTTCATGAACGCGGTATCCGGATTGTTTCAGCCGGCCGGAAATCCAATCGGCGGTCTTCTGGTCACCGGTTCCGCCGGAATACTTGTCGCCGAAGGAAGCGTGTTTTTCCAGGTCGGCTCGAAACTGAGCGGTAAGGCGATCGGCGTCCTGCGCCAGGGCGGTTTTCATCCGAGTGGGTCCGATGGCAACTGCTCCAGCGCCGAGAACGGCTGTGCGGATCCACTCACGCCGTGTGATGTTCATCGCTTTCTTCCTTTCCTGGCCTTCTTTGTCGTGACAAATTTCCATGCCATCCCAAGCAGATCCTGCAATGCGTCTGGCCGGATGCGGGAGAGTCGTACAAGCACGGACGGGTACGGCCGGTAGTGATCGGTGAGGTAATACGTGTCCGGATCGGCGGCAACGAGTTCTTCCCGTGTGTCGAAATCGATCCGAACCACGATCGATCCGGGCTCAGCGGACTTGTTGATCGCCGGACACGCCAGGAGTTGTCCGTGAAGTTTTAGCGCAGGGGTCCCATACGCCGTGCTCTCCTCGACGTCCGGCAGGCGGAGTCCCATTTTTCGGACTGTGTCGAACGTAATTTTCGTCGCCATACACCATGCGGATACTAACGCTACTTCTGAAGAGCTTCAACGAGCCTGGTGTGCTTGTATCGCCGGGCCTGATCCAGAGCCGTTCGATTCTCCTTATTCCGAATGCTGCGATCGGCACCGGCATTGAGCAATACTTTAGCGGCGTCGACATCTCCCTCATCCACAGTTGCGGCATACATGAGCGGAGTGTAGCCAAATTCGTCGGTCGCGTTGATATCGGCTTTCGCCGCAAGTAACACCGGAATCACTTCGGGCCTGTTGGTGATGGTGGCCCAGTGCACAAGATTAATCCCGGAACCTTCCGTAATCGTCGCATCAGCGCCGGCGTCGATAAGGCTCTTCAACACCTCCGGATATCCGAACGTGACCGCTTCCGAAAGCGCTTCCGCGGAAGGCTCCGCACCACGCTTCAACAGATATCGAACATTATCCAGATCACCGGTCATCGATGCGAATACCAGTGGCGAGTGACGCGTGCTCACACCCTCGGGCGGCTGTGGCGGAGCTCCCGCATCCAGCATCCGCTGAAGCGAGTCCCGCGTTCCACGGTACGCCGCTGCGATCGTCAGCGCATCCGTACCCGACGCGGCCCTGACCTTGACGTCCGCACCCCGCGAGAGCAACAACCGAACTTTTTCGGCGTCATGCGCCACAAGCATCAGCAGGGTCGTCCCGCTCCCGGTTTTGCTGTTCGGATCGAGCCCCGAATCGAGAAGACCCTTGAGCTCGGCGACGGGCCCGAACAACGCCGTTCGAATCCACGGATCGGTGGAATCCCTGGTGATTCCAGTTTCAGGTTTCTGTGGTTGCGACTCCGGAAGGGCGGAAAGAAGTGCCATCACCGCCCAGCAGCTTCCGGCGTAGGAAAGATACTCGTCCTTACCATAGGGAAAACCGGTGGAGAAATATGGCGGACTGATATCCGCAGGCGACAACATGCGTGAGCGCACATGCCACGAGCCATCCCGCGCCTGGGAAGTTCGAAGAAACTGTATTCCCTTCTGCCACGCCTTGTCCGTTGCGGAGACCCCGGCTTCGTGCAAAGCGTAGACGGCTTCCCCGGTGGAATATGCGTCGGATTCGTAACCGGAAAGCTGGGGCCATCCGCCATCAGGTCGCTGCATGGCAAGCAGATCGCGTATCGCTTTCACAATTTCCGAACTCGCACCATCGGCCCCGGTCCAAGACAATCCCATGAGACGAAACGACGCGTCCTCGATGGAAGCCGGACGAGTGGCGCTTAGCCACTGATGCGCGCGGCGGATTGCCGCATCCCGCTCTGTCGACAGTTCCTTCGGCATGTAATACCGAAGCGCAGCAACAGCGGAGGCCGTCGCGGTGAATGGGCTGCTCGAATGCGGCGGACGGAAATCCGATGTCACCCAATGGCCATCCCGCTGCCAGGTTACCAGGCGCTGTGCGATGACGGATGTAACGGTATCGGGCGCCAGTCCCGAGGCATGAGCCGACATCAGCAGAAGACTTTCGTTGGGAGTTGGATCGCTCAGGTTTGTCGCCTGCACTGCATCGTCCAGCGCATTGGGGTTCTGTAATTCCCGGAATGTTTTCTGTTCAACGGCGTCGAGAACCTTTGCGTCGACGTTGAAGCCGCGATTCTGTGCCAGACGCAAGGTCAGGATGGAGAGCGCATTGTGATGACACGAGAAGCAGGCCCGCTTTTCAACGAACGTGGCAGCCGATTTCTGGATGATGGGCAACGCGTGCTGAACGGCATCACGCGTGTCTGAAACCGATTGAGGCAGCGCAAACGAACTGAACAGAAGCGACGCGAAAACCGGATAGGCGATTCGACGGATTGAATGCATCCCGGAGTTCAAAATCCGCCGGCAGTTATCCACGCGACAATCTCACGGCAAGGCGAAAACGCGCAGGGATTCGTTGTTCCCCGTACCGTTCGTGGCCGCAACGACAGCGACGTATTGCTTGCCGTCCTTTCCCTGATAGGTCATCGGAATCGCGGTCACGTTGTAATCCAATTGAAGCGTCCAGAGTTCCTTGCCGGTCTTCGAATCGAATGCGCGAAATCGTTTGTCTCGGGTGGCACCAATAAAGACCAGCCCTCCCGCCGTGACCATTGGTCCGCCGTAACCCGGCGAGCCGACGTTCTTCTTGCCTTCGGGCAAGTTGTCGTTGACTCCGAGCGGAACACGCCAGACGAATTCGCCGGTTGCGGCATTCACCGCCATAAGGCTGGCCCATGGAGGCCGGAAGCATGGAAGATTTCCAAGCGATTTGCCGTCCTTGTCGCGAGCTGCCGCAGACAGGCTGCCTCCGCCGGTCTGTGCGTAAGGATATTCGGTGTCCTTCGTGTTCTCGTTGTAACGGGGATTCGGCTGAATCCATCCGGACGAGGGCTCGTCTTTCGAGTTCACGAAAATATACCCCAGCTTCGGATCAGTGGCCGTACCACCCCAGTTGGTACCTCCGGTAAATCCCGGGAAAATTATGGTTGGTGGGCCACCATTCGGCTTATAGGTCCATGGCGTATACGGGCCTTCATTCCGGAACTTCGTTCGGTCCCAGAGTTCCTTGCACGCCTGAGCATGTTCCGGCGTTGTGTCTTCCGGAGTCACCAGATCCTTCTCGGTCATACTGACTCGGGCAATGGGACCAGGTTTGACGGGAATCGGCTGCGTGGGCGGATACCACTCTCCCGGAACATCGCCTTTCGCCACCGGCTTCTCTTCCACGCCAAAAACGGGCTCGCCGGTAACGCGATTGAGAATGAACATGAATCCGGATTTGCCGACCTGTGCGAGAGCGGGAATCACTCGGCCGTCCTTTGTAATGTCGATCAAGCCGGGCGCCGGCGGCAGGTTGTAATCCCACAACTCATGATGGATATTCTGGAAGTACCACATCAGTTTTCCAGTCTGCGCATCAACGGCAACGGTCGTGTTGCTGAAGAGATTGTTACCTGGGCGATCGCCTCCGTAATAATTCATTCCCGGTCCGCTGACCGGCAGGTACACGATGCCGCGCTGCTCGTCCACGGTGAGCGTAAAGGACCAGACGTTATTTCCAGTTCGATCTTTCCAGCTGTCATTGCCCCAGGTGTCATTGCCAACTTCGCCCGGCCGTGGAATCGTATGAAAATCCCAGAGCTTCTTTCCGCTGCGCGCGTCATATGCACTGGTATCGCCGCGTTCTCCCTTGCTGGTGCTGAGCTGAGGTCCGATGTGCTGCATACCGGGGCCGTAGAAGTTCGATCCCATCAGGATCACATTCTTGAAAATGGCGGGAACACCGGCGTACGCGATATCCAGATCAATGTGGCCCTTGTTGCCGAATTCGGTGTCGAGCTTGCCGGTCTGTGCGTTCAAAGCCATCAGTTTTCGGAGGCTGGTAAAAAGAATTCTGGGAGGATTGACGCCATCTCCCGGCCAGTAGGCCACACCGCGAAAAGATGCCAGCCCTTCGCTCAATTCGTAACGCCAGATCTCTTTGCCGGTTTCCGGCTCGAGCGCGACGACACGGTTGCCGGATGGCATGTACATCACGCCGTTCACGACGATGGGCGTGACTTCCTGGAAAACTTCAGCGGCGCTCGCGGGCTTGCTGACGGCAGGAACATCGACTCCGGGTTCAGGCCGCAATCGGTAGGACCATACCTGCTTCAGAGTTGAAACATTGGTGGTGTTGATCTGCGTCAACGGCGAATAACGAGTGCCGGCCAGATCCCGATTGTAGGTGGGCCAGTCGGCATCGGCACTGCGCGGCGCATTCTGTAAAGCGAATCCCCCGGCTGAACCTGCAGCCACAGCAATAACAGCAGCGAAAGTGAGAAGCACCGCATTTCGAAAACGCATTATTGAAATCTCCCGTCTCCTTCACTCGATCCGGTCAACAGCTTCTTACCGCTACTCGTCAAAACGATGTTACGCGCGTTGACCAGCTTGCTGCCGTCCTTCGCGAGACTGCCCTGTACGGTAACCACATCATCAATCTTCATTGATGAGCGCGACCAACCCAGCCTCATCAAGCTGTTTGGACTTCCAAGTTCGATGGACCAATTTGAGACCTGACCGGTTTTTTCATCCTTTACATCGATATAGAAAAACGCGTGTGGGTTCGTCCACTCCACCTTCGTCACCTTGCCGGTGAGATTGGCGGGTTTCGAAGCATCGTATTCCGCGGCAAACGAATGATGGGCCATGAGCGGTGTGGCCGCAGCCAGTACAAAGGGTGCAATCCAGGAAAACAGTTTTAAATATCGCATTTTCAAGTCTCCACGCAAATCGAGTATCTCCACGGCACATTATGTCCTTTCGACGTCGAAGTCAAACCGGCAGGGGCGGATATTCAAGGTGTGAATGAATTCAGCAATGATAATGATAAGGACTTTTCCCCTCCTGAGTCAGGAGGGGTGGGACATCAAGAGATGGCGCGCCGGGGTGGTTCCGAAGCGATATCCCGCGGGAATGCGGCTTTGGAACCACCACCCCTCGCGTGAATTTCTTTCACACATTCAATTTACTCACAGCTTCATAGAGCTCCTACAGGGGAAATCGACCGAATAATTGAATTCAAACGGCAGCCGAGATATAAGACTGAACACTTTTGGGAACCAGGAGCATTCGTGAAAAATTCGAGCGTTTGGGTGCACCTACTTTTTGTGTCCATTATCTTGATCCTTTGCGCCGGCACCTCGAACGCGCAGGGGACGCAACTGCTCTGGGGCGACACGCACCTGCATACATCCAACTCGCTGGATGCCTTCCAGACCGGTAACTTCAACGCGGATCCCGACACGGCGTTTCGGTTTGCCAAAGGACTGCCCGTTCTCCATTCCTCGCTGAAGGTGAAGGTCCACATTTTGCGTCCGCTCGATTTTCTGGTCGTCTCGGATCACGCCGAACAAATGGCGCTGCAGGCGGAAACCGTGAAGGGAAATCCCTTGATCATGGCGACAACGTGGGGGAAGAACCTTCAGGCTTCCCTGAAGCAGAATCCTGCTGGCGGCATGAGGGGCCTGGCTCCCGCCGATGTCCAGCAGCGGAACCGCGACATGGAAACCGCAGCCATCCGGCAGAACATCTGGGGCAAGCAGGTGGATATAGCGGAGCGAAACAATGAACCCGGGAAGTTTACCGCATTCGTGGGGTGGGAATGGACCGTTCATCCGGGCGGAAAGAACCTGCATCGCGTCGTCTTCACGACCGCCAATGCTGCAACCGCGAGGACATTTCTTCCATTCACTGCAAATGACAGCCAGAAGCCCGAAGACCTCTGGGCCTTCCTGGAAAGAACCAAACGGGAAACCGGCGCGGAGTTCATCGCCATCCCTCACAACTCCAATCTCTCCGGCGGACTGATGTTCGATATGGTCGACAGCATGGGTCGGCCGATGACGGCCGAATATGCCCGAATGCGAATCCGATGGGAGCCTGTGATGGAAGTCACCCAGATGAAGGGAACGTCTGAGGTTCATCCGGAGCTTTCGCCGAACGACGAGTTCGCCGAGTTTGAAGTCCGTCGTAAACTCCTGGGCGGTGCTCCAACTCCGTCCAACAAGGCGGACTATGCGCGATCCGCGATGCTGCGCGGTCTTGAAATGGAGCAAACCATCGGCGTGAATCCCTACAAGTTCGGGATGATCGGCGCATCCGATTCACACACCGGACTCTCCTCGGTTGAGGAAACCGACTACTGGGGAAAACTGGTGGTGGATTCGCTTCCGCAGGATCGGTACAAACCCGCGGCTCCGGTGATATTTCCGGCATGGGAGATGTCGGCAGGAGGAATAGCCGGCGTGTGGGCCACGGCAAACACCAGAGAAGCAATTGCCGCCGCTTTCACGCGCAAGGAAGTTTATGCCACGACCGGACCGCGCATCGCGCTGCGCGTCTTCGGCGGATTTTCGTTTGTGCCGGCCGACGCCAATGCGCGGGATGTTGCGACTCCGGGTTACAGCAAAGGCATCCCGATGGGTGGCGATCTTTCGAATGCGCCGAAAGGCAAAGCCCCGTCGCTTCTCATTCATGCCGTCAAGGATCCAATCAGCGGCAACCTCGATCGCGTCCAGGTCATCAAAGGCTGGCTCGACGCCGCCGGCCAGACTCACGAACACATCTACGATGTGGTCTGGTCCGGAAACCGAAAGATCGATTCCAAAGGAAAACTGCCTGCGGTCGGAAACACCGTCGACGTGAAATCGGCAAAATACACCAACACGATTGGAGCAGCGCAGCTGGCCACGGTCTGGACCGATCCGGATTTTAATCCGGCCCAGCGAGCGTTCTACTATGTTCGCGTCATCGAAATTCCGACGCCACGTCATTCCCTCTATGACGCCGTCGCGCTGGGCATCGATGTGAAGGACACGGGTCAGCCTGCGACGATCCAGGAGAGAGCATACTCTTCGCCAATCTGGTACACGCCTCCGGCATCCCAGGCCTCTCGGTG
>Ga0070666_10001292_pt1 | contig 15163 bp, 10 predicted proteins | sample KBSS23metaG_FD_64677 | JGI IMG/M metagenome (GOLD analysis project Ga0070666, IMG submission 64677) | Switchgrass rhizosphere microbial communities from Kellogg Biological Station, Michigan, USA - KBS S2-3 metaG | ecosystem: Host-associated > Plants > Roots > Rhizosphere > Soil ... | reverse complement strand
GCAATCTCAAGAGCGTCGGGAACCTCAGCACGGAAGACCTGTCCGATATAATGCCGGATCACCTGAATTTCATCATCGTGGCCAACGACAATCGCCGATCGAGTTCCTGGAAATACAACGGCGATGGCACGCTTTCGGGCACCGTCGATGACTATCACTTTCGAATTGGAGCGTACCATCTCGACGAGAACTCACGTTCCAAACGTGCCAATCTCTTCTGCCCGTACGCGATCGGTTTTAATGCCAAAGAAGTACCTCAAAAGGTCTTCATGCGTTCTGCAGCCTCGAGTCCACGGTGGTTAAAGTCGAAGGCCTGACAAAATCATTCGATGGCCATTCGGTGTTCCGCGATCTGACGCTGGATTTCCCGGCCGGAGAACTCAGCATCATTATGGGTCCCTCCGGTTGCGGAAAATCGACATTGCTGCGCTGTATCAACTTTCTCGAAATGTTTGATAGCGGCCGAATCTCCATTGGAGATCTTTCGGTATCGTGGAACGAAGGCGAAGCTTCGAAGTTGACGCCGGAACGGCGAAATGCCGTCCGCAATATGAGGCTTCAAACGGGAATGGTTTTTCAGAGTTTCAATCTGTTCCCGCACCTCACGGCTTTGGAGAATGTCACGTTAGCGCCAATGCAGGTCAAAGGAATGAGTGCCGAAGAAGCAACCCGCCTGGGCAAAGTCATACTGGAACGCGTCGGTCTTCAGGATATGACGAATAAGTACCCATCGACGTTGTCCGGAGGACAACAGCAACGCGTCGCCATCGCGCGCAGCCTCGCGATGCAGCCGAAGATCATGCTGTACGACGAGCCCACGTCGCAGCTTGATCCGCGATTGGTTGACGAAGTCTTCAATGTGATGCGGGAGCTGAACAACGAGAAGATGACTCAGCTCGTCGTCACGCACGACGCGCGATTTGCGCGGGATGTAACCAGCCGGGTTCTCGCGTTTGAGGATGGGAAGGCCACGTGGCAACACGTCTAGCGAAAGGATCTGCGATATCGCGGCGACGGGCGCACGTTTTCAACGATTGGTCATCTCGAAGTTCACATTGCAGACAGTTTCCATTTATCTCAAGCACTAAAACGTCGTTACGTGCGGACGTACTGGCCGAATGATGCGATCACTCGCGGCCAATGGACGCCGCTCGTTTGTATCAACTGACGGTTCCTGCGCGCATCGGAATCTCTTATGAGAGGATGGCAATTTGCGGTCCAATATTAAAAAGGACGCACTACCGAATAATTGTTTCAGTAGAACTCAAAACCACCGGTATCCTATCGACCTGAATCCATCCTCACCCTCGGAATTCGGGAGAGTGCCGGTACAAAGCCGGACATCAATTGATGCACTTCATGCTGCCTTTTCTATTGAAAAGCGGTTACCAGTCGAAAACGTGAACCAAAGAAGCTGATTTCAATTTATTGAAAGTGTAGTTCGAATGGATCACTCTTTATTAGGAGGCAGACGATGCGACTAGTCGCCTTCATCACGAATTGGTTTGTTGGAAAGAAAATGGCGAGGATACTGTGTTGGAGCTTCTTCATATCTCTCGCCGCTCAGCCTGCGCTCGCACAGTCATCCGGCGGCACGGTACACGTCAAGTTGGTGCGGCACGGAACGAATATGCCGATTGGGAATGTGCGGGTGCTGATTGGAAAATCCGCTCTTCGCGAAACCAATCCGCCACCGGGATTCTTTCTGATTCTTATTGGCGATTACTTTCAGAGCGGAACGGTTCGCTTCGGGACGACGGATACGGATGGTCGATATACCTTTACAAATCTCGAACCTGGAGCATATCTCGTCTCCGCGGATTTGGAGCACTTCGATACCACTGCAGAGGGCTCCGACGGCAGAGTTCAGGTCAGCGCATTTGTAGTGCCTGCTAACTTGCGGGAAGGCGACGCGCCTCATGACGTCACTCTAACGCTTTTTCCAAGGGCGACGGTTCGAGGGGTTGTCCGTGGCCCCGATGGGAAGGGAATTGCCGGAATCAATGTCGCTGCCGGAGTAATCGAGTATCCATATCGCCGGGCCGAATGGGATCAATTGGGCAGCACCGTTGAGACCAACGACCGCGGCGAGTACGAAATCGACAATCTCCGGAAAGGCAATTACTACATTGCCGCATGGTTCGATCGTGCAGTTCCACCCGATTTGTCCGATCCCGGGAAACAGGCTCTTGCGACGTACTTTCCCAACGCGCTGGAGTTCCGTTCCGCGCGCAGTGTATTCCTGGCAAATGGTTCTGAGGTCGTTGCGGATATCGAAGTGCCGGCAAAGCCAGCAACCTGGCGGACCATTTCGGGGCAGCTCAAAAGTGATCTGCCGGATACGGGAAATCTGACTTATTTCGTCAGTTTGACGCGCGTCGGCGATGGTTTGCTGCGGAACACGCCTGTATGTGGCCACGACGCCGCGACGACCAGTACCTCCGGGGAATTTGTGATCTCAAATGTTGCGCCCGGAACCTACGAACTCTACGCGACAGTCCTGCGGTCCACCATGCTGGATTTTCGCATCGGCCCTTCGGAAACAAGAAAAGTAGAAATGAAGAGAGCTGTGTATTCCGGGCATATTTCTGTCACGGTGCAGGACCGCAACGTTGAGGGATTGGTTATCACGCTGAATCAAAGTCCGACGGTTGAGCTTAGAGGACACGTTGTCGTCGAAGGAGGCGGGACGATCAATCTGAACTCCGCGAACATTGCACTTCGTGGGAGACCGGGAAGGGAACAGCTGAGTTCCGAATGCGGCTCAATGAGTATTAATACAGCGAGTGTCGATTCCAGGGATCCCTCCGCCTTCCTGTTCAACTTTGTAAATCCAGGCACCTTCGATTTCGACATCGGTCGACCACGTATTGGCAACAGGGTATATCACGTCTCGGACATTCGTCAGTCGGGACGAAGCGTCTATGATTCTGGAATCGAGATCGGGGGTGGGCCGGTCGATCCGGTTGAAGTTGTGCTGAGGTCCGGCGGTGGGGCTGTGCGTACATTTGTCCTGGGCGAGAGAGGACGTACCGGCATGCTCATGCTGATTCCGGATGAGCCTCGGCGCGAGAATCCTCACCTCTATGAATTCATCAATACAGCCGCGCAAACGTCACATACTTTCGAAGACATCGAGCCGGGATCGTACAAGGTCTTCGCTGTTCAAGGAGTCACGAACGACAACGAAATCGATGTGCTCGATTTTGTCACCAGGCACGAAAGCGACGGAGCTTCGGTAACGATCCGTGAAGGCGAGACGGCCAGTGCGCAAGTGAACCTGGTTCGACCTTGAGGGTGCTTTCGACCGTTTTGCGCCAAGGCAATTGTCCATTTCGGTCGAATTGTTTTTTAGATTGAAAGGTTCAGAATCATTCTGAGAACAATTTCATTTTGGAACTAATCAGGTAGGGTAACGGCGTTTAGCATCGGTGTGCCAAAGGCTCCGCGATACAGTCCGCCGACACTTCAAATTTCAGCGCAATAGCCTGCCCATGAATTTCGTTCGATCGAATTTGAAAAGGTACACGAGGAGGGCACTTGACCTATCTAAGATTCCCGTTGCTTTGAGCCCGCTGGCGACCTTCCAGCATAAGAAGCGTTATATGCTGTTGAAGATCCCGTCTCCGGGAATCGGAGTATACTCTCGACCGGCCGCTTGAAATTACTATCCCCTCCGATTTCACCTTCCTCACGACTCAGTATTTCGTCCGGAGCTTTTTCTTTTCGGCGTGGCGTTCGAAAGCTAGTTCCACCAGGCGATCCAGAAGTTTCGGATATGGTAATCCGCTTGCGGCCCAGAGCTTGGGGTACTGACTGATCGATGTGAATCCCGGAAGCGTATTGATCTCATTCACGTAATATTTTCCCGTCGTTTTCTCCAGGAATAAGTCGACACGGCCCAGCCCTGAACACTCCAGAACCTGAAATACTCTACGGCCGAGTTCGCGCGCTTCCTTCGCCTGCGCGTCGGTGAGTGGAGCGGGAATGAGTATTTTGGAATCGTCGCTCACATACTTGGCCTGGTAGTCATAGAACTCCCGCGCAGGGACGACTTCGCCAGGTACGGATACATCGGGGTTATCGTTGCCAAGCACAGCGACCTCAATTTCACGCGCATCCATTCCGCGCTCGACAACGATCTTTCGATCGAACTGCGCGGCAGCCGCCAGCGCCGCGGGAAGTTCGCCTGCGTGATGCGCCTTGGTAATTCCAACGGACGATCCCAGATTCGCCGGCTTCACAAAGACGGGATATGGAAGACTTCCCGAATGATCACGAATAAACGATTCGATTCCACTCGACAGCAGCGCCCAGTAGTCCACGATCGGAAGTCCCGCATCGCGAAGCAACCTTTTCATCACGTCCTTATCCATACCGACGGCGGATCCCAGCACACCGGCGCCGACATAGGGAAGATCCGCCAGTTCCAACAAGCCCTGGATGGTGCCGTCCTCTCCGTACGTGCCATGCAGAACGGGAAACACGACGTCAAACCGGACCGCTTGCTGAACTTCTGCCGAAATAGCGGCGGGCTTCCCGTCGGACAGCTCCTTCTGGATGGTCTCTTTCGGAGCCAGGGTGCGCATGGGATTTCCCGAAGAAAGCCAGCGTCCGTCGTGGGTGATACCGATCGGAACCACATCGTACTTCTGCGGGTCCAGAGCCTGCAGAACGGATTCTGCCGACCGCAGGGACACTTCGTGTTCTCCGGAACGTCCTCCAAACAGGACTGCGATACGGATCTTAGCGGGCGTGTTCATGTTTCCTCATAATCTCCGAAGCGGCTTCGATGGCTTGATCGATGGCGGCTCGATCCAATTCAAGATGCGTCACCATTCGAACACGGATGTCATCCACCGGAAGAGCAAGAATATTTCGCTGACGAAGCGCCGAAATGAATTCGGCCGACAGGAGTCCAGAGCCTTTCAGGCTGAAGATCACGATATTGGTCTGGACTTTCTCCACATCGATAGTGATTCCGGGAATGGCGGCAAGCCCTCGTGCCAGACGATTCGCGTTCTCGTGATCCACCCACAACCGTTTCGGTCCTTCTTCCAGAGCGACGAGTCCCGCTGCGGCAAGAATACCCGCCTGGCGCATTCCGCCTCCCAGCATCTTTCGAATGCTTCGGCAGCGTTCAATAAAATCGCGCGAGCCGACAACGAGGGATCCTACGGGCGCGCCCAACCCCTTGCTGAGGCAGAACTGAACCGAATCGCACTTCCCCGTCATTGCCGAGACATCTTCGCCAAGATATGTTGCGGCGTTGAATATCCGAGCGCCGTCCATGTGAACGAGAATCCCCGCCTCATGCGCCTTGTCACAAATCTCGTCGACAAGCGCCGTCGGATAAACCGTTCCCCCGGCCATGTTGTGCGAGTTTTCGAGAGAAATCAGCGTCGTTTGCGGCCGATAGTAGACCTTTGGGCGGATCGCCCGCCGGATATCGTCCCACGATAGAATCCCGTCCTGCCCGGCAACGACACGCGGCAGGAGGCCACCGATCGAACACATTCCGGCCATCTCATAGTTGTACGTGTGCCCTGCTTCGTCGCAGATCACTTCCTGTCCGGGGCGTGTGAGCGCCATCAGGCATACGAGATTCCCCATCGTTCCGGAGGGAACATAGAGGGCCGCCTCACGCCCGAATCGTTCCGCGGCACGCGCCTGCAAAAGATTCAGGGTGGGATCTTCCTGAAAGACATCGTCTCCGACCGCGGCAGCCGCCATTGCCGTCCGCATCGACGGCGACGGCCTGGTTACCGTGTCGCTTCGAAGATCGATGACTGTGACGCCGGACTCGCCCATATCAATTCCTCGGTTACCGAACTGGCAACGAGCCGCCCTTTGGATGTCAGCTTCAGAACGGTTCCATCAAATTCGATCATGCCGGCCTGCTGGAGCTCATGAACCCGGGACATCCATTCCGGGGAAAGATTCAAGTCCAGGTCGCTTGCTGCCGCTCGCACATCAAAACCCGAGGTCTGTCGCAGTCCGAGCATGAACTTCTCTTCGATCTTCATCGGACGAGTGAGCGTTTCGATTCCGGCAATCGGCAGATTCCCCCCATCGATACGCGACGCATACTCCGTCAACGACGACGTATTCCAGAAGCGCTGAACGCCATCATAAGAATGAGCGCTGACGCCGAATCCCCTGTAAGGCACGCCAGTCCAGTATCCCAGATTGTGAAGACATTCCGAGCCCGGCCGAGCCCAGTTCGAAATCTCGTACTGGATATAGCCGGCGGCCGCCAGACGCAAAGACGCCTCCTCATAGAAGATCGCGAAGTCTTCATCCGCCTGAACCGACCTCATACGACTGCCCCAGGCACTGCGCTCCTCCTGGTCGAGCATATAGATCGACACATGTTCCGGCAGCAACCGCAAGACGGCATCCACATTCCGAGTCCATACTTCAAGCCGCTGTTCGGGAAGGCCGGCAATCAAATCCAGATTGATGTTGTTGAAACCCAGACGCCGAAACATTTCGAAATCTTCATACACCGCAACGGACCGGTGGAGTCTCCCGGCGCGTTTCAGATCCTCGTCTTCCAGGGATTGAGCGCCCAGGCTGATCCGATTGATTCCAATTTCACGGTACAGCGCCACCTTTTCAAACGAGATCGTTCCGGGATTCACTTCAATCGATACCTCCCGGTCCGATCCTGGAAACTCAAGCAGTACCTGTGAAAGCAATTTCGCAGGGATGAGCGAAGGCGTGCCCCCTCCCAGGTAAATGGACCGACACTCGCCAGTCATTCCGGACATGCGAATTTCGTTCACGAGCCGACGGATGTACGGCTCGTAGGTTTCTTCCGGAGTCGTCGCCACGGTGAAGGCACAGTAATAGCAGCGCTGTTCACAAAATGGAATGTGGACATAAATCCCTTGATTCATTCTTCAATAACCCGAAATGCTCTCCATATCCACAACAGCATGATTGCGATGAGGCCCCCAATGCAATCCCATCCGACATCGAACACCGAAGATCCTCGCGAATGAACGAACGACTGGTGAAATTCGTCGAATGTGGCGGCGGCTGCGACAAACAGGATCGTTAGAAATCCCACTCTCGATGACTTTGCGACATCCACGTGGAATGCCCGATAGACCAGCAGACCGAGGATGCAGTATTCGGTAACATGCGCAGCCTTTCGAATGACGTGATGCCAGAACTGCAACTGTTCGGCTGTCGGGTTGCGGAGCAGGACTTTCAGAAATGGAACGATGTACCTGGAAGTTTCATCGGACGAGAAGGCACTGGTTGAGAAGGTGTACTGGACCATCAACATCACGAGAACGGGAATCCAGTAACGCGTGATGCGAGAGGAGGTTGAAATGGGAGACTCGATACTGCTCATCCGATCCGGACATGGGGACGAGATTCTGCGCCGGAATGAGGAGGGATGGATGAAATCGGGGGTGTGGTTTCCGACGAATTCCGCAGGACATTCACTACCCTTGGAACCTTCCTGTAATACGGCGCGCGACTGCTCATCAATACTCCCGGATTCCCACGACGATATTGTTTTCAAACGTCACGAATGTCTTCTTAACGCCCCGGCCGTTATACTGCCATTCTTCCTGTTCGACGCCGTTGACCTTTTCCAAGGTCTTGCGATCCGGAATTCCCATCGCCAGCAAAACCGTATCCTGGTCCATACCGATGACGGCTTCCCTGGCAAGGACCGCTTCCTTGAATTCGGGCGGAAGCGAATCAATGCTTGTGGAAACGATGGTTTTCTTCGTGAAATCCAGGACGGGAACGAGGAGCTGCTGCAGCTGGTTGAATGTCAGGTCGGGAGGAACCTTGCCTGAAAACGCCAGGGAAATTTTCGATCCGTTTGCCTTGGGTGCGCCGGACTGCTGCGGGCCCGGAGTTGAAGCACCGCCGACACTGACCTGGAGGTGATCGCTGAGATGCTTCTTTTCCTTGCCGCCATGGTCCAGCTCGATTTCGATATTCCTGCTGCCAAATTCAACGTTGGTAATACGGACAACCCGGCCCGCCTGTATCGACGTTCCGTTCTTCTGAATTTGTTTGTTGAGTTTGGACTCGTTGATTTTACCTTGATCGGAAACCTCGATACCTTCGCCTCCGAATGGCATGTCGACGCGGGCGGCCGCTTCTTCAGCCAGAAGTTTCCGGATGATTTCTGTCTCGGACGCTTTTGAAGCCTGCGCCAGTCCGATCGCCGGCGAGGCCAGACACAGAGCGGCGAGTAGTATTCCGCGGCGAGTCATGATCCAAGTCTAGCACCGCGGAGGAAGCCTAAATCTAATTTTCAATACTGATCAAATTTGCAAACAGCCGGTAGGCTCCGGGGACTCCATCGGGCAGCTGACGGAAAAATCCATAGCCGGTATAGACGTAAGTTCCCTTCCCAACTTTCGCCATGACCATTCCGCCCTGCTGGGGTTGTTCGTTTGGATCGGCACTCTCGAGAATTGGCGTATATCGCGGATCCCACGCACTGAGGAAATAATTCCCGCGCTCCTGCACCCAGCCGTCGAAGTCACTCGACGAAATCCGGTTTGGAACATTGAACAGCTGCAGCGTCGGATTGAGAATTTTTACGGGGGCCTCTTCCCGGGTCACCCGACCATTGTCGTTGATCGTGAACGGATAGGGTCCAAATGGATTCCGCTGAGTCTCGCCGGCACGATTGTATTGAACGATGAGTGTTCCGCCGTTGGACACGTAATCGAGAATACGTTTGTTATAGGCCACAAGATCCTCACGCACACCGTAGGCGCGCACCCCCAGCACGATTGCGGGAAATCGGGAAAGGTCTCCATTTGCAAGATCGTCGGTAGAAAGCTTCGTCACTTTCACTCCGAGTTGCTGCAGTGCTTCCGGAATTTTGTCGCCAGCGCCTTCGACATAACCCACGGAGGTGACAAGGGCCTTCACATCGAATATTTCGGCTTTGGATTCTGCAGTGGAATAGACATATCGAGTCTCGATATGCGGATAAGCGATTGGCGTGTATCCCGTCTTGAACTCCTGATTGCCGGTTTTTGCGATAGCCTGCACCTTGAAATTCCCTGCCGTCGCAGGCGCGGTGACCGTGAACTGCGCCGTGGCAAGTTCTGCCTGACGGGTAAATTTCAATGTCCGCGATGTCGGCTCCACCGACCAGCCAGCAGGAATCACCAGTCGAACCTCCGTTTCTGCGGCCGACGTGTTTTGATTTTCCACAGTGACGGTGAATTCTTTTTTGTGATTGCCGGTGAGAGGAATAACGGCGATATCGGGCGAAACGCGTACCGAAAGAGCCGGCACCACCTTCAACAGGCTGCGTTGTTCTCCGAGCAGGCCGTCGGTTCGTCGAAATTGTGCGGACTGTTCCATGGAGATCGCAGTGCCGTTGTATTCGATTTCCGCATGCGTCTGAAGCAATGGGGGATCGAACGGCATGTTCGCGGCGGAACCTTCAGGCCAGACAAAGCGATCCCCTTGACGCGGCTGTTTCAACCAGTATGGTTGAGTAAATTCGGCGTTCGCGGGAACGGTGACGCTGAAGATCTGATCGAGCTTTTGACCGGGTTGTATCGAACCGGTCGTTCGTTGTGCCGTCGCCACCCAACCGGCCGGCAGATCCGTGGTGATCTTCGGGGCAGGTAGAACCAGCGGACCGCCATTGATAACGCTCACCGTGAGATTGAAGGTCTGGCCGGGAATTACCGTCTCATCTGCAGCAATGACATCCAGTACCAGACCGGCGGCCAGCCGTGTGGCTTCCTGAAAGTCGGCTTCTTTCTGTTTAAGAAGAAATTGAACCTGTTCATTGGTGGACTTGCTGCGAATACGTTGTAGCAGCTGCATTGAGGCTGTGAGATCCGGAACAATTTCTGCGGGACGCAGCAGATTCACCTTCTGGCGAATTGAACCGATGCGCGATTGAAGGTCGGAAACGTCCGCGGAAATGCTTGCGTCCAGCTGCGCCAGGTCCTTGATCTTGTAGATCACGCCGTCAAACAGTGCGGCAGTGTCGGCGACGTCGACGGACTTCTGTACCAGCTGAAGGCTGGTGTTGTTGGGGCCCTTGTTTTGAGCGGAACCTTGAGATTGCGATCGATGCAGGCTTCGTCCTTCGGCGGCGATCTCGGAATACGATCGGCCCAAAGCCAGATCAAACTCTCCCACATTGATGGTGATGCCGGCGGGCTGTGGCTGTGCCTGCGCCTGTACCGGCGCCTGGCCCCGTCCCTGAGCCTGTCCCTGGACTTGTCCCTGCGCTTGTCCGCGACCCTGCGCCTGGCCCTGTCCTTGTCCCTGCCCTTGACCCTGCCCGCCTCGTCCGCCACCATTCAGGTAAAGCTTCCTGGCCTGCCAGGGCTTCCCATATTCGGGATACAGTTTCGGATCGGCCGCCGCTTTGAAAGCTTCCTGAGTGATGATCCCGGCAATCTGATGGTGGCCATGGCCGTCGGATGGAGTACCCGTGAATCGCGACACGATGATTTCCGGCCGAAACTGCCGAATCACACGTACAAAATCGCCAAGGACCCGATCGTGACCCCATTTCTCCAATCCTTCTTCGGCCGTTTTCGAAAATCCGAATTCATACTCCGGCGTAAAGAACTGTTGGGCTCCATCGAGCCGTCTCGCCGCAAGCAGTTCTTCCGTACGGATGACCCCCAGATCTTCAAACAGTTCCGTCCCCAAAAGGTTCTGTCCGCCATCTCCGCGCGTAATCGAGAGGTAGGCGGTGCGCGCTCCCTGCCCTCGAGATAACCAGGAAAGCAAAGCGCTGTTCTCATCGTCCGGGTGGGCACCGGTGTGAAGCACGCTGGCGACAACGTCCAGTCGATTCAAAGCCTGCGCGAGTCCCATGGCACCGCGATCTTCCGGGGGCTGTGCGGCGGTGGCAGTGAGAACCAGAATTACCAGGAGAAGCAGGACGACTTTGGTTTTCATGGTGAGCGAAATTGTACCTGCAACTGAGATGAACTCAAAACCGTTGGATGAGGGGAACCCTTGCTATCTGAATTTCTGGTTCGTGTCGATGATGGAAACACTTTGCGAAGCCCTGCTCTGGCGCATTGCCATGCTGTTTTCCACGACGCTGCATACCGCCAATCTCCCGCTGGCCATTTTGGCGACCCGATTCGCGCGGGTACAGTGTCCGGAGTTTCGTCTCATCGATTCCGGAGGCGTGTTACCTATCTTCGCATCCCACTGCTGGTTTGGAGCGGAGTCATCCGATTTCTCTCAAGAAGGACGATTCAGCGATACACGAAGTCGACTCCATTCGGATGGCCCCTACATCTGTCGATCGTGTCTCTGAAAAATAGTCAGTTCTTCGTTGTGATCAGAGGCAGCTGTACCGTAATGGACTCTCCACGGCGAACCACAACAGGCACTCCGCGATCTTCAAATCGCGCCAGAAATGCATCGTTCAGTTCGGCGTTTGGAGGGATATTGTCCCACGCGAACAGTTTGTACTCGCCTGGTGGAATCAGGTTGATGGGTGGATATTTTGATCCGGCAACGTCGAAAATGGAGCGCCGATACAACAACGGATTGTGCCGGTGTTCCGTTGCGGGAACGAGCGAAACGAATGCATTAGGTACCGCTTGTTTCCGGTCATCCAGAATCTGAACCTGCACCGTGCCGCACTGTTTGCTGAGTATCACTTCGATGGGTTCAGCATCCATGCCACCGGTGAATCCATCGTCATAAACGCTCTTGCCGCCTTGATGTATATCGACGATGCAGCTGTCGGTCGCATTCTGTGTCATCGAATAACGCGCATCGATCACTTGCGAAATGATGAAAGTCCCGTCCGCGTTTGTATCGATCCGGTTGGTCATGGATAGCGGAGTCCGGCTCAAAGTTGCCTGGGCTCCTCGCGGACGCAGCATGATCGATTGCCAGACCGGCGAACCGTCCTCCAGCACCAGGCGCCCCTTTAAATCTGTGGCGGCGTGCAGGTCGAGCGACACATTCCGATAGTCCGCGGAGCCAATATTCAATATCACGCTGCCAGACCAGGCTCGCTGTTGCACATTATCGAAAAGGTATGCTCCCAGGGTGTACTGGCCGGGAGGAATTCTTCGAAATTCGAATTCACCCACGGCGCGATTTTCTGCGTTTGCGGAATTCGATATCCGGATAGTGGTCGGATCCTCCAAATAATCCATACCGACGGGCAAAAGAGAGAACTGAATATTACTCCGCGTCAGATTCCCGGGTCCGTTCACAGTTCCGGAGACTTTCGCGGTTCCGCCATTCGGAACGCTGAAATTTGCGCCGGGCGACTCGCCACTTTCGTTCACAACAATGGGAGCAGCATCGTTTAGTCCGAGCACTCCTGGATAGTAAGCTCGCGCGATTTCCCGGGATGCGGTTGCAGATGGCCCCTGCTCGACACGCACGTAGTATTCCCCTGGCCTCAGTCCAAACAGTCGAAAACTTCCACGATCGTCGGAAGTGGTGGAGGTTCCAGGCCGGAGGACCCTGGCGCCGTCTTCGTAGCTCACCGTCAGCGCCGTCAGGGATGCGCTTACCAGTGGATTGCCCGCGGAATCGAGCACGCGCCCGCTGATCACACCACCGGGAATCAGCGCAAAGACAAATCCGGCCAGATTCTCCTGGGTACCGAGTTCGACGGTGACACTGGTGGCTGAGGGCGGAGATGCGATGTACAGTTCACCGATACCGAGTTGAGCTTTGAGACTCTGGATGATCGATGGATCCGGAACGGGCGCACCAACGGGTGGCGTGAAGTAACCCGGTCGATTCCACTGAATTCGATAACGGCCTGCTGGAAGATCCTCGACGGCAAACCTGCCGAATTGATCTGTGAAGGCGCCGATCGGATTCTGCGGCTGTCCCGGCGCTGGCAAGACCGGAAAGAGGGAAATCTGAACGCCATCGATCGGACGGGCAGTTCCTGCTTGAATGACAATACCTGAAATCTTTCCGCGGCCTCCCTGCGCCATCCGCAGCGGTGATAGCGAAAGTGCCATGGTAAGGACTGCGATCAGGAAAGGCTTCATTGCGCCGTACTGTAGCGCAGCCCACGACGACTGAAAAGCGAATCAGCACTTTCCAGGGTCTCGCGTCGACACTCGGCGCCGCGACGTCCGATGGCAACCAGGCCGTTTGTGTGGAGTATCGCCACGCATCGCTCCAATCGAGTTCCCTGCTGTGATTTAACGATGTCGTGGCCCGATGAATAGTCAGCCTATCCCGTTTGAAACCGGTAACCAATGCCAGGTTCATTATGGAGAAAACGCGGTCGTGCCGGATCGTATTCAAGCTTCCTCCGCAACTGCCCGACATAGACGCGAAGATACTGCGTATCGCACTTCTTGTTGTTTCCCCAGATTTCTCTTAACAGGCAGTGATGCGAGAGAACGCGATTTGCGTGTCGAATCAGGAGCCGCAGCAGGTTGTATTCGGTGGGGGTCAGGTGAATGTTCCTTCCGGCAACACGAACCTGGCGCAGGTTGAAATCCACTTCGATATCATTCGATCGAAATACCTGGTCTTTCACGACGACCGCAGCAGGCAGAGCGCGGCGAAGAGCCACTTTCAATCGAGCGAGAAGTTCTCCAGGGACGAAGGGTTTGGTGAGAAAGTCATCCGCGCCGGCATCGAACGCGTTGAGCTTGTGCGTTTCGTTCGTCTCGAAGGAGAGTGCAACGATGGGTTGTCCCTGTTCCTTGAGACGCAACTGTCGAATCAGATCGATGCCACTCATGTCCGGGAGTTGCAGGCCCAGTATCACGACGTCGGGAGGCAAAGCCTCCAATTGCGCCAGGGCTCCCGCCGCAGTCGTTGTTTCCTGGAGACGATATTCCCTGGCCGACAGCATGAACCGCAGCTGCTGCCGCGTCACGGTATCGTTTTCGACAACGAGAATGTTTGGATGATTCCTGGAAAGTATTTTCATCTTCGAGCCCCTGTGAAAATGCGGGTGAACCACAGGATGGTCCACCCGCTGAGATGACTCCGGTCAGGATCGCTGAGGTGCCTTTGCAAAGACCCCGGCTGGTTGTGACACTGCCGCCTGCGTCATCGTGACGTAGTCCGTCGTGGTCAGTTGGAAACCGGCGTACGCCTCCATTCCGTGCTCGCCGATATCCAGTCCTTCGATTTCTTCTTCCCGGGCGACCCGCAATCCCATGACAGCCTTGATGGCTCCCCAGAAGACCAGCGAAAGGACCAGCGTAAAAACAATGACGCTGACGGACCCCATGGCCTGAATCGAAAGAAGCTTGAATCCGCCGCCGAAGAAAAGTCCATTACCCGTTGCGACGCCGGTAATCTTGTCCTGGGCGAAGAGACCGACGCAGAGCGTTCCAAAGATACCGTTCGCAAGGTGAACTGCAAGTGCGCCAACCGGATCGTCGAGTTTCAACCTGTCAAAGAAAAGAACTGCAAAGACCACGAGAATTCCGGCAGCGCCGCCAATGATGAGAGAGCTGTTCACGCTGACGAATGCGCAGCCTGCGGTGATTGCAACCAGGCCAGCCAGGCATCCGTTGATCGTCATGCCCAGATCGGGTTTGCCCAGAACTATCCATGCGGTTGCCGTGGCCGTCAACAGACCGATCGCACCTGCAAGATTGGTCGTATTGAGAATGTGGGAAATGGCGCCGGGGTCCGCAGCCATCGTGGAACCGGGATTAAACCCGAACCAGCCCAGCCAGAGAATCAGGCATCCCAGTGTGGCTGAGGTCATGTTGTGACCTGGAATCGCGTGCGCGCTTCCATCGGCCTTGTACTTTCCGATACGCGGCCCAAGGAGGATGATTCCCGCGAGACCGGCCACTCCACCGACCGTATGGACAACCGTCGAACCGGCGAAGTCGAAAAATCCTTTCTGCGCGAGCCATCCGCCTCCCCAGATCCAATGACCCGTGATCGGATAAGCGATACCAACCAGCAGGAGAGAGAAGAAAATGAAGCTGAGGTACTTCACACGTTCCGCAACACAACCGGATACGATGGTGGCCGCAGTGCCTGCAAACACGAGCTGGAAGAAGAATTTCGCGTAGAGCGGAACCCCCGTCCAGTTGATGGAGGTGTACACCCCCATGTAGTCCGAACCGGTAGCAGGACTGTTGTCGGCGCCACCGATCATCCATAGTCCCTTCAAACCCATAAAACCGTTACCATCGCCGAACATCACGCCCCATCC
>Ga0070666_10001291_pt1 | contig 15164 bp, 31 predicted proteins | sample KBSS23metaG_FD_64677 | JGI IMG/M metagenome (GOLD analysis project Ga0070666, IMG submission 64677) | Switchgrass rhizosphere microbial communities from Kellogg Biological Station, Michigan, USA - KBS S2-3 metaG | ecosystem: Host-associated > Plants > Roots > Rhizosphere > Soil ... | reverse complement strand
GCGGCCGATGAACTCGACAGTAGGAGCAGAAAACCGACGGTCGTTGACGCCCAGGCGGTCAGCGATGCCGTCCAGATAGGACTTGCTGGCACTGATCACCGCATCCCGGTCCAGCATCGGCCCGCGCGATTTTCCGGTCACCGCAATGTGGACCGGAAGCAGATGGTCGCCAGCGAACACAGCGGGATGGTTGACCGGCAGCACGGCAAGCGCGGCGTGATTGCCCCAGGTGCGGTGGCGCTTGACTTCGCGAGCCTTCTCTTGCGGATGCGGTCGCCCGTTGGGGTGCAGGGCTTTCGCCGGGTATGGCAGATCGACGGTAATCACGGATAGACCACCACCGGGCCGGGCTTGCCTTGGGCGCGCAGGGCCTCGCCGTATTCGTGCAGTTCCTTCATCTTGGCGGGATGCTCGCGGTGGATGGCTTTCCACAGGGCATCGCTCGACATGCCATAGCGTTGGGCCTGCATGGCATCGGCGGCGAGGAGTGCCGGAGACGCAGGCACTTCGACCGGAACCGGGCGCGGCAGGATCTTGACCAGCCTCGGGATGAAATGCGGGTATTCCGTCCGCACCATGCGCAGGGCCTTGGGCGGGGAGCCGGTGGCCAGGAGGAGGTTATCGTAAATGCGTTGGGGGTTGCTCATGTGCGGTCTCCCATCGAGCGCAGGGTATTCATGTGCTGGCGCGATTCCGGTTTGATCTCGCAGCCGGTCAACGCGAGGAGCGATTCCAACAGGCGCAGCGCCCATACGGCGGCTTGGCGTTCCTCGGCGCTCATATGGCCTGTGCCCCAAGACCGATGCAGATCTCCTTCCACAGGCGCCGGGCCCAATCCTTGCCGACGCCCATCGCTTCAGCGGCAGATATAAGAGAGGCGCCGTCAGCCATCAGGTCAGCAAGCCGGTCACATTGTTCAGCGGCAGTCCCCGCCTTGCCGTGGCGCATCTTGACGCCGACAGAATTGAGGGTGCGGGTGATTGCGGGAGGTCTCACACCGAACCGGCCAGCGATCTCGCGAGTGGAGTACCCAGCCTCGTACATCGCCTTGGCGGTGGCGGGGCAAACCTTGCGATTGTGCGGAATATTGCTCATGCTCGGCCTTCCATGCGGCGTTGTGCGGTGCGGTGTTCTTTGCGGTCGTGGCAGGCCGACAACAGTTCGCGCTCCTCTGGCTTGAGCCAGCGATTGCGGTGGGTGTGCGGGATGGCCGCGAGGATGAGGTCGCGGTTGATCATGCTGCCTTCACCACGGCCAGCTTGGCGTTCAGCGCTGTATTCTCGCCGGGGCCGATCTCACGTCCGGCCTCGCTCGCGGGGTGGTGCGCAGCCTCTTTGGTAGCGAGGTAATCAACCATCGCCCGCGATGCCTCGTCATGGTCAACGCCCTCGGGCGCTTGGATCACCAGGTAGCCTTCGGGCAGGAGCATCGAGAGCAGTTCGAGCGGGATCGCCTTGGTCTCGATGAACCGGAACAACGCCGCCAGCGACATGACTGCGGGCTGCTTTTCGCCATCAGCGGGGAAGTAGCTCAGAACGGTGGAGGGCTCTTTCCACCCGGCGTCATACTGGATCGCCTTGATTGCGATGTGGCGGCGGTCAATCTCGCGGCGCACGGCCTTTTGGCGCTCGCGCACGATGGTGTCGTACTCAGGCATGATCGTGTTGCGACCTCTGGTTAGAAGGGGTGGCATGGGCATTTACGGAAACAGGGTTGCGCCAGCGGTAGCCGGGCGCCGCATAGCCACGATCGGCATGGATTGGATCGGGCAGGCCATTGGCCGCGAGCCACTTGCGCAGGTTGCAAATCTGGACATGGACCACCTTGGCGTCGTCGCTCCTGGATATGCGGTTGAGCAGGGCATCAGTGGTCATGAACCCGGTGGCCGAGGCCAACGCATGGAGCAGTTTGGCGCGCGCCGGGGTGGTGCGCAGGAACGGGCCCTTGAAGGCGACAAACCCCGTGGGATCGATGGCCCATCCATCGCGATAGGCGAAGTGATCAGGCTTGGCGGTGTGGCCACATGCGGGACAGGGCGCCGTCATGGCCGCACCTTGGCGATGAGCGCAGTCCAGCAGCGCGAGAGAACGCCCGGACGCGATTCAGCCACGGGCACCGGCTTGATCGGGATCGAAATCCAGCCCCCGTCTTTAGAGTATCGGGTAGCTGTAGCCATGTGCCACGTGAGCAAGGCCGAACATGCCCCGACGATCCCGACGAATACCCAGCCTTGCCAAGTCATTCTTGCCCCCGTGTCAGGCCCCCAACGGGGCGGCTATTTTGTGCAGCGGCTAGGTGCCGATGCTCCCCGTTTGGTGCGTGCCTCGGTCATCACTCAGGCTGCGGCGTCCGTGTGGGCGCCGCCCTCCAGAACCGCTTCGACCTTGCGCACGACTTCTAGGGTCGGGTTCCAGTCGTCTCGGTCGCACGAAAGGACCGTGTTGCGGTGAAGCCCTGCCAGCCTTGCCAGCTTGACTTTCGAGTTACCGGGCTGGGCCAGCCAGTCGCGGATGTCTGTGAGCAGATCGTCAACCATGGGCTTGATAAAAGCATATTCCGATATGCTTTACAAGGGCGCATTTCATATCAGGATATGCGATCCCACTGCTACGTCCCGCGCATGGAGCGGACACCAGACGAGAAGCGGGCAATCCTGCGAAAATTCATTCAGGACCGTGGGTTAAGAATTGCCCGTTGGGCCAAAGAGTCAGGCGTCGACAAAAATTCTATCTACAACTTCCTGAACGACCACAGCGGGGGTTTGGACCTGAAGACCTACGCGAAGCTCGCTCGCACGGCTCATGTCCCTGTTTGGAAATTGAGTGGCGATGCCCCTGAGCCCGCTTCGCCGACGACTATTTGGGTGAGTGGCAAGGTGCAGGCGGGTTGTTTCGTGGACGCGGTTGAGTGGGATTCGTCGGACTGGTATCCCATAGACGTGCCGGTTCCACCTCGCTTCCAGTCCAAAGCCAAAGCCCTAGAAGTTGCTGGCGCGTCAATGAACCTTGAGTATCGGGAAGGCGCCATCGTTATCTGGGTCGATATGCTCGACTACAGGCCACCTGAGAGCGGGGATCACGTCATCGTTTACTCGGTCCGCCACGACGACCAGATTGAGGCTACGGTCAAGGAATATAGGGTTGATGAAAAGGGGGGGCGGTGGCTCTGGCCCCGCAGCACGGAGCCCGAGTTTCAGTCGCCGGTCTGCCTGGAAAACCCGCCCGCCGAAGTCCGCGAAGTGGTGATCAAGGGCATCGTGATCGGCGATTATCGGCCCCGAGTGTACTAAGTACCTGTAACCTGACCTTTGGTGATACCAGAGCAAAGCGGGCACAGGACACTATCCTAGCATGTAGCTAGGATAGCCCGGCCCGCTTCGACGTCATGACCTTCGGAGCCAACCGTCGCTTACGGACGAAGCCAGCTCGGCGCGAGTGGCTTCTCGGTGGTTACTTACGAGGCCGTCGCCGCCCCGCCAGATGCCCTTCCACCTTTCGGACTGGGCTTGCGCTAAATCTGGTCCTTTGGTAACGCAAAACAGTCACACGCCAAAGTTTCTCACCAACCATGTGACCGCGCCTCGGGAACCCTGCACAGGTTCGCCGGGGCATCTTTTTTCTAACGACCCGGAACCTTTCCGAAAAGCGGCGTGAGCGCGCTGTACGCGACTTATGCACATCTCCGTGTGCGTGGGGCAACGAATCACGCTCGCGGGCATATTGCATATCGCGGTATGCTTTTGCGCTTGCATCGCATATCGGAATATGCTTTTATCACTCCAGACAGCCGGTGAGCCGCAAGCGCAGACCCGGCACAAGCTGGAGGACAGCAAGTGCTGCACCAAGTGATCTCACCCCAGGAAGCCGAGGCCCTTGAACTGGCCCGCCAGCTTCTCACGGGCACTGCCCCGGACGACCGAGCCGACAGCAAGGCTGATTGGCTCGAAGCAGCCCAGCGCGCCATGGATGGCGACACGGCGGACCTGATCTATCTCATGGACCGGGCCGAGGCTTTCGATCAGTTCGAGGACTGGCGCGAGAGCCACGACCGCAATGGCCGCTACAGCTTCGATGACTGGCATCATGGCCTCGTTGCCGAAGCCCGCGCCGACATGGGCGAGGCTCGCTGGGCTCAACTCAACCGCGAATGGCACGAAGCCGAATGCGACCGCCGCGAAGCCGTGTGGGAAGCCTCCAAGGAACTGGCTGCTCGTAACCGGGATGGCGTGTGATGGTAACCGTCACCTTCAAACAGGTGTGGGGATACGCCAACGCGCATGTGCCCTGCAATACCTGCGGCCGCCTCAGCAAGCGCCGTATCCGCGAGTATTGCACCGTCAATCCGTTCAACAAGAACGAAGACGGCAGCGTTCGCAATTATAGCGAAGTGGCCGCCCAAGCCCGCAAACTCGCCATAGACGAGGCTGAGCGCCAAGTAGCTGCTGGCCGCACATGCCGCGTCTGCGAAGCCAAGGAACTTTCCGCCCGTAACGGAGGGCTGGGAGCATGAGCGGACAGCACACACCGGGGCCGTGGGCAGTCCTTGACGGCACTCTATTGCGGACCAGCGAGTTTGCTTCGTTCCCGCGGACGATCGGGAAGGGACTGGACACCGATGGTTCCGGCCCTTGGATACACGTCGCACATATCAGCCAAAACCCGGTTGTTGGAGCCGAAGAGGCCGAAGCCAACGCCCACCTGATCGCCGCCGCGCCGGAAATGCTGGTCGCCTTGGAAAGGTTGGCCGAGCGGGTCGCGGAACTGGAAAGCGATCTGAATGACGGCCTGAACGAAGCAGTCCGCGCCTACTACGGCCATGTGACGCCTGCGCTGGCATTCGCACAACGGATCGCCGCCAAAGCCCGAGGTGAAGCATGATCGCCCTTCTCAACTGGTGGGCGACCAGCAATCCATTCGCCCTGAACGAACGCGCCCACGGCCCCATGCGCCGCTCTGACAAGGTGGTGTTCATCCTCACTGCAACCGTGGCGATCTGGCTGGTGCTGTTCCTGTTGGCTGCTGCGTGGGTGGTGACGCCGTGAGCGAGGTTGTCGCTTTCGTGAGCCGACTGCTCGGCTTCATATTGGCAGGGATCGGCCTGCAATCCCTAGCAGAGTGGGCGCGCTTTGGCGTCATGACCCACAAGGGAGAGCCGATGACCGCTGCATGGTCTGCGGGGTTGGTGGTCACGCTGTTCCTGCTGGCGTTCCTGCTGGCGTTCGGAGGGGCGAAGCAATGACCAGCATCCCCCGCTTCTACCACACCCACCGCCCCTCTCTTGTGAGCGCTCCTGTTGCTCCGATGGATGAGGCTGACCGGGCTTTCTTCGAACTGCGCCGCCAGCGCGTCCCCACCATGCGCGAGTGGCTCGAAAGGAAATCAGCATGAACGCTCAGAGCAAGATCGAACCCGCCACGGGCCTTGCGCTCCTGCGCCAGCCTTTCACCCCAAACCAGATCAGCAAGCTTCCGAAAGAAACCCGCGCGCAGATCGATGCCCGCAAGGCCGACAAGTCGCTGATGGTCTGGAAGTGTGAAGTCTGCGGCGGTCCCCATCACAAGAACGCGGTTCACCTGGATTATGTGGGCCACGCCGCCGCCACTGACAGGCTGCTTGAAGCGGACCCTACGTGGTCATGGGAGCCGCTGGCACTTGGCCCTGATGGGTTGCCTGCGCTGGATCGCAACGGAGGCTTGTGGATCAGGCTTACCGTCTGCGGCGTCACCCGCCTTGGCTACGGCGATGCCGACGGCAAGCAGGGCGGAAACGCGATCAAGGAAGCTATCGGGGACGCCATCCGCAATGCGGGGATGCGCTTCGGCATGGCGTTGGATCTTTGGCATAAGGGCGACCTTCATGCCGAGGACGAGGAGCCGCAGGGACATAGCCGGGATGGCGAGGTTAGCCCTGCGGCCCCCAAGAAGGAACCGGCCCACAGCGCGCTCAAGGCCAAGGTCCGTAGCTTCGTCCACGAACTGAACGGCTGCGGCGACAGTGACGAACTGAACGCCTTTCTGGCCACCAGCGACGCCCTCGCCATCGTCCGCGAGGTCAAGGAAAAGCTGCCCGCATGGTGGGATGGCTGGGATGAACAGCCGGACGGCTTCACCCCGCTTGGGGAGCTTATCACCCGCCGACAGCACGAATGCGCGCAGGCGACTGCAAACTACATGACCGCCTGAAAGGACTATCGATGCTCATTCTCCACGGCGACGGCAATCTAGGTTCCGACGCGCAATTCAAGACCACGCAATCCGGCGGAGAGTTCTGCTCGTTCGCGGTGGCAACCTCCATCGGCTTTGGCGACCGCAAGGAAACCGTATGGGTTGACGTGACCAAGTGGGGCAAGGGTGCCGAAGGGCTGGCCCGCATTCTCCGCAAGGGCTCCAAGGTCGCGTTCGCCGGGGAATTCAGCCAGCGCGAACACAACGGCAAGACCTATGTCCAGTGCCGGGCCGATCACGTTTCGATCCTTGGGACGCCGCAGGGCAACGATCAAAGCGAAGCCCGCCGCTATGACGGGGGCGCGGGCGGCGGAAACGGCGGTGGAGCGGGCGGGCGTCCCCAGCATGACGATGGGGATATCCCCTTCGTTCGCAACGACACGAATTGGTGACGCAAGGGCCAGCAATCCCGCTGCCCTATCCCCGTGCCCGGCGGGATATCCGGGCGTATTTTTGGAGGGAACAATGAGCGAAACAGGAAGCGCAGTAATGGTCATCCTCGGCGGCGTTGTGCTGCTCGGCGCGACTGTCAGCGGGGCACTCTACGGCTGCCCACAATACAGCGTCTATAGCTCGCGTATGTCGGGCGAAGCCACGCTGGCAGAGGCGCAGTCGTCACGCATGGCGAAGGTGGCCGAGGCAAAGGCCCGGTTCGAATCCGCGCAGTATGACGCGAAGGCCGAGGTCGCCCGCGCACAAGGCACCCGTGACGCCAACAACATTGTCATTTCGTCGTTTGGCTCGACCGAAGAACGCCTGCGCTATCTCCAAATCGAGGCAATGAAGGACGGCATGAAGGAGGGCACCGTCATTTACGTGCCAACCGAAGGCGGTCTGCCGATCCTCGGCGGCGCGAAGAAGTAACCACCCGTGCCCGGTCGGGGATGAACAATTCACCGGGCCAAGTTTCCAGAGGACCGCATGAAGCAGCCAACCGCCAAAGACAGGGAACGGTTCGACCGCATCGCCGCGATGGGGTGCCTTGTGTGTCGCGCCCCGGCGACAATCCACCACGTTACCGCTTCCATCCACGGCGGGCGGCTGACGCGTCGGCATGACCGCGTGGTGCCTTTGTGCCCCGTGCATCACCAGGCCGTGTTCGATCCCTACGCGAACGACCCGCAGAGCGTCGAGCGCCTTGGGCATCGCGGCTTCTATCGCAAGCACGGGATTGACCTGCTGGCAGAGGCGGAGCGGTTGGCGTGAGCGACGGCCAGACCATCATCCTGCGCCCCTACACCATGCGGCGGGCGCATGACCTGATCGACCGGGCACCGGACGGCGCAATCCTCAACGTGAAGCTGCCGCGCCGCACCGTGGACCAGAACGCCAAGATGTGGGCGATGCTGTCAGAGATCAGCCGCGCCAAGCCGGAAGGCCGGACCCTGACGCCCGACGTGTGGAAGGCGCTGTTTCTTCACGCGCTGGACCACTCAATCCGCTTTGAACCCGCCCTGGATGGCAACGGCATGGTCCCGGTGGGCTTTCGCACCTCGCGCATGACCAAGGCGCAGATGGGGGACTTGCTCGAATTCATTGCCTCGTGGGGCGCACAACATGGAGTGCAGTTCAGTGAGTGAAAAGCGCCATTGGGTTCTGTGCGACTGCCGGGACGCCGAACACCAGTTCCTGTTGAGCTACACGCCCGGCGATGACTGGAACGAGGTCTACCTGCAGGTTCACCTTGCCAAGCAATCGTTCTGGCGGCGGCTCAAATACCTGTTCGGTTACCAGAGCAAGTACGGTGCCTTTCAGGAAACGGTGATCGCACCCGCAGAGGCCGCGCGCATCCGCGACTTCCTGAACGATTTCCTCGAACAAGCGAGGGCAGCATGACTAGCCAACAACAGGGCTGGAGAGACATCGCCAGCCGGCCCGACGAAGGTACCATGGCAATTCTGTGGAGCCCGCGCGATATCAGTCACCCGCTATTGAGCGATGCCCGGTGCGATGCCTTGTCTTACGAGGTGGCCGTATTCGAGAACGGCCAGTGGATCGAACCGGACACCGGCCATTCGGACTTTACCGAGGACTGGCGGCCCAATCCGACCCACTGGATGCCTCTGGAGCCCCCCTGTAGCCCATCACCTAGAACGGGGGAGAGCAATGGCTGACTGGCCCCGTGCCATGAAGCGCGCCACGGCGGCGGCGTACCTGGACTTGAGCGAGGCCGCGTTCGAGCGTGAGGTCGCATCCGGCCGCCTGCCGCTTCCGGTCAAGCTGGGCGGGCGCGATCACTGGAACCGCTCCGCCATTGACGAGGCCATCGACCGGCTCAATGGTCCAACCGATACCCCCGACTGGCGACAGCGCGCGAGAGAGCGTTATGGTAAAGCTGCCTAGGATCGAACACCTCAAGGTCGTGAAGGCGAACGGGCGCGAATACGCCTATTTCGACACGGGCGCGAAGGTGAACGGCAAGACGGTGCGGGTGCGCTGCAAGCATCCCGCGCAACCGGGCTTTTGGGATCAATACGCCGCCCTGATGGCCGGGCGAACCAAGCGCGGACAGGCCACCTATACCGTGGCCGAACTGGCGCGGGACTACATGCGTTCGCAGGAGTTCAGCAAGAAGGCCGAGAACACCCAGCGTTCCTACGTCTATCACCTCTCGATTGTCGAACGGCTATGGCCCGATGCTCCCGCTGGCGACCTGGAACCGTCCGACGTGTCCGAAGCCATCGAGGCCGAGCGCTGGGGCGTGGGCACGCACAACATGGTGTTGGCCGTGCTGGGCATCATCTACAAGTGGGGCCGGAAGAACAAGAGCAAGCAGGTTCGCAATGAGCCGACCAAGGATCTGAAAGCTGCCAAGACCGGCAAGCACGACGCATGGCCCGAGGACGTGCTGGAGGAAGCCCTGGAGGACCCGGCCTTGCGGCTGCCGGTCCACCTTATGGCGTTCACCGGCCTCAGGATCGGGGACGCCATGGCGCTGCGCTGGGGGCAAATCAGGGGCGGCGTCATCACCATCACCCCGCAAAAGACCCGGCGCTTCAACAAGACCCTGCACATTCCCCTTGCCGCCGCGCTGGCCGAGGAACTGGAGCGGACCCCTCGCAAGAGCCTCTATGTGCTGGATGGGTTCGAGGAGCGGGTACTGCGCCGGATGGTCTCGGCATTCGGCAAGGCGCGCGGGGTGCATATTGTCCCGCATGGCCTGCGCACCAACGCGGTAGAAGCCCTTTTGCTGGCCGAGTGTTCAGTGGCCGAGGTGGCGGCAATCACCGGGCACACCATGCAGATGGTCGAGCATTACGCGGCCAAGATCAACACCCGCAGGCTCGGCAAGACGGCGATCTTGAAGCTGGATGCGAAGCGGAAAATAATTCCTAAAACCGCTTGACGGCTCAACCGGAATCAATTACCTATCAATGCAAGGGGATTGACCCCGCCTTAGCAGGAGAAAGCAAATGATCGCCACCGCCAACGACATCGCCAAGGTTCAGAAGCTGGTAGAAGCTGGCGTTGCCATGCTGAAGGCTGAGGGCTGGAGCGAGGAAATGATCGCTCCCAAGCTTCGCTTCATGGCGGATGAGGCCATCACCTTCCTCCTCGCCAGGAACGCCGGGTGAGGGAAGTGGACGACGCAATCGCGGTGCTGGAGGTTACGGCCTCCAACATCCGCAGCCTTGGCCCCGCTGGCGCGTTGGGCTTTGAACCGTGGAAGCCGTATCAGATTTGGCTGGCAGAAGTGGAGGGCGCACTGACGGGCTTAAGGCAAGTTTCCGGCCGCATCCTTTCCTTAAGAGATCGGCAAGATAAACTTCATTTTGAAAGCAGTGACCAACGTTTGCACCTTGCCTACTTGGAAGCCGCACTCCGCAGGATCGGTGCAGATGAACCGGATTGCGTTTGCGATTGCTCAGAGATTGCCAGAGAGGCCCTTGGACTTTGACCCCCTCCGAACTCAAAACCGCCCGCAAAGCACTCGGCCTGACCCAAAGCGGGTTGGCCGAGGCTCTGCGCCTGTCCCCCAAGAACGGCGACCGCTCAGTGCGCATATGGGAGACGGAAGGCAACACCATTCCGGGGCCGGTTCAGGTCGCCGTCGAGTGCCTGCTGCACCACGGCAAGCGGCGCGGAACAAAGGCGGTTAAGGAAATGGCAGCGGAAAAACCCACCGCAAACCCGCAGGAAAGCTGACAATGGATATTACGGTCTTTTAATTTCAGTCGCTGCCGTGCGGCAGCCACCCTTGGCCTGTGCGGGGCAAAGTGCCCCGTGCGCAACCAAGGGGGATTTTTCCATGAACCTGCCCAAGATCGACGTCTCGAGCCTGCCCGACCTTTCCGCCGCCACCGGCGTGTTCGGCAGCCTCGTCCACAAGGGCCTGATGTTCGCCGATGATTCGTGGATCATCGTGATGACCTTCCTCTACGACGCCACCCACCGCTGAGGCTGACAGGTCGCGGAGGCCGCCCATGCACATCGCTCCCGAAATCCGGGCCCTGATCGCCGATCCGGCCCTGCTCGAACGCGCGCAGGAGCGGCATCTTGCCGCCCTCGCCGAATGGCAGGCCGGGCCCGGAGGAGCGGATGTGCTGGAGGCTTTCGCGGCCTTCGCCCGCGGCGCCGACCTGGCCCGCTGCGCGCCTTTGGCCGCCCTGTTCGGCGCTGACGGCCGGGCCGCGGCCCGGTTCGCGCAGGGACTTGCCGCGGCGCTGCTGCCGGCGCTGGCGGCCGAGCCGTTTGGCCATGTGCCGCTGCGCCATCAGCCCACCCCGGCTTCGGCCACATTGCTGCTGGCGCAGGAGGCGAGCGCGACCCTGACGCTGGTGGTGATCGCCGGGCCGGCGCTGGCGAAAATGCCGGCGCCGCGCTCGGTGGCCTTCGCGCCGGCGGAGGAATGGGACGTGGTGCTGGCGGGCAGCGGCGAGGGGCGGCTGGTCGAGCGGCTGGGCGAGGAACTGGGCGAGGGGGCACTGGCGCAGCATCCGCTGGACCTGGCGCCCGGCGTGGCGCTGGGCCGCGACGTGGCGCGCGAGGCGCTGCTGGTCGACCGGGTGCCGGGAAGCCTCGTCCTGCTGAGGCTCAATCGTCGGCGGTCGGGCGCCGTGCCGGTGCGCGAGCATGAGCTGGCGAGCGGCAAGCTGATCCACCAGGCCGCTTCCGACCCGCGCGAGAGCCGGATGGAGCTGGCGATCACCCTGCTGGGCCGGATGCGCCGGGCCGATGCGGCGCCGGAGCTGGCGGCGATCGCGCTGGAAGGCGGGCGGGGGGACAGCCTGCGCTGGCAGGCGCTGCGCGAATGCCTGGGGCTGGACACGGCGGCGGGCTTTCGCGCGCTGACGACGCTGGCGCGCAGCGTGGACGATCCGCTGGCCGTGCCCGCCGGAGCCCTGCGCGCGCAACTGCTTGAACAATATCCCGTGCTTGCGGAGCTTGAGCCATGCCCTGCCTGATCGACGTGATTGACGATGGCGCCTGTTCGCTGGGCGACTGCGCCGCCGCGCTGGACGCGGTGCCGTTCGATCCGGCGGATGCACAGAGCCTGGACCATGCCGCGCGGTGGCTGCGGCGGCTGGGCAACAACCGCGAATTCCTGGGCGACGTGCTCATGGAATCGCTGACCTTGCGCCACCGCGACGAGCCGGCGCAGGGCTATGGCCCGCAGGTGATCATGCTGACCGCACCGGGCGCGTCGTCGTTCCTGCGCGCGGCGATCTGGCCGGGGCGCGAGGAAGGCATGCTGGGGGCGAGCGGCAAGGAGAGCTTCGTCTACGGGCTGCCGCATGACCACAATTTCTCGTTCCTGACCCATGGCTATTTTGGCCCGGGCTACTGGAGCGAGTTCTACGAATACGACTACGACGGCGTCACCGGCTCGAGCGGGGAGGCGGCGCAGCTGCGGCACATGGGGCGGCACCGGCTCGAGCCGGACCGGATCATGCTCTATCGCGCCCATGTCGACGTGCACCTGCAATTGCCGGCGGACAGTCTCTCGGTTTCGGTCAACGTAATGCATGCGGTGCCAGCGATCCGCTGGCTCGACCAGTATACCTTCGACGTGGACAAGGGGACCATTGCGCAGAACGTGGACTGCGGGCCTTCGGAGACCTTCCTGCGGCTGGCCGTGGCGCTCGGCGGGGGCGAGGCGCTGGATCTGGCGGAGACTTTCGCCCGCAGCCATCCGAGCGACCGCCTGCGGGTGACCGCCTGGGATGCGCTGGCGGCGCAGGAGACGGATCCGGGCGCGCGGGATGCCCTGTGGGCGCGGGCCGAGGGTTGCGGCAGCCGGATGGTGGCGATGGAGGCCAGGGCGCGGCGGGCGGAGTTGGCGGGGTAGTTTCGCCGTTCACCGGCACGTCGTCATGCTGAACATGGTTCAGCATCCATGGCGGGACGCTCGATCACGCGGAGCGCTTCGGCCCGGGCGCCGCGCATGTGGCCAGCCTAGCCCGTGGATCCTGAAACAAGTTCAGGATGACGGGTGATGGTGAGTTTACGGGCTAGAACGCCGCCCCTGCCAGCGCATCGATCGCCCCTTGCAGGATCACCGCCGCTGCAGCCGAATCGATGCGCTGGGCGCGCTTGGCGCGGCTCATGTCCTGTTCGATGAGGCCGCGTTCGGCGCCGGTAGTGGACCAGCGTTCGTCCCACAGGAGGACGGGCAGGCCGAGCGCGGCGAGGTTGCGGGCATAGGCGCGGCTGGACTGGCTGCGCGGGCCTTCCGAGCCGTCCATGTTGAGCGGCAGGCCGATGACGATGCCGCGGATCGACCGTTCGCGGATCAGGGCGGCGAGCAGTTCCTTGTCGGCCCCGAACTTGCCGCGCTTGAGGGTTTTTCCCGGGGAAGCGAAGCGCCAGCCGGCGTCGGCGAAGGCGGTGCCGATGGTCTGCGTGCCAAGATCGAGGCCGAGCAGGGCGCCGCCTTCCGGCAGGGCCGCGCGGAATTCGGCGGAGGAGGCGGTGACCACTGTCATTGCGGTTTCCAGGCGGCGACGCGGGCGGCGACGTCGGCACGCAGGTTGGCCCAGAACAGCAGCATGTCATAGACGTGGTAATTGTTGCCGGGCAGCACGTAGGGCCCCATCACGGGGGGCGGGCCGATCAGCAGGAAGCCGCTCTGCGCGCAGCGGGCGGGCACGGTCGCGCGGACCAGCACGGCACTGGCCATGGCCGGATCGGGCACGAGGGTGCCGAGATTGCGCGAGGCCGAAGCCGCGCCGCCGATGCCGCCGGTGAGCGGGTTGGAACAGAGGAACGGCGAACCCCTCGGTGATCGGCCATCCAGCGCGGGGAAGCGGGCATAGGCGGCCAGCGTGAGCTTGGGATCGGCCGGTTCGGCATAGGACAGCCAGGATTGCACGCAGCCGGGCTGGCCCGGGGCGGCGCAGGCGGGCAGGCCCATTTGCGGCAGGTCGTGGACGAGCGAGACCGGCCAGCCGATGACATAGGCAGCGGCGATGCGGCGGGCCAGCGGCCTTCCCGCAACCTCGTCGCGCAGCAGGCGCTTCAGGTGCAGCGCGCCCTGGCTGTGGCCGACCAGGACGATCGGCTGATCCGGCGGCACCTGCACGAGGAAGACGTGGAAGGCGGCGCGCACGTCGCCATAGGCGAGATCGAGCGCCTGGCTGCGTTCGGGCCGGTCAGCCAGGAAGGCGCCGAAGGTGGCCTGGCGGTATTTCGGGGCCCAGAGCCGGGGACTGGCGTTGAAGGCGCTGGCCATGCCGCGGACCAGCAGGCGGGCCATGCGCTCGGCCTCGGGATCGCCGGCGGGGGCGTTCCAGTGGGCCGGGGCGAGGTAGCTGGTCGGATGGATGAAGAAGACGGCGGCGGGAAGCGGAGCTTCGGACCCGGCGAGGCCAGTGGGTGTGAGCCGGGCCGGATCATCGCTCGCGCCGGGCCGTGAATACCACATGGCCGGATCGGCATAGGCGTTGCCGGCGAGGGGCGGCTGGGCCTCGAACCCGTGACGGGGCACGAAGGCCACGCCCATGAGATCGCCGCCGAAGAAGGTCAGCGCGATCCGGCCGGCAAAGACCAGCACGATGATCACGGCGATGACGTAGAGGAACTTGCGCGCCATGGCCTATCGGGCGCCGGTCTCGGTCGCGATGCGGGCGATCCGGTCGGACCGGCGCTCGAGCCAGATCTTGATCATCGCGACCAGCGGATCGGCGAGGGCCAGGCCGAGGATGCCGAACAGGGCCCCCATGATCAGCTGCGCGCCGAGCACCAGCGCCGGGGCAAGGTCGACCGTCTTCTTGGCGACCATCGGCACGATCACATTGCCGTCGATGGTCTGCACCGTGACATAGACCCCGATGCAGTAGAGCCCCATGTCGGTCCCGCCGGAAAAGCCGACGAGGATCATGATCGCACCCGAAAGCGGCGCGCCGATGTTGGGGAGAAAGGCGAGGAGGCCGGTGAGCAGGCCGAGCAGGCCGCTCATCGGTACGCCGTAGATCCACAGCAACAGCCAGGTGCCGAGGCCCTCGGCGCTCATGCCGATGAGGCGGCCGAACATCAGCATGCGCAGGGACCGGCCCATCAGCTGGACCGTGCCGTGGAAATGCTCGCGCGTGTCCATCGGCAGCATCCAGGCGAGGCCGCGCTGGTAGAGCCGGGGTTCCGCGGCGATGTAGATGCCAAGGACGAGGACCAGGAAGGCCGTGGTTGCCCCGCCAACGATGCCGCCCATGATCCGGGTGACATGGCCGACGCCGCCGACCGCCTGCTGGACGAAGCCGTTGAGATCGGCATCCCCGACCTTGATATGATGGGCCTGGAGCCAGGCGAGCAGGCGGGCGCCCTGCGCCTCGACCGTGGCGGGGAGCTGGGCGGCCTGGGCGGTCAACTGGCTGCCGGCGAACCACAGGGTCCAGACCAGGAAGGCGACCGCACCGAGCAGGACCAGCAGGACCCGCCAGCCGCGCCCAATGGGGAGGACCCGGCCGAGCAGGCGGGCGCCGCCATCGATCATCGCGGCAAAGAC
>Ga0070666_10001288_pt1 | contig 15171 bp, 13 predicted proteins | sample KBSS23metaG_FD_64677 | JGI IMG/M metagenome (GOLD analysis project Ga0070666, IMG submission 64677) | Switchgrass rhizosphere microbial communities from Kellogg Biological Station, Michigan, USA - KBS S2-3 metaG | ecosystem: Host-associated > Plants > Roots > Rhizosphere > Soil ... | reverse complement strand
CGAAACATGATGTGGATCGTATCGTCTGCCCCGATCGTGACCGAAGGATGACAGCATTCGCAAATGTTTCCGCCCGGCGATTTGTAGACGAGGGTGTTCGGACTCCACGTCTCACCGCTGTCTTCCGACACTGATGCAAACAATTCGGTGGACTTGTTGCGGTGATCCAGCCACGTGCAAACGACAATGTTCGCATTTGCAGTCATGGCATGCAATCCTTCGTCCGCCGATCCCGCTTCATCATTGACTTGGGCAGGGGCCGTAGACCAAAGTTGCGCTCCGCTCTTCCAAGTCCAGCATAGAAGATTTCCTTCCGACACTGCGCTAATCACCACGTTTCCATTTGACGTACTAATCCGCGGACCACGGCGATGTCCAAGCATGAGGCTTGGGGCGTCTGCCGCCTTCACTGGTGAATCGAAGGTCGCGCCTTTATCATCCGATTGGCTAACGTAAATCTTGTTTGCCGCCCCGAAGGTGACAAAGATGTGGCCCGAGGCATCTACCGCAGCCTGGGGTTCTGCGGCGCCGGCGATCTGGTTTGGCCCAACGATTTGAACCGCAGGCGAGGCGAGGGCAGCAAGGGCGACAAGAGCGATTAGCACTCCAAAAGTGTACAGCAGACCTAGCCTTGCTAAGGCAAAACAAGTATCGTTCTGACATGAAGAGATCGCTTGCCCTCGCCGCCGTCGCCGCTCTGTTTACTACCGCCCTTGCCGATAACACCGCCGCCGTCAAGAAGCAACTGACCGCGAACTATTCCGCCATCGCGGTTGCCTTAAGGGGAAATAAGATCGACAAGCTAGGCGAGATGCTGACCGACGACTATGTGGTCGTATTGAATACGGGACAGAAGCAGACCAAGAGCCAAGTGATCGCGCAGTTTAAGGGCTTGGCCAGCCACCTTCATAACACGAAATGGGTCCGAACGATCCAGGCCGTCACTCTTAGCGGAAATCAAGCTGTGGCGACTGTGAGCGGCAGCTTTTCCGGAGACCTGAGCGGGCAGGATGGCACGCCTCATAAGTTGACTCAGAACACGACCTCTAAGGACATCTGGGTTAAGACGCCTAAGGGATATCGCCTCCACAAATCCGAAGTGCAGAAGAATTCGATGACGATGGACGGGCAGCCGCTTCCTACTGGAACTGGCGGCTAAGTCGGATCGGGTGTCGTTTCGATATCAAGAGTAGCCGCGCGAATGATCGGCTTGTGGAAATTGATCGCCGCAAGCATCGGTTCGCGCGGACACGGTTTCTGCAACCACCACTCGACCGTGAATGCGGCGTTCTCAACTAAGAGCTCTTTCCCGTCGATCGTATTAAATCCCAGACGCGCGCCGCTGCGAAGGAATTCCGTGGCAACGCTTCGATAGACAAAATCGACGACGGTGCTTCGCGGTCGCGCGTGCTTCCATTCGATGGGCGGTTGTTCTCCCGCTTTTCTTCCGACCGTCGTCGCGTTGACGATTAGAGAGCATCCGCTTGGATCGGCCGTGTGCGCCGTCTCGATCTTTCCATAACGTAGGAACAGCGAAACCATCGGGCGAGAGCGCAACAGATTTCTGTTCCACAACTTGACATGCCACCCCGCCTCGAACAGTCCCATGATTGCCGAGCGTGCTGCGCGGCCCGATCCTAAGACAAGCGCGGAAGCAGCGGGAATGTCGGTAATCAACTTTCGGAAACCTGGCACTTCTGTGTTCTGCGCGAAGATGTTCGGACCTAGCGAAAGCGCATTGGCCACTCCCAACGAATGCTTCACGATGAAGAATTGAGTGGCGAGTTTGGCCGCGACCGGCTTATGGGGATTGCCCACGCTGATCCCCTTAAACTTCATCTCGTTCAGGTGGGCCACGCAGTCAGGAAACTCGTCCCGCTGACAGTCGATCCACAGCAACTCAACGTCGGTGTCGAGCGCCTTAAATGCCGCACGCAGGGCCACGGTCGAAAGCTCACAGTCCGGCGCGTCACCGACAACGGCATAGCGAACGCGCTCTACCTCCACCGCCTCGACTTCCTTCCAATGCACACCCTTATTCTAGTTGAACGGTCGGCCCCCGCTCAAACGGGCCTAGGGAAGAGGTCGAACTGCCAGCAGCGAGAAGGTCTGCGGGATTCGCCGGAGGGTGTCCGGAGGCATATTGGGATGACTCTCCCAGAACGAGTCCGGATGTTCCTCGAGACGGTGCAAAGTCAAACCTGCCTCGATCACCGCGTTCACGATCTCGCCCAGCGTCCACTGGCGCTCATATTTGACGGCGTGCTCTTCCTTGGCTCTTCCCAAGTCGCCGATGTAAGTCGACGGCCAGCCGGCGTCGCCTAAAGGCTCCTTGTTGAAGTAGTCACCAAAGTCTTTGTCGAGCTCGAAGTGATCGGCTTCCAAGGACCAGATATTCGCGAAAGGGTGCCCTTCAAAAACGTAGAGTCGGCCACCGGGCTTCAGAAGTCGGGCAACGACCTTCGCCCAGGCATCGATGTCCATGATCCAGCAGAGAGCGCCCCTCCCCGTGTAGACAAGATCGGCCGTGGTGTCGAGTTCATGCGGAGTTTGCAAAATGTCCGCGTGAACCCAGGTCGCAGGTGCTTGCAGCGCGTCGGATTTCTTCTTCGCCACCGCCAACATTCGCTCGCTGATATCGACCCCGACGACTGACTTGGCCCCCAGATTCCAAAGTGAGAGTGTGTCTGTGCCGCCCGCGCACTGTAGATGAATCGCACGTTCGCACCAATCCTTAAGACCTTGCAGAAACTTGTATTCGGGTGGACAGAAATTTGTGCCGCCCTTACGCAGAAATTCGGTCCGCTCGATGAGGTCCGCCTCATAGGCTTCCGCGCCCTCGTTCCATCCGGCGCGATTCGCTTGGTGCAAGTCTTCGATCTGCATAGCTGGATTAAACCTCGCTCACGCGCGTGCACAAGCAAATCGCTTACAATAGGAAAGTCGTGATCGCCTATTTTCTTCTTCTCGCCGTACGTCAATCGGATCTGTCGAGCGACCTCAATTCAGCCGTGCAACGCGTCAAGATCGGGTCGCCCGATTTCAAGAAGTCGATCTCAAAGGTTCTTGAAAAGTACGATATCGCGGGCGGAAAATTCCAATCTCAACGCACACTTGGGAATCCAAATGGCATGATCGTGAGCGCAAGCGAATACAAGGAGAACACCCGCTTTTCACCGACCTGGTATCGCATTTTCGTGTGGTCAGACGGCGCACTCAATCACGCACAGGTTCTCAAGAAAGTGAGGTTTTCCGACGGACAGTCGTTCACCCAAGGAGAAGCCTTCTTCCGAGACGACCGCTTGACGATCGTGGGATCGGAAGTCAATGGCGGAAACGGAGAGCGCGCCGCTCTTGCGGCATACCGTTACATCGGTGGCAAGTGGAAGCTCGTACAACACTTGCTTGACAAGCAAGAGGGTGGCGCTTTCTTCGTCCGCAACCACCGGAATGTCGATCCGACGAAGGTTCGAGTTCTTACCCGAACGTTTACAAAGTATCTTCAGCAGCCCCATGTCGGCCCTCTTCCGAACTTTGAGTCGGCGTGGAAGTTAGTGCGAGGGAAGTATGTGCAGGGACCAACCCGCCTTGTCCCTACGCCAGTATCGGAGTTAGACATTCTCGCTGGTTATGTGACTCATCACAACCGCGATGCATTCGAGCGACGTGTGCCTGCCACCTATCAAGCGAGACTTTGGAACGCACTCCGTCAATACGCATATGTGCAGAGCATTTCGAATGACGTTGAAGACGAAACGACGACGCTGCGTTTCGGCGACGACGGTCCCGTGGTGAAGTTTGGAAAGCAAGGCGATCGTTGGGTTCCGGTTCGCTGGACGGAAAGCGAATAGGAATAGGAGGACTCCTGTATAGCAAGGAGTCCTCCTAAAAGAAATTAACCTTCGAGTTGCGCGTCCATTGAAATCTCGGCGCCCTTGAACAATTTGCTCACCGGGCAACCCGCCTTCGCGTTATTCATCGCCGTGTCAAAAGAAGCTTGATCCAGTCGAGCAGCTTTCACTCGTGCTTGAAGATGCACCTTGGTGATTGTAAAACCTGCGTCCAACTTCTCAATCCGGACCGTCACCGCCGTGCGGATGTATTCCGTGTTGATGCCCAGTTCACTGAGCTGACCCGCGGCCGCCATCGAAAAGCACGCGGCATGAGCAGCGGCTAGCAGCTCCTCAGGATTGGTGCCCTTTTCGTCGCCGAAGCGCTTGCCGAAGTTGTAGCTTACGTTTGTGAGAGTGCCGCTTTCGCTGCTAAGTGTTCCGCCGCCTTCTTTAAGGCTGCCTCTCCATTCTGCTGATCCACGTCTATCCATAAGGCTATAGCATGGCACGTCTGAAAATTTGGCCTAAATGAAGCGGAAACGAGCGGCCCATCCGCCCAAGTCGAGCGGCCCGTATTTCATGACTAGCTTCGTAACTTCGGGCGTATCGTGTTTCTGGGCCGTGATCGAAACGCCGCCATCGATTCCAAGGCGCTCCAATTGGCTAGTCATAGCCGCCGGGTCTGGAACGCCGATCACGACTTCCTGCAACTCATTGCCGTCCGGCATGATCGCGGCGGGGAAGGACAGTCTTGCCTTTACGCCAGGTTCGTAATCACAAGCAAAGAAAGGGAACGGGAGGGCGGCCCTGTCCAAGGGCAGGAAATTGATGCACAAAAGTTGCTCGCCATCGTCCGCCCGCATTCCTCGTAGCCGCAACAAGGCGGGATCCGCCTCCTTCTTTTCAAATACTTCGTAGGGAATTCCTTCGCGTTCAAAAGCCTCGCGAACAAAAGACGTGGGTTCGAAAGCGACGCATCGAATCACCGCTTCGGAAATCGGATCAGAGTCGTTCTGGATGAATTCTAGGTTTGCTCCGCCCAATGCAATTCCGCAGGTTCGACCTTGCGGCCAATAGCGTCCGATGGGCCACGCTACAGGAAATCCCAGCTGATCATGAAAGAGAGTGAATGCCTCCTCGATATCGGGCACATCGCACAGCAGATGATCAAGACGAGCAAACGCTTTCATTGCAATTAGAGAATCTCGTCAAGCGATGAGCATAGTCGATCAATCTCTTCAAGCGTGTTGTAGTGCACGAAGCTCGCACGAACAACGCCGGTTTCCGTGTCGATCCCAATCGCCTTGCAGAGTCGATAGGCGTATGCATTTCCATAGCGAATTCCGATGGGCGATTTGTGTACATGCGCAACGATCTCCGGCGTCGAAAGCCTATCGTGGATGAAACTGATGGTTGCCACGCGACTCGGATCCCCATGTGCCGGTCCGACGATTCGGACACCGGGCTTAGAACGAAGGTAGGAAATAAACTTCGTCTGCAGTGGAATCTCAAGCTCCCCCATGCGGGTCGTGGCCCTCACCATGGTGGCACGATCGCAAGGGGCATCTTCAGTCTTGCCCGCCAAGACGTTCAAATACTTTCCGATGGCGTTGAGCCCCGCACAGCTCTCATGCATGATTCCGCCCAACTCGTATTTGTAGGGCACATCGTCGCGCGGAATGAAGAAGTGGTTTGGACCTTCGATCTCGCCGAGAGCTTCATTCGTTCCGAATAGAGCCGCCATGTGTGGGCCATAAACTTTGTACCAAGAAAAGACGAACCAGTCCGCATTCCACGCTTTGACATCGATGGTCCGATGCGGAGCGTAAGCAACACCGTCCACCACCACTTTCGCGCCATATTTATGGGCAAGCTCCGTAATCGCGCGAACATCGACGATCTCTCCGAGAAGGTTGGACACTAATGGAAACGCGACGATCTTCGTTGGCTTCTCGATCAATAACTTTTCTAGCTCATCGAGTCGGCATTGCAACGACTCGGGGTCGAGCTTCCAGATTTGGAAATCAAATCCCCGTCGCGTCACCATCGCCCAAGGTCCGACATTCGCCTCGTGCCCTGTCTCCGCTGAAATAATTCGCGAACCCGCTGGCCACACATTCGCATAGGCGTTCGCGAGCATGTGGATCAGTGTCGTGGTCGAAGACGCGAGAACCGTATTCCCAATACCATCGCCGCTGACGAACGTGTTCGAAAAGGCGTGCGCACGATCCACATTCTCCTGTGCAGCGTCGGAGCGCGCGTAGCCCGCGCCCGTTTGCACGTAGCTGTTGATCATGTAGTCGCGAATCGCGTCCGGGACGAAGCGCGGCACCTGTGATCCGCCCGCGTTTTCTAGAAATGCAAACCCAGAATCAAGGGCAGGGAAGTAGGAGCGGAGCGTCTGAATATCGGGCGCGGTAGCGCGGTCTTCGGCAACGGCCATGCCTCATTATGCCGATTAGCGCCCGGCGCTTATCGAATCGGCAATGAACGATTCTTGGACGACTCGATGGACCGCTTCTCACGAGCGATTTGGATTGCGGCAACTGCGGGAATCGCGAGGATCAGCATAAGGGCCCAAAAGAAGCTCTGCCATACAACGAAGGCGCTGGCTAGACAAAGAAGCACGGCGGTCAGGCTCATGCGCTTGACGAATCGGGCGAAGAACGCCTCGCGGTGGTTCTCATAGGAACTGTAGCCAAAGGAGGGCTTGGAGTGCTCGCGTGCGTTTCGATAAATCGTTGCACCTAGGAAGAGGCTTAAGATGGTCCACGCGAGAGCAAACATGATTAACTCTGTTGTACGCTACTTCCGGATGTTCCTATAGGGCCAAGGACTACAATCGGGCCAAATGAACTAGGGCGGGGATCAAGAGGCCTCAAGCAATCGGCAGTGAAAACTCGCCAATATTAAGCCGTGACCCCTTCCGATGCATCCCGCCTCGATCGAGAAGACGAGCTCGCTCCGTTTCGCGCCCGGTTTGTAATCGACGATCCTGACGTCATCTACCTGGACGGCAATTCTCTCGGGCGAATGCCGCTGGCCGCAAAGAAAATTCTCAGCGACCGGGGCGATGAATGGGGCGCAAAATTGGTCGGAGGATGGCACGAGTGGATCCACGTTCCGACTCGCCTTGGCGCGAAGATCGCTCACATCATCGGGGTCGACGAGGACGAAGTCATCGTGACCGACTCCACATCGGTAGACCTGTTTAAGCTCATCATGGCCGCCCTCGACTATCAGAAGGATCGGCGGCAGATTGTCACCGACGACCTTAACTTCCCATCAGATCTTTATGTGATGCAGGGATGTGCAAGGCTATCCTCCCCCACATGTGGGGGAGGTGCCGACGAAGGAGGCGGTGGGGGCGTTTGCGTGGAAATGATCAAGAGCAAAGACCAGATCCATCCCGACATCGATGGCATCAAGAACGCTCTTAGCAAGAACACGGCGCTGACCGCGATCACTCATGTCGCGTTCAAGAGCGGCTACATGCACGACATGAGGGACGTGACGGACGCCGCGCACAATGTCGGAGCGCTCGCACTCTGGGACCTGTGCCATTCGGTAGGCGCAGTCCCGCTCAATCTCAAAGAAGCCGGAGCAGATCTCGCGGTTGGCTGCACTTATAAATATCTCAATGGCGGACCTGGCGCGCCCGCCTTCCTTTATGTGCGTCGCGATTTGCAGGAAAAATTGGTCAGCCCGATTTGGGGATGGTTCGGGGAAAGAAAGCCATTTGATTTCCGTCTCGAATACGAACCGTCCAAGAACATCAACCGATTCTTTGCGGGCACCCCGCCGATACTGTCCATGGCTGCGGTTGAACCAGGCGTCGACCTGATTTTGGAAGCGGGAATGGATCGCCTCCGCAGGAAATCACTTGCTCAGACCGAATTTTTGATCTCGCTCTACGACGAACATCTAGCTCCACTGGGAGTGCAGCTGAAGACTCCGCGCAATGCGGATCGACGCGGATCGCACGTCTCCTTCGGCCACCCGGAAGGTCTCAAAATCGATCTGGCTCTGATTGAGGAAGAGAACGTCATTCCAGATTTCCGCGCCCCCGATAATATTCGTTTTGGGTGCTGCCCCCTTTACACGACATTCGCAGAACTCTATGAGGGTGTAAATCGAATGGCTAAGGTGATTAAGACGAAGTCATACGAGCGTTTTGATACAGCCAAGGTTGCCGTCACATAAGAGTTGGCCGATCCTCTGCGACTCTGTGTGTACTGTGAGCCGTAGCTTGCCCAGAGGAACGAAGGATGTTTTCGAGTTTGTTGCTCTGTCTCGAAAAACGCGTAACCGTAAACCGAAATCGAATTTCGGTAGTCTAACGCCCTAATGATCCTCGTCGTCGGCGGTGCCGGCTATATCGGCAGCCACATGCTCAAACTCCTCCGTGAGGAGAACGAGCCTCACCTCGTCTTCGATAACTTTGAGAACGGACATCGTGCTGCTCTTCACGGAAGTCCCGCGATTCAAGGAGATCTTCGAAACAATAACGACCTCCTCGACCTTTTTGCCAAGCACCAAGACATCGATGTCGTCATGCATTTCGCTGCATACATCTCCGTAGGCCAGAGCGTCCGCGAGCCGAGCATGTATTGGCACAACAACACAAGCGGTGTTCTCAATCTCCTGGATGCGATGCGCGAAGCGAAGGTCAACAAATTCGTGTTCAGCAGCACCGCCGCCATCTTCGGCGAACCGCAATACGTCCCGATCGACGAAGATCATCCCAAGAATCCGACGAGCCCTTACGGTCAAACAAAATTAGCCGTCGAGAACATGCTTTCCGATTTCGACACCGGCCACGGGTTGAAGAGCGTAGCTCTTCGCTATTTCAATGCAAGCGGCGCCGATCCGAGTGGAGAGATCGGAGAGGACCACGATCCCGAAGAGCATCTTATTCCTGTTGCAATTCTTTCCGCCCTTGGCAAGCGACCGCCGATGAAAGTATTCGGAACGGATTACGACACGGTCGACGGAACTTGCGTCCGCGACTACGTGCACGTGCTGGACCTAGCGGGCGCACACCTCGCGGCGGTTAAGCATTTGCGAAACGGTGGAGATTCCCGTCGGTACAACCTCGGTAGCGGAAACGGATTTTCCGTTCGTCAGGTGCTCGACACCACCGAGAAAGTGATCGAGAAGAAAGTGCCGCGCGAAGACGGCCCGCGCCGCCCCGGCGATCCTGCCACGCTCATCGCGAGCAGTGCGAAGATTTCAAAGGATTGGGGTTGGAAGCCGAAGTATCCGGAACTGGAAACGATCGTGAAACATGCGTGGGAGTGGCATCGAACCCACCCCGAAGGATATGGAGACTAGATTAGGGAAGGAGCGCGGACGTCTCGTCCGCACTCTGGATGCCGGGCGTCTCGCCCGGCTGGATGGGTTGGGAACAGCTTGCTTAATCCTAAATGACTAAGAGCGCGTCTATCTACTATCCGATGAATGCAATCCTTCTACTGCTTGCCGCCTCTTGCGCTCGCCCAACCGATAGGCCCGCAACGTCACGACCAGACTTCAAGATCGAAACAGTGGCGAGCGGCTTGCACGTCCCGTGGGCGCTCGCCTTTGCTCCCGATGGCCGCATCTTCTTCACCGAGCGCCCGGGCAACATCCGCGTCATTGACAAGAGTGGCGAGTTGAATCCCAAACCGATCCTGACGATTCCGAACGTCGTGCATCGCCAAGAGACGGGGATGACCGGCATTGCTTTACATCCCGATTTCGCCAAGAATCACTGGCTGTATGTCGCATACGCATACGAACCCGACGCGACCGTGCGAATCGTTCGTTACACGGAAGCGAACAACCAACTGACAAACGAGAAGGTCATTCTCGACAACATTCCTGGTGGCTTCATCCACGCGGGTACCGCCCTTGCCTTCGGCCCAGACGGGAAACTCTACGCAACCACGGGTGACACTGCGGATCGTGACAAGGCCCAAGACCTCGACGCCTTAGAAGGGAAGACTTTGCGTTTGAATGACGACGGTTCGATTCCTAAAGACAATCCATTCGTCGGTAACGCCAATGCTCGCGGAGAAATCTGGACTTACGGAAATCGCAACTCGCAGGGCATCGCTTGGCAGCCGGGGACAAATCAAATGTGGGAAGTCGAGCACGGACCCTCGGGGTTCGACGGCCCCGGCGGTGGTGACGAAGTCAACCTCATGACGAAGGGAGGGAACTACGGATGGCCCGTCGTCGATCACGAGGAGAGCCACGAAGGAATGGTGTCGCCCAAACTGTTATGGACGCCGGCGGAGGCGCCAAGCGGATGCGCGTTCTATGACGGCGCCAAGATCCCGCAGCTAAAAGGAAATCTTTTCGTCGCCTGCTTGAAGGGCGAGAACTTGATGCGATTGACCGTTACCGGCGATAACATCACCGCGCAAGAAAAGATCGTAACAGGGTTGGGGAGAATCCGCGCAGTCGCGGAAGGTCTCGACGGTTATCTCTATTTCACGACCTCAAATCAAGACGGTCGTGGCTATCCGAGGGATAACGACGACCGTATCATGCGCCTTGTGCCTGCGAAATAGTTTCACTGGTCTATCGGGATCAAAGACGCGGATCGACCGGTTCGCTTTCCATCGCGAGAACGGCGAACGCGCACTCATGCACGCGCCGAAGCGGCTCTTGACGAACAAACCGCTCAAGCCCTTCAATCCCGAGCGCGAACTCACGCAAAGCAAGGGAGCGCTTCATACCGAGCCCACGCCGCCGAAGACGCGATAGATTTTCTGGCAAGTTGTATTCAGGTCCGTAGATGATGCGGAGGTATTCGCGGCCCCTACATTTCACAGCAGGTTGGACGAGGCCCCGCGTTCCTTCAAAGACGAAATCAAATGGTTTGATAACCATCCCTTCGCCTCCGCGTCCTGTCAGTTCCTCCCACCAAGCAATTCCGGATCGCACGCTCGCCTCGTCCGTGGTCGTCACCACTCGATATGGAGTTGCCAGCAGAAGTCTTGGATCCTCCGCGCAAACCCGGGCAAGAGTATCCATGTGCCAGACATGATCCTTGTCCGTGTGGACTGCTTTCTCGGAGGCAAGGATATGAAAGGGCGCAAGCTTGAGGTCATCAGTCGATGTAACTGGCCAGCAATATCGTCGGTAGGACTCGACATACAGCGATGCAGCCTCGTACCGCGCTTTCATCTTTCCGATGAACTCCTCGATTTCCGACGTCCGCGTCGCACTTTCCAATATCTCAAGCGCCGCAACCGTCGAATGCGAGGCAGAGACGCCGACGGGCGCATATTGCCGAGTCAACAACTCTTGTGCCTTCGCCGACCAGGGCATGAGTTCACAATCCAGAATCATCCAATCAGTCGATAGTTCTTCCCAAACACCCGCTTTCGAAATGGCGTCGCGCACCCGTGCAAGTACTTCAAGCTCCAGCGCATCGTTGTCAAAGAATCGTCGTCCCGTGCGCGTGTAGACGCATCCTGCTTCGCCAGAAGAAACCCCGAATCTTCGCCGAGCAACATCTGCGTCTTTGCAGATGACGACGACCGCCCTCGAGCCCATATGCTTCTCTTCGCAGACAACTCGATCGACGCCGGATTCGCGGAAATATGCGAATCCTTCTGCGGGATGCTCCAGCAAACCTTCCTCTTGGGTGGTTTCGGTCGGCGACATCGTCGGTGGCAAGTAGACAAGCCACTTCGGGCTAGCCGCAAATCGACTCATCGCCTCTAACGCGGCAGAAGCATTTTCTTCACGGATCGTGATGTTGCCACGTAAGCGGGTGTTTATGATTCGCTTGCCGAACACGTCTGCAAGATCAAGCACATCGTCCATTTCGTGCTGAGCAGAAAGCACCGGCTCCATCGACAATTGAAATGGCTTCGCAGATTCTGCGTACGTCGTGTGGGCAGAAACGTACACGATTTCATTCTCGGGATACCGCAGCGCGGAAAGTGCGCCTCCAAAAACGCACCCGGTGTCAATGTTTATCGTTCCGTTGAGCCATTCGGCTTTAGGAACAGGTGTGTGACCATAGACCACGCGTGCTTTGCCTCGGTATTCCGCAGCCCAGTTGAATCGCACCGGGAGGCCGAATTCGTCGGTTTCGCCCGTTGTTTCGCCATAGAGAGCGAAGTCCCTGACTCGGTTCGATGCGCGGCCTTGCATCTCCTCCTTCATGCCGGCGTGCGCCACGACAAGCTTGCCGCCGTCCAGCACGAGATGGCTCACTAGGGAATCGATGAACTCGGCTGCTTCTCGGTGGAAGTCTTCACTTTCGTTTGAGAGTTGGTCCAACGTTTGTTCAAGACCATGCGCTATGCGAACGTCCTTTCCCCTTAATTTCCGCATCAACTTGTCGTCATGATTTCCAGGAACGCAAAATCCCTTTCCAGTTGCCACGATGCTCATCGCCAACTTCAGGACATCAGGCGATAAAGGACCGCGGTCTACAAGGTCACCCAACAGAATGAGCCCTCTATTTTCTGGATGGGAAATGTCGTAATAGGCTTTTGGCCGCCAGCGGGCATCCCGTCGCAAAGCGAGTGCCCGCAGATCAGGAACCTCGTTGAGACTTGGACTTTCTCGTTCTTGAATCAGGTATCCCAAGTTGTTCAAGAGCTCGGTGAACTCGTCGAAGCAGCCATGGATGTCACCTACGATATCGAAAGACCCTGTAATGTCTCGATAATCGGGCCACAATGGCGTGCGTACGATATGCGCTTTGGCAACTTCATCCGGCGACCGGAACACATACACTTCACGAAATCCCTCACGGAAAAGGTGGGGAAGTGATCTTCGCAAATCCCGAGTCTGGTTCCGAACGACATGGGGACCGAACTGGCGATCAGGTCGCGAAGTATTTCGCTCGTGGCAAACCTCTTCGCCTAATAAGAAGACGATCGCGACCGCGGGCACGTGATATTCATACGCAAGATCCAACAGCTCCTTTCGCGACCGTTCTTGCACATTCGTGGCATCGATCACGACTAGCTTCGCGTTCTTTAGCCGCATGCGCGTGATATAGCGCAGAAGCTCAAACGCGTCGTTCGTCGCGTCCTGCGAGTTTTCATCGTCGCTCACAATGCCACGGCACTGGTCCGACGATACGATCTCCGATCCTAGAAAATGGTTCTTTGCGAAGGTCGATTTTCCGCAACCCGAAGCCCCCACTAGCAATACAAGCGAGAGATCCGGAATTTCGAGGGTTCCGTTAAATGCTTCGTCGCGATCGCCGCGTCGTCCTCTTCCGCTCCTCAAGAGATCCTCCGGAAAGTCGCCATTTGGCTGGGAGCTCCGTGTGTGTCGTCGACCGGTCCAATCGGCTCAAACGTGACTGCGTAACCGAACCCCTCGGCAACTTTGTTGCCCCACGTCTCGAACTCAGATCTCGTCCACTCGAATCGGTGGTCGCGATGTCTCATCGTTCGTGGGCTCACTTCCTCCGTCTCCACGTTTCCTTGCAGACCTTTGAATAGAACGTTGTACTCACGATTCGGTGTTGTTACAACGATCAGCTTGGGCTTGGCGAACTCGAACACGTTTCTTTCAAGCGCCGCCAGTCGCGGTACATCCAAGTGCTCAATCACCTCCACAAGGGCCGCTGCATCAAATCCGTCTAGCCGCTGATCTCGATAAACAAGTGAGCCGTGAATCAAACGCAACCGCTTCGCCACCATCGGAGGCAGTCGGTCAACTCGAAGACGCGATTCTGCACGGTTGAGCGAGGAGTGCGACACATCCATCCCGACAACTCGTTCGAATTGCTTTTCCTTAAGAAGCATCTGCAGCAACTTGCCTTCGCCGCATCCAAGATCGATAACCGATTTTGCGCCCGCGTCGCGGATCGCGTCAAGCACGGTCGTCAAACGAATTTCGTGTAGGGAAAGGGGGCGTTCTGTTGCTTCCTCTTCCGCAGCATCGTGCGCTTCACGGGCATCAGGATCGGGGTCATCATCTGCGATCGTAAGCCTCTCAAGCGCGTCGCGCGTCAAGTGTTTTTGGCGCACCAAATAGCGGCGCACGATTTCATCCTTGGCGGGATGGCTTTCGAGCCAATCCTGACCCTTGTGTAACAATTTGTCGACCTCGTCCTTGCCGACGTAATAGTGCTTGTCGTCGTCAAGAACGGGAATGAGCACGAAGAGATGCTTGAGCAAGTCCTTTAACTTGATCGTGCTCTTCATGGTCACGTCGAAGTATTGGCTTTCACCCCACTCCGGAAACTTCTTGTCGAGAGGAAGCTGTTTCGCATCGACTTCGTATCCAAGAGGTTCGAATAGCGCCCGAAGAATCTTCTCTCCTCCACGACAAGGCAAGACGGGGAGCCGCACCTCGTAGGGCACTTCGCTGTCTGCTAATTCTTGCCTTTCCTTGCTGCGCCCCGACATGGCAGTGCCGAATACTCGTCCGATTGCGACGCTGAGAAACGACGAAGCAGCGTAGGGCCGATCGTTTACGTACTGGTCGAACCGTGCAGATTCGCCGCGGACCAGGGCCACGGGATCGATGTCCAGAATGAGCGCAGCCGTACAACGTTCGTCGGTCGCTTCCGCATAAACGACATGGGATTGCCCAAATCCTAAGTCCACCGTATGAGTGGTTGCAGGATTCTTGTGCAGCAGATAACCTAGATCGGTTGCCGGCCGGTGCGTAGTAGAGAGAGTCAGAAGCATAGGAAATTCAGCGGAATCCTATTGTGCAAGATCGCGCCGAATTCCTAGCTCTGTTTTACTTCTCCATCTCATCAAGGACCGGACCGATCTCTTGCATCGCGTCGGTGCCGTTGATCGCGGTGCGGATGTGCGCGGCAAGCGCGCGCGCTTCCTCCACATGGCCCGCTTGCTTCGCAGCCAGGCCGTAGTTCAGGGATATCGGCAGCGACTGCGGGATGTTCATGGTCGCCCACTTCATCGCGTTGTACGCCTGATCAAACTTCTGCTGACCGGAAAGAGCACGCATCAACTCCGCATAGCCCGCTTCGTAACCGGGCATGAGATTGACGAGTCGTCCCGCCGCATCCTCAGCATCTCCGAACTGTTCAAGATGATTGAAGCAATTCGCGAGCACGGCCCAGAACTTCCAATAATCCGTCATCCAGTTGCGCAAGGGCTTGAGATCGCGAATCGCGCCCTCGAAGTCTCCTTCTTCAACCTTCTTGCGTGCGTCCTCAACAACTTCGACGCGCTTCGGCTGTTCCAATTCGATAAGCCATGCATTCGCTTGTGCTGCCGTGTTCGGATCGGGATTGGCGGACAGAACGTTTCGTAGCACCGGAGGAATTTCGAAATCGCGACCCGCTTGCTGAAGCGTGCGCGCATATTCCATCATCAATCCGATGTCGGTCGGATTG
>Ga0070666_10001275_pt1 | contig 15250 bp, 8 predicted proteins | sample KBSS23metaG_FD_64677 | JGI IMG/M metagenome (GOLD analysis project Ga0070666, IMG submission 64677) | Switchgrass rhizosphere microbial communities from Kellogg Biological Station, Michigan, USA - KBS S2-3 metaG | ecosystem: Host-associated > Plants > Roots > Rhizosphere > Soil ... | reverse complement strand
GCGACCGGGTCGACTTCAACCTCGTCTACATCCCGGACACCTTCCGCATCGCGAAGAAGAAGGACTTCGACCCCGCCTACATGGGGCCTCTCTTCGAGGTCGCCTACGACATGGCCGCGAAGGGCTTCTCCTGGGCGAAGCATCCGCCGATCCTGTTTTCCGGCGAGGGGGATCCGCTTCTCGAGGAACGCCACGATCCGTTTTCCGAGGCGCACTAGGGCCAGCGCCCCGGATTTCGGGAAAGGTCGCTCGCCCGGCGCACCGGTTCCGTGCGGACCCTCGGCGGCCGGGCGCGCCGGCGCGGGGCGCCGTCCTCAGGCTGCGGCGATCTCTTTGGACGAGATCTCGTACTTGAAGTTGTCGGGGTCGAACGGGTCGAGACGGCCCTCCGCGGTCTCGCCCTGCGGGTACATGAAGTAGCCGACGGGCGCCGCCTTCGAGCCGGGCAGCGCGACGTCCGCGCCGTAGTTGAAGGCCATCCAGTTCATCTCCCAGGCGCCGAACATCCGCCGGCGCGCCTCGACGACCTTCGCGTGATCGATCGGCAGGTTGCCCGGGGGCTCCTCGAGGACGACCTTGCGCACGTCGGCCGGATCCACGGGCGTCCAGCCGAAGTCCTTCAGCCAGACCTCGACCCGGCAGTGCTGGCCCTTCGTGCAGACGCCGTTCGACGGCCCGAGGCTCTGGAAACCGAGGTCCGACTTCGCCACGCGGAGCCCGTAGATGTGCCGCGTCGGGAGACCGGCCGCGCGGGCGAGCCCGACGTAGAGCGCGTTCAGGTCCGCGCACTTGCCGCCCAGGTCGCCGGACTCGAGCATGAACCGGATGTCGCCGACGCCGCAGCCGCGCGTCTTCGGGTTGCGGTACGTGTTCTCGACGATCCAGTCGTAGATCGCGCGCGCCTTCTCGAGGTCGCCGGAGGCTCCCTTCGTGATCATGGCCGACTCGGATCTCACGATCCCGTCGAGGGGGAGCAGCTTCGACGGCTGCAGCCAGTGCGCGAGGTCCGGATCGGGTTTCGGCGCCGCCCCGGGCTTCGCGAGGTCGACCGCGTACCCCCGGGTGGTGGCGCGGCTGGTCAGCGTGAGGACCGGGCGGACGCCTTCGGGGAACTTCGCGGACACGATCCCGAGGGAGTCGGCGTCGTTCCGGACGAGCTCGACCGTGCCGCCCTCGGCGCGAAAGTCGTTGGCGAGCGTCTTCTGGAACGTGGTGTCGCGCAGGAGAGCGGCGGGCAGCCAGACGCGCGTCTCGCCGGACGGCCGGAGCACCTCGACGCGCGTCGTCACCTCGAACGTGCGCCACGGCTCGCCGGACGGGACGCCGAACGCGAGAGCGCGCGCGGCCTTCGGAAGCGCGAGGCTGGCGGAGACGACACCGGCGGACTGCAGGAATCGGCGGCGATCCATTTCTCCTCCCGGAGGGTCGTCGCCGGCTCGCGCCGGCGAGCCATCAGGCTAGTACGGACGATGGCCGTTCGACAACTCCGCTCTTTACCGCGTCTTCACATCTCATCGGAATAGGATCGGGTCGCCCGAGGGAGAGAACATATTAGCGAGAGCTAATGCGTTCGAGTTTCGTTTCCGCGCTTGAGGCTGACGGGCGAGGAGGACCCATGACCGCCATCACGACCAAGGACGGGACCCGCATCGACTACAAGGACTGGGGCAAGGGACAGCCGGTGGTCTTCAGCCACGGCTGGCCGCTCTCCGCGGACGCGTTCGAGGACCAGATGTTCTTCCTCGCGTCGCGCGGATTCCGCTGCATCGCACACGACCGCCGAGGGCACGGCCGCTCGAGCCAGCCCTGGGACGGCAACGACCTCGATCACTACGCCGACGACCTGGCGGCGCTCGTCGAGGCGCTGGATCTCAGGGACGCGGTGCACGTCGGGCACTCGACGGGCGGCGGCGAGGTGGCGCGCTACATCGGACGCCACGGAACGAAGCGCGTCGCGAAGGCGGTGCTGATCGGCGCGATCCCGCCGCTCATGCTCAAGACGCCCTCGAACCCCAACGGGACGCCGATCGAGGCGTTCGACCAGATCCGCGCGGCCGTCGTCGCCGACCGCTCCGCCTACTGGAAGGAGCTGGCGAATCCGTTCTACGGCTTCAACCGCCCCGGCGCGAAGGTCTCCGAGGGGCTCCGCGAGTCCTTCTGGCTCCAGAGCCAGATGTGCGGATTCCCGGCGGCGTACTTCTGCGTGAAGGCGTTCTCCGAGACGGACACGACGGAGGACCTGAAGAAGTTCGACGTTCCGACGCTCATCCTGCACGGCGACGACGACCAGATCGTGCCGATCGTCGCCTCGGCGAACCTCTCCTCGAAGATCGTCCCGGGCGCGAAGGTGAAGGTCTATCCCGGGCTGCCCCATGGCATGTGCCAGACGCACAAGGACGTCATCAACGCCGATCTGCTCGCGTTCCTGAAGTCGTGAGCCGGAGGAATCGCATGTCTCATCGTGCCCTGGTTCGCGCCCTGCTCGTCTCGTTCGTCGGTCTTCTGCCCGGCGTCGTGCGCGCCGCGGAGCCGGGGGCGATCGCCTCGAAGTCGGGAGACGGGGGAGGCGTGAAGATCCAGTACCTCTCCGCCGGGAAGGGCCCGGCGTTGATCCTTCTGCACGGCTACGCCGAGACGTCCCGCATGTGGCGGCCGATCATCCCCAGGCTCGCGGAGAGATTCACCGTGATCGCGCCGGATCTGCCCGGCATCGGCGACTCGGACATCCCGAGCGGGGCCGTCGACATGAAGTGGGCGGCCGCGCGCATTCACGATCTGGCGCGCTCTCTGGGAATCCAGAAGGCGGAGGTCGTGGGCCACGACATCGGCCTGATGGTCGCCTACGCCTACGCCGCGCAATATCGCTCCGAGGTCACGAAGCTCGTCCTGATGGACGCCTTCCTCCCGGGCGTGGCCGGCTGGGAGGCGATCTACGACAACCCGGACCTCTGGCATTTCCGCTTCCACGGCGACACGCCCGCGAAGCTCGTGCAGGGCCGCGAGGCGGACTACTTCGCGTACTACTGGAACGAGTTCGCGGCCGACCGGCTTCGTTCGCTCCCGCCGGCCGACCGCGAGGCCTACGTCGCCGCGTACTCGCGTCCCGGAAGGATGAAGGCGGGCTGGGCGTACTTCGCGTCGTTCCCGAAGACGGCGAAGGATTTCGCCGAGCTCGCGAAGACGAAGCTCGCCATCCCCGTTCTCTCGATCGGCGGCGACAAGTCGCTCGGGGAGCCGCTCGGGGCGCAGGCCCGCCTGGTCTCGGACGATGCGACCGTCGTCGTCCTGAAGAACGCGGGCCACTGGATCCTGGAGGAGCAGCCGTCGGAGACCGCGGCGGCGCTGCTGAAGTTCCTCTAGGCCGCCGCGTGGCCGGCTCAGCCGATCGAGACCGGCCGACCGAAGACCCTCCGGTAGAGCTCCTCGAGCCGCGAGTTGTCGAAGCTGGTCCAGCCGCCGCACAGGTCGTGCTCGCGGGTCTCGACGTCGCAGGCGAGTGCGGCGCCGGCGACCTCCTGGCGACCCAGGATGTAGCCGTTGATCACTTCCTCGAGCTCGCCGCGCGACGCATCGGGCCGGCGCTCGGCGATCCAGGGGAAGCGGTCTCGGAGCTTCTCGTCCGAGAACTGCGCGAATCCCCCGCAGGGGAGGCCGAGCCGCGTGGCGACGGCGCAGACGCAGTGGTCGGCGTCGGTGAGCCCGCGGAGCTTCTCCCGGAAAGCCGCGATGGCGTCGGGACGGGAAATGTGACGGCGAGTGGCGGTCTGTGTGTCCATGCTCCAGTCTGCGATCCGAGGGGCGCACCGGGAGTGGTGCAAACGCATCATTCCGGTCGGTCTTCGCGGCGTCGGCTCGGCCGGCGCCGCCGCCAATCGCCCTTTCGACTAGACTCCACCTTCGCCATCGGAGACCTTCCCTGATCAACACCATCCTCGCCCGGCGCTACGAGGTCCTCGGGGAGCTCGGGCGCGGCGGCATGGGCGTCGTCTACCGCGCCCGCGATCCGCTCCTGAACCGCGAGGTCGCGGTCAAGCTCGTCCCCGGCGCCGACCTGACTCGAGACCTCGAGGAGCGGTTCCAGCGGGAGGCGCAGATCGTCGCGCAGATGGACCACCCGGCGATCGTCCCGATCTACGATCTCGGCCGCGACGAGGGCTCCCTCTTCTTCGTGATGCCGCTCGTCGGCGGCACGAACCTCCTGCGCCTGATCCGCGACCAGTCGCTGCGCCTCGGCGAGGTCGTGGACATCGGCATCCAGGCCGCCGAGGCGCTCGACTACAGCCACTCCCGCGGCGTCGTCCACCGCGACATCAAGCCCGCGAACATCATGGTGTCGCGCGAGGACGGCGGCTCCGGGGTCCGCGTGCGCGTGATGGACTTCGGCCTCGCCCACGCGACGACCGAATCGCGCCTGACCAAGACGGGGACCCTGGTCGGGACCGTGGCCTACCTCTCGCCGGAACAGGTCGCGGCGCGCGCGTTCGACGGCCGCTCCGACATCTACTCGCTCGGCGTCGTCCTCTACGAGTGCCTCGTCGGCGAGCCGCCGTTCACCGGCGAAGTCCAGTCGATCCTCTACCGCATCGTCCACGAAGTTCCCCAGCCGCCGCGTGCGCTCGGAGCGGAGATCCGCGAGGAGCTGCAGGACTTGATCCTGCGCTGCCTGGAGAAGGATCCCGCGAAGCGCCCCCAGAAGGCCGGCCAGATCGTCGAGGCGCTCAAGCGGCACCGTGCGAGCCTCGCGAGCGACGAGTTCCGCATGTCCGTCGTCCTCTCCGCGAGCCGCGTCATCCAGCGCCCCGCGACCTCCGTCTTCGTGGGCCGCGAGAAGGAGTTCGCCGAGCTGCAGCGTCGCCTGAACAACGCGATCGGCGGCGAGGGCCAGTTCGCCGTCGTCGCCGGCGAGGCCGGGATCGGGAAGACCCGTCTCCTCGAGGAGCTCAAGAACCTCGCGACGGTCCGGAAGATCCGCGTTCTCTACGGCCGGTTCGTCGAGCAGGATCGGTCGTTCTCCTACCAGGGCTTCTGCGAGCTCATCGAGGACTACTTCCAGGCGCGGGACCCGACCGGCTCCTCCGAGCGGGCCGACTTCTCGGATCTCGCCGCGGACCTCGTCGCGCTCTTCCCGCAGCTCGCCGAGATCAGCGAGCTGCGTTCCGCGATCGGAGGGGACTCCCGCATCGCGGTCCCGGCCGAGGAGAGGAAGGCCGAGGACCGGATCCAGGTGTTCGAGCTGATCGCGCGGGCGCTCACGCGGATCGCCGGGGGCAAGCCCCTGGTGCTGATCCTCGACAACCTGCACGGCGCGGAGGTCTCGATCGAGGCGCTGCAGTACATAGTCCGGCGCCTGCGGCCGACCCCGACGCTCGTCGTCGGCAGCTACCGGCAGACGGAGACCGACAAGCGGCATCCGCTCGTCCGGATGCTGGACACCTTCGTGGACGACCCCCGCTTCGTATCGGTGACGCTCCCGCCGTTCTCGGCCTCGGAGCACCGCTCGCTCGTGGAGTCGCTCGTCGGCGCGCCGAAGGTCTCGGACGAGCTCGCCCTCCGCCTCCGGGACGCCACCGAGGGCAACCCGTTCTTCACGCGGGAGCTCGTCCGGTCGCTCGTCGAATCCGGAGGCATCGCGAAGGACGACACCGGGGCCTGGAGCTTCTCCCGGGAGGCCGAGATCTCGGCGGACGCGCTTCCCGCGACGATCCAGCAGGCCGTCGAGAAGCGGATCGAGCGGCTTCCGCAGGAGCTGCGGGATCTGCTCTCCGTGGCGTCCGTGCTCGGCAAGACCTTCGACTCGAAGGATCTCGAGACGCTCGCCGAGGACGCCCGCGACGTCGACGACTCGATCGACCGGCTCGTCCGCGAGGGGATGCTCGAGGAGGAGCGCGAGTCGCGCGGCGACCGGCTGACGTTCTCGAGCGGCATCGTCCGCGACGTCCTCTATGCGGCGCTCTCACGGCGCAAGCGCCGCTCGCTCCACCGGAAGTACGCGGAGCTCGTCGAGAGCCGCAACGCGGGACGGCTCGAGCGGGTCTATCCCGAGCTCGTCCACCACTACTCGCAGGCCGACGTCTCCGAGAAGACCGTCGAGTACGGGCTGAAGCTGGCGCAGAAGTCGCTGGACGCGTTCAGCGCGGAGGACGCGATCCGTGTCGCGAGGACCGCGCTCGACCACCTCGAGGACGCGGACACGCCGGAGGACCGGAAGCTGGAGGGACAGGCGCGTCTGTTCCTCGCGCAGGGGCACCGCATGGCGGGCGGCATCGACGCCGCGCTCCGGGAGGCGGAGGCGGCCATCCGCGTCCTCGAGTCGGAGGGCCAGTCCTCCGGCGCGGCGGCGGCGCTGCTGCTCATGGCGGAGACCTCCTGGCAGGCGCGGCGGATCGAGGACGCGCGGCGCTGGACCGAGCGCGGCCTCGAGACGACGCGCGCGAGCGGCGACGCGGGACACCTGGCGAGGCTCCTGTCCCTCGCCGCGACGCTCGCCAACCTGCGCGGCGACTACGGGCAGGCGGCGGCGTACCAGGCGGAGCTCGAGAAGCTGTCGCCGGGCGAGAAGGCGGTGGAGGAGGAGATCCCGAGGGGCGGCACGCTCGTCGTGGCCGTCGCGAATCCGATCGCCGCGACGGAGCCGGGCCTCTACGAGACGAACGAGGAGACCGAGGCGCTGGCCAACGTCTACGAGCCGCTCGTCACGACCGACCCGCAGGGAAACCTCGCCCCGGCGCTCTGCGAGAAGTGGGCGCTCGAGGAGGGCGGCCTCGCGGTGCGCCTCCACCTTCGTCCGGGAGTCGTCTTCTCGGACGGCTCGCCCCTGACCGCCGCCGCCGCGAAGGCGTCGCTCGAACGCTCCATCCGGCTCTCGCGGAACCAGATGCCCGCGGCGTTCGTCGCGATCCGCGGCGCGTCCGACTTCGCGGAGGGCAGGTCGGACTCCGTCGGAATAGAAGCCGCTTCCGAGCGGGAGATCGTGATCCGCCTCGCGGAGCCGCTGCCGATCTTCCCGTCCCTCCTGACCGACCCGCGAACCGCGATCGTCGGTCCCGACTCGGGAATCGGCGCGGCGCCCGTCGGCACCGGCCCGTTTCAGCTCGCGCAGCGCACGCCCGATCGCCTCGTGCTCGAGCGCAACCCGCGATACGCGAGGGAGTCGGCGCGGCTGGACCGGATCGAGTTTCGGACGTCCCTGTCGGCCTCGACCATCGTCGGCGGGCTGCGCGGCGGGGAGCTCGACCTCGTGCGCGACCTGCTGCCGCAGGATCTCGAGGCCGTTCTCCGCGAGCCGCGCCTCCGCGCCGGCCTCGTCGAGATGCCGAAGAAGAACACCTACTTCGCCGTGTTCCACACCGGAAGCCCGGCCGGCTCCAACGCCGCGCTCCGGACCGCTCTCGCGAGCGCGGTCCGCACGCAGGACCTCGTCTGGGGATCTCTCGGGAGATTCGCGCTGCCCGCCACCGGGCTGATTCCGCCGGGCATCCTCGGTCACGACGCGGGCCGCCGCCAGGCGCAGGTCTCGCGCGAGGCGGCCCTCGAGCGGATCCGCTCGGCGGGGCTGACGCCGCCCATCCGCCTCCGGGCGAGCGTCCATCCGATCCTCCTCGACCAGTACGCCTCGCTCACCCGGGCCCTCTTCGCGATCTGGTCGGATCTCGGCGTCGAGGTCGAGGTCGCCACGAAGACGATGCCCGAGTTCCTCGAGGCCTGGCACGCCACGTCCGGCATCGATCTCATGCTCGGCCGCTGGATCGCCGACTACGACGATCCCGACAACCTGACCTTCACCCTGTTCCACTCGGGCAACGGCGCGTTGCGCGCGTACTTCTGCTCCGACGAGACGGACCGCATCCTGGAGCAGGCCCGCGGCGAGGCGCGGCCCGCCGCGCGCGAGGCCCTCTACCGGCGGTTCGAGCACGCGCTGATCGACCCCGCGATCCTGGTCCCGCTCTTCCACGACGTCGACTACCGGATCGCGAGCCCCCGCGTGCGGGGACTGCAGCTCCGGAGCGCGGCGCCCTACGTCAACTACTCCGAGCTCGGCAAGGCCGAGGCGTCGGTGGAGCGCACTCCGGCGCGGCGGGCGGGCGGCGGCACCCTCCACGTGCCGATCGCCGGCGTCGTCCGGACGCTCGACCCGACGCTCTGCGAGACACAGGAGCACAGCGAGGTGGCGCCCAGCCTCTTCGAGACCCTCACGCGCGCGATCGACGGCACCCGCGTCGTCCCGTGGATCGCCTCGGAGGTCCTCACCGAGGACGGCGGGCGGCGGTACCGGTTCCGCCTGCGGCCGGGCATCCGGTTCCACGACGGCCGCCGGCTCACGACGCGCGACGTGCGCGCCTCGTGGGAGCGCCTCCTTACGACGGAGAGCGTCAATCGGTGGCTGCTGTCGCCCATCCGCGGCGCCCGGCGGATCATCGCCGGCGAGGCCACCGACCTCGAGGGCTTCCACATCGTGTCGCCGACCGAGTTCTTCATCGAGCTCGAGAAGCCCGTCGCCTTCTTCCCGGCCGTCGTCTCGTACGCGCCGACGGCGATCCTTCCGGAGGGAACCGGCGGGGTCGGCGCGACCGCGGCGGAGGGCGCCGTCGGGACGGGCCCGTTCCGGATCGTGAGCTTCGACAGCGGCCGGCGCCTGGAGCTCGAGCGCAATCCCACCTACTGGCGCGAGGGCTATCCCCGCTGCGACGGGATCGTCTTCCGCTTCGGCGTCTCGCCGGAGGAGATTCGAAACGAGTTCCTCGCCGGGAGGTTCTCGCTCGCGTCGGACCTCCTGCCCGCCGACGCGGAGGCGTTCCGGCACGATCCCCGATTCGCCTCGCGCTACCGCGAGAACCCGCGTCTGACGACCTACTACGTGACGTTCAACAGCCGCCGGGGCCCGCTTCGGGACGTGGAGCTGCGCCGCGGCCTCGTGCGGACCGTCGGCGTCGCCGGCCTGGTCCGCCGCACCATCGGCGGGCTCGCGATTCCGGCGCACGGCATCATCCCTCCCGGCCTGCTCGGCTACTCGGCGGCGGAGCCGGCGTCCAGCCCGGGGATGGGAGGCGCGGGCTCCTCCGACAGCTCCGTCGAGGCGACCGTCTCCCGCGAGACCCTCGAGCTGACCGCCGGCGTCCATCCCGTCTTCTTCGGCGAGTTCGCCGCCTTCTTCCGAGAGCTCACGGAGGCGTTCCGCGAGATCGGATTCCGCATCAAGCCGCTGAATCGGACGATGGCCGAGTACCTCGAGCTGCAGAGGGCCGGGGACGGCGATCTGAACATCGGACGGTGGAACGCGGACTATCCGGACGCCGACAACTTCGTGCACACGCTGATTCACTCGGGCGCGGGGTTCCTCGGCAAGTTCATCGGGAGTCCGGAGATCGACGACCTCGCGGACCGCGCGCGCGCGGAGACGGATCCCCGGATCCGCCACTCGCTCTACCGGCGGGTCGAGGAGACGATCGTCCGCGAGGCCCTCCTCCTGCCGCTGTTTCACGACCAGGTCTACTGCTTCGCGCGACCGGAGGTCGAGGGTCTCGCGGCGGTGAGCCAGGGCAATCCCATCGTCGACTACGAGAACCTGTCGATCCGGCGCTGACGCCGGCCCCTCCCGCCGGTCCGGTCCGCGGAGGGCCCCTGTTCGCATCCGAACACCGCATCCCGGATGCGGACGGTCGACGCCGGGCCGCACCGTTCATTCGGGGACAAGCTTCGTGTTTGCGGCGTTTGCGATCTGACCGGGGTGGCATCGGGCTTGCCCTCCGAGACCCCGGAGGACTCTCTATGGGACGGCTCGTTCAGGACCTTCGACACGGCGCACGGCTGCTCGTTCGCGCTCCGGGCTTCGCCGTCGCGGCGCTGCTCGTCCTCGCGCTCGGCATCGGCGCCAACGCGGCGATCTTCAGCGTGGTGCACTCCGTCCTGCTCGAGCCCCTTCCGTATCCGGACTCGAACCGCCTCGTGCGCGTCTGGCACACGCCGCCGGCCGAGGGGTTCCCCGGTTCGAAGACGTTCGCGGTTTCGCCGGCGAACTACCTCGACTGGGAAGCCCAGAACCAGGTCTTCGACAAGATGGCGATCATGGGGTTCACGAGCCTCAACCTGACCGGGAACGGCGAGCCGGAGTCGGTTCGGACGGCGCGCGTCTCGGCCGACTTCTTCGCGGTGCTCGGCTCGAGGCCGCTGCTCGGCCGCGCCCTCCGGCCGGCCGACGCCGCGGGAGGGGGGCGCGTCATCGTCCTGAGCCACCCGTTCTGGAAGACGCGCTTCGGCGGCGATCCCGCGGTGGTCGGCCGCGACATCCGCCTCGACGGAGAGCCGTACCGCGTCGTCGGCGTGATGGGCCCGGAAGACCGGTTGCCCGACTTCGCCAGCGCGTGGGTCCCGCTCGTCTGGCAGGCGAAGGAGCGCGCGGTCCGCAACAACCACAACCGGATGGTGATCGCGCGCCTGAAGCCGGGCGTCGGCGTCGCCCGCGCGCAGTCGGAGATGAACGTCATCTCCCAACGCCTCGCGAAACAGTACCCGGAAGACGACGCGGGCTGGGGCGCGCTCGTCGTCCCGCTTCGCGACGACCTCGTCGGAGACGTGAAGCCCCTGCTGCTCGTCCTGCTCGGCGCCGTCGGGTTCGTGCTGCTGATCGCGTGCGCGAACGTCGCCAACCTGATGCTCGCGAGGACGCTCGCGCGGCGCAAGGAGATCGCCGTCCGCGGCGCGCTGGGCGCGAGCCGCGGACGCCTCCTCGGACAGCTCCTGACCGAGTCGCTGCTCCTCTCCGTCGCCGGCGGCGCGCTGGGGCTGCTCCTGGCGGCGCTCGGCGTGGACGCGATCGTCGCGCTCCTGGCGGACCAGCTCCCGCGGGCGGCGGAGGTGCACCTCTCGACGCCGGTCCTCGCGTTCACGCTGGCGCTCTCGGTTCTCACGGGCGTCCTCTCGGGGATCGCGCCCGCCTGGAGCGCGACGAAGCCCGACATCGCTCGCTCGCTCAAGCTCGGGCTCGGGCGCGCCGGGTCCGAGAGCGGCGGGCGGACCCGGGGCCTGCTCGTCGTCTCCGAGGTGGCGCTCTCGCTCGTGCTCCTGATCGGCGCCGGCCTCCTGATCCGCAGCCTGTGGCTGCTGCAGCGCGTCGATCCCGGCTTCGACCCGCGCGGCCTCACGCGCGTCGCGATCGACCTGCCCGAGGCGAAATACGCGGACCCGCAGCGGCGTGCCGCGTTCTTCCGGACTCTCGTCGACCGCGTGCGCGCGGTGCCCGGCGTCGACTCGGTCGCGGCGGTGAGCGACATCCCGCTGACCGGCACGCAGAACTGGCCCGTCGCCATCGAGGGGCGCCCGGCGCCGCCGGTCTCCCAGCAGCCGAACGTGGTCACCTCGATCGTCGCCGGCGACTACTTCCGGACGGTGCGGATCCCGCTGATCCGCGGCCGTTCGTTCACGGCGGCGGACGGGCCGGATGCGCCCGGCGTCGTCGTGATCAGCGCTTCCATGGCGCAGCGCTTCTGGCCCGGCGAGGAGGCGATCGGCAAGCGGCTGACCTCCGTCTTCGGGGGAGAGAAGCCCCACGAGGTCGTCGGGATCGTCGGCGACGTCAAGCTCAACGGGCTCGACGTGCGCGAGCCCGTCCCGGCGATGTACCTGCCGCTGGAGCAGGTCTCGACCGGACGCATGGAGCTCGCGATCCGGAGCCGGCTGCCCAACGTGCTCGCCGGCGCCGCGGCCGCCGTCCACGCGATCGACGCGGACCAGCCGATCCTCGACTCGGGCTCCGTGGAACAGCTCCTGCGCGAGTCGCTGTCGCGCCAGCGCTTCGCGATGCTCCTCCTCGGCGGTTTCGCCGCTCTCGCGATCCTGCTGGCGGCCGTCGGGATCTACAGCGTGCTCGCGTACGGCGTGCGGCGCCGCCGGCGCGAGATCGGGATCCGCATGGCGCTCGGCGCGCAGACGACGGCCGTCCTCCGCATGATCGTCTTCCAGGGAATGCGCACGGCGCTCATCGGCGTCGCCGTCGGGCTGGCCGCGGCGCTCGCGCTCGGACGCGTCCTCGCGTCGCTGCTCTACGGCGTGCGCGCCAGCGACCCGGCGACCTACGCCGCCGTCGCGGCGCTGCTCTGCGTGGTGGCGCTGGCGGCATCGCTCCTGCCGGCGATGCGGGCGGCGCGCATCGATCCGGTCCGGACGCTGCGCGACGAGTAGGCCCCAAATGCTCGCGGGCGCGAGCGCGTCGGGCTAGCCCTCGGACAGGGGAGAGGCCAGCCTCTCGACGGTCAGGTCCGTCTCGCGCGGGGGCGCCTCGCCCGAGCGCGCGGACTTGATCCGGGCGCCCGGCCCGCGCCACCACGCTGCCGCCTCCGCGTCGGTCCAGGGCTCGACGCCGCCGCACCGCGCGAGCGCCGCCGCGAGCGCGTCCGCGGACGCGGGCCGCTCGTCGGCCGACTTCGCGAGCGCCGCGAGCACGACGTCCTCGAGCGACGCCGGCAGTTGCCTGCCCAGCCGCTCGGACGGCCGCGACGGGGCCGTGCCGAGGTGGTGCGCGAAGACCTCCGGGAGAGATCCCTCGAAGACCGGAGTTCCCGTCAGGAGGAAGTACGCCGTGGCGCCGAGCGCGTAGATGTCGCTGCGCGCGTCGACCTGGTCGGGCCGTCGCAGAGTCTCGGGAGACATGTAGTGCGGCGTCCCCGGCGCCATGTCGTCGCGCGTCACGCCGTCCGCGGCGGAGATGCTCTTCACGAGGCCGAAGTCGACGACCTTCGCGACGTCGGGCCGGCCCCCGCGCTCGGACAGGAGGATGTTGGCGGGCTTCACGTCGCGGTGGATCAGCCCGACGCGGTGCGCCTCGCCGAGCGCCTCGCAGACCTGCCGCAAGACGTGCACGACGCGGCCCGGGGGCATGGGCCCGTCGCGCCGGACGATCTCCTCGAGGTCGATGCCGTCCAGGTACTCCATCGCGTAGTAGAAGACCCCGTCGGGCGTCCGCCCGTAGTCGTAGATGGAAACGGTGTGCGGGGACGTGAGCTGCGACGTCATCTGGACCTCCCGCTCGAACCGCGCGAGGTCCATCTCTCCCGCCCTCTCGAGAGGGAGGATCTTGATCGCGGTCGGCCGGCGCAGGAGCGCGTGGCTCGCCCGGTAGACGGCGCCCATGCCTCCCTCGCCGATCTTCTCGACCAGCGTGTACGGGCCGAGGCGGCGCGCCTCGCGCACCGTCTGGCGGAGGCCGTAGATGACCGTCGAGACCTTCGTCGAGAGGAGAACGACGAGCGCCGCGAAGAGGAGTGCGTACGCGGCATAGGCGACGGCGGGAGGCGCGCCCGGGCGGACCATGCGCGAGTAGGCGAGATACGTGACGATCGGAAGGGGGAAGACCGACGCGGCGCTGATCCACATGGTGCGCGAGGGCTCGCTCGGCACGACGGCCGCCCGGTAGAAGTGGGTGCCCAGAAGCGCGACGACCGCGATCAGGTCCGGCCGGTACATGAGTGAGAAGCCGAAACACATCCCGGTCACCAGGTAGGAGACGAGGACGTTGCCGACGCCGTCCACGAGGCGCAGGATCGTCGGCGGCAGCGGGCCCCTCCGGGCGAGCGCCCACATGGCGGCGAGCACGCCGATCTCCGCGAGGTTGAGGAGGGAGGGAAGCGCGAGCGGCAGTCCGTGAATCAACACGCCCATGTCCCAGGCGAAAGCGATCCCCCAGCCCGCCAGGAAGAACGCGGACACGATGAAAAACAGGAGCCGGGCGTATCCGGCGAGCCGTTCCTGCAGGAACTCGCGGCCCTCCTCGGATCCCCACGGGGACTGCGCCGAACCCCGCCGCGCCAGGACGGTGCTCGCCGTGCTCACGCGGCTTCCTGTCGCACGCCGCGCGTCACGATCACCGCGGCGGCCATGTCGCCGGTCACGTTGACGAGCGTCTCGAAGACGTCCGTGATCGGCGCGATCGCGTTCAGCAGGACCACGCCCTCGAGCGGAATGCCCGCCGCCAGGTATGCCGGAATGCTGCGCACCGTTCCGACGCTCGGTATGCCCGCGGTCGAGAAGCTCAGGAGAAAGAGCGTGCCCATGAAGGTCGCGAGCTGCGGCAGCGAGAGCTCGACGCCGTAGACGTGCGCGAGAAACAGGAGCTTGACCGGCGCCTCGATCGCGCGGTCGAGCTTGAGCGCGCTGACGGAGAGCGGGAGGACGAAGCCGGTGCCGGCGGCGGGCAGGCCGAGGTGGCGGCTTCCTCCCTCGACGAGCGCCGGCAGCGCGGCGAGCGACGAGCGCGTGCCGATCGCGACGGCCTGCGCGGGCGCGACGCCGCGGGCGAAGCGGCCGAGCGAGACGCGGCCGAGAGCCGCGGCCACCGGGTAGAGCACGGCCGTCGCGGCGAGGAGCACCGCGCTGGCGAGCGCCGCGTATCCGGCGAGCACGCCGGTCAGCCCCAGCCCGGTGCGATACGCGAACGCCGCGCACAGCGCGAAGACGCCGATGGGCAGCACGTACAGGATCGCGGTGACGAGCACCAGCATGGCGTCCGCGAACGCGCGCGCGATGCGCCGCAGCGGCTCGCCCGTCTCGCCGGGGAGCCGGTGCGCCGCCAGGCCGAAGACGACCGTGAAGACCAGGATCGGCAGGACGTCTCCGGCCGCCGCGGCGGCGAACGGGTTCGCCGGAAGGAGCGCGGCGATCCCTCCGGCGGCGCCCGGGTCGGGCGTGGCGGCCGCCGGCTGGGCCGGCGAGCTCTCGCCGCGGAAGGCGGAGACGGTATCGGGTCGGACGGGGAAGAGTGACAGGGCCGGCGCGACCGCGGCGATCGTGAGCACGCCGGACGCCACGAGCAGCGCGGCGAACACCGCGACCGTCCGGAGGCCCAGAGCGCCGACCGACGCCCCGCGCGGCGCGCCGAGGATCGTGGAGAGAGTCAGCGCGATCATCAGCGGCACGACCGTCATCCGCAGAGCGGCCACCCAGATCTGCCCGACCAGCGACAGCGCGTCGGCCGCCCATGCCGCGCCGGGCGACGCGAGGCGGTGCAGCAGCACGCCCGTCCCGAGCCCCGCGGCCAGGGCGGCGAGCGCCGCGGCCGTCTTCGACAGCCCCCATCCCCCGCGCTCGCGCGAGCCGCTCATCCCGGCTCCCGCACCGGGGCCGTCGCGAGGAGGCGCGGCCGGATGCGGCGGGCGAGCCGCCAGAGCCCTCGCCTCTGCCCGAGCCAGCCGACGGCCGCGAGCCATCGCGTGAGGCGGCGCGATCTCTCGAGGCAGCGTGCGATCGCGCGCGCGACGTCGCG
>Ga0070666_10001267_pt1 | contig 15277 bp, 15 predicted proteins | sample KBSS23metaG_FD_64677 | JGI IMG/M metagenome (GOLD analysis project Ga0070666, IMG submission 64677) | Switchgrass rhizosphere microbial communities from Kellogg Biological Station, Michigan, USA - KBS S2-3 metaG | ecosystem: Host-associated > Plants > Roots > Rhizosphere > Soil ... | reverse complement strand
AACCGGACTTCCTCTCGACCCATGAGCGATACGATACCGTCGGGTACGTTTAGGGCATGGAACCCGGGATGGCCAAGCTCCCCATGTGGCTCACGGCAACCGCGCCGCTCCTCCTCCTCGCCCTCATCTTCGCAGGGGGCTACTGGCTCCAGTGGAAAGAGAAGAAGGACCGTGCCATCGAGAAAGAGCAAATCGCCGCCGCCGCAACCGATCGCCCCGACGCCTGATTTGCAATATCATTAGTCCTGTGAGGTTGAAGGAATTGTCATCCCGCGAAGTCCGCCGTAGCTTTCCGTGGGCGAAGGCGGAAGCGAGCTCTCGACGAGCACGCCCTGTGGAACGAAAGGTCGACGGATCTGACTGGAGTAGTTTCCTATCCGTTGGTCATCACAAACTTCCTCTGCGGCTCTGCGCTTCTCAGCGGCTCTGCGTGAAATCCGGAGCTCGTCGAGCCGTGAAATCCGGGATCAGAAACCCAAATCCCAAAACTGCACTCCTCGCTATCTTCCTCTGCATAGCCTGCAGCCACGAAGCCCCCCACCTCCAAGTCGTCGAAGCACCCAAGCTCGACCCAGGATGGTCAGCCCTCAAGTCCGATGACGCCACCGTCACCCTCGGCATCCCGCCCACCTTCCACAACGCGCTTCTGAGAGAAACACCAATAGAGATCCAACCCACTCAACAAGTCGCCCCACCCGACCCCGACACCGATCTCTCCGTACCGCCCCCGACTCCACCACCCACGGATGACGCCAATCAAAAACTGATGGACAGTCTGAACAACATGCAAACCGGTCTGCAAGACGGGATGTATAAACAGACCCTCGCCGACATGCAGAAGAAAGGCTATCTCGTGTGGGCGTGGCAAAACGGCAGAGCCCCTGCTGGCGAGGAACGCACGCAAATTTCCGTCAAGAAAATCCCCGCCCCCGGATCGGACCTCGATCAGATAGGGAAGGACGCGCGCATCGGAATGGGAGGAAGCGCGACAAACGCGACTGCCGAAAAGATCAATCTTCCCATCGGCCCCGCGATGAAAGTGACCACCGACTTCCAAAACCGAATCGGCGATCAAGTAACGGAGATCCGCTACCTACTGCTGGACGGCAACGATGAATACATCGTGCGCTTCTATGCGGAAAATGGGAAGGAACAGATCCAACCCATTTCAGATTCCGTGATGGAAACCTTGCGGATCACACCGAAGGCTTAGCTACCCGTTCCCGTACCGCCACTGCCCAATCGCTTCTCGAGTTCCTCGAGTTGCTTCTCGGCTTCCGACGTCACCGCAGGATCGGTAACTCCAGGACCAGCCGGCGCAGCCGGCTGACCGTTCGACGCCGAAACGGAAACCGTCTGCGTCGTATCGGTTGCGGCGGGTGCCTTCATACCGAGACGTTGCTCAAGCTGATCGAGGGCGGCTTCGGCTTCGTAATCCTTCGCCTTGTCCTCCATCGTCATGATCTTGCCTTGGATGGATTCGCCCTGCATCTCTTGTCGGGCGGCGGCTTCGCTCTGGGCCATGCGGATCTTTTCCGCGGCGGCGCCGAACGATTCGAACTGGTTCTCGAAGGTCAGACCATCGAGTGCTTTGGAAATCGAATTCTGAATTTGCGCGTTCTTCCACTGCGCCTTCATCGCGAGTGCTTCCGCTGTCTTCTTGCGGACTTCCTCTTCCTGGCGCTTGATCGCAACCTTCACCTGCTCCACCGAAGCCGAGGCCTGGTCGTAGCTGGTCTGAAGTTGCGCGACGATCGCATCGTTGTTGATCTTCTCGCGCATGAACTGCGCGGCGAGTTCGCGGTTGCCCTGCTTGAGTGCCATCGTGGCTTGCGACTCGAGCTGTGACGCCTTCTGACGATGGTCGTCGAGCATGCCCTGCAGACGGTTCTTCTGCGTGATGGCTTGAACGGCTTTCTCGCGGTTCGCGATGAGGCCGGCCTGCATGTCTCGCCGTGCCTGATCGAGCATCATGTCGGGATCCTCGACCTTGTCCATAGCACGGTTGAAAAGGGCCTTGATCCAGTTGAAAAAGCGTCGCATGGTTATTGAAAAGGTGGCCAACAGGGCCTGCCGCTATTATACGCGCGACCCTGAAACCAGGTTCAAAATTGGTGCTTTACGTGGGCCTTTCAGACGCCAATCCCGCTAGAAGCAGGGTCTAACCGCCGCTTAGGGCAGCTTTGCCGGATAGTAGCGCCAGGGGTTCAGCAGCCAGAGCCGGTACCGGATCGGACAGTTTTGACGAAGTTCCTTTTCCGCAGCCTGCAACTTTTCCCGAGCCTTCGCCATGACCGCGAAGAATTCCGGCGACGCCAACGGTAACTGCGATGCTTCTCGCCACGGCTTCATCGCTTCTTTCATCAGGTCCGATGCGATTAATAGCGCTTTGATCGCCTCTAGCCGGTAAAGCCGATAAAACTGATCCGCTGCCTCCTCGATCCGCGCCGCCCACTTGTCCATATAGATGGAGGTTTGGACTCCGCTGCTTGACGGGACCGGCTGCTTGTTGTGCATCGCCATGACGCGGAGGGTGCCGTTCGTAGACCGCAAAACCCCAAACGCCCAGTTGTACGCCTTCTGCACACGCACGTCGACGGGCGGGGAAGAGAACTGCGGACTTCGCGGTGCCACCCACTCGTCGTTCACACGGCCAGTTTGCCCGAATGCGCAGAGTCCATATGGAGTGCGGCGGTTCAGCGCCGCTTTCGTTAGACACCTTTAGGTGGCGCCCGATCCCCCGAACCTAAAGGTCACGCGAGAGGCGGAACCATATTGTAAGCGCGACTCTTGTCGCGTCCGGAGAAACGAAGATTGCCAACTGTTGGGGGCCGGTCGCGCAACCACCGCTGCCTCCATACGCGGACGTACGGCCACCACAACCGAGCAAACACGGACCGCGTATGGAGCTTCCTTTCCTTGACGCAAAGATCCCCGACCCCAAAAATCCCTTCCTATCAAAGTGCCACGCGAACTGAGGAAGCACTTTGTAGGCGCAACTCTTGTTGCGAACTCACTACTCTTTCGATCCATCCATCATCCGACTTGTTCGCGTCCCGAAGGCGCCGTAGAATGAATGGGGGTTTCACAGACTTTTGCGCGAGAGAGAAAGGATGCGAAAAAGTGTTACGGGGTTTTTGCAAGTACCCTCCACCATTGGATTACGGGCAGCTGGAGTTTTGTCGCGGTAGGGTTGGTGGAGGGATGAAAGCAGCTCCTTATGGATAAAATTGACGTCCAAGCAACGATACGCCATCTCGGTAGTGTTGGCGAAAAGATACGGGCCGACGAAGACTATTACATCTTGGGCCCTGTTAACTTCTATAAGCACGGCGGAAACAGCAATTCGCTCGCACACGAGCTCATTGAGAGCTTAGGGTGTCCGATTCCAAAGCCTCCGGTTTGGGTTCCGTGGTGGCAGTCTGACCTAGGCGATTTCTCGCCTAAGAGGAAATGAAGCGCCGACGAATGCTGATGGGGGCGGCAACTAAGTTGGTCATCGGCGTGTTGAGCATCCTGGCAGTTCTCGGCGTTTTGCTTGCCACACTTTTGCTCGTGCAGAATTATCGGCTGAATTCGAAGACAAGGGTCTTCGATTCCAAAGTGAGGGGAGTTCTAAGCCCGGGAATCTCCTATAGCGCGGCTAAAAAGAATTTAGCAGCGGTTGGGATCAACTTAGACCTTGATAGGGATGCGATTCAATCCTTTAATGATCCAGATGAGAAGCACCTCAAGGGGTCCGAGACGGCGCTCGCTGTAGATTCAGAGAGTGTCTTCAAAATAGTGCCTTTTGTAAACCGGCAAGTGATGTTGACGGTTCACCTGAAGGATGGCATCGTCATGGACTGGAGGGTTGGCTATCGTGATCTGCAGGCTATACCTTAGAGCTTATATCCTTTACCGTGCGGAGAGCGCGACGGGCGGTGCCGAAGAATAGATTTCGATCCCTCCGCCATCCCTTCTGTCTGAGCCCTTCGGTCGCCGTAGAATAAATGGTGGAGGGTTCCACCCGATGGAAGGACAACAATATTTGGCAGCACATCTTTGTCTTAGATAGAGCGGCGGCAATTGGCGGGGTCCTCGCGTTCACCGTGTTGCTAGATGTACCTGGTTGCGTGCTTTCATACAAACGGCGTTTGGCCAATGCCGGGCCATCGCCTTTACTCGTAATTCCTGCACTGGCGTATATCCTTGTCGCCATCAGATCAAAGGATCCCTTGATCAATCGGGCCGGTCGATTCGGTGGCGCTCCAGATCCTCGGACGTTTCCTCGACATCCTCCTGCTAATTGGATGGCACTGGCTATTCGTCTCCCTAATTCCCTCTATCGCGATTCGGGTGCGCACGAGGAAGTCGATTGGTACGTGATTTACTGTTGCGTTGCCGCGGATAGCGGTGATTTGCTTTCTCGCGGCGAAGAATTAAACCCGATCCCTCCGCAAACCGTTAACTAGGTTAATGCGATCCCCGCACCATGCCTGGGTTGTCTTTGCTCTGCTCGCAATCATCGCGTGCGGTCGACCGAAGTCCGCCATCAAAACAACCTTCACTCAGGGCATTGTGTGCCACTTGGGCTCTCTATCCATCGATCTCCCCGAAGGATGGGGTTGCTCGCCCGCAAACCCAAGTGGAATACAGCTTGATAAAGACGAATCCTTCGGTTGGGTTGCGATATCTGAAACCTTCGAGAAGCCGACCGACGTGGTGACGGACGCGGAATGGCTGAGCCAGATGCAATCGGAAATCAGCGTTTTGAAAAAGAACTACGTGGAGGTCTCTGCTCCCTTCATGAAGCATGGCTCGGGCGCAACGATTTATTACATCGAGGGACCGGCGTTGAAGAAGGGAAGGAAGCGACGCGATGGCTACTTGGTCCACAAAAATGGAGTCGAAAAGTTTGTAGAAAACTGGGAGCTGCCCAAGGCAGAGAGTAAGGAAAAGGAGGATCCGCTCGATATTCTCTTAAGCGCAAAGCTCTCCCAAGCGAGTGCGGCGTTCTCAAAATCCAGCGACGTCGGGTGCACATATGGATCGCTCTCTGCACTGATTCCCGCGGATTGGCGGTGTACGGAAGACCGATCCACACAGCGAATGAACATCTGGCGAAAGGGAACACCAGAACTGATAGGAATCTCCATCCAAATCCCTAAACCCTTGCCCTCGCCATCCATGACGGAACAGGAGTGGATAAAGAAAATCGAGAAGGAAGCGCGAGGAGGAAAAGTGCATTCCCAAGTCAAGGTTGAGAAGGGAGTCGGTTTAACGAAATACTTTCTCGAGTCACCTTGGAAAGCAAAGTCCTCTCCAGAGATGGTTCGACGAAGAGGTGTCGCAGCAGGCGCCACAAGTTACTCAGATTTCTTGCAGACCTGGCCCGCCGCGAAACCTGAGCATCTGACGGAACTCTCAAGACTTTGGAGCGGCATATCCATACCGTGATCGAAGCCTTATGCCTATCCAAAATTGACTCCAGATTGACATGGAATAGTATCTATATGTCTACTTAAACGGCCCATAATCTAAAGGGGTGGATGGGTTGGAAGAGATCTTGGCGGAGGGGTTGAACTGCACCGATTCGGCATCCCGAGTTTTTATGGCCCCCTTGTTCGCTAATCTCACGACTAACAGCTTTATTGCGGCGGCCAAAGTTTTTGGTGCCCCCTTTGTGTCTAATTACGAAGCCTCGGTTTTGGGGACCCCTCTTTCACTAATTCCGCTTCCAGTTCAGGGCGCCCAGTTTTTTGTGGTCCCCTTTGTCGCTAATTACATTCCCGATCCGCGATCCCACATCAATTCCGAGTTCCGCGCTCCGAGCTCCGAGTTCCCAGCTTCGCAAAGCCCCTTCAACCCCAATCTCCGCTCGACCAACACCTTCCTCCATGTACTGCCGAAGAAAAATCCTTTCAGCCAGCCAACCGATCGGACCGAACGGTGCCGACAATGCAACCACGTCCGTCATCAGCGTCCCACCGTCGACAGCCTTAAACCGATGCTCATGCCGCAAGCTCTTGAACGCCCCCGAAAGCATCTCGTCAGTAAAGGAGAAGGGAGGGTCAAAGTGAACGATCCTCGCACTCAATCTCAGGCGAATCCAGAAGTGACGAGCCTCGAATGTCACCTCGTCACCCATTTCCAGCATCCCGGAAGGTGGGCAGGCAACAATCCGCTCGCCCGACGATGCCATCGTCTTCGCATGCGCGTTCATATCCCGAGCCATGTCGAAACAGACCTCTGGCGAAGCCAGAATCAAGGTCTCGACCGTCAGTTGAATCATTTGAACCTACGGTATACTCGCCCGAGGCAATTTGCCTGCGCTGGAGGCGCCTGTTTTGCGGTCGCGTAGTTACCTTTTCCTACTGTTAGTTCTTGGCCTTGCCCTCGGTTCATGGCAGCTCCTTCACTGGAAGCCGACGAACTGGGGCTTGGACGTTCGTGGCGGTGTCCGCATCGTCTACCAAATGGACCCGAACGACCTCAAGGGTCGAAATCCGGACGATTTGGCCCCGCGAATTCTGAAAGTCCTCCAGAGCCGAGTTGCCTCCAACCTCGGCGTGGTGGAAGGGAACGTCGCCCGGAAGGGAACCGATCAGTTCATTGTCGAGCTGCCCGGCTTCACCGACGAAGCGGCGGCCCTCAAGGTCCTCGGCACTGCCGCGAGCTTGAAATTTTACGACGCGACCAACGTCACGACGTCGCGCGATAACTTCCGACCCTACACCGAATACAAGGGTTCCGACGATCCCAAGAACCCGCAGGTTTGGTTCAGACAGACCACCGGAAACAGCGATCCGATTAAGCCCGGCACCCCCGAATATCTCGCCGTCATAGCGGGATGGGGCGAGCCGAAACTCGTCGGCGACGACCTCGACAAGGCGCAGCCCACCGACCAGGGCGGCAACATGATTCCCCAGCTCTTCTTCTCGCCCGCGGGCGCCCAGAAGATGGAGAACTGGACCCGATCCGTCCTTAACAAGAAAGAGAAGCTCGCCGCCGTTCTCGATAACGTCGTCCTCAGCGCTCCCGAAGTGCAGGATGGACAGATCCTCAAAGATAGCTGCGTCATCGAAGGCAAGTTCGACCCCGATTACGTCGTCGCCTTCTGCGACATCCTGAACGCCGGTGCGCTCCCCGTCAACATCAACGTTGCCGGAACTGAGAACATCGATCCGTCCATCGGACAGTCCGCACTCAAGCAGATGTTCTATGCGGGCGAAATCGCGTTCGCCGTCATCTCCGTCTTCATGCTCGCGTACTACGGTTTCCCCGGAGTCATCGCGATCATCGCCCTCGCGCTTTACGTCCTCTTCACCGTCGCAGTCCTTCGCGCGGTCAATGCGACGTTCTCACTCGCGGCTATCGCCGGTTTTGTCTTGTCTGTGGGTATGGCGGTCGACGCCAACATCCTTGTCTTTGAACGTTTCAAAGAAGAGATAAAAGCAGGGAAGAACCTGCATACCGCGATCACGCTTGGATTTAAACGTGCGTTCTCGGCCATCGCCGACTCGAACGCTTGTACGATCATCACGTCCGGTGTTCTCTATACATTAGGAACAGGAAACGTCAAGGGCTTTGCCTTCACCCTTGTCATCGGCGTCATCATCTCGCTGTTCACCGCGTTCACGGTAACACGATCGCTCCTGATGTTCTTCATCGACTCGGGCATCGCATCGAATCCGAAACTGTACGCGCTCAACCATAACTGGTTTAAGAACATCGAATCGCGTGCGAACGACAATCCGATCCGCGTCATCGAAACCCGAAAGACGTGGTTCATCCTGTCGCTCATCACGATTCTTGTTTTCGTGCCATTCACATTCCTCGGCGGCTTCAAGCTGAACGTCGAGTTCCGCGGTGGATACGAAACCGACATCGTGAACCGACTCAATCTTTCGCGAGATCAAATTGAGTCGTCCGTCGTCAAGGTTTTCCCTGGCGCAAACGTCAAGATGGCTCGAAGCGCAACTGAGAGCATCGCGATCGTTTCCGTCCCACCAGAAGCCGGCAACTCGAAGTCTGCAACCGACTCCATCGACGTCGCGAATCGCATCGCGACCGCTGCGGGATACACCGCCGCAGATGTGAAGAGTCCGAGCTTTGTGGGTCCGACCATCCAGAAAGAGATGATCAATGCCGCGATCCTCGGCGTGCTCATTTCGTCCGCGCTCATCGTCATCTATCTCGCTGCGCGCTTTGGATTCGCTGTCGGCAACTTTGGCGTGGGCCTCAGATTCGGATTCTCCGCGATCCTTGCGCTGCTGCACGACATCCTCGTCGTCATCGGCATCACCGCCTTCTTCGGTTACGTCGAACACTGGGAAATTAGCTCGCTGTTTATCACCTCGATGCTCACCGTCATCGGTTTCTCTGTTCACGATACGATCGTTATCTTCGACCGAATTCGTGAGAACCTGAAGAAACCAAACCCAGGTGAAGCGTTCGAGCATCTGATGGACCGCTCGATCACGCAGTCGTTCGCGAGATCGATCAACACGTCAGGCACTGTTGTCGTCACGCTGTTCATTCTTCTCTTCGTGGGAAGTACGACCCCAGACCTCAAGCTCTTCTGTGTGACGATGCTTGCGGGAATTATCTCGGGTACCTACTCTTCCATCTACAACGCATCGCCCATCCTTTACCTCTGGGACAAGATGGTCGGCGCGAAGAAGGGAGAAGCGGCAACACTTCTCGGAGCGGCTCGACAAGATGCCGCGAATCAACGAATCTTGACTCCTCAGATGACCGTCGCCGATCCGTCGACTCCGGGCACCCCCGGCAGGTCTTACGGACAAGTGCGAAGACGCGCAAGCAGCCAAGCGAAGCGCGGCACGGATATCGAAGAGCCTTGAAAACGTGAGTCGTAATTCGTAAGTAGTAAGTCGCCAGAAATCATTCCGTCGATTTACGATTTACGATTTACGATTTACGACGAAGTCATTCTGAATACTCAAGCTCTCGGAGGACACGCGGATTCATCCGCCAATCCTCTGAGACCTTGACGAACAGCTCGAGGAATACACGCTTTCCAAGAAGCGCTTCGATCTCTTGCCGAGCTTCCGTTCCGATCTTCTTCAAGAACTCGCCCTTCTTGCCGATGATGATCGCGCGCTGACTGGACTTCTCCACGTAGATTGTCGCGTGAATCCGAACGAGGTCGCCGGTGTCTTCCCACTCCTCAACGAATACTGCGGTTGCGTGGGGAATCTCCTGTCGAGTCGCAACGAGAATCTTCTCTCGCACCAACTCACCAGCCATAAAGCGAGAAGATTGATCGGTGAATTCATCTTCGTCGAACATCCGCTCACCGATCGGCAGCTTCTCCAAAATCATCTCAATGAGCTTGTCGACGTTCTGATTCTTCGTCGCCGACGTCATCATGTAATCCTCAGTGCCGATGAGCTTGCAATACGCTTCGACATGGTCGACCACTTGGTCAGCCCGCAAGAGGTCCATCTTGTTGAAACACAGAACTCGCGGGATTGCCTTCTCACCCTCAGGCGTCCGCAACATCCGCGCGATCTCCTTGTCCTCTTCGTTCGGCATCTTCGAGATATCTGTCACGTAGAGAATGAGATCGATATCACCGAGCGCGCTCCGCGCCTGATCGACCATCGATCGACCCAGCCGCGTGTGCGGTTCGTGAACACCAGGAGTGTCGATAATCGCGATCTGATAATTGTCGCCTGACGCAATTCCGAGAACGCGCCGCCGCGTCGTCTGCGGCTTGTTGCTGACGATCGAAACCTTCTGACCAACAAGATGATTGAGAAGCGTGCTCTTGCCGACGTTCGGCTTGCCGATCATCGCCACGTATCCGGCTTTGAAGTCAGGGGGAGTAGTCGGTTGCTGCGGAGCGGTTTTTTTCTTAGCCATGCTTGTCTCGCGAAACTACTCGCGTTTCCTGAACATCACGTTGATTTCCAGTTCGCCGTACGCCTCGCGGTCCGCGCCCTCGCGTCGAACGGACGCGGTCTCTTCGCTTCCGCCGCGGTTTCCGCGTCGTCGCTTTCGACGCCTGCTTCCGGGCATTGAGGATTCTTCGACAGGTGCAGGCGCCTCGTCCTCTTCGAACTTCGGTCGGAAGAGCAACTCTTCCGCGACATCGTCGGTCACGCCGCCCTCGATCCACTCATTTAGTCGCATGATCGGAACGTCGAAACTGACTGCGTCGAATCGCACCGTGTTCTCACTGTGCTCAGGCAAGCCCTCCAAAGTCAGAACGGAGGAAGGATCGGTCGCGAGCAGATTCTCGAGCTCTCCATGGAGCCCGACTAAGAACACATGAGTTGACCCCGCGGTTGCGGTGAAGCGGAGGTGGGTCGTGTCTTCCGCGGCCCACTGCTTGGTCAGCAAGTTGTAAGCCGACCACTTGCTTGGCAGAGTGATCGTTCGTGGGCCCGCTTCCTTGCAGTGAACGGTTAGGAACGGAGGCCGTACGTGAACGAGGTCGTCCTGGAAATTCCAAACGTGCGCTCCTGCCATCTGCCCAAGCGCGCGGATCAGGGAAGGAGAGATTGCGGGCTCGCCGAGGAACACCGACGTCCACTTTCCGCCGCCTTCAGCGATCTCGTTGAAATCCTTCAGAACAAAACTCGGCAAACCCGTCTGCGTGTATTCGCCGAGCACCATTGCATCCTCATTGATTCCAAAGTAGCTCGGCTCTAGGGCGGAGCTTGGAATCATGCGAGTGGGGAAGGCCTCTACGAGCGGGTGCCGACGATTCAAGATCGCCGATCCCGATCGCGAATGGAACGGCTGCGGTTTCAATGCAATGCCTGTAACGTCGCGTGCACGCTCCAAGGAATCTCGTCCCGAATCAAACAGTCCTGCGGAGTAGAGCCAGAACAAAACCTTGTTGTCGCGATGCAGTCTTTCTTTGATCGCAGATCGGAGCTCCGGCCGAATATCCCACGCGTTCAAGAAAACGTATAGCTTCGACTCAGGGAATCGCTCGCGGTGAGCTAAATCGCTGAGCAGGAAGAACCCAACGCTCAATCCAGATCGTAACGCGGCCTCTCGTCCGTTTTGAATCAACAGGCGGAAGGCGTTCGGATCCACGAGATACGCAAGGGCGCGCTCGTCGACGAATACTGCGACGTCGGGATCGGTGAGCGGTGCGGCCATTCGAGTGGTCAGCGCGTCGCGCACTTGTTGGGCGCGGTCCCAGATTGAGGCGGTCTTCAGCCAGCCGTTGCCCCACAGGTCCATCCAGTTCACGCCCGATGCGTGAGCGAGTGCGGCTCCCGCGCCGCGCCAATGGATGCTTTCCAACGCTTGTGGCGTGCGGATGACTGGATTGAACTCGTCCGGCTCGGTGCCTCCACCAATAGCTGTTTTAAAGTCATCTTCACTGATATAAAGCTTGCCGTTGAGCGCGAAACTGTCGATTGCGGAAGGGAAGGGCCCGGTGCCGCCGGGTTCTCGATTCTTGTAGCTTGGAGGTCCCGCGATGAAATCGACTTCTGGTGTTCGAAGCAGCTTGCCCAAGGCAAGGTGCCCGCTCGAAGGATGCGCCCATTCAAAGGTGTATCCGTAGCTTGCGCCGACCAGGAAGTAGCCAGCACTCGCAACCTTCGCGGCATAAGCTAGGTCGGCAATTCTCTCGACGATGGCGTCGCTGATAAATAGGTGGTAGTCGACGTAGCGTCGCTGCTTGCGGCTGGACCGCACAAATCGATCTCCCTCTGCACCTTCCGGTTGATAGGCAGGGATCTGGACGGTATCGAAATCTACATTGCCGTCAAACCAGGAAGCGCGGAGCGCTACTTCATCTTCGGAGTAACGCGCGCGAATCCAATCCTTGAACATCGCTTTTGCTGCGGTTGACGTGTCGTAGCCACCGTCGACTGGAACGAACCATTCGCCTCGCTCCAGGTGGACGCCAAGGATGTTGTCCTTCAGATCGAGCATCCGCATCTGTCGGATGAACTGATCCATACAGTTCTTGGCGACGGCCCAATACTTGTTGTCGCAAAGGCTGGGCTCGGCTGCTTCGCCGCTTAACCCGACATAACGTGCATCCGGATAATCGCTTTCCCATCCGCGCGGTGCGACAAAAACCAATCGGAAGAGCACTTGCGCGTCTGCGTCGATCTTCACGATCTTGGTCAAGAGAAACGCAGCTAACCGGGAAGCTTGATCTACCGACGACTGATTGACTTCCAAGTCGACCATGACGGAATGAATGTGAATGCCGGCTTCGGAGGCCAAGCGAATTTCTTCGAGAACGACATCCGTTCGTTTCTCATCGCTGCAATTGCCGAAGAACGCAGCGGGCGGATACACGCGGCCATTGCGGGTAAGAGTCGGAATTCCTTCGCGTAGCACAACCTGCGGTGCGTCTGCTGGGATCGGTATGAGCGCCTTCGGCTCGGGCTTCGGCTTAGTTTCTCGCTTCGGAGAGGCAACCGGTTCGGCAGCCTTGCCTCGCTTGCGGAAGAGAGTCTTTGGAAGCTCATCTTCCATTCCCGCAAGATCGATTGCGGCCGGTTCTGGCTCAGCCGTTTTCTTCCTGCGGTCTCGGCCACGGCCGCGAGCAGGTTTCTCCTCATCATCGGAGGTGGTCGCTTGCTTCGCAGGGGAAGGTCTTGGTGCCGATTTCGGCTTTGCGGCAGCGATCGGGCGCCAAATTGGGATCGGCAAGTCGTTTTCGTCGCGCTGACCATCGTAGACGATCAAGTCTGCGGTCTCGGCCGGAGGAGTTTCTTCTTGCTTGCCTCGCCCTCTTGGCTTTGTAGCTTTCTTTTCGGCGGCGCGTTGGGGAGCAGGCTCACGCTTTGCAATGGAGCGGAAAGCGACGGTCACTTCCTCTTCCGAGTCCAGAGACATTTGAATTGTCTCGGTCATAGGTTGATCCGAAACAGGCTTGGCGGCTGGTCGCGGGGTGCGACCACGGCGCGGGGCGGCTTTCTTGGCCGGCTTTGCTTCCTGGTTTTCTGGGCTTTCGTTGAGCTCTGAAATCGGTTCGTTAGGGTCTAAATTCTGTTTCTTTCGCGGCATGTCGGTTGTAGTAAAGAATCGCGAGTAAAGGCGAGCAGCGCTTCCGGCGTCTCGAGGAGTAGTGCAGGGTTCTCCCGTTCGAGTACTTCGGCGCTGGCTGAGCCATATGCGACCGCAACCGGAGTGGCTCCGGCGCTGCGAGCGCATTGCATGTCAAAAATAGCGTCCCCGATGTAAAGCGCTTCATGTGGCGCGACGGACAAAAGCTCGCACGCGCGCAGGACGGACTCTGGATCGGGTTTCGGTTGGGCAACTTCGGAAGCGTTGACGCTGGCGTCCACGTATTCCATGGCCGAAAAATGTCGGACGAAAATCTCCATCTCTTGCGCGTTCTTGCTCGTGACCAAACCGGTCTTCATCCCTGCCTGGTGGCAAAGGCGAAGGGCCTCGATGGCAGGGGCAAGTTCACGCTCCAGATCTTTGTGGTGTTCGTACCGAGAAATCGTGTATTGGATCATCTCGTTCAGCTCATGATCGCTTGCTTCCGGATTCACTTTCATTCGGAACTGCACAGTTAGCGGGAGGCCGATGAGCTGGCGGATTTCATCGCGTTCGGGCCGCTTTCCGGCGAAGTGCTCGAAGGCATCGCCAAGCCCGTTAACGATCTTGTCCATCGTGTCGACGAGAGTCCCATCGACGTCAAAGAGAACTGCTTTGAAGTTACAAAGCGACAGCTCTCCGGACATCTTGCTTAAGTATGGCATTTTGGGGCTTTCAGGCTAAGCGCCAGCTTTTGGGCCTGGAACGGACCCTGGCCCTGTGTGCGAGAGAGTTCGGTTGCAAGCGGCGTAGACAAACGTGCAGTCCGACCGCAATAAATAGCAGTGCCCTTTATGGCTGCAGGAATGACAACGGAACGTATAGCGCGGAACCGGAACGTGAGGGACAATTTCGCAATGGCCAGAAGGCGAGCCAAATTCTTTGACGTGTTGAAGGAACAGCAGGAGAGCGAAAAGCTCGTCTGCATCTACCACGGTGACGACGGTCACGACAAATTCGATGTCGGATTCGTCGAGAGCCTGACCCCCACCACGTTAACGCTACTGTCGGTTTCGCCCCGCGGGGAGTTCGACGGCCGTGTGGTCATGCACCTGGACGATCTCAATAGGATCGAGATGGACGACCGCTACTCAAGAAAGATAGAGTTGCTTCATCAATACCGTGGCTCCGTGTTCAAGACCGAGGATCACGTTAATCCGAGCGCTCGAGCCGATGATCTTCATAGCCAACTTTCGCGGGCAGTGGAAGAACAGCAAGTTGCGTGCGTCGAAGATATCAAGGGAAACGCGGTTACGGGATTTATCGCCGAAGTAGGCGACGATTTCGTCATGATCGAAGCGCTCACCCAACTGGGAGAACCAGACGGAAAGTCAGTAATCAATCTGGAAGAAGTTGCGCGGGTGCAGATCGGTGCGCGTGATCAACAGATTCGCGGGTTCCTCTATCGGTACAACTACGAACTGCGCAAGCTGCTCGAGTTCTAAATCAGATCTAGTTGAGCACTTCGTAATCCGTCACGTTCAGTAGCCAAATCTGGAATCCCGCGAACACGGTATCTACTAAGTTGAGAAACGCCATCAGATAGATGTTGTGTTTCGCCATTTCGAAATCGCCTGTCCTCAAGACCACGCCAATCCCCAGTAGTCCGATAATCACTCGAAACCAACAAAACGCTCCTACGAGCCATCGCGCGAGTGGCACCTTCATGAGCATGCCGACGCCAAGTATCGAAATCAAGAACCCTGTCGTGAGCGCAAGTCCGAGATAGCTGAACAGCATTCCCCCGATCCCCGACGCCCACTGCGGAAGAAGATTGAAGGAGACAAGCATCGCGCAGATGCCGTCGAATATCCAGTAACAAGCAACGATCCGATAGAGCTTGTCCTGACGCTGTTCTTCCGGTGAGAGAACCTTCTCGCTAGGCTTGAATTCGGGGCGCGCGACGAAGGCAAGATCACCACCACAAAAGTGACATTTCAGGACCGTTGGAGGCAGAGTTCGCCCGCAAGAAGGGCATTGAATCGTAACGACTTGACGCTGCGTGGCCATCGAATGAACTACCTATTGCGAGAGACGCGCTCGGAGGGCTGAAAGGTTACACTTCCGTTCCGCGCGACTTCGAACTCGGCATAACTGGTAGCAGTTTGCCATCCTTGCGGACCGGCGAGGCAGGGTTCGTGGTCATCTGGGTGATGCGCTTTTCCGCCTCGCTCACGTATTCCTCGAACTGCCGCTCAAAGTCCTGCCGCGTTTCTTCCATCTGGTCGAGAAGGCGGAGGAT
>Ga0070666_10001256_pt1 | contig 15335 bp, 5 predicted proteins | sample KBSS23metaG_FD_64677 | JGI IMG/M metagenome (GOLD analysis project Ga0070666, IMG submission 64677) | Switchgrass rhizosphere microbial communities from Kellogg Biological Station, Michigan, USA - KBS S2-3 metaG | ecosystem: Host-associated > Plants > Roots > Rhizosphere > Soil ... | reverse complement strand
ATGTTCCTCGAAAAGAAGATCTCGCGCACGTCCCCTCCCTCCTACCAGCAGATCACTTTCGGCAGCGGAACGATCCGATCCGCGCGATTCGCTCCCGACGGGCAGACCCTCGTCTACAGCGCGTCGTGGAACGGCGGCCCGCTGAAGGTGTTCCTCAAGCATCCCAGCAGCCCCGACTCGCTTCCGCTCGAGTTGCCGACCGCGAATCTCCTTTCGATCTCCCCCTCCGGCGAGATGGCGATCGCCCTCGACTGCCAGTCCAACCACCCGGGCGTCTGCGCGGGCAAGCTCGCGCGGGCCGCGCTGACGGGTGGAGCGCCGCGAGACGTGGCCGACGGCGTCCAGGAAGCCGACTGGTCGCCCGACGGCGCGACCATGCTCGTCGTCCGGGACACCGGCGGAAAGTCGCAGCTCGAGTACCCGATGGGCAAGGTGCTTTACCAGACCTCCGGCCACATCAGCTACGCGCGGCTCTCTCCGAAGGCGGACCGGATCGCTTTCATGGACCACCCCTTTCCGCTCGACGACGCGGGCACCATCGCCGTCGTGGACCTGAACGGGAACAAGCAGACGTTGACCGGAAAATGGGCGAGCGAAGGCGGCCTCGCCTGGTCGGCGTCGGGCGACGAAATCTGGTTCACGGCGACGGAAGCCGGCGCCAACCGTTCCCTCTACGGCGTCACTCCCGGGGGGCGGATGCGCGTCGTCGCCCGCGTCCCGGGCGGGCTGAAGATCCACGACATCGCCCGGAACGGCCGCGTGCTGATCACCCGGGAAAGTCCGCGCGTCGGCATCCTCGGGAAACTCGATGGCGACACGCGGGAAAGCGACATGTCGTTTCTCGACTATTCCTTCGCGGCCGACATGGGAATCGATTCGAAGACCCTCCTCTTCGACGAGGAGGGCGAGGCGGGCGGCGCGAACTACACCGTGTATCTCCGGAAGTCGGACCGCTCGCCGGTCGTTCGCCTGGGGGAGGGCAACGCTCTGTCGCTCTCCCCCGACGGAAAATGGGCCCTCTCCATCATGCCGGTTCCCAATTCGCCGTTCCGGCTGCTGGCCACGGGAACGGGAGAGCCCCGGCTTCTCTCGATCGGCGCCATCAATCCGGAGCAGGCGGCCAACTGGTTCCCCGACAGCCGCCAGATCATCTTCGCCGGCAGCGAGGCCGGACACGGGCTTCGTCTCTACGGCCTCGCGATCGACGGCGGGAGCCCGCGCGCCCTCACGCCCGAGGGGATCAACGTGGGTCTCCCCGGCTTCGCGGTGTCCCCCGATGGAAAGCTCATCGCCGCGATCGGCGCCGATCACAAGGCGATGCTCTTTCCCGTCGCCGGCGGTCCCCCCCGCCCTATTCCGGGCTTCGCCGACGGGGAGTTCCCTCTCCGGTTCTCGCCCGACGGGCGCTCGATTTTCACCTGGAAGCGCGGCGAGATCCCGGCGCGGGTCGCGCGCATCGACATCGATTCGGGGCGCCGCGAAATCTGGAAGGAGCTCCTCCCGGTGGACCCCTCCGGCGTCGAGCGCATCTCGAACGTCGTCGTCAGCGCCGACGGCAAGGGCTACTCCTACTGCTACGCGCGCCTCCTTTCCGACCTCTTCGTCGTCGAAGGTCTGAAGTAGGTCGGTGCCTCTCCCCGCCGGGACCCGATTCGGGTTCTACGAGATCCTCTCCCCGCTGGGTTCCGGCGGCATGGGCGAGGTTTATCGGGCGAGCGACGCCAAGCTCGGCCGCGAAGTCGCGATCAAGGTTCTTCCCGAGCGCCTGGCCGAGGACGCCGACGCGCTCGCCCGTTTCGAGCGCGAAGCCAGAGCCGTCGCGGCTCTCAACCATCCGAACATCCTCGGCATCTACGACTTCGGAAAGGAGAACGGTGTCGCCTACGCGGTGATGGAGCTCCTCGAAGGAGAGACGCTTCGCGACCGGCTCGACGCGGGCGCGATCCCCGTTCGCAAGGCGGTCGACTACGCGCACCAGCTCGCCGTCGGGCTCGCGGCCGCCCACGAGCGGGGCATCATCCACCGCGATCTCAAACCCGAAAACGTGTACCTCACCCGCGATGGACGCGTGAAGATCCTCGACTTCGGGCTCGCCAAGAGAATCGGCGGATCTTCGGAAGGCGAGGACACGAGCGCGCCGACGATGTCCCGGCAGACCGATCCGGGAACCGTGATGGGGACGGTCGGCTACATGTCGCCCGAGCAGGTGCGCGGCCTCGCCGTCGATTCGCGTTCGGACCTCTTCGCCTTCGGCGCGATCCTCTACGAGATGCTCTCGGGCGCCCGCGCGTTCCGGCGCGACACGGCGAGCGACACGATGTCGGCCATCCTCCGCGACGACCCGCCGGAGCTCGCCGAGTCCGGAAGGAACATCCCTCCCGCCCTCGACCGGATCGTCCGCCATTGCCTCGAGAAGAACCCGGCCGAGCGTTTCCACTCCGCGCGGGACATCGCCTTCGATCTCGAAGCGGTCAGCACGGCGTCGTCGTCGGCCGTCTCCCGCGCGGGAGTCAAGGGGGGGCGCCGCCTGCCCGCGTCGATCGGCCTGATCGCGGCCGCCGCGGCGGGAATCATCGCCGGCGCCCTCCTCGACCGGGCTGTCCGTCGCGAGCCCGAACCCGCGCTCGTCGCCGTCCGCCCGCTCACGCATTCGGGGAAGGATCTCTTCCCGGCGGTCTCTCCCGACGGCAAGACGATGGCGTTCGCGTCGATTCGCGACGGCGTCGTTCGGATCTGGTTGAAGCAGCTCGGGACCGGCGACGAGGTCGGCCTGACGTCCGGCCCCGACTACTCGCCCCGTTTTTCCCCGGACGGTTCCCAGCTCCTTTTCGTCCGCGGCCAGCCCCCTTTCGGCCTGCCGACCGGCGGGACGCGATCCGACCTCTACCGGGTGCCGCTCATCGGCGGAAGCCCGCGCAAGATCGTCGCGCTCGCGGCCGACGCCGACTGGTCGCCGGACGGGAAGTCGATCGCCTTCGTCCGGATGAACGACGCTTCCGCGTCCTCGTCGCTGTTCCTCGTCTCCCCGGAGGGCGGGGTGCCGAAGTTGCTCGCGACATGGAAAGGACGAGCCTCATTGCAGCCGCGGTTTTCGCCCGACGGCCGGAGGATCGCGGTTTCTTCGGTGTCCGCGCTTTCGAACAACGGGTCTTCGATCGAGATCCTGAACTCCGACGGCACCGGCCGGAAGTCCCTTCCCGCCCCGGGAAGTCTCGCGCTGATTTCGAGCGTCGCGTGGGGTCCGACCGGGCGGGAGCTCTTCTTCGCCCAGGCTCTGCAAGTGCGATTCGGCTCGAGCCGCCTTCTGCGGATCGACGCGAGCTCCGGGCGGTTGACCCCGCTCGTCTGGCTGCCGTTCGAAGCCTGGACGCTCGATTCGCTGGGTTCCGGGCACCTCGTGGCCGACAGCGCGAGCTCCCGGCAGAACCTCGCGGAGATCTCGCTCGAGAACCCCTCCGCCCCGCCGCGGTGGCTCACGCGCGGGACGAGCAACGACCGACAGCCCGTCTTCTCGCCGGACGGCGAGTGGGTCGCCTTCTCGTCCAACCGGAGCGGCAACCTCGACATCTGGGAGATCTCGACGAAGACCGCGGCGCTTCGCCGGATGACCGAGGATGCCGCCGACGACTGGGATCCGGGATTCACCCGGGAAGGAAACCTGATCTGGAGCTCCGGGCGGACGGGACATCTGGAAATCTGGATGGCGGACCCCGACGGAGGCTCCCCGCGGCAGGTGACGCGCTCGGCGACCGATTCCGAGAATCCCACGGCGACCCCGGACGGGTGGATCCTGTTCGCCCAGACGAACACGCCGGACGCGGGTCTCTGGAAAATCCGCGCGGACGGCACGGGCGCGGCGCACGTCGGGCCCTGCATGAACGTGCCCGAGACCTCTCCCGACGGCCGCTGGGCGGCCTGTCCCCGGCTCGACGGAAGCACCGTTCAGACCGTCCATGTCCCAGACGCGACGGTCGGCAAATTCGAGATCCACTCCGCGCATCCCCGCATCACCGAAGTTCAGATCGGACGGACTCGCTGGTCTCCCGACGGGAAACGCCTCTACTTCGTCGGCCAGGACGAGAGCGGCGTCAACGGCATCTTCGTGCAGGACTTCGACCCCGACGGGAAGGACACGAGCGCGTCCCGGCGGAAAGTCGCCGGCTTCGATCCGAACCTGGAAACCGAATCGTTCGCGATTTCGCCGGACGGAAAACGTCTCGTCGTGGCCTTCCTCGACCGCGCCTACGGCCTCGTCACGATCGAGGGAGTCTCCGGCGCCGGAAGACGCGGCGCGACGCGCTGACGAGAAGCTGCGAGGGAGAGCGCGTCCTTCCCCTCCCGAGCGTGGCCCGCGGTATGATCCGCCGCGGCCCATGACCCTCTCTACCGGAACCCGTCTCGGACCCTATGAGATTCTTGCGCCCATCGGCGCGGGAGGCATGGGAGAAGTCTTTCGCGCGCGCGACACGCGGCTGGGACGCGACGTCGCCGTCAAGGTCCTCACGACCGACGCGGCGGAACGCGAGGATCGCCGCGCGCGATTCGAGAAGGAGGCCCGCGCCGCCTCCGCCCTGAACCACCCGAACATCGTCTCGATCTACGACATCGGCACCTCCGGCGAGACCGTGTACATCGCGATGGAGCTCGTCGACGGAGCGACGCTCCGGGAAACGCTCCCGAGCGGGCCGATGCCGCCGAAGAAGCTCCTCGACATCGCGTGCCAGATCGGAGACGGCCTCGCCAAGGCCCATGCGGCCGGGATCGTCCACCGGGATCTGAAGCCGGAAAACGTGATGCTCTCGAAAGACGGCTTCGTCAAGATCCTGGATTTCGGCCTCGCCAAGCTCGTCGAGACGGCGGACGAGAACGGCTCGGACCTTCCGACGGGCACCACTCCCGGGATGGTCATGGGGACCGTCGGCTACATGTCCCCCGAGCAGGCGAGCGGGCGGAAGGTCGATTTCCGTTCGGACCAGTTTTCACTCGGCACGATCCTCTACGAGATGGCCGCCGGAAAGAGGGCCTTCCGCCGCGAAACGTCGGCCGAGACGCTCGTCGCGATCATCCGGGACGAGCCGGAGCCTCTGCTCCAGTCCAGCGCGAAACTCCCCCCGCCGCTTCGCTGGATCGTCGAGCGGTGCCTGAGCAAGGACCCCGAGCAGCGATACGCCTCGACGCGCGACCTCGCGCGCGATCTCTCGACGCTGCGCGAGCACCTCCCGGAGGCGACCTCCTCGGGAGAAATGCGCGCGGCCATCACCGGCGAAATCGCGCCGGACGTCGCGAGTTTCCAGCGGCTCTCGTTCCAGCGCGGCACGATCCTCTCGGCGCGCTTTGCGCCCGACGGAAGAACGGTCATCTACGGGGCGTCCTGGGACGGAAATCCCTGCCGCCTCTTCTCGACGCGCCCCGAAAGCCCCGAGTCGAGCGCGCTCATGCTCCCCGAGGCGGAAATCCTGGCGATCTCGCCGACCGGGCTCATGGCGGTCTCTCTCGACCGGCACTGGGCCGGGCGTTTCATCTGGAGCGGCACGCTCGCGCAGGTCTCGATGCTCGGCGGCGCGCCGCGCGAGATCCTCGAGGACGTCCAGTGGGCCGACTGGGGGCCGGACGGCGCGAACCTCGCCGTCGTGCGGAACGTCGCGGGAAAGCACCAGCTCGAGTTTCCGATCGGGCGCGTGCTCCACCAGACCGCCGGATGGATCAGCCACCCGCGGGTCTCGCCGGACGGGCGCTCCGTCGCGTTCCTCGACCATCCGGCGCAGGGGAACGACGCGGGGTCCGTGCGCGTCGTGGACGGCGAAGGAAAGTCCCGCATCCTCTCGGACGATTGGATCACCGCCTATGGGCTCGCCTGGGCGCGTCACGGGCGGGAGGTCTGGTTCACCGCGACGCGGACGGGGGTCGCCCGCGCGATCTGGAGCGTGAGTCTCGCCGGAGACGAACGGCTGCTGCTCCGCACCCCGGGCGAGCTGACGATCCAGGACGTCTCGAAAGACGGCGGCGTGCTCGTCACGAGCGACAACGGAAAGGTCGGCATCGTCGGCCTCCCGCCCGGCCACGACAAGGAACGCGATCTCTCGCTCCTCGACTGGTCGCGCGTGTGCGACCTGTCGTCCGACGGAAAAACCGTGCTTTTCGACGAGTCGGGCGAAGGAAGCGGCGCCAACGGCGGCGTCTTCACCCGGCGGACCGACGGCTCTCCCGCGATCCGCCTCGGCGACGGCCGGGCCGAAGCCTTCTCGCCCGACGGCAAGTGGGTCGCTTCGATCTCGCTCCGCGGCGCGACGAGTCTCCTTCCCGTGAAGGCAGGGACCTCGCGCACGATCGACCATCCGGGTCTCGCCGTGCACGCGGCGCGATGGACGCCGGACGGAAGGAAACTGCTGCTCCTCGCCAACGAAGTCGGCGGCGGGCTGCGCCTCTTCGTCCACGACATCGACGCCTCGGCGCCGCGCCCGATCACGCCCGAGGGATGCGCGCCGGGATTCCTTCCCGTGTCGGAAGACGGCGCCTTCGTCGTGGTGCAGGGGCCCGACCAGGTCTTTTCCCTCTATCCCATCAGCGGCGAAGGCGCTCCGCAGCCGATTCCGATCCTGACGCAGGACGATCGCCCGATCCGCTGGACCCCGATGGGGAACTCGCTCTACGTTTTCCGCCGCGGCGAGCTTCCCGCCCAGATCATGCGGCTCGATCTCGCGACCGGACGCAAGGAACGAGTACTGGAGCTCATGCCTCCCGATCCCGCCGGCGTCGTCGAGATCGTCTCCGTGCGGTTGACGCCGGACGCAGCGTCGTACGCGTACAGCTATCACCGGATTCTTTCGGATCTGCTTCTCGTCGAAGGCCTCAAGTGAGGGGCATCCGGCGGGGCGATGCATCGAGCCGGGCCGGCGGGTGCCGTCCGCGTCTCCCTCCGACGTACGCCACGGGTACGCCTCCGGTCGCCGCGGACGCCCCCCATCCGGCCGGGCTCGCGCCTCGCCCCGCCTTCGGGTCGCCGGCCAGTGTCACTCGTTTTCAAGACTGCGAGACGTCCGCGTTCCGTCTCGCTCGCGCCTTGGCGAACCCCAAGCCCCCTGCCTTACTTTCATCACGTCCTCCCCGTGGATGTGACCTTCGCCCCTGGCAAGAAATCCGGCGATCCGCGCAGGCCGCATGACGCTCGCCGCGGGATCGAAGCTCGGGCCTTACGAGATCCTCGCGCCGATCGGGGCGGGCGGGATGGGCGAGGTCTATCGCGCGCGCGACACTCGCCTCGGGCGCGACGTCGCCGTCAAGGTCCTGCTTCCGGGCGCGACCGAGAGCCCCGAACGCACGATGCGCTTCGAGCGGGAGGCGCGGGCCGCTTCCGCGCTTAACCATCCGAACATCGTGACCACCCACGACATCGGCGAGCACGAGAAGATCGTCTACATCGCGATGGAGCTCGTCAACGGGGCGACCCTCCGCGACACGCTCTCCGGCCCGCTCCCGCCAAAGAAGGTCCTCGACATCGCCGTCCAGATCGCCGATGGTCTGACGAAAGCGCACGCGGCGGGCATCGTGCACCGGGACCTGAAGCCCGAGAATGTCATGCTGTCGCGCGACGGCTTCGTCAAGATCCTGGACTTCGGCCTCGCCAAGCTCGTGGAGAGCCCGTCGGACGGTAATTCGGGACAGACGACCTCGGCTCCCACCGCGACCCGCGAAGGCATGGTGATGGGCACGGCGGGATATATGTCGCCCGAGCAGGCGTCGGGGCTGCCCGCCGACTTCCGCTCCGACCAGTTCTCCTTCGGCGCGATTCTCTACGAGCTCTCGACCGGCCGGCGGGCCTTCCAGCGCGGCACTCCGGTCGAGACTCTCACCGCCATCATCCGCGAGGAGCCGGAGCCGATCGAGCAGTCGAATCCGAAGACTCCCCTGCCTCTGCGCTGGATCATCGAGCGCTGCCTCGAGAAGGATCCCGAGGAACGATACGAATCCACGAAGGACCTGGCGCGCGACCTCGCCCGCCTGCGGCGGCATCTCCCGGAAGCCACGTCCTCGGGCGAGCTCGCCGCGATCCCGGCCGGGCGCGGCGCCGAGCCCGACCGCAATTTCCAGCGTCTCTCCTTCCGCCGCGGAACCATCCTCTCCGCGCGATTCGCTCCGGACGCCCAGACGGTGATCTACGGGGCGGCCTGGGAGGGCAACCCGTTCCGCCTGTTTTCGACGCGCCGCGAGAGCCCCGAGTCGAGCGCCCTGATGCTTCCGGACGCGGAGATCCTCTCCATCTCTTCGTCCGGCATGATGGCGATCTCCCTCGAGCGGCACTGGGCGGGCCGCTTCATCTGGACCGGCACGCTCGCGCAGGTCTCGATCCTCGGCGGCGCGCCGCGGGAAATCGAGGAAAACGTCCAGGGCGCCGACTGGGGGCCCGACGGCGAGCTCGCGATCGTCCGCACGGTTTCGGGAAAACAGCGGCTCGAGTACCCCATGGACACCGTGCTCTACGAAACGGCGGGCTGGATCAGCCACGCCCGGGTCTCCCCCGACGGCGAGCTCGTCGCGTTCCTCGACCATCCGGTCCAGGGCGACGACGCGGGCTCGATCGTCGTCGTCGATCGGCGGGGAAAGAAGACGGAGCTCTCGACCGGATGGATCACCGCCTACGGCCTCGCGTGGCCGCGCCACGGGCGGGAGGTCTGGTTCACCGCGACGCGCTCGGGAGTGGCCCGGTCCGTCTGGGCGGTCAGTCTCGCCGGCGAAGAGCGCCTTCTCCTCCGCACCCTGTCCGAGCTCACCATTCAGGACGTCTCGACCGAAGGAAGAATCCTGATCACGAGCGACAATGGCAAGGTCGGCATCATCGGGATGCCTCCGGGCCAGAGCCGCGAAAGAGACCTCTCGCTCCTCGACTGGTCGCTCGTCCGGGATCTCTCCCCGGATGGAAAGGCGCTGCTCTTCGACGAGTCGGGGGAAGGCGGAGGCGCCAACGGCGCCGTGTACCTGAGAAGGACGGACGGCTCTCCCGCCGTGCGGCTCGGGGACGGTCTCGGCAAGCAGATCTCCCCGGACGGCCGGTGGGTGCTCTCGATCACGCTGACGCCGTCGCGAAAGATCGTCCTCCTTCCCGTCCGGGCGGGCGCGCGCCGCGAAATCGACTCGCGGGGGATCATTCCGCACGAGGGGATGTGGACGCCGATCCCGAACAAGATCCTGATCGCCGGCAACGAGCCCGGCCATGGCCGCCGGCTCTACCTCCAGGACCTCGAGGGTGGCGAGCCCGTCCCGGTGTCGCCGGAGGGGATCGGCCACGGCTTCTTCCCGATTTCGCCGGACGGAAAGTTCGTCGTCGCGCAGGGATCCGATCAGACGTTCTATCTCTACCCTCTCGGCGGCGGAGAGCCGGAGGCGATTCCGGGGCTCACCCCCGACGATCGCCCGATCCGCTGGACCCCCGTCGGCCGCGACCTCTACGTGTTCCGCCGCGGCGACCTTCCATCGCAGGTCTTTCTCCTCGATCTCGCGACCGGGAGAAAGGAGCCGGTCAAGGAGCTGATGCCCCCGGACTCCGCGGGTGTGGTCGAAATCGTCTCGGTGCATCTGACGCCCGACGCGGCGTCCTACGCGTACAGTTACCACCGGATACTTTCCGATCTCTTCCTGGTCGAAGGCGTGAAGTGAGAAGAAGCGAGCGGGGCGATGCATCGAGCCGGGCCGGCGGGTGCCGTCCGCGTCTCCCTCCGACGTACTCCATGGGTACGCCTCCGGTCACCGCGGACGACCCCCATCCGGCCGGGCTCGCGCCTCGCCCCGCTTTCAGCTCATCGTCAGGCGCAATCGAATTTCTAGAAGCGTGCGTTGTCGGGCAGGGCGATCCTCCTTCGCTCGTGCCACCCCAGTTCGGGCCGCCTCCTCGCCCCTGAAAGGAGACACGTTCCCATGAAGCTCGTTCCGTTTCTCCTCGTCGCCCTCCTCGCCGCTTCGACCCTTCGAGCGGATCCTCCCCCCGGCCCTTCCGCCCGCCTCCACGACATCTTCGACCGCGAATGGAAGAGCCGCCTCGCCGATAACCCGCTGTTGGCGACGGCCGTCGGCGTGCACGAGTTCGACGCGCTGCTTCCGGAGGTCTCGGCCAAAGCCGAGGAGCGGCGCGCCCGGATCGCCCGGAAGTTCCTCGGCGAGCTGAAGGCGATACCGGAGAAGGATCTTCCTCCCGCCGACCGCACGAACGCCGAGATCCTGGAGCTCCAGTTGAACGACGGGATCCTGTCCTTCCGGTACCGCGAGTACGAAATTCCGATCACGGCGGACTGGGGATTCCAGACCGACCTCACCCAGCTGCCCGAAACCATGACCTTCCGGACCGTCAAGGACTACGAGAACTACGTCGCTCGCCTGAACGCCATTCCCCGCTACGTCGCCGATCAGATCGGGAACATGCGCGAGGGGATGGCGCGGGGGATGACGCTGCCGAAGGCGGTGCTGGGCGGGATCGACCAGACGATCACGACACACGTGGTCTCGGACGCCCGGATGAGCGTCTGGTGGAAGCCGTTCGAACACTGGCCCGAGGCGCTTCCCGCCCCCGACCGCGAGCGGCTGGAAGCGGCGGCCCGGAAAGCGATCCTCGAATCCGCCGTGCCCGCCTTCCGATCTCTCGCCGAGTTCCTCGACCGCGAGTACGTTCCGCACGCGCGAGACACGATCGCGGCCTCGTCGCTTCCCGGCGGTCGCGCCTACTACGACTTCGCCGTCCGCCGCTTCACGACGCTCCCGATGAGCGCGGACGAGGTCCACCGGATCGGCCTTTCGGAAGTCGAACGCATCCGGAAGGAAATGGACGAAGTGATCCGCACCGTCGGATTTTCGGGGGACTTCAAGGCCTTTCTCGAATTCCTGCGCACCGATCCGCGCTTCTACGCGAAGACGCCGGACGAGCTCCTGAAACAGGCCGCGTGGATCTGCAAGAAGATGGACGGAAAGCTCCCGTCCCTCTTCCGAACCCTGCCGCGGCTGCCCTACGGCGTCGCGCCGGTTCCGGCCGACATCGCGCCGAAGTTCACCGGCGGGCGCTACATCGAAGCCCCCGTGGGCTCGACCCAGCCCGGCTATTTCTGGGTCAACACCTCCCGGCTCGACCAGCGCCCGCTCTACACGCTCGAAGCCCTCGCGCTCCACGAGTCGGTGCCGGGGCATCACCTCCAGATCGCGCTCTCGCAGGAATTGCAGGACCTGCCGAACTTCCGGCGCTATTCCTACATCTCGGCGTTCGGGGAAGGGTGGGGGCTCTACTGCGAGAGACTCGGCCTCGAAGCCGGGTTCTACACGGACCCCTACAGCAACTTCGGACGGCTGACGTACGAGATGTGGCGAGCCTGCCGCCTCGTGGTCGACACCGGAATCCACGCGATGGGCTGGACGCGTCCGCAGGCGATCGAGTACCTCGCCTCCCACACCGCGCTTTCGCTCCACGAAGTCGAAACCGAGATCGACCGCTACATCGGATGGCCCGCGCAGGCGCTCTCCTACAAGATCGGGGAAATCGAGATCCGGAAGCTCCGGAAGAAGGCGGAAGCGGCGCTCGGGCCGAAGTTCGACGTCCGGGAGTTCCACGACGCCGTGCTGCTCCAGGGTTCCGTGCCGATGACGGTTCTCGACGAGCAGATCGACCGGTACATCGCCGAGCGCCGGACGAAATAGACTCTTCCGTCATATGCCGATCGCCGCCGGAACGAAGCTGGGTCCCTACGAAGTCCTCGCGCCGATCGGCGCGGGCGGCATGGGGGAGGTCTATCGCGCGCGGGACGCGCGGCTCGGCCGCGAGGTCGCGGTCAAGGTGCTCCCCGGGGAGTTCTCCGCCGATTCGGGCCGCCGGTCGCGCTTCGAGCAGGAGGCGCGGGCGGCGTCGGCCCTGAATCATCCCAATATCGTGACCATCCACGACATCGGCTCCGCCGGAGAGCACCTCTTCGTCGCGATGGAGCTCGTCGAGGGGAAGACTCTTCGCGAGCTGCTCGAGTCGGGGAGGCTTCCGTCGAGTCGCACGCTCGACGTGGGCGTTCAGGTCGCCGAAGGGCTCGCCCGGGCGCACGGCGCGGGAATCGTCCACCGCGACCTGAAGCCCGAGAACGTCATGGTCTCCAGAGACGGGTTCGTGAAGATCCTCGACTTCGGCCTGGCCAAGCTTGCCGCGCCGATCGACCAGGGGGGATCGGACCTGCCGACGGCGGCTCCCCGCGGAACCGATCCTGGAACGATCATGGGCACGGTCGGCTACATGTCCCCCGAGCAGGCCGCCGGGCGCTCCGTCGACTTCCGCTCCGACCAGTTCTCGCTCGGAACGATTCTCTACGAGATGACGACCGGAAAGCGCCCCTTCCAGCGGGAAACGGCGCCGCAGACACTCTCGGCGATCATTCAGGACGACCCGGAACCGCTCGGGAACTTGAACTCCCGCGCTCCGGCTCCTCTGCGATGGGCGATCGAGCGCTGTCTGTCCAAGGATCCGGAGGAACGGTTCGCCTCGACCAAGGACCTCGCTCGCGATCTCAAGAGTCTCCGCGACCATCTCTCCGAAGCCTCCCAGGTGTCGGGAGAAGCATCGGCGGCGACCGCCCGGGCAAGACGAGTCCCGGCGGGCTTCCTCGTGGCGGCCGGCGCCGCGATCGTCCTGTGCAGCGCCGCCGCGGCCTTCGTTGCCCGCCGGACCGTTCCGACGCGCGTCTCGATTTTCCATCGGCTCACGTTCGAGAGAGGGGTCATCGGGGGAGCGCGGTTCGCGCCGGACGGACAGCTCGTCCTCTACAGCGCCGCGTGGAACGGTGGGAAATCCAGGATCTTCTCCACGCGCGCGACGGGGCCGGGATCGAGCGCGCTTTCCGTTCCCGATGCTCTCCTCTTTTCCATCTCGTCCTCCAACGAGCTCGCGATCGGTCTGGACGCCAAGCTGCAGAACTCGTTTCAACCTTCCGGAACCCTCGCCCGGGTCCCCGTCTCCGGAGGGACCCCCCGCGAGCTGCTCGAGAACGTGGCCGAAGCCGAGTGGTCCCCCGACGGCTCTCAGCTCGCTGTGGTCCACAACGTGGCCGGCAAGGCGCGGCTCGAGTACCCGATCGGAAAAATTCTCTACGAAACCGGCGGATGGCTGGGGCGCGTGCGGTTTTCTCCCGACGGCAAATCGCTTGCCTTCCTGGATCACCCGGCGTCTTCCGACGGAGGAACGGTTTCCGTCATCGATGGAACGGGCAAGAAGCGCGATCTTTCCGCCGGATGGCTCTCGCTCGAGGGCCTCGCGTGGCGGCCGGACGGAAGAGAGATCCTTTTTTCGGGCACCAAGACGGGAAGCGCCTGGAAGATCTACGGCGTCACCCCCGGCGGAAAGGAACGTTTCATCTTTTCGGCGCCGAGTGGCATCCTCATCCGCGATATCGCGGCGGATGGCCGGATGCTCGTCACCCAGGACGAGTGGCGGGGCGGAATTGCCGCCCTCCTGCCGGGGCAGACGAAGGAACGCGACCTCTCGAACCTCGACTACTCCCTCGTCCGCGACATCTCGCCGGACGGTTCGGTGCTGACTCTCGACGAGTCGGGCGAAGGCGGCGGAGAAAAGGGCCAGATCTACCTCCGCCGGACCGATGGGACCCCCGCTGTCCGGCTCGGCGACGGAAGCGGCGCGGGGCTCTCTCCCGACGGAAAGTGGGTGGCGTCGACCAACGCCGACGGTACGGTGATCGAGCTTCTGCCGACGGGGCCCGGGGAACCGCGTCTGCTCCCCTGCAAGGGAATGAATTGCTACTTTCCCGCCTTTTTCCCGGACGGCGCGCGCCTCGCGTTCCTGGGTGTGGAGACCGGGCGCGGGCCGAGAGTCTTCGTGACGCCCACCTCGACGATGAACCCCCGCGCCATCTCGCCGGAAGGAGTCGCGTTCACGACGGTCTTCGCGATTTCTCCGGACGGAAGAAGCATCGCCGCGCTGGGCGTGGACGCGAAGCCCGCGATCTTCCCCGCCGACGGCGGCGCCCCCCGGCCAATTCCCGGCACAGAGGTTCTCGACGTCCCCATGCGATGGACGCCCGACGGCGCCGGGATCTTCATCTCGCGCGCCGACGGCCCCCGCACGGTACTCTCGAGGGTCGACGTGGCTTCGGGCAAACGAACGACGGTCACCGAAGTCACCGCCGCCGACCCGGCGGGCGTGCAGGGGATCCTGCGCGTCTATCCGACCCCGGACGCACGGGGATACGCGTACAGCTACGTGCGGGTGCTCTCGACGCTGTTCGAGGTCGAGGGCGTCAGGTAACCGCGGAGACGCGGCGGAGCTCGGCCTCCCTCGAAAGACCCCGGGCCGCCCGGCGCATCGAGATCACGGGAATTGGGTATAACCACCCGGGAGGGAGTTCATGAACGACAGGGATCTCGCCATCTCCGCCGCCGTCCTGGCCTTTGCCGCGATTGCTGGCGCCGATTCCGTCCGACGCACCCCCACCGCCGACGTTCCGGCGGAAAAGTTCTACAAGAACATCCAGGTCCTGCAGGGAACACCTTCGACCGGAATCATGCCGGCGATGAAGTTCATGGCGGATTCGCTCGGGGTCCGGTGTTCGTACTGTCACGTCACAAACGATTCCGGCCGCTGGCCGGTCGAGCGCGACGACAAAGCCGCGAAGGGCCGCGCGCGGGAGATGATCCGGATGACGCGCGAGATCAACCGCGCGAATTTCAAAGGGCGCCTCGAGGTGACTTGCGCGACGTGCCATCACGGCGCGGTGAAGCCGGTCGCGACCCCAGTGGCGACGATTCGGCCCTCGACACCCGCTCCTCCCCCCGGCGTTGCGGAACCCTCCGTGGACGCCGTCCTCGAAAAGTACGTCGCGGCCCTGGGCGGAAGCGCCGCGATCGCGCGCGTTTCCAGCCGCCGAATCCGGGGGACGATCACGGAAGACGGGGAAACTCATCCAATCGAGATCGTCCAGACCGCGAACGGGCGATACCGGAGCTCCACGGCGCTCCCGGACGGACCGCTCACGACGATCTTCGACGGCGAGAAGGGCTGGATGATCGGCCCCTCGTGGAAAAACCCCTTGCAGCCGGACGAAATCGAGCGGATCCGCTCCCAAGAGGTGCTCTTTCCGGCCGCGAACATCAAGGCCCGTTACCGGGCCGTTGCCCTCTTCGGACGCGAAGACATCGGCGGGCGGAACGCGTTCGTCGTGCGCGCGCGCGCCGAGGACGGCCGCGAAGAGAGGTTTTCCCTTGATGTCCTCACCGGGCTCCTCCTTCGCGCGCTCCGCTTCCAAAGGACGCCCCTCGGCGACATCCCCGAGCAGACCGATTATTCCGACTACCGGGAGATCGACGGCGTCAAA
>Ga0070666_10001252_pt1 | contig 15376 bp, 10 predicted proteins | sample KBSS23metaG_FD_64677 | JGI IMG/M metagenome (GOLD analysis project Ga0070666, IMG submission 64677) | Switchgrass rhizosphere microbial communities from Kellogg Biological Station, Michigan, USA - KBS S2-3 metaG | ecosystem: Host-associated > Plants > Roots > Rhizosphere > Soil ... | reverse complement strand
TTCGTCCGTCGCCGCTCGACCGGCGCTGGAGCATCGACCTCTCCGGGATCGAGCGCGGGCTCGATGCCGGCGCGCGCACCGTCCTCTCCGTCCATCCGAACAACCCCACGGGAAATTTCGTGAAACCCCGCGAGCGGAAAGCCCTGATGGCGCTCCTGGATCCGGCCCGGCACGCGCTGATCTCCGACGAGGTCTTCTTCGACTTTCCCGTCGAAGGGGGAGAGAGGGCCGGGATCGCCGCGGCGGCGCCGGAAGGGCCGCTCGCCTTTTCGCTGGGAGGGCTCTCGAAGGCGTGCGGCCTTCCCCAGGTGAAGCTCGCCTGGATCGCCGTCGGGGGTGATCCCGCGGCGGCCGCCGCGGCCCTCGAGCGGCTCGAGATCGTGGCGGACACGTATCTGTCGGTCTCGACGCCCGTGCAGGAGGCGCTTCCCCGGCTCTTCGAGATCGGCGAGACCGCGGCCGAACGGATTCGACGACGGATCATCGGAAACCTGGCCGCTCTCGATCGTGCGATCGGCGCCTCCGCGGAAGTCTCGCGCCATCCGGTCGAGGGCGGATGGAGCGCGGTCGTTCAGGTCGCGGACTGGCGGGGGCCGGACATCGCGCTCTTCCTGCTCGAGACCGCCGGCGTTCTCGTGCAGCCCGCCTGGTTCTTCAACTGGGCTCGGGAAGGGGCGTTCGTCGTGAGTCTGCTGCCGGAGAGCGCTTCGTTCGAGGAATGCTGCCGCCGGGTCTTCGCGGCGATCACCGGACGCCGGTAAGGACTTCGCCGGGAAATCGCCGCCGACCCTTCACCGGGGGGCGATCAATCCATGATCTCGAAGATCTTCCATCGGGCCACGAAGCGTCCGTCCCGGAGCGATCCCGTCCGGGAGGAATGGACGAGGCGGAAGCGGGTGAGCGGAACGGGGCCCGTTCCGTCGAAATCGTAGAGGCGGGACTGCATCGTCCGGAAGTAGCCTTCGCGCGGAACGATCCTCCCGTTCACGATGGCCAGATACGGTCCACGTCCCAGGATGTGCGCGTAGTCGTTGACCTTCGGCGTCAGATCGGTCGCCGCGATCCACCGGGTCCGGCGCGCGCGGGCGATCGAAAGGGCATCCTCCTCCGATTCCGCCAGGAAAAAACGGATCGAATCCAGAAAGCCGTATCCGAAGGCGTCGGCGGGAGCGGGGAGGTCGGCATAGAACGTGACGAAGTGTCCGAGCGCCCAGGGAGAAAGCATCCCTTCGGCCCTCGCCAGCTCCGGAAGGGGGCGGATCGGCGGCAGGAGACGGGAATCGTACGCGTCGGCCGCGTGCGGAAGATTCGCGCGCGCCCAGTCCATCGTGGCGATCAGGTCGTCTCCCGGGGCATAGCGGGTCGCGATCTGCCGCCGGAGGCCCGGTATCGCCGTCGCGAGGAGCAACAGGAAAAGCGCCGTCGTCCCGATGCGCGGCGCCCGCCTCTGCCGCGAGCGGGCTCGCCGCGCGACGCGGACGGCGATCGCTCGGGCGACCTCCCATCCCGCGAGCCCCGCGAGTGGCGCGGCGTAATAGATGTTCAGGCGCTGCGAGAGAGCGAGCCACGCCGTGAGAACCCCCCACGCGGCGAGGAGCAGGTGGGCGGATCGGCGCGGACCTCGCGCCGCGCGCATGCTCCAGATCCCGATGGCGATCGGAACGAGAAAGAAGGACACCGACAGGACATCGAAGGCGAGGCGCCAGCCGTCGGCGAAGAGCGGCCGAACCTCGTAGATCTGCCGGAGCATTTCGCGGGGAAACGAGGTGAGGCCGCCGGCCGCGGCCGTCCCCCGGCTCGTTCTCGTGACGTACCGGAGGCCTCCCTCGAGATTGCGCGCGAGATTGAGGAATCGCCCGTGAAAGATGGCGACCGCCGCGGCGAGCAGGGCGAGGTGAATGGGAAGGAGCCGGCGCCGTTCCGGGTGAGCCGCGGTCACCACGCCGTCGATGGCGACGACTCCCGCGCCGAGCGCGGCGAGGAACACGGGCTGGAACCATCCGAACGAGATGAACGTGAACGGCACGGGATCGCCGCGAATCCAGAAGACGACGCCGGCCGCCGAGACGAGCGCGGCGGCTCCGAGAATCGCCCCGGCCGCGCGGAGAATTTCGCCTGCCGGCCGGCGCAAGGCGTCGATTCCGAGCACGAGGGCGACGAGAGCGCCCCAGCAGATCGCTCCCTGCCACGTGAGGACGGCGATCCCGAGCGCGACCCCGGCCGCGACTTCGCGTCCCGCTCCGGGTCGGTCGCGCCCCCGCAGGAACAGGGCGAGAAAAACGAGCGAGGTCAGCGATTCCGCGACGTGCTGGTCGGTATGCCCGTACTGGGAGTACTGGACGTGCGCGCCCGAAAGAGCCAGGAACAGGGCCACGGGCATCCCGGCCCCCCGGCGGGCGGCGCGCGCGAAGAGTCCCGCGGCCACGACCGCGAGCGCGCCGAGAAGGGGAGGCACCAGTGACGCGCCGCTCGCGATCTGGTCGCGCGTCGCACCGGCGCCGTGGAGGATTCGGGCGGGAAGCGCGAGCGCGACGTCGAAGAGCGGGGGCCAGATGCCCACGGCTCCGGCGGGAAAGTCGATGAACGGGTCGAAGACGGGGATCCGCGGAAAGTGGGCAACGGCAAATGTCGCGCGCCGCATGTGGTACAGGCAATCGGGAGAAACGAAGCGGTGGGGCGAGCCTCCCCTCAGCTCCGGCTCGCACGCGAGGCGCACCCCGAGCCCGAGGCCCGCGATGGCGAGCAGGCCCGCCGCGAAAAGGAGCGATCGCTCTTGCCGAGCGAGCATCGGGGAAGAAGCGGGACCAGCGGACGGCACTTCCGGAATCATAGGCCAGCGCGGGCAGCGTCCGTGGAACGTCGGAACGGGCGAGACGCTTGTCGGCGGCATCCGAGGTCGATTCGGCGAAGGTTGTGAGGACGAGGCCCTCGTCGACATGAGCGCCAGGGACCATCTCCCGAGCAGAGTGGAGGTTCCCTATTGCCGAGAGCCGACGGGGATCCCCTCTCGCCTCCGCGCGAGGCTCCGGCGTTGCAGGGCGTCGAAACCCGCGGGATGAGATCTCGCACAACTCGATAGGAATGACTGCCGCACCCGGTTGCTTTCATTCGAAGCCGGGGAGAGCCCGAGAGGCCCTCCTCTCGGGTTGAACATTCAGCTCTCCGGTTCGGCTCCGAAGGAGCCGATCTGCGGCGTAGCGCCCGGCGTGGCGATCTGAGCTCCGAGAGCGTCGCAAAACCGACGTGGCATGGCACATCCCTTGCTCGGTTTCTCTACCCATGGCGATCTGGATATTGGGTGGGGCGGTCTTCGGGATCGTGGCCCGGCTGGTTCTGCCCGGACGCGACCCCAACAACATTGCGGTTCCCCTGCTTCTCGGCGCCATGGGCGCGGTCATCGGAGGCGTCGCGGGGCACGGCGCCGGCGGAGCCGTCCTCGGGGCCCTGATTTTCGTGGTCCTTTACGGAGTCACGACGGGGCGCGGTCCTACCCTTCTGCATCGATAGAGGAAGGGACTTCCGCGGTCCCGGGTGAGGTTGAATCGATCGGTGTGCCTCATTTGTCAGATTCCTTGGAACCGCGTTAACTCACTGATTCGAAACCGCCCGGTCATTTGACGCCCGTATGGTGGCGGTACTACTATTCGCCCATGCCGATCGATCCGGATGGAACCTCCAGCAGCCGTTCTCGACTGCTCGCGGCGGCCAAGCACCTGATGTCGCTTCACGGTTACGAGCAGGCCTCGACGGCGGCGATCGCGCGCGAAGCCGCGACTTCGGAGTCGCAGCTGATGCGGTATTTCGGCGGGAAGGCGGGCCTTCTCGACGAGGTCTTCAACACTCTGTGGCGTCCCCTGACGGAGAACATCCAGCGGTTGATCGCCGAGGCTTCCGACGCCCGCGAAGCGATCGAGCTGCTTCTTTCGACGGTCATCGGGGCTTTCGGTGAGGATCACGAGCTCGCCTTTCTCTTCCTCTTCGAAGGCCGCCGTGTCCGAGGTGAGGGACCCGGCATCAACCTGTCCAAGGGCTTTCTCGATTTTTCGATGCTCCTCCACTCGCTCATCCGGCGAGGAAAGAGGGACGGGAGCATCGACCGCAACTACGAAGACAATGCCGCCGCCTCCGCGTTGATGGGAGCGGCCGAGGGCATGATTCGCGACCGATTGATCGCGGAGCGCTCGGGTCAGTCGAATCCGTTCTCGGAGTCGCAGATTCGCGCCGTCTTCCACGCGATGATCCTGGGGCTCTCGCTCCACTCTCCGGAGCCGCCGCCCTCGTCTTCGTAGAGCGCGGTCTCGCGGCAAGCCGGGACCCGGGCGGGGGGAAAGGTTCGAGGGGCGACGCCGGCCGCCGCCCCTCGAGAGGAAAAACGATCAGAATCCGATGGTGAGCTCTCCGAGGAATCTTCTCGGGGGTGCCACGTAGAGCTGCGCGTCGCCGATCTCGCTCTCGGCGACGAAATGCCGGCTGTTGCCGAGGTTTCGTCCCACGACCGAGAGCTTCGCGTGCGGCGAAAAGGTCCAGGACGCGCCGGCATCCCATTCGAAATACGCGGGCATGTAGGCCTCGTTGATCTTGTCGAAAGGGCGATGGTTCTGGTGGCGAACCGCGGCCCAGGCGCCGAACCCCGCCGCCGGAAGGTAGCCGGCCTTGAGATTCCACAGATCGCGAGCCGTGAGCTCAAGGCGTTGTCCGGAAGCGTCGAGCAGTCCCTCGTCGGGGTCGATGAACGTGAAACGCACGTACTTCGCGTCGTGGTGGGCGTACCCGGCGCCGAAGGAGAGCCCCGGCATCGCGGAGGGTCGGTAGCCCGCTTCGATCTCCATTCCCTGGAAGCGCTCCTTCCCGGCATTGACGAGCTCCGGGTTGTTGTCGGAACCGACCGTCGAAACGACGAGGTTCTCGAAAATCATGTGGAAGAGCGAGAGGTCGAATGAGAGCTGCCGGTCGAGCCAGCGGGTCTTGAATCCGATCTCGCCGCTCCGCGTGCGCTCGGGCTCGAGGATTCGGGCGTCTTCCGCCTCGGTCAGATTCGGCGCGGCGGGCTTGAAGGCGGACTTCGCCGAAACGTAGAAATTCACCTCGTTGATCGCGCCCGGCCGGTCGCCCATCACGCGAAACAGGCCCGAGAGGCCGCCCGACCACTGCGCGTCCGAGCGTGAGTCGCGGGTCTCGTCCGCCTCGGGATCGCCGACTTCCTGTCCCCTCGCGAAGAGGGATTCCGACACCCAGTCCCTCCGGGCGCCGGCGGTCAGGGTGAACCAGGGAACGGGTGTCCACTCGTCGTTGACGTAGAGTCCGAAGAACGTGCGCCGGTCGCGGAACGAACGGTGGTCGCCGGCCGGAATGTCGCCGAGCTTCGGGACCTCGACCGGATCGAGCTGGACCTCGAAATCGAAACCCTCGCCGGAGGCGGTGGTCCGGCCCCACGTGAGGGCCGCGCCGCCGACCAGCCGGTGGTGTCCCGCGGCGTCGAAATCCGCGCGGAAGTGCAGGTCGTCGTAGAACGACTTCTCGACCGGCTTGATCGCCACGCCTTCCGAATCCACGTGCCCGTTCTCCGCCGTTCCCGGATCGACGAAGGAGCGGACCGAGATCTGATCGTCGTGGGTGTAGGACAGGGTGTTCGCGAAGACGAAGTTCTTCGTCAGTTCTTTCGAGAGATCCGCCGTGAGCGAGTAGACGCGATGATCGAGCCGCGCTCCGTCCACCTCATAGTTACGATCGATGCGGAACCCCTCGATCGTTTCGCCGCTCGGCGGATCGACGGGAAGGGGGGAGCCGAAGAGCTGGGTCGAGCGGATCGCGCTTCCGATCACCGAAAAGTGGCCGCCTTCTCCGAGGGGGAGATCGAAGCGAAAGCCGCCCCGGTCGTCGCGGACGTCGGTGCGGTCCTGCCATCCCTTCGAGCGGTCGAGGTTTCCGAAGAGCTTCATCGTGCCGGCGCCCACCCGGAAGTTCGTGGTGGCGTCGATCCGACCCTGCGAGAACGAGCCCCCCGCGACCGAGACATGCGTTCCTTCCGCCGAATGGCGCGTGAAGATCTGGACCATTCCGGCGAACCCGGAAACGCCGTAAAGCGTTCCCTGCGGCCCCTTGACGATTTCGATCCGGTCGATGTCTTCCACCGGGATCTGGACGAGGGAGGGGTTGAACGGACCGCCGATCGGGACCCCGTCCACCATGAAGAGGAGCGCGTCGAACTCCTTCAGTCCCCAGAGCCCCACGTTGGGGGCGCGGACGCCGTTGTCGCTGCCGACGCCGGTGTCGAGACCGACAACGTCCTGGAGCGCTTCGGCGACGGAATGCACGTTTCGCCGGCGAAGCTCCTCGCCGGTGACGACGGTGGCCTGGCCCGGAATCTCGGTCTCGATCTCGGGGCCCTGCGTCGCCGAGACGACCACGGTTTCGTTGACGGTGGCGGGGGTCTGGGCTCCCGGATCGGGAGTCTGCGCCGCGGCCAGGGATGTGGCTGCCATCGCGGCGGCCAAAAATGAAATCTTCATAAGCTCCTCTCGTGCGCCGGCGCGAGCGCCGGGCGATTCCCGTTTCGATTTCAAGAACGAGAAAGGAGCGGGTCTAGACGTTCAGGCGGGAGAGAGAGGCGATCGTGCGGCCTTCCGGTGGGGGAGGAGGAGAGAGCGGTGTTGATCGCGCTTCCTCCCGGACCCGGGGCGAAGCGGGCGGAACGAACACGTCGCGGCGTCGGGGCGAGGGCGACGCGGCCGGGGCGGCCGCGCGCCACCGGGAAGCAGGCTCCATCCCGGAGGGCGACAGGGGAACGACGAGACGGGCCCCGTTGACGCCCCCCTCGATCCAGGCGACCGTTCCTTCTTCTCCGGGGGCCGGAGAGAGACCCGGCAATCCGCGCGTCGACGAGATCGTCCCGTCCGATCCGCCGGGCGCGATCGAGAACGTGCCCGCGAAGACGAATTCCTGTTCCACGCCCCGCACGCCGAAGCGCGCCTTGACGCGCACCTCGGAGGAGGGCACGGCGGGAACCGTCCAGCGGAACGACGCCTCGGCGATCGGAAGGTGCGGCGTCACGCGCAGGGGGAAAGTCCGGCCTCCGTCGAGGGAGACGAAGGCCTCCCATTCGGACGCGCCCGCGGGCGGGTTCGCGACCGTGATCGACACCGCATCCCCTTCGCGGAAGGCGTGGCTCGGGTCGGGGGAAGAGAGCGTCGGCGCCGCCGTGGAGACTCCGGCGAGGGCAGAAAAGAAGAGCGCGGCGGCCAGGCGAGACGCCTTCCGGAGGACCGGACCGGACGCCCTCACGACGCGGGGGCGTTCTTTCCGCGAGGCTCGATCCACACCTCGCCGGTAGTGAAGATGTCCTTCAGCACGACCTGGTCGGCTTCCGTCGGCAGGGACTCCGCCAGGTGCGCCCGATAGTCTTCGGCCGAGAGCTCTTCGCCGGTCGTCGAGAAACGCCCTTCCTTGAAATCCCCGATGCCGCGGTGGAACTTGAGATCCGGGGCCGTGAGCTTCGGTTGTCCTTCGGGGATCAGGCGATTGAGCTGTCCGATCAGCTGGCTGACTTCCTGGAAGAACTGTCCGCGCGAAGTCTCGTTCAGATGCTCCTTGTCCGCCGCGTTGTCCTGCTTCGCCTCGTCGTAGCGCCCCTTCACTCCCCAGACGTAAAGCCACTGGGCGGAAGAGGAATGATCGGTCCCGAAGAGGTCGTACGCGGTCGGCACCCATTTGTTGATGTAGCGCTGGACGATCGGGAGCGGCACGACTCCCCGCTGGATGACGCGCTGGAGGCCCATGTGACCCGTGCCGAGGTGGAACGCTTCCTCCTTCAACATCGGTCCCATCGACTGCGCGAGGGGCGCGAACGCCGATGTCGAGAGCATGTTCAACTGGAACTTTCCGTCGCGATCGACGAACTCGGTATAGGTGAAGAAGTCGAGCCAGTGGTCGACGTTGACGTTGAACGATCCGAGGAGGCGGTTGTTGTCCCAGGCGCGGCGTTCCAGGAGCTTCCTCGCCTCGATCTTCCCCGTTTCGCCGAAATGGGTCACGAGGAGGTTGCACATCTGCCATCCGTGGCGCATCTCTTCGACCATGATCCGGCAGGCGGATTCGAGATCGTATTCCGACGGCGCGCTCTCGAGGAGGTGCCGCTGCTGCTCGACGGACGCGAACTCCGTGTCGCCCTGGTAGACGATGAGGTTCAGCAGCGCGTCCCGTACCGGCTGCAGCGGGATCTGCGTCACCCTTTCCCATTTCCGCTGTCCCGCGAAGTCCCCGTACTCGATCTCGTCGGTCTTGAGAGTTCCGAACTTCGCCTCGAAGGGAAATTCGTCGTAACTCGCCGGCAGCTTGAGGCCGATGTCCTTTTTCCACTGGCGGAAGTTGTCGATCCAGTCGTCGAACGTCGAGATTTTCTGAAGCGCCATGCTCACCCCTCGCCTCCCGCCACCCGTCCGGAAGGCGAAAAGCCCATTATACGAAAGGGAACGGACGCCGGCGCGGATTTGCTAATGTCGGCGTCGTGCGCGACGTTCCTTTCACCCGATCGCTCCCTCGCCGGCTGCTCCGCCGCCACGCGGCGATGGCGGCCGACTGGGACGAGAGGGCCCGCCGGGACGCGCTCTTCTACATCTGCCGGGCCTCGGCCGAATCGGAAGCCGAGTTCGAGGCGTCGGGGCGCCGCGAGCTCGATGAGATCGTCCTGCGCGGGGTGGCGCTCCCCGACCGCGCCGTGGCGGTCGAGATCGGCTGCGGGATCGGCCGCCTGGCGCGCGCGCTCGCTCCCCGGGTGGCGAAGGTCTACGCGGGCGATCTCTCGCCCGAAATGCTGGCGCGGGCGAAGGTGTTCTGCGGCGATCGGCCGAACGTCGAGCTTCTGAGAATCGACGGCAACCTCGCCGGAATTCCCTCGGGCAGCGCCGATTTCGTGTATTCCCATCTGGTCTTCCAGCACGTGCCGCGGCGAAAATTCATTCGCGGGTACGTGCGGGAAGCGCACCGCGTTCTCAAAGCCGGCGGCGTGTTCCGGGCGAACGTCGACGGACGCGCTCGCCAGTGGTACCGGCGCTTCGCCGCGGACTCCTGGTCCGGCGTCGTCTTTTCGGAGCGCGGCTGGAGGCGGGAGCTCGAATCGGCCGGCTTTTCCGTCGTCGAGACGGCCGGCGCCGGAACCCAGTACCTCTGGGCGACGGCCCGCAAGGCCTGACCCGCAGAATTCCCTTCCGGGCGACTTCGGTCGCGTTAGAATTCCCGCAGGTTTTCGATAAAGGAGATTTCATGCGAATCATCCGGCGGGTGGCCCTCCTCGGTTTGATTTTCGGCATGGCTCTGCCCCTGAGAGCGCAAACGACCGGTTCGATCTCCGGCCGCGTGACCGACGAGAACGGCGGTCCGCTTCCGGGCGTGACGGTCGAGGCCCGGAGCCCCGCGCTCCAGGGTCGCCAGCAGGCGACGACGGACGGCTCGGGAGCGTTCAAGCTGCCGATCCTTCCGCCGGGCGAATACGAAGTCTCGGTGACCCTTTCGGGATTCGCGGCATCGACGCGGCGGGCGACCGTCGGACTCGGCGCCGAGGCCCGCGCGGACTTCACGCTGCGACCGTCCGCCAAGGAGTCGATCACGGTCACGGCCTCGACGCCGGTCATCGATTCGTCCAGCACGACCGTCGGCACGAATCTCGATCAACACCTGATCCAGACGATTCCGACCGACCGGAACTTCGCGTCGATCGCCCAGGTGACGCCGGGGGTGGCGACCGAGTCCGATCCGTACAATCCATCCAACGACAGCACGGCCATCACCGTTTACGGCTCCTCGAAGTCCGAGAACGCCTACGTGATCGACGGCGTCGATACGAGCGGCGTCGAGTACGGAACGCAGGGGACGTCTCTCAACTACGAGTTCATCCAGGAGGTCGAGGTCAAGACCGGGGGCTACGAAGCCGAATACGGCCGGTCGACCGGCGGCATCGTCAACGTGATCACCAAATCGGGCGGCAACGAGTTCCATGGCGACGTCTTCGGCTACTACGACAGCGACAGCCTGCAGGCGAACACGAAGAACGTCGGGGAGACGACGCAGGGAGCGTCGGCGGGATTCAAGCGGGGCGACTACGGCGTCGATGTCGGCGGTTTCATCCTCCGGGACAAGCTGTGGTTCTTCGGCGCGTACGACCGCGTGGACAACACGATCAAGAACGTGCTGACGGCGGGACCGAGCACGGGGCAGGAGTTCGACACGAAATCGACCCGCAACCTGGCGTCGGGAAAGCTCACCTATCGCCTCGGCGACGCGGGCTCGATCGTCGCCTCCTTCTTCCAGGATCCGCGCGTGGACACGGGCGCCATCAACGATGCCAACCACACGTTGAACGGCGAGCCGAACACCTTCCTCGGCCGCCAGGACTTCGGCGGACCGAACTACGCGCTCCGCGGCGACTACCTCTTCGGCGGCTCGTGGCTCGTGTCCCTCCAGGCGGCGCGGCACGAGGAGCGCAACGCGATCGGCCCCGCATCGGCGGCGGGCGACATCGTCGAGTTCATCGACCAGACCAACGGCAGCTTTCAGACCGGAGGATTCGGGCTCATCCAGAAAAAGAATTTCGCCCGGAACCACTTCGGCGTGGCGCTCGCCCGTTACTGGGGCTCGCACGAGATCAAGGCGGGGCTGGAATACGAAAAGGAGACCGCGACCGTCATCAAGCGCATGTCCGGCGGCCAGCAGGTCCTCCTCTTCGAGAACCTCAACCCCGCGACGAACGGGGCGAATCCGTTCATCTACCAACACAACTACTGGACGACCAAGACCGCCACGATCGACGACGCGCCACTTTCGCAGCTCAACGCGTCGCCGGCCCACAAGATGACGACCGTCTATCTGCAGGACAAATGGAGCCTTCTTCCCAGCCTGACGATCAACGCCGGTGTCCGTTGGGATCGGCAGCAGATCATCGACTCGTCCGGAGTCCGGCAGATCGACCTCAAGAACGACTATGCGCCCCGGCTCGGCTTCGTCTGGGATCCGTCGCGCGACGGGAAGACCAAGGTATACGGGTCGTTCGGTCGTTTCTACGAGGAGATCCCGATGGATCTCGTGATTCGCTCCTATTCCTACGAGCGGCAGCCTCACATCCTCAACTACTCGCCCAACGACTTTCATCCCGACGACAACGCCGCGCTGGACAAGTGCTTCGGCGATCCGGAGTGCTCCAGCCATTCCGCGATCGTCGGCGCGAACATCGAGCCCGCCGATCCGAATCTCCGGGGCCAGTACGTGCGCGAGTTCATCTTCGGGGGAGAGCGCGAGATCATGCCGGACTTCGCCGTCGGCGTGAAATACATCTACCGGAACTACGGGCAGGTGATCGAAGATTTCCTTTCCGACCCGGTCAACGGCGTTTACTCGATCGGCAACCCCGGCGAAGGGATCATGAAGAACGTCTTCGATTACAACTACGACTCGACGCCGTATCCGGCGCAGAAGGCCAAGCGGATCTTCCGCGGCATTGAGGTGGACGCCACCAAGAGGTTCGGCAAGAACTGGTCGATGCTCGCGTCGTATCTCTGGTCGAAGCTCGACGGGAATTACGACGGGGAATACGCCCCGTTCACGAACGTGGGCGCCGACCCGAACATCTCCGCCGCTTACGACTACGCGGATTTCGCGACGAACCACTACCTCGACGGAACGCTCGCGAGCTACACGCCGATCACCAATAGCGGGCCGCTCTCGAACGACCGGCGCAGCCAGGTGAAGCTCTCGGGCACGTACACGGCGCCCTTCGGCCTGAACGTCGGTCTCTCGGCCTACTACCGGACCGGCACCCCGGTATCCCGTTACGGATTCGTGGACGGTTACGGTCGCTACGAGCTCTTCCTCACGAAGCGCGGCTCCGAAGGGAGGACGCCTTCCACGTACGAGGCGGATCTGCACCTGGGGTATCCGCTGGCGGCGGGCCCGGTCACGGTCAACCTGCTCGCGGACGTGTTCAATCTCCTGAACGCCCAGCGGGCCGTGCTGCTCGACGAGAGATGGGACTTCGCCGAGGCGGACAACGGAAGCGCCACGCCGACGAACCCGAACTACAAGAAACCGGCGCTGAGGCAGCCGCCGCGGAGCGTCCGTTTCGGCGTGAGGGTGTCCTTCTAGAGATCCGACGAAGCGGACATCCGGAGCCGGCTTCCGCCGTCCGGGAACGGAGTGTCTGGGGGCGCACTCTCTCGGAAGGCGTCGGCCCGGCCGGCGGGGGAGCCTGCCAGGCGCGGCGAGGCGCGAGCCCGACGGGATGCGGGGCGCCCACGAGATCCCGAGGCATACCGGGATGTATGTCGCAGAGTTTCGCGGGCGAGGATGGCGCAAGGCAGCGCCGGCTCCCTCACCCCGTCCCTCTCCCGCGGGGAGAGGGGGCGCTGCGCCCGTCCGGGCTCGATGGATCGTCCGCGCTTGTCCGCGGCTTTCACCACGGGCTCGGCGGCGTGGGCGCCATGACGGCAAGCGGCCCGCCCGGCGGGGACAGCGCCTCGCGCTGCTGCTTCAAGAGCTGCGCGAGCACCGGATCCTTCGGCTGCGGCCAGAGGTAGCGCACGATCCGGAGCGCGGCGGAGCGATCGCCGCGCTCGATCTCGTCCCGGGAAATCTCCTCGAGGCGGATCCGGGTCTCCTCGGCGAACCCCCTCTCGAGCGCGTAGGCGAGGCGCTCTTCGAGCGTCCGGCGGACGAGGCCGCGGTCCTTCAGCGAGGAGGCAATGAAGAGGCGTCTCTTCAGCATGCAGGCGATGGCGTCGTCGCAAGGTGCCGACGTGTCGGCCACGGCGGGATCTTCGGCCAGCCGCTCCCAGCCATTCCCGGGCAGAGGCGCGGGCTTGTAGCCGGCGGTGTCGAGCCATCGCTGATTGACGGCGAGAGCGCCGCGATAGTCGGCGCGGTCGAGAAAGCCGAGCAGCACCCCGTCGAGCGCGTCGAGCCGGACGTTTTTCGGCACGGCCGTCGCCGGGAGATCCGCGACGGCCTGGAACTCGCGGGCGGATTCCGCGTGATCCCGGAGATCGAGCGTCCGGATCGAGGAGACGCGAAGCGTCCAGTTGACGGGCTCGGCGCGGATCGCCTCCCGCACGATGGCCGCGGCTTCGGGCGAGGCCGCCTCTTTCCGCGCCTCGATCAGGCGTTTGGCCAGGGACCATCCGACGCTTCGGCAATAGTTCGAAGACAGTGCGGCGGCGACGTCGTCCGGCGGGGAAAAGGGGCACTTCCCCACGAGCCCGGCGAGCGGCCGGGGATTGCCGAGCAACCGGTCGAGATACGCGACGAAAACGGTCTCGAAGCCGGGATTGTCGTCCGCGGGGTCCGAGACGAAGGAGGCGGCGAGCCGGCGCGCCTCCTTCAGGTCGCCGCCCGAGAGATGGAGGTACCCGGCCCAGCCGGAGCGGAAGGGGCCGGATGCGGCTCCCTCGGCCTCGATCATCGAACGGTAGAGATCGGTCACGAACTGCCGGACCTGACTCTTCGAGACCGAGAAGTGGGGGCGTTCGCCCGGCAGCGCGCTCTTCGATTCGATGTCCTCCGGCCCGGGTTCCCCCCAGGTCGCCTCCGTTCCGTGCTCGAGCAGGAACGCGATCCCCATGTCGTCCGACGGCCGGAGTGCGATCATCCGAACGCCCGCACGCGCCCGGGCGTTGCCGGGGGGAAGACTTTCGGCGGAGTAGCGGAGGTCGTGCTCGAGTCGCCGGCGCTCCTCCGGCGCGATCTTTTCCGCCTCCGCGCGTTCGTCGGCGAACCACTCGGCGAGAAGGTCGGAAGCGCTCCCGTTCTTTCGGGCTCGGGTCGCGTCCATCTTTTCCCGCATCGCGAGCGAGAGGCAGAGCATGTCTTCCATCGTCCGGAGCTGCGCGGCGCGCGGCTCGAGCGCTCCGGGATCGGGAGCGTATCCCGGCGAACGGAGCCGGCCGCAGACGGACTTTCGGAGCGATGGGTTCGCCTCGAACGCTCGGCGGACGTCGTTCGACAGGGACCGGCGCGGGTTCTCTCCGAGGTAGTCCCCGGGCGGAGCGTCGGGGGGGAACCAGATCTTCCGGGCTTCGTCGAAGCCGCCGTCGGGCGTCGTGGCCGATGGCGGGGCGCCTTCGGCACGCGCGGGCCGGGCCGCTCCCGCGAAAAACAGAACGAACGTCGCCAGGAAGGCGATCGCGCGACGGCGCATGCCCAAGTCTATTTCGGGGAGGAAACGAAAAGAAAATGCCTCCACCCGCATCGGCGGACGGAGCCACAAGCGGTCATCAGAGGGTCAACGCGCCACAATCGTTTCGGCCCGCGCGGGGGGCACCGCCGTCGTTTGGGCTCCGGCGGCACTACCGGGCGGGACCGCCAGGACTTCGGCCGGGTACGTCATCTCGATGGCCGTCGGGTCCTGGGACTGATTGTCGATGAGCGACGCGGTGAGAATCGCTTTGCCTCCGGGGGAGACGACCGTTTCTTCGAGGATCGCGTCGCTGGCCGGAAGTCCGGGGGCGAGCTGGTCGGTCATGTACTGCGCGTACTCGAACGGTCGAAGAAAATAGTCGTGGGTTGTCAGCGTCGTGCCGGTTTCGTCTTTGAGGACGACGCGAATCGTCGCCGGCTGGCCCGAGGTCTCGAGCATCCCGAAGTCGTAGCGAAACAGGGGAGATCCCACGACGGCTCCGAGAAGGCGCGTCGTTTGCCCGGGCCCAATCGAGAGATTCGCCGGAATTCCCCCGAAGGACTGGCCCTTGGTGGGCGAGTTCGGCAGATCTCCGAAGAAAGTCTGGTTGTACGTGCGGATCAACGCGACGACGGGCAGCGTCGACACGACATGAAGGGCGCCTCCCGAGTCGGTCTCCTGGAACATGGACTGGAGCACGTCGAAATACACCCGTGTCTGGCCGGCGCCGATCGTTTCCTGAAACGACGCGGGATCCGTGTTGGCATGGTTGAGTTTCAGGAAGCTGACCGTCACCGAGACGGAATCGGTCGCCGACGGGTTGCTGATCCAGAGCGTCGAATGCCACTGGATATCGTTGGAAATGACGAGCTGTGCCACGCCCGGCAGGTAGAAATCGGTGCCCGCGAAGCCCGCGAAAGCGGGAGCGGCGGCAAGGCCCAGGGCGGTGACGACGGCCCAGTGCACGATGAGGCGCGCGCGACGGTTCGAGACTCCGCGATTCGACATAGATCCTCTCCTTTCGGTAGTGGTTGTTTCTTCCCGACAGAGGTTAAGCTTCGCTGGCGAATCGCGGCTACCTTCCCCTTGCTTCGGGTGAGCGGGTCAGACGGGGAAGGCCGCGCCGGGGGGAGCGATGAGATTGGTTCGAACGTTGGTACTCGTCTTTGCGGCGGCGGTCTCGGCGGGCCCGCCGGGCCTGGCCGCCCCGGTTTCGATGGA
>Ga0070666_10001250_pt1 | contig 15380 bp, 11 predicted proteins | sample KBSS23metaG_FD_64677 | JGI IMG/M metagenome (GOLD analysis project Ga0070666, IMG submission 64677) | Switchgrass rhizosphere microbial communities from Kellogg Biological Station, Michigan, USA - KBS S2-3 metaG | ecosystem: Host-associated > Plants > Roots > Rhizosphere > Soil ... | reverse complement strand
GCAGGTGGGACTCGGGTTGGCGCACAGCGAGGGTCCCCCGTTCGTGTTCGGCCTTTGGCCGGTGTTGGCCGCGCCAGTCAAGGCCACGTCGCTGGGCAGGAAGACCGTAACCCACGGCGCGGAACTAGCCCGGTAAATCCCCGAGAATTTCCAGCCGGAACCGAGCAGTCTCGTTGTGCGATTGGCGAACCTCGGTGTCTCATACACCGTCGTCCAGTTGAAAATCTGGCGGCGGTCGGAGGAGAATACGCCGCCGATTTCGACCGACTGGCAGTTGGCACGATCGAAGCGGCGATTATTGGGAATGGTGTACCCACCGCCGGCGTTACCGGTGCTGTTGCCCAGGGTCAGGTCGCCGATGCAGTGTGACCAGGTGTAGTTGGCGCTGGTGCTCAAGCCCTTGCTGAGGCGCTTCTGAACCGCCAGAATCATTCCGTTGTAACTGGAGGTTCCGCCTGTGTCAAACACGTCCATGTAGCCGTAAGCGGCGGCCCCGGGGAAGTTGTTCACCGTGAAAAACCGCCGAGAATTCGTGTTTCCAGGGTTGTTGCAGGCGGTGATCGGGGAACTCCCGCATGACTTGATCGTACCCGGATTCAACTGGTAAGAGCCCAAAAGATTCTGGCTTTCGCTGCCGGTGTAAGTGGCCGACGCCACCCAGTCATTTCCGAACTGCCGCTGGACCACGAAATTCCACTGATACACCTCGGTTGCCTTGTTGTCCGGCTGCTCGGCGATATAGGTTCCACCCGGGGCGAATGGCGAATTGTTGTTCAGCACAAACGGGAAAATGTTGCTGCCGGGACTAGAGCTATAGGGGTCGCTGAATTTATTTCCCGCGAAAATCGACGTATTCCCAAAGGGCGGAGAGTCAGCCGAATTGACATACATGGAGCCGTTGACGTAGTCATACGAGATTCCAAAGGAAGCGCGAATCGTCATCTTGCCAGTGCCCGTCGGGTCGTAACCCAACGCGACGCGCGGGGCGAACAGATTCCACTGCCGTTTGACGCCCGCCAGACCCTCGAACCCCGCATCTCCGGGGAAAGTGAGTCCCGGAGGCCCATTTACAAAGACCTGACTCGTTTTGTTGGCGAGCATGTTCGCGAAGCTGAAGTTATAGGCCGACCGATTGAGCGCTCCGGGAGGGAGAGACGGTTCCCAGCGCAGGCCCAAGTTCACGGTCAGGCGCGGAGTGACCTTCCAGGTGTCCTGCACGTATCCGTTGATGAACCACCTTTGCTGCGGCAGTGGATTGGGCGCGGACATGGCATAGGAGTTGAATTGCCCCAGCAGGAACGAAGGAATGTTGCCAAAGCCCCACAGGCCTTGCGAGTAGACATTACCCAGGAAGATCATCTTGTACATCGATCCGCCCATGCCGAAGTTGATCTGGTGCGATCCGTGAACCCAACTGACGTCGTCGTTGAGCTGATAGATCGTGCTGTGGGCATCGGCCTTACCGCCAGTGCCTGGGCCGACCGAAAACCCGTTGACGCCCGCCGTGCCAATGTTGAAGGTGCTTTGATGAGGCACATATCCGCAATACACCTTTTGCACGCCCAAGTCGCAGGAATCGACAAAGTCGGAGTCGAAGCGGCGAATCCCAAGACGATCCACGGAACCGCGGAACTGATTTACCATGGTCGAGCTAAACAGATACGTGTCGCCCGCCGTCCAGGTCTGATCCGCATCATCCAATCCGCCCTGCGTGGAACTGAGAATATTGCTTGGCGTTATGTCGATTGACGGCGGCCGGAAGTATTGGCTACGGAGGTAGCGCCCGAAAATCGTGTTCTTGGCGCTGGTCTGGTAATCCCCGCGGCCGACATACTGTTTCTCGTTGACCTGGGTCACCAGGCCCAACGGCGAGAGGCCGCAGCCGTTGGTGGCCGCCGGGAGCCGTTTCGCCAGGTTCACGGCCGCCGGATCGAAGGAGAGGCCGGGATTCAGTTTGCCATTCGTAAAACTGCCATTGCCCGTGACTAGCGAGGGACAGGCGCTGAAATCGCCCGCGATCATCGCGGCCGTCGGGATTGTGTCGTTGATGAAGGCCGTCTGGTGGGTGATGGTGCCCTGATATCCGAAGAAGAAGAAGATTTTGTCCTTCTTCACCGGACCGCCGATGACCCCGCCAAATTGGTTGCGCTTCAGCCCATCGTTGGTATGCGTGGACCAGTTGGTCCCGTTCAGATCGCCGTTGCGGAGGAACTCGAACGCATCGCCATGAAAAGCGTTGGTTCCTGACTTGGTGACTCCGGTGATGGTCCCGCCGGCATGGACGCCGTTTTGCGCCGTCAGCGCGCTGGTTTCAACTTTAAACTCCTGCAGCGCGTCCGGAAACGGGAAGGGCATGTTGGCGTTGTCCCACGGGTTGTTGAACACGCTGCCATCCAGCCAGAACCCGGTGCCGAACGATTGTCCGCCGTTGATCACGTACTGCTGAGTGCCGGGATATCCGCCGTTGCCGGCCACGCCCTGCGGGATCACCGCACCGCTCAATACGATCAGGTCGGTGGCCACGCGGCCGTTGAGCGGCAGTTCCAGAATACGCCGGTTCTCAATCACGGAACCTATGCCGGTGGCCTGCGTCTCGACCAGAGCAGCGTTGGCTTCCACCTGCACCTGCTCGCTGACGTTGCCGACCTTGAGAGCGACATCGACCGTCGGGGTGGTATTGACCAGGAGCGTGATTCCAGTCTGTACGTAAGTGGTAAAACCTTGTTTGCTCACCTCCAGGCGATAAGGCCCGATGGGAAGATTTGATAACACGTATGTGCCGTCCGCAGCCGAGGTGGCGTTGCGCACCGCGCCGGTTCCCGTTTGCGTTGCTTTTACGTCCGCGCCCGGAACGGCCGACCCAGTGGAATCCAGAACCGTTCCCTGAATCTGCGACGTCTGCGCAAAAATACTGGTACAAATAAGCAGACCAGCTAGTAATAAAAGACTCCTCATGCACGTACCTCCCTGAACAATCTCCTGAGAAGTTACCACGATATGACCTAGGGGTCAATACTGCCTTACGCCAGATTTTGCGCGCAGCGCAGTATCGCATTATTTGATTTTAATGATGTGGCAACGTTATAGAGGGAGCAGAGAGGAGGATCCAGTACTTACTTCGCGCTTTTCTTAGCGGCCTTGGCTTTGGCAGCCTTCTTTTCCTTGCGAGGGAGCTTGGCTTTGTCCTTTTTCACCAGCTTGGGAATTTTCTGCGACACCGCCGGCTGCCCCGCCCCTGCCAGGCGCGCGACTTTCCCGGCCGCCGTCCCGATCGCTTTCGCGGCCGTGACCAATAGGCTTTCGTCGCTTGTTTCCGGCGTTACTGCGGTTTTCTTCGGCATGATCTAGCGTCCCTTCCCCTTCTTCTTGGCGGCCGCCTTGTTGCTGCGCACCCGCGCGCTCGCCGCCGCAGCCTTGCGGGCGATTTCCTTGCGTTGCTCCGGCGTAAGAACCTTCGCGCGCCGCTTCCCGCCCAAACTACCCAGCGCCTTCGCGATCGCGGAAACGTCTCTCGCCTTCACATCATTTAGCTTAGCGCCAAGTTGAAGGAAAGGTCAATGCTTTACGGGCGCACTTCGACTACACTAGACCGGGAGGCATCCATGAAACCAACGACACTCGCAGCTCTATTGCTCGCTTCAGCGCTAACCGCCGCCACCGCGTCCGCGCAACCCGCCCCGTTCAACCCTACTGGCGTGACCATGGGCCACTGGCACATCGCTTCCAAAGATGTGGAAGCCAACAAAAAACTCTTCCGCGCCATGGGCGGCAAGCTTTACATGCCCGGCGGAAACCCCATCATCATGTTCCCCGGCCTCTTTATCAACCTGAACCTCGGCACGGAAAAAGGCGACGGCGGCACGCAAGGCTCGGTGATCAACCACGTCGGCTTCATCGTCGACAACGTGCAAAAGCGCGCCGCCCAGTGGAAGGCCGCGGGCGTCGCCGTGCTCCCCGGCAACAACAACCGCCTGGACCAGGCCTTCGTCGAAACGCCCGATGGCGTTCGCATGGAAATCCTGGAAGACAAAACCCAGTCCATGCCCATCCGCGGTGAGCACGTCCATTTGTTCTTGACGGAAGCCGAAATCCCCAAAGCCCAAGCCTGGTATGCAAAAACCTTCGGAGGGACCACCGGCATCCGCAACAACGCCCCCGTCGTGAACCTCCCCGGTGTACAAATCCGCTACACCAAAGCCGACGCCAAGCAGGCGCCCACCAGAGGCCGCGTTCTCGACCACATTGGTTTCGACGTCCAGGACCACGCCGCCTTCGTGAAGAAACTCGAAGCCGACGGTATCAAGCTAGACGAGCCAGTGCGCAAAGCTCCCACCGGCAGCACCATCACCTATATCACCGACCCCTGGGGCACCCGCATCGAAATCGTCCAGCGAGCGCCCCTAGGGCCGGAAGTAAAATAACACCGGGCGTTTAAGCCAGAGCTTTACCGTAGAGCGCCAGCAACCGCGCCCACGCCTTCTCGGCCAGCGGCTCGCTGTAGACCTGCGAATCCGGCGGACACCAGCCGTGCGCGGACCCCGTGTACACTTCAATCTCCGCCGGCACCTTCGCCTTGGCGAAAGTCTCCTTCAGAACGTCTTTCTCTTTAGGAGCCCGCATATCGTCATTGGCCGCAATCGCGATCAGCAGTTGCGCCTTGGTCTTCGCTGCCTGCAGATGCGGACTGTTCGGCATATCCGTCACCAGTCCACCGCCATGGAAGGAAGCGGCCGCGCCCACGCGATCCGGCACCGCAGCCGCCGTACGCAACGCCATCGGCCCGCCCATGCAATAACCCTGCGTGCCCATCTTCCGGTTCTTGGCAACCGACGCTTGCTTGTCCAGCCATCCCAGAAACGCCTTCGCATCCGTGAACTCGGTCGTCTCCGTCATCGCTTGCGCCAGCGGCAACAAACTCGGAATCGGAGTCGCCGAACCCTGGTCCGCCGTCGGAGCTTTCTTCACGCGGTAGAACGGATTCACCACCAGCACCGAATAGCCTGACTCCGCCAGCCGCTTGCCCATACTGCGAAACGCCGGCCGCAGCCCAAAGATGTCCGGCCACACCAAAACCCCAGGGGCCGTGCCCGTTGAAGGATGCACGAAATAGCAATCCGCCGTGCCATCCGGAGTCGTGATGCTGACTTCCGCTTCCGTCACCGCAGCCGCGTTCGCGACTCGTGGCAGCAGCATGGCCGCGCCCGCTCCCAACATGACGCCAAATTGCTTTCGCGTCACCAAACCGAGTTTCTCGTATTGCTCCCGATCGTCCTCAAAATGATCTTGATCGCACATAATCGCTCCTTTTCATGCCCGCGAAACCGCCAGCATACTGGCTAGTTTATCTCTACCCGCCCTCCCGTGTGCTAGAGAGCGCCACAGCATCCAGCGGGGTGAAACGCTCAGGCCAGAGTATCGTCTTCTTTTGTGGCGGCAGGGCCCACAGTTTTAGTCTGTGTTGCCTCTATTTTAAGAGACTTTTTGCCCTCCGCAATTTCTAGCCACGCCTTACTGAGAGCGGTTCCATTTTCCACCGCAGCTTCAGATTGAATAACTTGCATCTGCAGCGGCTTGGTCCCTTCTAGGACTTCAAGCAACCCTTTCCGCATTCTGAAGCTGGTCATTGCATCTTCTTCATGCCCCTGGGGGTAATAGACGCGACCTTTCAGGTAAGCGAAATCGAAATCATACTTGAGAGTCTTGCCCATGCGTTGCAATAGTTCCGCCAACAAATCGCGCCGCCTCTCCAACTGAGGGGGATCGTTAAAACCCACGGGATTGTTGAGCGCATCCAGATAGTCCTTCCATCCGCTTCTTACTGCTCTGTCTTCCGCAGACTCTGACGAAAATTCGACATCAATCATATTGAGAGATTGCACATGTCGGAAATCCACTGGCGTCGCCCGCGTTGCCATGAGTGTTTTGAAGAGTGTAAGCCTTCGGTCGTGCTCTTCTTTCAAAAGCTGCAAATCCCATTGAGTTTTTACAGCCCACCTCGGCGCTTGGATCACAGCCCAAATCATGACCCCACTTGTTATGATCGTCGCTAGCACCAACACAACATCACTCGCTCTAATGTTCCAGAAACGCTCAGGAGTCGCCGCTGCCGGCCCGGCCTGAAGAAGCAAGAGAGCGAACAAAGAGACGCAGGGGTTCATAGAGCTGAGCCACAAGAATACATCGTAAGCAACGGGGGTGTCAAAAAGGGAAGTAGATGCTCTGTCCACTTGAGCTACGGGGATAACTAGAGCCAAAACTGCAGCATAATAGTGCGCCGAGAGCGCCGGGTGGCTTCGACCTCGCCACGCAAAAGTTGGGCTTCCAGTAAATCGCCGGCCAGTCCCCGCTATCCAAACGAAACGCCGCGCGGAATCAAACGCTTTTCGTAAGCCTGCCGCTCCAACTCCTCACGGAAATCGGGATGCGCCAGTGCAATCAGCGCCTGCGCGCGCTCCGCGACGGACTTTCCCTTCAAATTGACGGAGCCATATTCCGTAACCACATACATCACGTCGGAACGCGGCGTGGTTACGATATTCCCGGGCGTAAGGTTAAACACGATGCGGCTGCGGCGTTCGCCGCGCTTGTCGTAGGTCGATGCCAGGCACAGGAATGACTTGCCGCCCTTCGACGCGTAGGCGCCGCGCACGAATTGCAGTTGCCCTCCCGTGCCGCTGATGTGGCGGTGACCGTCGGATTCCGAGGCCGCCTGGCCCTGCAAGTCCATCTGCGTGGTGTTGTTGATCGACACCACCCGATCGTTTTGCATAATGATGTGCGGCGAGTTCGTGTAATCCACCTGATGGCAGTAGAAATGCGGGTTGCGGTTGGTGGTGGCGTAGAGACCGCGAGAGCCCAAGGCAAAGGTATAGGTGATCTTGCCCGGGTCTAGCGTCTTGCGCGATCCGGTCACCCTGCCGGAACGGTACAGCAAGCCCAGGCCGTCCGTGAGCATCTCCGTGTGGATTCCTAAATCTTTCACCCCGCTTTCCAGCAAAAGAGAGCATACGGCATTCGGCATTCCGCCGATCCCGATCTGAATACAAGAGCCGTCCTCAACTTCGCTGGCAATGCGCCGCGCCACCGCGCGGTCAATCTCGCCCGGCTCCGGATTCGGCAACTCCGCGCACGGCTGGTGATCGCCCTCAATCATGAAATCGACCTCGCTCACGTGCACGCCGTTGTCCTTGCCGAAGACGTAAGGCACCTCACGGTTGACCTCGACGATGACCACCTTCGCGCGTTCGATCACAGCCCGCTGCCACACATTCGCGGGGCCGAAGTTGAAATACCCGCCGTCGTCCATGGGGCAAGTCTTGAGGATGACAATGTCCACGGGATCGAGAAAGCGCCGATAATAGTCCGGCACTTCTCCCAGATTGAGTGGCGTGTAGTTGCAGCGGCCGGCGTCGTGCTTCTTGCGGTCGTAACCCGAAAAATGCCAGCTGAACATGTGGAAGTGCTTGCCTTCAGGATCTTCTTCGATTACCGCGCGCGGCCGCATCGACAGACAGGAACGGATCTTGACGTTCTCGAGTCCGTCCTTACGCGCCGCCAGCGCCTTATCGAATACGTCCGGTTGACAGGTCGACACACCGTAGTCCAACCACATGCCGGACTTGACGAGCCCGGCGGCCTGCTCTGCGGAAATCGTTTCAGTAGTCACCGGTGAATGCTTTCCGGGCGGTTGCCAATGTTCAACCAAGTCTATAACGAAAAACGGAAAACAATGTGAGGTTATGGTGCCGGAGGGTCCTAGAAGGTCGGTGATAGGCAGATGTCTGAAAGCGCTGTGATTTTCAAGCTCCTTTTTTCGATCCGCCGTTGCCCAACATTGCGGTCACAGATACACTGCAAGCGGCCGGAGCGGAGGATAAGCCTCTGCTGGGAAGAAAGCTGAGCGCCGACTCCGGGGCCAAGACCAAGCTGGGCCCGGCGTCGAGCCGAGCCCCAGCGGCAAACTTATTTCCCAGGGGCTTGGCGACGGAGTGCCCAGAGATATGCGTTCCTCTGAAAACCAGCGCGCAGACAGTTTATTGCGCCGAGCGTTCGGATGCCCGATAAGGCCGATTGCCGGAATGGGCGCCGCCGAACTCCCCAAAAAGATGTGGACGCCAACCAGTTAAACGGTTGGCATCCGCAGTCACCGCGCGTGCGGCAAGTACCCCCCGGTAAAGCCGAACCATGCCGTTAAACAATGTCGGCCCACTCGATAGGAGCGGGACTACATATGTTCATGCAACCCTCTAGCAGGGCGAGTCGGAGGAATCACCCTGCAGAGACTCGCGATCTCGACGGAACCAATATGGACGGTTACCGCCACTGAGAACGCAATGGCTGTGGAATGCAATGACGAGATTAAACCCTGCTCTTGCGTCGGCGCAATTTGCTTCCGATCAACGCCACTCCGCCGAGCAAAAGCATAGAGAGAGTGGTCGGCTCCGGCACAGTAGATACAATGAATTGGCCTGAGTGGGTGCTCGATATGCTTTGACCCGCTAGAATGTCCGCTTGTATGGTGCTGGCATCCAGGTTCAGTTGAGTTGTGAAGGCACCTTTCCAGAATGATGTGACGCCACCATCTGTAACTGTTCCATTGGCCGACAATCCGACGGCTGTATTGCCTCCGCCTAAGTTTGTCAAAAGAAAAGGCGATCCGGCGAATACTGAGCAAGAAGCCCCGATCGCCAACCCGGAACAATTCAAATTTGCAGAGCCCGGACCAAGGCCGGTAAGTACAAAGTCGAGGGTGCTGCCCGTAAACGTCATAAATTGATCAGTTATGCCGCCGCCAGCGGTCAGGTTCTTTATGTTGCCCGCAACCCCAGCTCCAAGGGTTCCGCCGGAGTAAGTGACGTTGGTCCCTATGCCAGTATCAATGCAGCCAGTCCCCGCAACCGTTCCAGTTGGAGACCAAGTAATCGACGTGGCATTGACCGTAACCCCACCTCCAGCGCAATTAGCAACATTTAGCGGGCCTATGGCGGTAGCCATTGCGGTACTAGAACAACCCAAAACAGCTATGCTTGCTGCTAGCATGTAAAATTTACTCTGCAAAATTTTCACTGCATCCTCCTTCATTACTATCTTTTGCGCGGTACTGCCGCATGCTCTACGCGCACAGAATATCATGCTTACGTGGCTCTACAACCAAAAACACCTTAGGTTGTTAGCATATTAGTACTACTGCTTGAGTACCACAGGGTGGTGTAACCCGCAAGCTGGATAGGTTACTAGGCAATTCCGCGGAGAAACTCGCGGAATCGGTTGGTAGTTTGATCTTTTCGAAAGATGGCAGACCAGCGTTTCGCGATTGCGGAGTAGGAACCTTGAGAAAGGAGCTCTTGGATGGCGGAGCGTAGCTCTTTGCGCGAGGCTTCTTCAGCCCGGACACCCAGGCCAGCACCGTTTTCCTCAAGGACCGCAGTGGAGAGATGCTGATCCGCGTTGCTAGGGATTGCGAGCACTGGCGTCCCTGCCGTCAGTGCGGAGTAGACTCCTCCGCTGCCACCCTGAGTTACAACCAGCGCTGAATGACTCGCCATTTCCGTGAACGGAACCAGATCGCAAGCATATGTATTTGCGTCGACAGGGGGAGGGAACCGACCTGAGGTAGCCAACACGATGGAGACGGGCAATCGCGCTAATACTTCCAGCAATTGCGGTAAAACCCTGATCGGTCCTGAGCTGCCCAAACTTATAAACACTTTCGGCTTGGGGTCGCTGAGCATTCGTTCCCACCATTCGGGTTGACCAGCGATCGGAGCCCAACTGCAGGTCCCAACGTAGCAGTGATTGGGGGGGGCACCGTCGGTCGGTAAAAATTCAGGGACATCAGGATATAAGACGTAGTCTCCGTCCGTATACATCTTCCTTAGATCCAGTGGTAACGACGCAATCCCGAATTCCTTTCGCAATCGATTCATCTGTCCCACATGGATTGCAAACGCCAACGGTTCAATGGAGCGGTAAAGAGGCCCAAGCAAACGGGGGGAGATAATGCGCGTCAGCGGCAGTTCTGGGATTATCGAGCGAGACTTGGCGTAAGGGCTCCAGTAAGCGTTCATTATTACCGCGAATGGCACTCTTTCCAGGCGGGCACTGATCGACAGAGACAGGCGCATGTCGCCGATCACAATATCCGGCTTAAGTCTGCGGATCAGCCGGCAATCCTCTTGGACGTAACTCCGCAGCACGTCGGCGGAGAACATAGGCTTACCTCGTGCGATGTTCTTTAGGAAGTCCGCTGGCGGGGCGGTTTTGAGTTCTCCCGTGTGATAGGTCTTCTGCGATAGATGGATTGCAAAGCGGGCTGGTGCGTAAAGGTGAATGTCGTATTCCTCCCCATAAGGAACCAGCGAATCCGCCAGCGCAACGGGTCGTGCAAAGTGCGCCAGTGTGGCTCCTTCTGCCAAAAACAAGATGCGCATGGTTACGCCCCTTATTCCAGCACACCCCTTTCCACGTGTGGATGGTAAAAGAAACAACTTACGGCGCATGGTGCGATCAGGTAGGGTCTCTTTCCATTGAACGGATTCCGCAAGCGCAGTAATATCTACCGTCGTTGTATCCGCTAGCGCTTCTTAGCGCAGGATTGTGATGGAATGGTCTTCTTTCGGACTGGGGTATTCGAATCGCCGTAACTGTCGATTGATAACTTGACTCGGGCTCGATAGGTTAAAGCGCATTTTAACGACGTTAGGAATAGTGAGAATGAATTTTACTTCGTCAAGACTTCCGTCGCCCCGGCAGTCCGTGCTGCTTGCACCGTCCCACACCGCTGCACCCAGAACACATGGCAGAGCGCGGCAAAACAGCAGCGAACATCGCCGTCTTCTCGCCGAGGCTCAACGGCTGCGGGGCAGGATTTACCTCGCCGATGGAGCGATCGACGCGCATCAATTGACCGAAAATGGCCTTCATGTGCAAGCTGCCGATCAGCGAAGTTTCCACCTCCTCTCATTGAATAGTGAAGGCCGCGTCGTGGCGTGTACGCGATATTTACCGCACGCTAATACGATCGAGTTTGGAAGACTGACCTTGGCTCAATCCCCATTAACCACGAACGGGCGATCGCGGCCCCTGCTGGAACGCGCCGTCGGTCGTGAACTCGTGCGGGCCCGAAACCTTGGTTATGGATACGTTGAAATGGGCGGCTGGGCGCTAACGGAAGAATTGCGCGGCTCCACGGAAGCTGTACGGATGGTCGTGGCTATTTATGCTTTAGCCCGCATTTTGGGAGGAGCCTTGGGGATAAGCACAGTTACTAAACGACATGCTTCCGCGTCGATTTTAAGGCGTTTGGGTGGAGCACCGCTGAGTGCCGGGGCGGAGGAACTGTCCCCGTACTACGATCCGAACTACAACTGCGAGATGGAAATTTTGCGTTTCGATTCCGACTGCCCGAGCAAAAATTACGAGAGCGCGGTTCGGCGCTCTCAGGACGCGCTCGCCCACATTCCTTTCCTCGCGCCAGAACCAGCCGATCTGAATGTAGCGATGCATGGTCAGCTGATCGCTCGCGCAACAGCCTAAAAGATCCATTTAACCTCCGCCGAAATTCGGCGCTCCCGCCGCTCGGCAGAACTGCATGCTGTTCCCCCTGTTATCGGCGTCTTCTGAACGATTGAGGCGTTCCAGCACGACGCGAGCACGCGCCGGTAAAGAGCCGCGGGGCATCCCTGTCGTAACGGACAACATCCATTTTTCGGTCTTACCTTACATTGCTTGATATCGCCCGGGCGCTAGAATCCCATTCGGGTCTACCCCGTTCTTAATGGCTCGCAGCAAGCCCGAGTATCCATCGTGGCTATCCGCTTCGCTCATGGCTTGAATTCCCAGGCGGTAGGAATAATATCCGCGGTCCGTCAATGCCCGTAGCAAATGCTTATAGCAGGCCATGGCGCGCTCATCCTCGCCGGCTTGGCTCCGGTCGTAACTGATCGAAACGACGCAGCACAGGGACCGCTCCGTAATCAGAGTCAGCGATATCGCCGGTTCAAACCCGTACTCCAGCAAAATCGTGCTGGCGATTCGAGTCATACGGGCGGCGTGCTCTCCTTCCATGGGGGCCACGGGTGCGCACCACAGCAAACCGCAGCCGTCCCGGTCCGGGTCCATTTGTGAGGGAGGTGGAGTTTTCTTGCGCCAGTAGCAACTCGCTAGCGGCTGTCCGGTGGGAACTCCCTTCAGCAACCCGAAAACCGGCCGAACCAATTCTAGAGTGCGGCGCAGATCCCATCCGGTCAAAAGTTGATAAGGCTTGGCAAAACGTGACGCGAGCCGTAGCATGCGATCGTCGAGGAACTGCAGTCGCTCCACTTTGCCCTTCAGCGCCCGGCGCATGAGACGGCGCGCTTCGGCAACCTGGCGGCGAGTGCCGTACAAACCGCCGGACGCGCTCCAAGCCCCGAACTTAAGGCGGCGGCGGAGTTCGAGCATCACATCCTCACGCAACGGGACGCTGCCGCCGCACTCTTCCCACGGGTATTGCTGAAGGCTGGAGAGCACCTTATAGTCATTGGCAATGTGCACGGTGCTACGCAGGACACCGCTCAGCCGCAAGGGGCGCAATGCCTCGATCAGCGGAGCGAGTTGTTTGTTCTCGTCGCACTGAAAGAAGAAGCCTTGAAAATAAGGAGGCGCCGGCATCAGCCAGACGGTCATGCGCGTCACAATGCCGAGGTTGGATTGAGAAAAGAGACCATCCAAGGTGGGCCCCACTCCCCACTTATAGACGGCGGCTGTTTGGGCATTAGGAAAACGAGCAAACCCGGTGCGTGCGATTTCGCCTGACGGGAGAATGACTTCGAAGCCGCACACATGCGCAAAGTGATCTCCGTAAGGCGTGTGTCCGAAACCCCGCTCCATCACGTTTCCGATAAGACTGCAGTCCGGACCTGCTCCCGTCGCGTCCAGCCAAAGCCGCGATCCGCGAGCCTGCAGGAACTCATGGAGCTGCCCTTGGGTAACGCCGGGTTCCACGGTCACATAGGCCAGCTCTTCGCTGAAATCGACGATTTGATTCATCCGCCCGAGATCGAGCAAGACGCTGGAACGGGCCACGGGAACTCGCGATCCATAGCCTCGATTCTTGCCGGTGCTAATAGGGTAGACGGCAATTCGAAATTGATTTGCAATGCGAAGGCAATCCTGAACCTGGCTACGGTTAGCCGGACGAAGAATGGCAGAGACGGATTGCGTGGTAGCGAACGTTGCAGTTTCTGCAGCCGCCAAGCTGGCCGAATCTACGACCGCGTAACCCGCGCCGAGGACCTCAGTCCATCGCTCTAGCGCTTGCTCAAGCCGAGCGCTTGTTTCTTGAATTACGGTTTCGATGTTGCTCAGTGTACCATCGAGTGGTTCCGTAGATACAAAAATTTCTGGAACAAATTCTAGACGCCCAATGCCTCAGCGAATACGATACTTTTCCCAGGTAAAATTGACGCGATCTCAGTGGCGTCCGGAAAGAGCTACCGCACGATTCAAGTAAAAAAGACCACTCGCCGCGGTTCCAGCAGTCGGACGTCCCGCGTTCCGTAGCACATGCCTTATGGCCGATCACGTGCTCCGGTCCCGCTTCCCGCTGTAAAGCTTATAAGGCGCGTGAACCGCCGCAAGCGGCCGCGTAGTATCTGGAGCCTTTAATTTGCAAGTAGCTCAAACACAATCAAATACGGTTCTACGTCCGGGTTCCGTTCACCGGCGCTTTTCATTTCCTTCACGACGGCTTGTACTGCTCGCCCCCCCGCACGCCTGCATCCCCAAAATAATCCATGACGCTCACGAGAGTTATCAAGATCATCGGTATCTACTTTGGGAGATGCAACGATTCCGTGGACGAGTCTATCTAGCGGACGGCGCAGTCGAGCAAAGTGATTTGATCGATGGGCGCCACGTAGTCGCCGCTGACGACCACAGTTGGCACTTCTTAGTCCGCGACGCAAATGGTGACATTTCGGGATGCATCCGCTACCAGGCGCATGACCTTGGCAGCCTCTTGTTACGCCTTTCGGTTTTCAACACTTCGCTGGCCGCCTGCCCGGAGTGGGGGCCGACTTTAAAACGGGCGGTCGAATCTGAAATGAGCTTGGCGAAGACCCGGCAGCTTTCCTTCGTGGAAGTTGGCGGGTGGGCAGTTGCTGAACACTTGCGTGGCACTGCGGAACCATTGAGACTCGGACTAGTCGCCTACAGTTTGGGTCGACTGATGGGGGGCGCCGTGGGTTTGTGCACAGCCACCCGGCGTCATTGTTCGTCGTCGATTCTAAGGCGGATCGGTGGGAGTTTTCTGGAGCACGAGGGTACGGCAATCCCTACCTACTATGACCCCCGGTATGCGTGCGAGATGGATATCTTGCGATTTCATTCATGGAATCCTAATCCTCGTTATGAGCAATGGATCGAGGAAATTAGAAATTCGCTACAACGCCTCACGATAATTCGCAGCTCTAGTAGAGCCCCAGTTTCTGCGGCTTCCGCTAGTTGACCGCGGTTCGCTGACACAACACTATTGGTCTCGATTTCGATCCGGCTCGCGATTCATGCTCGGGAATAAGGGTTTGGGTTGGGGTCCTCTATCGTTAATCGCCCGACAACGATCGGACCCCGGACAGCCTGGCGGGCCCATCGGGCGGCGCTCGCATCTCTTTTCCTCCGACGCGCTAGCCAAGAATCGTAGCGCCATTAGAAGGCAGCCCGGGAGACCTCAAAATCCGTGAATGAGCCAAAACAGTAGACTTGTCTTTGATGAAGAAAATTGGCTTTCTCTCATTCGGCCATTGGACGCCTTCTCCGCAGTCAGGAACGCAATCGGCGGCTGACGCACTACTGCAGTCCATTGACCTCGCCGTGGAGGCCGAGCGCCTGGGAATGGACGGAGCATACTTTCGCGTTCATCACTTCGCGCGGCAACTCGCGTCACCGTACCCGCTGCTCGCTGCGATCGGTGCTAAGACGCGAAGCATTGAAATTGGCACCGCAGTGATTGATATGCGGTATGAGAACCCTCATTACATGGCGGAGAATGCTGGCGCTGCGGATCTCATCGCTTGCGGGCGCCTGCAGTTGGGAATCAGCCGCGGTTCTCCCGAACAGGTAATCGAGGGATGGCGCTACTTTGGCCACCGCCCGGTTGAAGGCGAGGACGATGCAGGTATGGGCCGGCGGCACGCCGAACAGTTTCTCGAGCTACTGGGCGGCAAGGGCTTCGCTCAACCGAACCCACATCCGATGTTTCCCAATCCGCCAGGGTTGTTGCGACTTGAGCCGCACGCCGAAGGACTACGCAATCGTATCTGGTGGGGGGCGGCTTCTAATGCCACAGCCGCTTGGGCCGCCAAGCTCGGAATGAATTTGCAATCCTCAACCCTCAAATTCGA